>Ga0187781_10001297_pt1 | contig 18889 bp, 13 predicted proteins | sample 0715_SJ02_MP02_2_FD_132447 | JGI IMG/M metagenome (GOLD analysis project Ga0187781, IMG submission 132447) | Tropical peat soil microbial communities from peatlands in Department of Meta, Colombia - 0715_SJ02_MP02_20_MG | ecosystem: Environmental > Terrestrial > Soil > Wetlands > Peat | place... | reverse complement strand
GTGGTGGAAATAATAAAAAGCCGCGCCAAGCCGTTAATGACGATCGTCAGCGCAAACAAGACCAGTCCCAGCTCAATCAACGTCTGGATGTAGAGATTGCCGGTGGCTTCGGCGAATTGGTCGGCAATTACCGCCGCGATGGAATACCCGGGTGCAAACACGGAAGCGCTGATGGCTGGAGTGCCACCGATGACCATGGTCACCGCCATCGTCTCGCCCAAAGCTCTTGCCAGGGAGAGGAAAATGGAGGCCATGATGCCAATGCGGGCGAAAGGAACAACGACCTGCCAGGTGGACTCCCACTTCGTGGCGCCCAGCGCCAGCGCCGCCTCTCGCTGCTCCACGGGAACGGCCATAAGGACGTCGCGTGAAACGGAAATGATGAATGGGACCACCATAATCGCAAGCACCAAACCAGCAGCCAGCATGCCCACGCCGTAGGCCGGCCCCTGAAAAAGCGGTAGGAAGCCCAGGGTGCGCTTGAGGAACGGCTCGCCATACTGGCGGAGAAAGGGGACCAGAATGAAGATGCCCAAAAGTCCGTAAATGACGCTGGGCACGGCTGCCAGGAGTTCGATGATAAAGGTCATCCCGTTCGAAATGCGCGGCGGGGCGAGTTCGGAAAGGAAAATGGCCGCTCCGACTCCCATGGGAACAGCTATAAGCAGCGCCAGCGCGGAGGTGACCAGCGTTCCGTAAATGAAGGGCAAAGCGCCAAAGTCGCCGTTCACCGGATCCCAGGTGCTCTCGAAAAGAAACCGCCATCCAAACTTGTGGAGCGGGAGCGTGGAATTGGCATAAAGCTGGTAGACGAGGGCCGCCGTCACCAGCAGAATGCTCGCCGCGCAGAGAAGCGTGAAGACGTGAGCGAACGTATCGCCGTTGCGGAGACCCTGGATGACAGTTGGCCGGCGGCGCTTCGCCGCCGCCCGCCCGGCCGGAACTGGAATGTCTGCCATAGCCACTTACCGGATTCCCCTCCTCCCTGAAGAGGGGATTGAGGGGTGGTGCGGCACCACCCCCGGCCCCCTGAACCAAGAGGGAGAGTTTATTGAATCTGCGAAATCTGGTTCAACTCCTTCGCTACCACTTCCTTGGGAAGCCGTGCGTAGGAGAGAGGCTCCGCATCTTTCTGCCCGTCGTTGAGCATCCAGGTGAGAAAGTTTTTGATGATTTGCTTCTTACCCGCGTCCGCGATCTTGGTTGGAACCAGCAGATACGTAAAGCTGCAAATCGGGTAAGCCGCTTTGCCCGGCGCGTTGGTGATCGAGATGCGGAAGTCTTCGGGCATGGATTTGGAGAACGCGGAGGCGGCCGCCGTCACACTGGCCAGGTCCGCTTTGACGAATTCTCCCGCAGAATTTCGAACTTTGCCATACGGAATCTGGTTTTGGATTGCATAAAGCAGCTCGACGTAGCCGATGGCCCCCGGCTGCTGTTTCACCAGCCCCGTCACGCCTTCGTTGCCTTTTCCACCCAAGCCCACCGGCCACTTCACCGAGGTGCTCCGTCCCACCTTGCTCTCCCACTCTCTCGAGACTTTCGACAGGTAGTCGGTCCAGACATAAGAAGTCCCGCTCGCCTCCGAGCGGTGTATCACCACGATATCCTCGGCGGGAAGGTTGACGCCCTTGTTGGACTTGGCAATCTCCGGGTCATTCCACTTGGTGATTCGTCCCAGGTAAATTCCCACCAGAACTTCGGGTGTGAAATTGAGCTCCTGGGGTACCCCAGTGATGTTGTAGCTGGGAACGACGGCGCCCAACACCGTGGGAAAGTGCAGGATCTTGGTCTTAGCCTGGCCGAGCTGCTCGTCCGTCATGGGAGCGTCGGAAGCTCCGAAATCCACTGTCCCTGACAGGAGCTGCTTGATTCCTCCGCCCGAGCCAATCGACTGATAATTGATCTCAATATCGGAGTGGAGCTTGTTGTAATCGGAAAACCATTTCGAATAAATAGGGTACGGAAAACTGGCCCCCGCGCCAGTGAGCGTTGAGGGAGCGGCGGGCGCCGGCACGGCGCTCGATGAATGGAAGGTAGCAAAACAGCCCAAAACCAGAGCGATACCGGCCATCATAATTGTGAACGTTAGCGGTTTGCGCATGGTGTGATCCTCCAGTTGTAATCTCATCCCGCTGTTTTACAAAAGCATTAAGCGGAGATTAACATTAGGGTTTCTTAAGAGCGCCACCCTAGGGGTATTAGGTAACTTAAAGTAGTTTGGAGCGGGCAGGTTAATTGGGCGTGAAGTATTTGTTACAGAAATGTTGCAGCCTGGGAGTGCGGCGGCTTAACGCCGCCTTTCCACAACCTGTACGTACTCCGCGGGCTGTGGCGATTCCAAGGCGCCTTCGGCGCAGGCATTTTCAAGGCAGGCAGGGCGCTACTTCGGCGCTGAGGCGGCCAGGCGGTTGAGGACCTCGCCGAGCTTTTTGACTTCTGCGCCGTAGCCTGCCCAATCACCTTGCCGCTCGAGTTCGAGGGCGCGCTGGTAGTGTTGGTTGGCCTCGCGGATGAGAGCCTGGAGATCGGCGGCCGCGGCGCCGGCGGGCTTCGTGGGCGCCGGAGCGGCGGCGCCGGACGGCGCCGCTGGCGCGGGCGGTGCGACGACGATGCCGCTGAAAATCTGGCTAAGCGCCGATTCGAGCGTCTCCGCCATCACCACGTGATCCGAGTAGGCTACGATCACGCGTTTCAGTTGCGGCAGGCCACCGCCCGCCTCCGCAGCAAGGTAGAGCGGCTCGACGTAGAGAACGGAATTCAGAACCGGAACCACGAGCAGGGTGCCGCGGATGACCGTCGAGCCGCCCTGCCCCCAGAGGGTCAGCGCCTGCGAGATCCCAGGATCCTGGTCGATACGCGATTCGATTTGCTGCGGGCCGTAGACCAGCTTTTGCTTCGGGAACGTAAACACCAGCACCTTGCCGTAGTTCGCGCCGTCGCAGCGCGCCGCCATCCAGGAGATCATGTTGTCCTTGCGGGCGGGCGTGAAGGGCACCATGAGGATGAACTCTTCCCGTTCGCCCACTTCCGCCAGCTTCATGATGGTGTAGTACGGAGTCATCGGCGACGCAGCGCCGCGCGCGGCACTCTGAGCCACTCGCCAAAGGTCCTCCTTGTTGTAGAAGACCCGCGGGTCGGTCATGTGAAAGAGCGCGTACTTGGCGGCCTGGATCGAAAAGAACTCCTCCGGGTAGCGGATGTGGGCGCGCAAGTCGGCAGACATCTCGGAAAGCGGCGCGAACACGCCCGGGAATATACGGGCGTAAGCCTGGATGAGGGGATCCGAGGGGTCGCTAATGTAGAAGCGCACTTCCCCGCTATAGGCGTTGATCGTCGCCTTCACCGCATTGCGCATGTAATTGCCTAAACCCTCCGCGGGCTCAGAGTAAGGGTACATCTCCGAGGTCGTGTAGCCGTCGACCATCCAGTAGAGCGAGCCGTCGTTCGCAATCACCATGTAGGGGTCGTGGTCGTAGCTCAGGAAGGGGGTCAGCCGCTGGGCGCGATCCAGAATACGGCGGTAGATCATCAGGTGGCTCTCAGGTTGAATATCGCCGGAAAACAGGATGTTCTTCTCGCCGAAGGCCAGCGAGAACAAGAGCCGCCGCCAGAAATTCTCCACCGGAATTCCGCCCGCGCCCTGATAGCTGGTATAGACGTTCTGGTCTCCCTGTGGATAGTCGAACTCCTGCGCGCGGGTTTTCACAAAGCAGTAGTCGTTCTGCATCTCGCCGTAGTAAATCTCCGGGCGAGTAATTTTGATGGAGGTGGCGGAGGCCGGCGGAATGTTCTTGACAAAGAGAACCGGCAGACCCTCGCTGGTGAATTCGTTGACGGGGCCGAGGCAGAGGCCGTAGCCGTGGGTGTAAGTCAAATGCTCGTTGATCCAACTGCGGCCGGGCAAGCTGGCGGTGGAAAGCTCACGAGGGGAGAGCGAGACTTGGCGATAAACTCCGTTAATATAATATCGATCATTATCCACGTGCAGAAAGTCGTAGTACGTGCGAATTTCCTGGAGCTGCGAGAAGGTGGTGAGGAGCGGCTTGTGGTCCCACATGCGGACGTTGCGGAAAGTGGCGTCATTGCTACGGATGTCGTTCAAGGTCAAATCCTCGACGGCGGAAAACTCGCGCTCCTCGAAGCGATCCAGCGCATACGCCTGGCGGGTGAATTTGATGGCGTTGGCGATGTAGGGGCGTTCGCGGTCGATTTCATTGGGGGCCACGATGAAGCGCTGAACGATCTCCGGGTAGATGGATCCGCCCAACAGGAGGACGACCAGCAAAACTCCCAGGCAATAGAGCGCCGGGCGGATGCGTCCCCATTTAGCGCCCGCCAGGAAGGCCACGGCCGTGAGCAGGCAGAGAACGAGTTCGATGCGAAGCACCGGCAAGGTGGCCTGCACGTCGGTGTATCCCGGACCATAAATGATGCCGCGCGAAGAATAGAAGAGGCCGTAAATGGCCAGTTGGGCTCGATAGGCGAAGACCACGAAAAGCAAGCCCGCCAGCACCATCAGGTGTGCGCGCGCCGGGCCCATCACTTTCGGCCCCCGCTGCGAAACCCACACGCCGCCCTCAACAAGATAAAGAAAGACCGCGCTCAGCAGACACACAATCACCGCGATCAGCGCAAGATAAAAAAGAAACCAATTGAAGGGGAGCCGGAAAAGATAAAAACCCAGATCGAGGCCGAAGAGCGGGTCTTGCTGCCCGATGGAGCCGCCGTGCAGGGCCATCTGGTACTCGAGCCAGTGGGACATGCCCCAATTCCCCATGATGTAACCGATCAGCAAGACTCCAAGCCAGATGAGCCCGCGGAAAGCGAAACCAAAGCGGTCGAGCGCCGGAAACTCGATCAACTCACCATCCACACGAAATCCGTGGCGGTGGGCGAGGGTGTGGGCGATCAGAAGGTTCAGAGCTGTCACCGCCATGAAGCCCACTCCGACCAAACCGCTCAATTGAATCTGGGTGCGGAGGATCGTCAAGTAGATGATGCGAAAGCCCTCCTGCTTGAACCACAGCCAGTCCACCAGGAGGTCGATGCCGTTGCTGAGGAGAGGCAGAAAAATGAGGAAAAAGAGGGCTAGCGCGATAATGATCCGTGTGCGTCTTCTGAGCATGATGGGCTCCGTCGGTCAGGCATACCAGTCCATGAGGGCAAGACCGGGCAGGCGGGAAAACTCCCGCGTGTTACGTGTGACGAGGGTGGCGCGGTGGGCTAGGGCGACTCCTGCAATCAGGTTGTCGAGCGGGCCGATAGGAAGCCCTCGGCTCTCAAGTTCCGCGCGCAGCGTCGCCGCGGCTCGGGCCGCAGCGGAATCGAACGGCAGCACCGACACGACGGCAAGGAATGAGTCGAACTGCTTACGCCGCCTTGTCGGTTGAGATGATTTGGCGATTCCCACCTCGATCTCGTATAGCGACACCGACGAGATTGCCACTTCGCCAGCCTCTACGGCAAACAGGCGCTCCGCCACCTTGCCTTGTCCCTTAAAGAAGTAGATGACCGCATTGGTATCGAGAAGGAACATAGCCGCCCCTCGCAGGGTAAGCCTCGCGGACGCGCGCGGGCGTCCCCAAGGGCCACCTTACAGCCGTCCCCGGGAGCGATCCTTGCCGGTCGTTCGACGAATTTCCTGAAGGTCAGGGAAATCCGGCCAGGCGCCCGCCAACTGCCGTACCTCGGCCGGCCAGTCAGTGCGGGTTCGACTCTCAACGAGTTCAGCAACCCAGCGACTGACCGAAACGCGAGACTTCCTAGCCGCCGCTCTGACGCGTCGCTCAGCAGCATCGTTGAGATAGATCGTCACTTGAGCCATATCGAGACCTCGAACTCGGTAAGGTACATATACTGACAATTATACTTGCTTCGTGGACGGTTGCAAACGGTTAGACCGCCTTGACGGTCACCATCGCTGGTGCACGAGTTCCCGGATTTTGCTGTCGTAGAGCTCGCGCACCTTGGCCATTTGGGCTTCGCCGAGCGGAGGCAGGTCGCTCGAGCGGCAGTTGTCCTCGACCTGATCGGCGCGCTTGGCGCCCGGGATGGCGCAGGAAACGGCGTCGAACATCAGGATCCAGCGCAGGGCCAGTTGTGCCAACGTGGCGCCGGTGGGAACCAGTGTCTTAAGAGTCTCCACCGCGTCCAATCCCACTTCATAATCCACCCCGGAAAAAGTCTCGCCGCGGTCGAATGCTTCTCCGTGGCGATTGAAGTTGCGGTGGTCGTCCTTGGGAAAAGTGGTTTGGCGAGTCATGCGTCCCGACAAGAGGCCGCTGGCGAGCGGCACGCGCGCCAGGATGCCCACCTGCCGCCGCTGCGCCTCGGGAAAGAACAGTTCCGCCGGGCGCTGCCGAAACATGTTGAAGATGATTTGAATGGTCTGCACGCCGGGGAATTCGATAGCTTTCAGAGCCTCTTCGACGGTTTCCACGCTCACACCGTAATAGCGAATCTTACCGGCCCGGACGAAGTCGTCCATGAGGGCTAAGAACTCCGGCCGGTAGAGGAGAACCGGCGGTGGGCAGTGCAGTTGCAGGAGGTCGAGGCAGTCCGTTTCGAGATTCTTCAGGCTCTCGTCAATGAACCGGGTCAAGTTCGCTTTGTTATAACCCTCGGGCGTGTGTGGGTTGAGGCGGCGGCCGGCCTTGGTGGCGACGTAGATGTTCTCTCGGCGTTCTTTGCGCAGGCGCGCCACCAGGCGCTCACTTCGGCCCATGCCGTAAACGTCGGCGGTGTCGATGAAGTTGACGCCTAAGTCGACGGCGCGATGAAGGGCGGCGAGGGATTCCTTATCGTCTACTTCTCCCCAAGCCGAGCCAATAGCCCAGGCCCCGAAACTGATTTCCGAAACTTTCCAACCGGTACGGCCAAGTTCGCGATAGCGCATGTGTGCTGCTCCTTCACCAAAAGGGGCTAGGGGCTGGGGGCTAGGGGCTGGGGTCGGGAATTGCGAAATCGCCTCACAATTCGCCAGCCCTCTCACACTACAATTCACCAGCCCTCTCCCGTAGGGAGAGGGTGTCCCGCTGCCGGCGCTTTCATCAGCCGGGGCGGGACGGGTGAGGGGTCACTTTCGGCCGTGGCAAGCTAAACTCGCCGCAATTACCCAAGCCCCGTTCCCCAGTCTCTAGTCCCTAGTCCCTAGCCCCCGGCCGCCCAGCCTTTGGCACGCTCGACGGCGTGCTGCCAGCCCTCAAACAGATCCGCGCGGCGGGACGCCTCCATGCCAGGCTCGAAGCGCCGTTCGATTTGCAAATGGCCTTCGAGCTCGAGCTCACTTTGCCAGAATCCGGTGGCCAGGCCAGCCAGGTACGCGGCGCCCAGCGCCGTGGTTTCCGTTGTGGCGGGCCGCTCGAGAGGAACTCCCAGGATGTCAGCCTGAAACTGGCAGAGGAAATCGTTGCGGGCGGCTCCGCCATCCACACGCAGCACTTCCGGCGTGATGCCGGAGTCGCGCGACATGGCGTCGAGCACCTCGCGCGTCTGATAGGCGATGGACTCAAGAGCGGCGCGCACCAGGTGCTGGCGGTTGGCGCCACGCGTGAGGCCGACGATGGCGCCGCGCGCATAGGCGTCCCAGTGCGGCGCTCCCAGCCCAACGAAGGCCGGCACAAAATAAACGCCATGCGTGTCCGTCACCGAGCGGGCGAGTTCCTCCGTCTCGGAGGCTTGCCGAATCAGCCCCATCTCGTCGCGCAGCCACTGGATGGCCGCGCCGGCAATAAACACGCTGCCCTCGAGCGCGTAGGTGATCCGGCCGCCCTTTCCCCAGCCGATGGTGGCTAGCAACCCCGACTGGGAGCGAGGAATCGCCGGGCCGGTGTTCATGAGCAGAAAACAGCCCGTGCCGTAGGTGTTCTTGACGGCCCCCGGCGCAAAGCACTGCTGCCCAAACAGTGCCGCCTGCTGGTCGCCCGCCACTCCTGCGATCGCGACCTTCGGCCCCAGTAACTCCGTCTCACCCACCACCGCGCTCGAGGACTTCACCGCAGGAAGCAGCGAGGGCGGAATACCGAAGTAGTTCAGAATCTCCTGGTCCCAGGCGAGCGTGGCAATATTGAAAAGCAGGGTGCGCGAGGCGTTGGAAAAGTCCGTGGCGTGAACTCTGCCGCCCGTGAGTCGCCAGATCAACCAGGAATCCACGGTCCCGCAAGCGAGTTCGCCTCGTTCCGCCCTGGCACGCGCGGAGGGCACGTTCTCCAGCAGCCAGGCGATTTTGGTGCCGGAAAAATAGGCGTCGGTGACCAAACCCGTTCTTTCTTTTATAACCTTGTCGAAGCCCTGTTGCCGAATGCGGTCGCACATCGGCGCGGTGCGGCGGCATTGCCACACGATGGCTGGGTGGAGCGGCTGGCCCGTGGCGCGGTCCCAGAGGATGACGGTTTCGCGCTGATTGGTGATTCCAATCGCGGCAAGGTCTTCCGCTCGCGCCGGGGCCTTGGCCAGAGCTTCTTTCGCGACCTCGAACTGCGATTGCCAGATTTCTTCGGCGTCGTGCTCGACCCAACCGGCGCGGGGATAATACTGCTTGAATTCCCGCCGGGCGGAAGCGCACACCGCCCCTTGACGGTCAAACAAGATGGCGCGCGAACTCGTCGTACCTTGGTCGAGGGCCAGCACGTATTTTGGCATGCGTTGTATTCTATCGCACCTCGCCCGCCGGTGTCAGGCGCAGCCAGGGTCGCGTCAAAGCCGCTGGGAAGTGTCATCCTGAGGGGCCGCAGGCCCCGAAGGATCTCCGTAGTTGGCTCCTTTCATCAACCGAATGAACTACTGAGATCCTTCGGCCCTGGAAAACGGGCCTCAGGATGACAACTCCGGCGACTTTGACGCGACCTGGGCGCGCTTGAACTATTTATCTGAGGATGCCATACTAAGCTTGTACACATTTAATTGAAACCAGTGCTGGCCGAAAGGTCAGGGCAGCCTGCGCACTCTTGGGACGGAAACCTAATGGTCAGATCTAGCGTCTTAGGAAGTGCAGGGCGCCACTGTGGCAAGTGGCTCGTATTCTAGGCGAAACAGGAGATTGATATGGCAGAGAGGACCCCAGGCCCCGGCACCATGTTCGGCTTGAACCAGCCGACGCCGGAAGCCGCACCCAGTGCCCCCCAGGTTGTCTATGTGCAGTCGCCGCCCCCTGCGACCGCACCGTCGGCCGGCAGCGGCCTGCGCTGGCTGGTCGGGTTGCTGCTGGCGTTGTCGGTGGCAAACCTCGTTTTGGTGCTTTACTCGAGGAGCGAACTCAAGACCGTGGTCGCCAAGCAGGCTGACCAGTTGGACCTGCTGACACGCCGCATGGACAACAACGATGAGCGCTACGCGCAATTGCGCGGGCAATTCCAGGTAACGTCGGAGAAACTTGGTCTGACCGAGCAGGAATTGGCTCGCGCGCACGCCGTGGCGGCGGATATCGAAAAGAAGCAGCAACAGGCGGTGCAACAGTTGAACGCCGCGATCGCGAAGAAAGCCAGCGCCGACGACGTGAACAAGGCTCAAGCCGACGCCGAAGCCAAGATCGGCGGCCTCTCCACGGACTTGGCCGGCACCAAGAAGGACTTGGAGAGCACCAAGTCTGAATTCACCAACGCCCTTTCCGGAACCAAAGGTGAATTAAGCGGCGCCATCGCGCGCACCCATGATGAGTTGGTGGCGTTGGCTCACCGGACGGACAGGGACTATTTCGAATTCAACGTGGCCAAGAAGCGCACTCAAAAGGTCGGGTCGGTAACCGTACAACTGCAGAAAACCGATACCAAGAAGAACGTCTTTACGGTCAACCTGGAATTCGACGACAAGGCGCACGTGCATCGGGACAGGGCCATGGGCGAGCCTGTGTACTTTTACGTGCAGGGGGCTTCCAGCGCCCTTGAGCTGGTCGTGAACAAGATGGGCAAGGATTCGATCGCCGGGTATATCAGTACACCCAAGGGCTTCTTCCCCAACGCGACGAATGTGTTGGCCGCGCGTCCTTCGGCGTGATCTTTCTCTTTCGCAGACAGGTCAGGTGGCAATCGGTTTTCCCTCTCCAGCTCGCGCTTGGCCCGTGCTAGGCGCGAGCTTTTTGTTTGCCGCCGGCCTTCGTCATCTCCCAACGCGGCAGCCCCGACGGGCAATGCGGAGCCCCGGTCTTGGGGTCCCCGCTACTACCTGCGAACAGCAAGTCAAAGGGCAAAACGCAAATCGCAAAAGTCAAAGCCGCAGAGCGAGCGCGAGCTGCCATCTCGCCCAGACGGATCATGTTCGACAACCCAGCCCTCGCCCCCTTGGGGGAGAGGGTGGCCCGCAGTCCCGATGTACTTCATCGGGAGGCGGGCCGGGCGAGGGGGTGCGGAGAATTGCGCCGTGTACGGAGGCCGATTTCACTGCTAGAATGACGCCGAGCAGTGTCGTGTAGGGGCGGCCCTTGCGTCCGCCCGCGGGCAACCACACGGGTTGCCCCTACCATATACGATCACACGGGGGCGTTATGTTCGCATTTCACGGCGTAGATTACATGGAGATTGACGCGCTCTTCAGTGACCAGGAAAAACTGGTGCGCCAGACGGTGCGCGAGTTTGTGGATCAGGAAATCCTGCCTCATATCGAGGAGTGGAACCGGGAAGGAAAATTCCCCCGGCATTTGGTTCCCGTGATGGCGGAGCTGGGATTCTACGGCGCCAACCTCGAGGGGTACGGGTGCGCGGGCATGTCCAACGTCGAGTACGGGCTGATCATGCAGGAGCTCGAACGCGGCGACAGCGGCTTGCGCAGCTTCGTCTCGGTGCAAGGCGCGCTGGTAATGTACCCCATCAGGGAATACGGCTCCGACGAACAGAAACAGCGCTGGCTGCCGGCGCTCCAGCAGGGCCAGGCCATCGGATGCTTCGGCCTGACGGAGCCCGATTTCGGCTCGAACCCGGCCGGCATGAGGACGCGGGCCGTTCGAGACGGCGGCCAGTTCGTTCTGAACGGCGAGAAGGCCTGGATCACGTCCGGGACCATTGCGGACGTGGCTTTGGTGTGGGCGCGCACGGAGGAAGGAGTCCGCGGTTTCCTGGTGGAGAAAGGAACGCCCGGCTTCAGCTCGAAAGACATCAAGGGGAAGTGGTCGTTGCGCGCTTCCGTGACCTCCAGCCTTTCGCTCCAGGACGTTCGCGTGCCCGCGGGCAATATGCTTCCTAAGGCGCAGGGTCTGAGAGCAGCGCTAAGCTGCCTCACCCAGGCGCGCTACGGCATCGGGTGGGGCGCCCTCGGCGCGGCCATGGCCTGCTACAACGAGGCTCTCGAGTACGCCAAGGTGAGAAAGCAATTCGACGACAAGCCCATCGCCTCGCACCAGCTTGTTCAGGCCAAGTTCGCCGATATGGTCACTGAAATCACCAAGGCGCAGTTGCTGGCTTTGCAGGTGGGTCGGCTGAAAGACCGAGGGCGGGCCGATTTCGCGCACGTCTCAATGCTCAAGCGCAATAACGTCAAGATAGCGCTGGAGGTGGCGCGCGCGGCACGCGATATTCTGGGCGCCAACGGCGTCGCCGATGAGTATCCCATCTTCCGCCATATGTGCAACCTCGAGTCGGTATTCACTTACGAGGGAACGCACAACATCCACACCCTCGTCATTGGTGAACGCGTGACGGGGATTCCGGCGTATAAGTAGGACGCTACTCGGGCAATTTGCGGCGGCGGGCGGGAATGGTGGACTCGAGCAGCTCGAACTTGCCCTCCAGGCGGGCCAAGCGTTCCCCATGGCTGGCGACGTCCAATTGCAGGCGCTTCACGTCATCGGCCAACCGCACGATGCGGTCCTCAATGGTGACGGTCCGCTTCAGACCTGCGAGAATATCCTGGACGAGGCTCATGCGTTGGCCTCCCGATACTTAGCTAAGAACGAGAGTGTTTCGTCCAGTTTCGCGATACTTCGATCCATCGAGGCATTCGCTTCGCGAACCAAGGCGGCAAGCGCCTGCGCATCGAAGTCCGGGGGCAAATCGAGGTAGAAGTCCAAGGCCGTCCGCAACTCTTCAGAAAAGCTCGTTTTCCGCCGGCGGGCGCGCTGGAAAAGTCTCTTGCGTTGAATCGGGCTGATGTACACGGTGGTCGATGTTGCCATTTCTCGCTCCTCTATCTGTCAACTATATTTCACGCCTCCGAATAGATCAACACGAGACGGCACCTCCCAACAAATTACGCGGTCGGCCAGCGTCCCGTACTTCGCGGGCTTTGCGTGGAACCGTTAAAAAATCAAAACAGCTCGCGCCGGGTCGCCAAGGCGCAAAGAAGCGCGAAGGAGAAGCCCTAACTCTGCTTTGCGAACTTCGCGGCTTTGCGTGAAACTCTATTTTTTTGTTGACACACTATCCTTTTCGTACTAATAATATAGTATGCGATCTGAGGAGCGCCCATGAATCCACCGCTCTGGTTCGGCAACTTCCTTGCCTACTGCGGACAGGTCGTCTGGCTGGTGCTCGCGGCTACGGGCCTTGCCGCGGCGTCGCGGCTGCGCGCGCCGCGGGTTCTGCTGGCCTATTGGCAGGGCGTCCTGGCGGCTTGCATCACGCTGCCTGTGCTTCAGCCATGGCGGTCTGCGTCTGTCGCCCGCGGGGAGGCGACCGTGTCTCTTGACTTCCACGGCGCACCGGCAAGCGCGGTCGTGAGTCATTCCATTTCTGTTTACACGCTCGTCGCGGGCGTCTTGCTGGGCGGGATGCTGGTTCGGCTGGGATGGTTGGCGCTGGGGCTGAGAAGGTTGCGGGCCATCCGCCGGGCCGCCGTCACCTTCGATGCGCTGCCTCAGGCCGTGCGCGAACTTGAGTTGAGGTTCCAGGTTTGTCCAGCCTGGTACTTATCGCCGCGCGTCGACGGCCCCGCCACCTTCGGCATCCGCCCCCCTTCCATTCTGCTTCCGGAGCGGTTCCCGTCGCTGGGCGAATCCTCGCAACGCGCCATCGCTGGACACGAACTATTGCACGTGGCGCGGCGTGATTGGATTCTCAACCTGGCCGAGGAGCTGACCCTTACGGTCTTCTGGTTTCATCCTGCCGTGGCCTGGCTGGTGAATCGCATTCGTCTCAGCCGCGAACAGGTAGTGGATGCGGAAGTTGTGCGCCTCATTAGCGCGTGCAAACCGTACATGAGCGCCTTGCTGGAGATTGCCAGCGGGCGCCCCGGCCCCGCGCTGGGTGCGGCGCCGACCTTTCTCAGGGAACGTCAACTTGCCAATCGGATTGAACTGCTGGTAAAGGAGGTCACCATGTCGAAGTCACGTCTCATCGTCTCGCTGAGTACAGTCGCCGGATTGTTGGTTCTGGCCGGAGCTTTGGGCTGTTGGGCTTTCCCGCTGAGAAGCGCCGCTCAGGCTGCCGGCAGCCAGCCGGCAACCAAGGAAACCGCACCACGCGCCGTCGCCCAGATTCAGCCGCTGACGCAGACGGCGGTGGTCTACCCCGCGGAGGCGAAGGCCGCGGGCATTCAAGGCGCGGTAACGTTGCGCGTCACAATCGCCAAGGACGGCAAGGTCACGAGGATTTGGGTGCAGAGTGGACCGCCCGAACTCGTCAAGGCGTGCCTCGAGGCCGTTCAGCAATGGCGTTATTCTCCGAGCAACAAGGAACACCTCACCACGGTCACAGTCGTCTTCAAGCTTCCTGCGGAAGGCGAAGGCGCGCCCGCCGCAACCGCTGCGGAGGCACCAGCCCGCCTTGCGGCCCTCGAACCGTTGAGCGCGCAAAGGCCGGAGTACCCGCCGCTCGCCAAAGCGGGCGACATTCAAGGCAACGTAGTGCTGCGGGTCACCGTCGGCAAGGACGGCAGCGTTACGGACATTCTGGTGTTGAGCGGGCACCCGCTTCTTGTGAAGGCGGCGATGGAGGCCCTGATCCACTGGCGCTACGCGCCCAGGGATAAGCCCGCGGTTACCGATGTGACTCTCCATTTCGCCCTCCCGAAGAGCGATACCGGGGCGAGTTCCACCCAGCCGCCGATGGTTGTCTTCAGTCCAGATCCCCCTTACACCCAGGAAGCGAAGGACGCCAAGCTGCAAGGAATTGTGGTGCTGCAGGTGATGATTGCGGCCGACGGGACGGTGAGCGACGTGAGCGTTACCAAAGGCCTGGACAAGGGGCTCGACGACAGCGCGGTGCGGACAGTGAAGACGTGGAAATTCTTGCCCGCCATGAAGGATGGGAAACCTGTACCCTATAAGAGCACTGTCGAGGTGAACTTCACTCTTTATTGAGTCGGCCACAACGGCGTAGGGGCGGCCCTAGCCTGGATTTCTCACAAGGAGCAGGGAAGGGCGGGGCCGAAGCCCCGCCCTTCCGGCCGATTCCAAAATGGCGAGAAATCCAGGCTAGTGGCCGCCCCGCCGACCGGGCGCCCACAAGGTGTGCCCTTACGGCCTAGCGCACGAAATTCAACCGCGCTGAAATATTCTTGTAACATTGCTGGTGCTATACTTCTGGCGTGCGTCCACGTGTAGTTATCATCGAGGATGAGAAAGACATCGTCGAGCTAGTCCGCTACAACTTTCGCAGGGAAGGTTTCGAGGTCGAAAGTTTCGGGCGAGGCCGCGAGGGACTGGATTTTCTTCGTCGCAATCCGGTCGACGTAGTCCTTCTGGATATTCTTCTGCCGGACGACGACGGCTTCAACATTTGCCGACGCCTGCGTGCGGACGATCGCTTGCGAGGTCTGCCGGTGATTTTCCTGACGGCCAAGGGCGAGGAAGTGGATCGCGTGCTGGGGTTGGAGATTGGCGGCGACGATTATGTCGTCAAGCCCTTCAGCCCGCGCGAGCTGGTGGCAAGGGTGAAAGCGGTTTTACGCCGGCAGGAGCGCGTCGCCGAAAAGCGGGAAGTGGTGGAAATCGGAAGCGTCCGGCTCGATACACGAACTCAGGAGGTGACCATTCGAGGCCGTTCCGTGCAGTTGAGCACCTTGGAATTCAAGCTTCTGTATCACATGGCTTCCCACCCTCGTCACGTCTTCAACCGCGACCGGCTGCTGGACGAAGTCTGGGGCCGCGACCGCTTCGTAACCCCGCGCACCGTGGACGTCCACATTCGGCGCCTGCGCGAGAAGATCGAGGCCCTGCCCAATCGGCCGGAATTCCTGCAGACCGTGCGCGGCAGCGGCTACCGGTTTTCTCCGCAGCCGCAGGAAGTGGGCGAAGCATCGTGACCTCCGTGGTATAATCCCCTCCCTGTAAATCTCTGGTTCCGGGCCGGCATGGTCTTCCGCAGTCCGATTTTCCGCAAGCTCCTGCTCGCCGCGTTCGTCGTGATCGCGCTGACCTTGGTGGTGCTGGATTTCAACCTGGCGCGATACACCACCCACCATGAAATCAGCGAAGTGGAACAACGGCTCGGCGCCGCGGCAACGTTGCTGGCCGCCGAACCCGCGGATCTTCCCCCGAACCGGCTCGAGGACTGGGCCAAATCCGCTGCCGCGCGCGCGCATTGCCGGATAACGATAATCGATCCTCAGGGCGTGGTGCTGGCGGAGTCTGACGAAGATCCGGCGGAGATGGAAAACCACGCGAACCGGCCGGAGATTCGAGAAGCCTACCAGAATCGTGTGGGCAGCTCGATCCGCCATAGTCGCACGTTGGATCGCGATTTGTGCTACGTGGCCCTCCCCTGGCAATACCAGGGCCGCGCCGGCTACGTCCTTCGGGTGGCGGTGCCGCTCGAAAACCTCGACGCGGCCATCGCGGAGGTCCGCTGGCGCATCCTCACGGCTTCCCTGGTGGCCGCGCTGGTGGCGCTCTTTTTTGCATACATTTTCTCCCGTTCCTTCACGCGCCGCATCGGCAGGTTGCGCGCCTTTGCGGAGAGCTTGGTGAAAGCGAACGTTACTGAAAGCGCCCTGCCGGACGCGGACGACGAATTAGGGGAACTTACGCGCTCTCTCAACTCGACAGCTTCCCAGTTGCATGACCTGCTCGAGCGGCTGGGCCTGGAGTCGGCGCGTCGCGAAGCGATTCTGACCAGCATGGTGGAAGGCGTTCTGGCCGTGGATCAGGACCTGCGCATCACTTTCTACAACGCCTCCTTTGCCCGCGCCCTCGGCTTGCGGTCCGAAGTTCCGGAGAGGGCGCCTCTGGTGGAAATCGTCCGCGGCCCTGTCCTACGCGACATTCTTTCCCGCGTGGTCGCCGGCGGCGAGACTCTGAAACAGCGGTTACAGTTGCCGGCCGCCGAGGGCCGCGCCTTCGAAGTCCAGGCAGCTCCATTGCGGGTGGCAGGGGGCCGCGGTGCCATCGCCATCCTGCACGACATCACCGACCTGGAGCGGCTCGAGCGCGTGAGGAAGGACTTCGTCGCCAACGTCTCGCACGAATTGCGAACCCCGCTGACGGCTATCCGCGGCTACACGGAAACGCTGCTGGAGGGCGCCCTCGAGGACCAGGAGAATAATCGCAAGTTTCTCGAGATCATCAAAAACCATTCCGTGCGCCTGAACAACATCGCCTCCGACCTCTTGGCCTTGTCGGAAATGGAGTCCGGCAAGGCCAGCACCGAGCAGGCGTGCGTTTCGGTGCGAGCAGCCATCGAAGCCGCCCTGCGGACCGTGGAGGCGGAAGCGCGCAGCCGCCGGGTGAAATTGATTTGCGGGCGGCTGGAGGACGTGACGGTGGTCGGCGACCGAGTGCGCCTCGAGCAGGCCCTGGTAAATCTGCTGACCAATGGGGTCAAGTTCAACCGCCCCGAGGGCGAGGTGCGCGTGGAGGTCCTGCGCACGGACCACGATCAGGTGAGCGTCACCATCGCGGACAACGGCATCGGGATTCCGTCGGCTGATTTACCGCGCCTTTTCGAGCGATTCTATCGAGTTGACAAGGCGCGTTCCCGGGAGGTGGGCGGGACCGGCCTGGGGCTTTCGATCGTTAAACACATCGTGGACCGGATGCACGGCCGCATCAGCGTGGAGAGCCAGTTGGGAAAAGGCTCGGTGTTCACCGTGCTCCTGCCTTGCGCGCCTTAGCCGGCGCTCACACTTCCTGACGCTTCGTCAATCGCTGGAGCAGGGTTATAATTAGATATAGCTGTGGCGGCGCTCTGCTGCATCTAAATGATAGCGGGCCAGAACGACGGGGGGCGGAAGGCATACCTCGGAATAGATTAATTGCCAACTCATCTGCAGCCCTCCTGCGGGAGCACTGGTAACCACGGTGCTCAGGCCGCGTCAAATGAAAAAGAGAATTTGTAAGGAGGATTGGTCCTATGCGCGCTAACACACGAAAGTTCTTGCGCGAGAATTTACTGGGATTGAGTTTGACCTTTATCGGTGTTGTCTGTCTGGCCCTGTCGGGCTTGCTCTACCAGGGGCATCGCGGCTTCCCGCAGTTTGCCCTGGCCGGGGGCGCGGGATTGGACGGACCCGAGATCGACACTTTGGAGCGGCAGAACAAGGCCTACGAGCGAATCGCGGAGACGGTGACGCCCGCGATCGTGGCCATCCAATCGACGCAAGTGATCAAGGTGCAGCAGTCGCCGTTGATGGACCCCTTTTTCCGGCAATTCTTCGGCAACATGCCGCAGTTCAATATTCCTCGCGAGCAGCGAGAGCGCGCGTTAGGAAGCGGCGTGATCGTTTCCGGGGACGGGTATATCGTCACCAATAACCACGTGGTTTCTAAGGCCACCGAAATTGAAGTAGACCTTTCCGACCGCAGGCACTTCAAGGGCAAGGTGGTGGGAGCGGATCCGGCAACCGACATCGCCGTGGTGAAAATCAGCGCGTCGAACTTGCCCGTGGCGCCTTTCGGCGATTCCGGCGCGATGAAGGTCGGTGACACGGTGATGGCATTTGGGAACCCCTTTGGGCAGTACTTCACGGTAACACGCGGGAGCGTCAGCGCTCTGGGCAGGTCCCTTGCCGATCCTGAGAAGTTCGAGAATTTCATCCAGACCGATGCCGCCATTAACCCCGGCAATTCCGGCGGGGCGCTGGTCAACGTGCGCGGGCAGGTCATTGGCATCAATACGGCGATCATCCCGGGGAGCGGCGGCCCGGGAGGAGAGGGCAGCTTTATCGGGATTGGTTTTGCCATTCCCGCCAACACCGCCAAGCACGTCATGGAAGATCTCATCAAAACGGGCAAGGTTTCTCGAGGTTATCTGGGCGTGACCGTCGGGATCTTAGACGACAACTTGGCCAAACAGTTCAAGATTCCGGACACGTCAGGAGCGCTGGTGCAGGACGTTACTCGCGGCGGACCCGCTGACAAAGCCGGCCTCAAGAATGGGGACGTGGTTCGCAAGATCAACGGCCAGAACGTGGATGGCTCGAGTCAATTGACGGCCATGGTCACCAATATGAACCCGGGCACCGAGGTGACGATGGACATCATTCGAGACGGCCAGCCGATGACGGTGCGCGTGACGCTGGCGGAGCGGCCCGCGAATCTGCCGGCCACCGTGGGAACCGGCGTGGCTCCCTCGGAGGGTACGTTGCGCGGTATTACCGTCCAGAACCTGACTCCCGACCTCCGCGACCGGTTGGGGCTTCCCTCCGACGCGCACGGCGTGGTCATCACAGAAATCGATCCCAGCAGCCCCGCGGCTCAGACCCTGCAAGCCGGGGACGTCATCGAGAGTATTAACCGGCACGCCGTCAACAACGCTACGGACTTTAGCCGCTTGGCGGCGGATGCGAAGGGACAGACCTTGCTACGCGTGAACCGGCAGGGTAACGGCGCGTACGTTGTGATCAACCCCAGCGACGAGGGAGGCGATGACAATCAGTAGGCGTTCAGGCGGGCCCTCTCCCCCTCCCCCTTGGGGGAGAGGGTGGACCGCAGCCGGCGCTTTCTTCAGCCGGGGCGGGCCGGGTGAGGGGGTTCCTGCCAATCAGGCCGTAGTCAACCATGAACTGGTAGCACGCTAGAAAGGTG
>Ga0187781_10001296_pt1 | contig 18891 bp, 17 predicted proteins | sample 0715_SJ02_MP02_2_FD_132447 | JGI IMG/M metagenome (GOLD analysis project Ga0187781, IMG submission 132447) | Tropical peat soil microbial communities from peatlands in Department of Meta, Colombia - 0715_SJ02_MP02_20_MG | ecosystem: Environmental > Terrestrial > Soil > Wetlands > Peat | place... | reverse complement strand
TTCGGAATGAACCATGCGCCCGCGTCTTTCTTGGCCCAGAACGGCCCTCCGAGATGCACGAGCAGGATTTCCAGTGCGCCGCTCCGGATTCGGTACATCACGAGCCCCGCGCTCTTTTTGGGCATAGGCGTTCGGCGTCAGGAATCGAAGCGAGGGAGGCCGATGTGAAGGAGCTCTGTGGGTGCGGCGGCATTCGCGGGAGCGCAAGCGGTGGCACGATCGCCAAGGGCAAGATAGATCGTGGCGTGGCGCCCGAAGGGTTTCGCGTCCGCTGCGCCCGATCCAGCCAGCACAAAGTAAATGGAATCGTCGCCGAGGCGCAGCGTCGCGCCCGGCGAGATCTTGTAGAGCGCGACGCGCGTGCGGCGTTCGGAAAATTCGCCGAGATTCTTCCAGCTCACGCCCGCTTGATCGGCAACCGGGATCCAATCGAAGCTCGCCGGGTCCATGAAGATGGGCCGCGAATAGCGTTCGCGCGGATAGACGAGCGGGCGGCCGTTTACCTGCTCCCAGACGGCCTCGTAGGCGTCTTTGTTGATCTTGCCGCCATCAGGCTTGGGCTGCGTGTAAACACCTTTCGCGAACGTGCCGTGCTTGGCGAGTTCGGCCGCGGCCGCTTCGTATTGCTCCTGCGAGATGTAGCCGCTGCCGCTCGCGCCGCCGAATTGCAGGACGAGCGTCGAATTCTCTGCCGCGCTCGATTGCGGTCCGTAGTAGGTGCCCTCGGGAAAATAGCCGAGCATGCCGGCTTTCATGGCGCCGTCAGCGCCAAAGTCGAAATCACCATCGAGCTGGTAACGCACCTGGTCGAAATTGTGGCGGTGGCGAGGCGAGTAGTAATTCGGCGCAACGCTGAACTGAAAAGAAAAATTTCCGGCAGTGCCGGGCGTCCCGTTGAGGATGCGGCGCGAACGAAACACTCCTTGGCGGACGTGCTGCCGCTCGATCAACGGAACGCTATCGAGGCTGATGACCTGCACGCGAAGTCCCTACTGGCGCGCGGCAGGCGCGGCGGGCGGCGGCCCCGGAGGCGCGGCAAGAGACGTATCCTGATCGAAGAGCAGGAGCCACTTGCCGCCCTTGTGAATCCAGAGGCCCGAGCCGCGCATGTGAATCGTGCGCACGGGAGCCGTCGATCCCGCGGGCGGCTTGAATGTCAGGTCCTCAAGACCCGAGACGACAGCGCCGCCATCGAACAGCGTAACTTTCGCCTCCTTGACATCGAAGGCAGAAAGCGATAGCTGGCCATTCTTGATGCCGGCGAGAAATTCGGCCTTGCTTTGCAGCGCGCCGTTGCCGTGAATGAAGAACGCGTCGTCCGCCATCATTGCGCCGGCGCCATCGGCATCGCCCGCAACGACCTTATCTTGAAAATCTTTCTGGAGCTTCAGCGCTTCGTCTTGCGCCGCGGATTGTGCGTAAACCTGAAACGCAACGGCCGCGATCAGCAGCACGGCAACACTTGCGCCAGCAACACATGCCAGAAGCTGCCGGTTCTTCGAGAGCAACATAGATGTCCTCCAGGAAGTCGTTCCGTTTCGGTGATCCACATGACCGATGGCGGCGGCGAGCCGCCGCACTCCACATGAGCTCTGCCGCTCGCGCGACTGAGTGCGATGGGCAGCACCGCGCCAAGGATTTTCGCCGGGCACGATGTATCGTGCCCCTACGTGATCGACCGCGAGCTACGCGGGCTGCGGCGCGTTGTAATAGTTGCCGGAGCGAATCTTCACCAGGGATTTCGCCGGATCGTACGCGACGCCGATCGGATCGCCGCCTTCCGCCACGACTTTGATCTGCGATTTCAGAATGCGCCGCTGCATGATGATGCCGCGGTCGCTGGACGCAAGATGCTCCTCGGAGTGCAAGCAGATCGGGCCCTGGCCGGCCTGCGCTTCGTAATCGCCGGGAGTGTCCTGATGCTCCTCGAAGGTCATTTCGCCCCACAATTTTCCGTTCATGCGGAATCCGGCTCCTGTGCCAAAGAAGTCGGGCGCTCCCTTCTCCATCCGCGACGCCGTAGCCATGGTGAAATGCGAATCGTCGACAGGCAGCGACCAGGTGATCATGTTCGAGCGCACTTGATTGATGTCGATTGGATTCGGGACGGACATGATGTTGGGCATGATCCACGACGAGATGCGGTCGTACTCGCGGCCATCGTCGAGCTTACGCTTGGCGGAATAGCAGACGCCGTCCTCGGTCTGGAAGAAATCCACTTTGGGCATCAGTGCGAATTGCGGGGCGAACTGCACTCCGGTGAATGTGGAGTGCAGGACGTACACGTGATAGGGGTCCATCACGTTGTCGTTCATGTGCAGCCAGCTATAGGGAGCGATCGGGAGGCTATTGTCCCCGGTCGAGCCGAACGCGCCCACGTAAGCGCGAATTTCTTCATCGGGGCCGAGATCTTCGAGAATGTCGAAGCGCGGCAGAACGGGCTTTCTATCGAGCGGGCCCATGTAGGCGAAGACGAGGCCGTAGCGCTCCTCGAGCGGATACCAGGGCTGACGCGCGACGTCGAGGTTGCGGCCGCCGTCGGGCTCGCAGGGCTGGCGCAGACAGCGACCTTCGACGTCGAATAGCCAGCCGTGATAGCAGCAGGCGATGCCCTCCTCGGTGACTTTGCCATAGAGAAGCGTGGTGCCGCGGTGCATGCAGCGCGGGTAGAGCAGGCCGGGACGGCCTTTCTTGTCCCGGAAGAGAATCAGATCTTCGCCCAGTATGCGGACGTTTTGCGGGCGAGACGTGACATTCGCTGAAGCGGCGACAGGCTGCCAGTAGCGGCGCAAAAGTTCGCCGCAGGGCGTGCCGGGACCGACCGCGGCGAGTTCCCAATCCGGATGCTGCGCGGGACGACCATACGCGCTGCCATCAGGCGCGCGACGTGCTTGCATTGCTTCCGCCATGTTCCCCCCTTGCCCCAAACAGCAGCACTAAACACCTGAGGCGAATCGGTTGTCAAGAGCAGTGCGGCCGGCACCATGAGCCCTACGAGAGCATTGCCATGACGAGGTGCCACAGGGCAATCAGGCTTCCGATACCGATCGACACGTTGTGAATCAGGATCGTTAGCTTGGATCTCTCCAGCTGCTTTTGGACCTCGTCGACTGAGAAGACCGGCACCTTAAGTTTCAAGGTGCGTCCGATCTCCCCATACGCTTCTTCAACTCTGTAGGCCAGCCATGCTAGGCCCAGCCCTATGCCACTCACTCGACTGCTTATTGCGTTGTAAATCATCACCAGCACGGCGAAGGCGAGCACCTCGAATTTCGAGCTGGCCGCGACAAACAAGCCGATCACGATCGCCAGGTAGAGGAGCTCAGACAAGAAACACCATACCCAGAACAAGCTGCGTCGCCATGGTCTGACTTTGACTCTTGTGGCCTTCTCGAGTGACTCGTGGACTTCCTCGAGTAGTAGTAGGAGCAAACCTTCCGCAGGCGTCCACCACCAATCCTCGGGTTGCACCGTTTTCGCAGCGCTCATTGCGAGCTTGTTAGCAAGGTTCTGCTGCAGCCCTTCGGCGTCCTCCAAGTCAATCGGTGGGGCGTCTTCAAGATGAGCTCCCAAAAGGTGGACGCGGAACAGCCAGAGCTCGCGCTCTTGTTGCTTGCGATGCCGCTCTCGCTCATCATCCGAGGAAAAATCGCCCCACTTGAGGTGGTTGGGCAGCACTTCGTTTTCGTACTTGTCGATGATCGCCTTGATCGCAGGGGCGAAGTCGCTCTCAGTAGCTGTCATGGCATTCCTCGCTATCCAACAACTAGGGCGCCAAGCTTATAACGGTTCGTGGCTCAATACGGAGAGCCCTGTGTCAGTGTGTTTCAGCGGGCTTGAACCTGAGGGAGACGGCCTTCGACTCTTTGGGACCGACGGTGACGGAGACTGTCCTACGTGCCGAATTCGTGGCTACGCCGTATCTTCGGCTGAGGCGATTGCTGCCGGCGCGGGTTTCGTCGCCGGCGTGGTCGTGATGACCAAGACGCTTACGAGGACGAACAGGGTTCCGAGAATCGCTCGCAGGCCAAGAGCTTCACCGCCGAAGAAATAGCCGACGAGCACGGCCACGACCGGATTCACATACGCGTACGTTCCAACTTTCGTCGGCGATTGATGGTGAATCAGCCAGACGTAGGCGGTGAACGCTGCGATCGATCCGGCCACAATCAGGTAGAGCAGCGCGAGCCACGCTTTGGTGGAAACAGCGAGCGGATGGAATCTGTGGAACTCTCCCAGGCTGTCCGCCACGATGGCCAGCAACAGTCCTCCGGCGAGCATCTGTGCGCCTGAGCTCACCGCCTTGGAAGAAGGCAGCGGCAGCTTGCGGATCAGGGCGGACGCCACGGACCAGCTCATCGCCGCAAGGATGAGCGCCACGGCGCCCGATTTCTCGATCGGCGCTCCGCCGAGATTCAGCGAACGGCTGACCAGCACAGCCACTCCGCCAAGCCCGACCAAGAGCGCCGCAGCCAGGCGAACAGTGAGGCGTTGCGTGCGCAAGATGATGATTTCCGACAACGCCATGAACACCGGAATCGTCGCCATCATCACCGCCGTGAGGCCTGAAGGCACGCGCTGCTCGGCCCAGAACACGAGTCCGTAGTCACCGACGAAGATCGGGAGAGCGACGACGAACACCGACAGCCATTCCCGCGGGCTCGGGGAACGTTCGCCGCGCGCGAGCGTCCAGCCATAGAGCACCAGCCCCGCAACGAGGAATCGTATCGCAGCAAGCGAAAGCGGCGGGACCTCCCGCACGCCAATGCGAATCGCAAGAAACGTGCAGCCCCAAACGAAATAGATGATGGAGAACGCCAGCAGCGTCTTCCAGACCGGAGGATGGGTCGAATCGGTCATGGCGCGGTCCTGGCGATAATCTATCAGTTCTCAACTGAAATTCCGTGCGCCGCGCAAGTTCAAAAGTGACTGCGAGCAGTCCACTTTGGACGCATCGCGGAGAGACGGCAGGTCAGTGCGAATCGGCGGGCTTGAAGGTGAACGAGACAGACTTCGATTCTTTCGGTGCGATGGTGACCGAGATGTCTTGCGTGCCTAAGCGTTCGTGCCAGGCCTCAATCGTGTAGGAGCCGGGCGGGAGATTTTTGAGCTCGAATGTGCCGGTCTTCGCGGTGACGTCGAAATATGGGTGCGCGAAGACGAAGAGGTAGGCGCGCATCCAGGGATGAATGTTGCACGCGACGGGAATCGCCAATTCGGGCTGTGAGAATGTGGTGACGTACGGCGCTTCGCCCGCTTCGAGCGAACGGTTCCACGGGCGATTGTCGCGCGGCGTCGGGTGGACGTTGTGCGTGGTGGGATCAGTGTTCTTCACCTCGAACGGCTGATTCACCATCATCGCGAGAACGCGCGGAACGTACATGCAGCCGACTTGGTCGAGCACGGCAGGGTCTTTGGGCGTCTCGAAGCGATAGTTGCCAAGACCGGACTTTACGTACACCACGACGTTGGCGAGCGCATCATGCTCTCCCAGAACAACCACAGGTGGCGTCACAGGTTTGGGATTGGCCTGAACGCAAGCGGCCTCGGCGGTCATATCAATCGGGCGAAAAACCGGAGGAGTTCCCTCGAATTTGACTGTGCCAGCGATCGAGCCGGCAGTCGAGGAATCGACGACCGCGATGGGCTGTGGCGGAACTGATGGTCCTTCTTGTTTCTTGCTGCAAGCTGCGAGAGCGAGTCCGACGATGGCGGCGAGCGCCAAGACAGCAGGCCGAAGTGTCAAGAGCGAGGGATCCTTTCGGTGCAACCAAACATCTTAGCAAGCTCACCAGAGATCGAAAAGTGAGGCCACGCAGCGGCAGTGGGGTCATTTGGTTGGATCGAACCATCGGCGACAGGGAGGGAAAGGCGTCGAGAATCGCTAAAGAGGGATTCCTCGACTTCATGGCCGGACGTGCCCCAAGAGCGGTACGAAGGAACACTGTCCGGCCACTTCGCTCGGAATGACGTAATAGGCGTGGCGTACTAAATCAAATGACATCGCTACCCACGCAGCAAAACTGATTGCTCGAACCTGGTGCATTTCCATTCAAATCAGGGCCGTAGGGTGTCATATCCGCATCATTGGTACGTCCATACCATTGCATACAAGCGTTGTAAGTCCCACGATACCAGTGGGAGCTAGTTAGCCCAGGGGCAAGGCCGCTGGCGGGGGGCCAGCGTACCGGGGATTCACGCCAGCAAGAGCACCCGAGCAAGCCAAGGGCTGACTCTGCCACAGATTCCGTCGGACGGGGCCGGCAGATATGTCTGATTCCGCGCGAATCATCCAAACGACTGCGCTCGAAGTCCCCGTGACCATTCAAGGCTCGCAGGTGGTCGAGGGAACAGACCGCCGCGAGATGTTCACCGAGACGACGCGGACCAGTCTGGTCTTCGAAAGCGGCGCATCTGTTCTGCTGAAAGCGCGGGTGCAGGCGGGACAGTCGGTTTTTCTCCGCAACGAACTAACCGGGAAAGAAGTTCTTTGCAAGGTGATCGAGGTGCCGCCAGCCGGCCAGCCGGGTCCCACGGAACTCGAATTCACCGTGCGCGAGCCGGGATTTTGGGACGCGCCTAGCGAGCAGCCCGCCCAACCCGCACAGGAATCTGGGACTCCGCAATCGCCAACCGAACACGCTCTTGTCGGCAGCGGTGTTGACCCGTCGGCTCCCACGACGCCGTCGGTGACTGCGCCAAACACTTTGGCTGTGCCACCCTCTTCCCCATCGCAAGAAAGCGGGGCCGCGCCAGCCGGAACGGTGAATGGCGCGGAACCTGATCACGCGAAGGAAGCCGAACAACTGGCAGCGATGGTGGCCAAGGAAGCCAAAGCCCAAGCCAGACGGGCGTCCACCGTCAAAGCGGTCAAAGAGACAGCGGTATCCGACGGGCACGAAGGCCAAACGGCTTCTGGAAGCTCCGTATCCGGCAAAACACTTTCACCGCTAGAGCTTCGACTGCACGGCATACGCACGTATACACTCCGCGGGAGCCGGTCCGCTCTCGCAGCCGTTGCGTTCGTGCTGGTCATTGTGGCGGTGGGCGTGGCGTGGCACTTGCAGGGCCATCGATCGACGCACCCAATTAGCCGGCCATCGGCGGCCGTCCCGCATTCGAGCGCCGCAGCAACCGTCACGCCTGCTACGCAAGGCACCCAGCCGTCGAGCACGGCGGCAGAACCCGGCGTGCAACTCGTCAAGAATGCAACGGCAGCGTCAGTGAGGACGGACGCCGCGCAGCCGAGCCGGAGCCCGGAACCCGCAATCGTTGCGAGCACGCCTCTGGGCGCGAGCCGAACCGTCCGCGGATCGGCTCCCCTCGGAGCGCAGCCGGAAGCACTAAAGAAGCCGGGGCAATCTGTTGCCAAGCACATCATTCCGGCCAGAATCTTGTCACAGACTCAGCCGCCCCTTCCCTCGTGGGCCAAAGCGCTCGACGTAAGCGATGTGGTTACGCTGGACGCCGTGATCGACGAAAGAGGGAATGTGGCGAGCGCGACGCTGCTATCGGGTCCTCGCCTGCTGGAACGCGCCGCGAAAGACGCAATCCAATTGTGGGTGTTCGAACCTACGCTGGCTAACGGCAAGCCCATCCCCACGCACATGGTCCTGACGGTCGAGTTTCAGCAGTAACTTTGGTTGACCGCAAGAAAATCGAAATACAGCCGCCAACAGGATCTCTCAGCTTCCCTAGGTAGCTCCGGATCACACCACCGCCGGGCTGTTACCGTCCGATGTGACGCCCGTTGTTCTGCTCATCGAGCCACTGCTTGAGCGGAGCTAAATCGCCGAGAAGCGCGCCCGTCAGGGGCGGGCGGTGGTGGCGCGCTGGGAGAGAACGTCGCGGACGACGGCGAGGGCGCGGTCGATGGCGGCGCGGTCGACGTCATAGTGCGTGACCATGCGAATCGTGAATGGGCCGGTGGCGCCGCAGAGAACGTTTCGCGTGGCGAGCGCGGCGACGACATCGGCGGCGGAGCGACCGGTGCCGCGCACGTCAAAGATCAGGATATTCGTGACGACTTTCTTCGGGTCGATCGAGACGCCGGGGATTTGCGCGAGGCCCTCGGCGAGTTGGCGGGCGTTTTCGTGGTCGCGGTGTAGGAGCTTGGGCGTTTCTTCGAGCGCGATGAGCCCTGCCGCCGCGAGAACTCCTGCCTGGCGCATGCCGCCGCCGAGAAGCTTGCGCGTGATGTGCGCCTTGTCGATGAATTCGCGCGAACCGACGAGCATCGATCCCACCGGCGCCCCCAGCGCCTTCGAGAGGCAGAACATCACCGAGTCGAACTTGCGCGTGAGGTCCGCGACGCCGCGGCCCAGCGCGACCGAGGCGTTGAAGATGCGCGCGCCATCGAGATGGACGCGCAGGCCGACGGCATGCGCGCGGTCGCAAATGTCATTCGAGATTTCGGGCGGATAGACCGTGCCTCCGTGCATGTTGTGCGTATTTTCAAGCTCGATCAGCGCGGTCTGGGCGCGGTAGTAGATGTGCGGGCGGATGTGCGGCTCGATCAAATCCCAGGTGAGAATACCGCCGGGAGCGGGGACCGTATTGGGCATGCAACCCGCAATCGCCGAAATGCTGGCCATTTCGTAGAGATAGATGTGCGCCTGCGCCTCGCAAATGACCTCGCTGCCGTGGTGCGTCCAGGTCTTGATCGCGGTGAGATTCGCCATCGAGCCGGAGGGGAAGAAGAGAGCGGCCTCGCGTTCGAAGATTTCGGCTGCGCGGGCTTGGAGGCGATTAACCGTGGGGTCTTCGGAGTAGACGTCGTCGCCAACTTCAGCGTCGGCCATGGCGCGGCGCATCGCGGGCGTGGGACGTGTGACGGTGTCGCTGCGCAGATCGATGATTGGTTGTGCGTCGGCTCCCGCGGGCATGCTGCATATGATAGCCGAGCGCAGCGAATGGCAAAAGCGCAGTCAGTGGAGAAAGACGTGAACGGCGTTGGGTGCGGCTATCGGCGAAAAATCGGAATTCACCGCAGAGACGCAGAGAGCGCAGAAAACGATTCAAGGCCAAGACAAAGGAGAAACGCAGAGACCACTGAGAAGGCACGGAGAAAGCGCAAAGCGAAATCAGGACCGGGAGGCGGAGTGGAGGATAACGCTGCCGAAATTCCAGGAGGCCATGCGGACGTCGCGGAAACCGCATTTCTCCATGAGCGCGGAAAGCTCGGGCGGCGAGGGAAATTTCGAGACGGAGCCGGGGAGATATTTGTAGGCTTCGGCGTTGCCGGAAATCGCGCCGCCGATGCGCGGCAAGATGTTCTTGAAGTAAAAACGGAAGAGGCCGGCCATCGGCCCCGAGGTCGGCTCGGTGAATTCGAGGATTCCCAGTTCCCCGCCCCGCTTCAGGACGCGGGCGAATTCGCGCAAGCCTTCTTCGTAGTTCGCAAGATTGCGAAAGCCAAACGCGGCGGTGATGAGGTCGAAGCTCGCGTCCGGAAAAGGAAGACGGAGCGCATCGGCGGCTGCGAACACGACGGCGCGATGGCCCGCGCGAGCCTTGTCGCGGGCGCGGACGAGCATCGGCTCGACAAAGTCGCTGCCGATAATTGGGAACCGAGACGGAGCACCGCCCGGGGTTAAAACCCCGGAGGGGAGGGGTTCACTTTTCGCGGGGCTAAAGCCCCGCGCTTCCACCTCAGGGGCTAAAGCCTTGAGTTTTTCTCCGCCTTTCGGCACGGCTGAAGCCGTGCCCTGACGAAGAGCCTCTGCGCGGGCGCGGTCGAGTGCAAACGCGAGGTCGCCAGTGCCGCAGCAGAGATCGAGAACGCGGGCGTCGGGACGGCGGAGTATGTGAAGAAATCGCTTGGCGGTGCGGCGGCGCCAGAGGTGATCGAGCGAAAACGAGAGCAGATGATTCAAGAAGTCATAGCGCGGCGCGATGCGCGTGAACATGTCGCGGACACGCGCGGCGGCTTCGCGTTCGTCGCGCACGCCCTCAGGACGAGTGCCCGGTAGAGACGGCTGATTCTGTGTCGCGATCATCCGAGCCACATTACTTTCCTTTTGAGAGGCGTATGAGCAATGCGCCATAAGCAGCGTACAAGGCGGCGTTTACCGGCCCAGCAACCGCAAAGAACTTCCAGTCCAAGTCCCAAGCCCCCCGGAAAATCAAGAGAATCGCCGGAGGACAAACTACGAACGTCAATATGCCTGCAGCGGCAAACAGAAGTCTCGTAATGGGAGGCACGGCAATCAATAGACCGCTCGAAGCAAAACCGCAGATGATCCTCCACGATTTGGATTGAGCAAACACCGCAATGCAGCCCCTTCGATCTCTTGCGAGGCAGTACCGTCAGCTGTCGGAATTCGCCCTACCGAACGACCGCCTTCGCGGCCACGGATGGCAATTCGGCGAAGGCGCGCTCGACGACGGGCCAGGGAATCTCGATGCCCCAATCAGTCTTGCCGATGTGGCGCGGAAGCACCCAGAAAATCCGGCCCCCGCGGACTTTCTTGTCACTCGCGAGAATTGGCAGCAGCGCCGAGGCGCGAATTCCGCGGAGCGGCGGCAAGGGCCCTACAGCAGCGATGAGGCGAATGATGCGCGCGGCGTCTGCGTCGTTGAGATAACCCTGCGCAACGGCGAGCAGCGTGGCGCCCATCATGCCCCAGCCGATGGCTTCGCCGTGGAGAAAGTGCTCATAGTGCGTCGCGGTTTCGAGAGCATGGCCGAGCGTGTGGCCAAAATTCAGAATCTGGCGGAGACCGCTCTCCCGCTCATCCGAGCTCACGACGCGCGCCTTGATAGCCGCCGAGCGCGGAATGATGTACGCCAGAGCTTTTGGATCGCGGCGGAGAATCGCGTCCATGTGGCGCGCGAGATAATCGAAGAGTTTCGCGTCTGCGATGACGCCGTACTTGATCACTTCGTACAGTCCCGAGCGGAACTCGCGGTGCGGCAGCGTGCTCAAAAGGCCCGGATCGGCGAGCACCAGCCTCGGCGGATAGAACGCGCCCACGAGATTTTTGCCCTCCGGCAGATCGACACCCGTCTTGCCGCCGATGGCGCTATCGACCTGGGCAACCACGGTGGTAGGAATATGCACGAGCCGCACGCCGCGAAGATACGTAGCCGCGGCAAAGCCAGCGACGTCTCCTACCACGCCGCCGCCGATGGCGACGGCAAACGCCCGGCGGTCGGCGCCCGCACGGACAAGCTGGCGCGCGATACCTTCGACGGTGGAGAGGCGCTTCGCCGATTCGCGGTCGTCAAACAGGATCGGTCTCTTGCCGCCCGGAATCGCTTTACTGATCGCGCGGCCCCAATGCCGCCAGACAGTGGGCGATGAAAGAACGAATATGCCCGTCGAATCGCCCAGTTTCTTGATGAGCGACGCTGCGCGGCCGAGCACGCCCGGCTCGCAAATCACGTTGTACGGACCAGCAGAACTGCGGACGCGAATGATTGGCATATCGCAAGAAAATGTAACACAGTTCGCACCAGCACCTTTGGCGAAGGGCCGGAAACCTAGAAACATCTGTGCGCTTCCGTGCGTATCGTTAGGTAAGGCGACGGGACACGATGCTGACTTTCATCCTGTGGTGCATTCTGCTGTTTCTGTGCTGGCCGCTGGCGCTGCTGGCGCTGATTCTGTATCCCTTGATTTGGCTCCTTCTGCTGCCCTTCCGAATTGTAGGGACTGCCGTGGACGGGGTTCTGGAGCTCGTCAAGGGGATCATTCTATTGCCGGCACGAATCTTGCGCGGGCCACGAAAGGCCGTGCCGCGCTGAAGGCCGGCGTTACATACCGCTCAAGATAGCGGCACGGGTCGAACAATGGTTGGCTTGGCGCCAAGCATCTTTGCCGGGCACGACATGTCGTGCCCCTACGGAACCCTGAAGCCTACCGGCCTGAAGGCCGGCGTTACATACCACTCAAGATAGCGGCACGGGTCGAACAATGGTTGGCTTAGCGCCAAGCATCTTTGCCGGGCACGACATGTCGTGCCCCTACGGAACCCTGAAGCCTGCCGGCCGGAAGGCCGGCGTTACATACCGCTCAAGATAGCGGCACGGATCGAACAATGGTTGGCTTGGCGCCAAGCATCTTTGCCGGGCACGAAATGTCGTGCCCCTGCGGAACCCTGAAGAACCGTTCGCGTCGCATAGATTGCAGGTGCTCTTCCGCCGCATTCATGTCGAAAAGCCGCGAATCACAAATGACGTCACTCGCCATACTAATCAACGCTTCTGGAGTTCAGTCAGCGATTCGAGGATGACGTGGCCGACGATGGCGAGGCTGCGCGGGCTGATCTTGTCGAGCGTGTCTTGCGTAGTGTGCCAGTAGCCGAGGTTTTGATAATCGCCCAGGTCAATCAGGTCGATGGCGGGAACGCCGCGGCGAGCGAACGGTAGGTGATCGTCTTCGGTGCTCGTCTCCTGCGATACGAAGACGTCACGATAGCCGAGACGCGCGGCAGTACGCCAGATTGTGTCGGTAAGCCATTTCGGCGAACCGGAATCGCGCAGAATGTGCAGATTGTACTGACCAACCATGTCGGCGAGGATCACGGCCTTGACTCTTTTCAGGTCGCCGGAAAGAGCGAGGCGCGCCGCCAGTTCGCGGCTGCCGTAGAGGCTATCCTCATCGGACCATTCGAACGTCGCTTGTGTTTCTTCGCCGTCGAGAAAAGCGATCCACACGGCATTGGGCTGCTTTGCGCCGCCGCATAGCAGGCGCGCCATTTCCAGCATTAAGCCAGTCGAGGAGCCGCTGTCCTCGGCCCCAACGAACCCATCAACGCGTTTCGTATCGTAGTGCGTCAGCAGAAGGATAATTCCCTGCCCCGTGCCCGGAACCTTTGCGACGATGTTCTTCATCGCGAGCCCGCCGATCGGCGTCTGCGCGTTGAAGTCGTCTTCGTCAATCGCGCAGCCAAAACCTTTCAACTGCGACCGAATGTAATCCTGCGTTCTGTGAATTCCGTCGGAAGCAGGCGGGCGCGGACCAAAGGAAACGAGCTTGGCAACTTGGTCGTATGCTTTGGCGCCGTCGAAGCCGCCGGTTTGCGAGGCCGGAGGAGCCGATTCCGCAGGCGTGGCGCTCGTCTGAGACGCCGCCGGAGAAGAAGCGGCAGAGACGGGCGAGTTCGACTGGGCGCTGTTGCAGCCGATTGAGGAAATCAAAAGACAAGCAAGCGCCGCGCCGCCGAAACGCCCGGAGGCCGGCCTCATGTCTGAGGCGCCTGCTCTTCGGCCGGGGCGCGCGCTTTGCGCCTGATGACGAAGTAGGAGACAACAACACTCACGAAATAGAGAGCCACCATCGGCACCATGAAAACGATCATCGTGGTTGCGTCCGGCGTGGGCGTGACGATGGCCGCGACGATCGTGATAAGGAGCATCGCGTAGCGGAAGTTCTTCATCAGGAATTTCGGCGTCACAATCCTGAACAGCGACAGAATAAAAACAACCACGGGCATCTCGAAAATAATGCCGAGACCCACAAGCATGATCACAATCAGATCGAAGTATTCGTTGACGCTGATCAGCGGCTGAATCGGACCATCGTTCATCAACCCGATCACACGCGTGAGCAGCTGACGCAACATGAAGAAATATCCGAAGGCAATTCCGGAAAGAAACAGGAACATGGAGGCGCCAATAAAGCTGGCGACTGCACGACGCTCATGCTTGTACAGGCCCGGGGCCACAAAAAGCCAAATCTGATACAGCACCCACGGCATGGCGATTACGATGCCGAGGTAAAGTCCGAGACTGATGATCAAGCTCACGCCACCTGCCGGGTGCGTGTAGTAGAGCTTCTCCGCGAGGCCGTTGGCGCGCAGCGCCTCCAGCTCGGGCGTGATGATCAAGTAGATGAAGCGCTTGGCGATCAGCAGCCCGACGACCATCCCCACGCCGATCGCCAGCAGCGAGCTGATAATGCGCTTGCGGAGTTCGACCAGATGATCGAAGAAGGACATCGTGCCGCCCGTCTCTTCGTCCGGCCGCTGGCGCAAAGTGCGATTAGGAGGGACGGACGTCGCCATCGGTCACTCGCTGAGGCACTTTCTCAGACTCAGATGGCCCGGCCTGATTGGCCGAATCGGCGGGGGCAAATTCCGTAGCCATCAGATCCGGATCGTTCCCGGGATCGCGCCGGCGAAGATCCGGATCGGGTATCTCCTCCGGTGCCGGCTCTCTCGGCGGGGCCGCCATCGCGCCGGCATTGGGAGGGTTTGACGGAACGGTTCCGGGTGACGGAGGAGCGGGTTGCGCTGCGGGAGGCGCGGGCGCGGCCGACGGCGCGGCGATCTTGCGCGCGTCAGCCTCGCGTTCCAGGTCGCGGAGATGACCTTCAAAGGTCGAGCGGAGTTCACCGGTATGACGGCGGAACTCGGCCATCACTTTCCCGAGTTTGCGCGCAAGCTCCGGCAGTTTCTCCTGCCCGAAGACCACGAGCGCGACCACGAAGATGATGATCAGATGAGGAATACTGAGCATTCGCGACTCTGCAACCGCTTTTGCGGCGCCATTTTTGCATCATAGAAGACGCATCCAGAGGTGTCAAACCGGCGCTCGTGGAGTCTCACGTGCGAATGGAACTACTGCGTGAGACCGAAAAGAGCCGCGAGACGGGTATGCTATACTGAGCTTCGCGAGGGGCGAAAAGAGGCCGCATGGAACCATCGCAGTCTTCCCAATCGAATCCTGTCCACCAACCAGCCGGAGGGCCGACGCGCGGGATGGTGCTGTTCGCGCTGGTGCTGCTGGTGTCGGCGCTGCTCGGGCGTCTGGTGTACGAGCCGCAGCTGAGAGCGAACGCCGCGAATTCGGACGACATGGAAGACTCGGTGAAGGCGTTCACGCGCGTCCTTTCTGTCGTCGAGCGCAACTACGCTGATCCGGTCGATACCGACAAAGCGATCTACGATGGCGCGATTCCGGGCATGCTGCACGTCCTCGACCCGCACTCGAACTTCTTCGATCCCAAGCAATACGCGCTGTTCCGGGAAGAACAGGAAGGAAAATACTACGGCGTCGGAATGATCGTCGCGCAGAAGGACAATCAGACCGTCGTGCAATCGCCGTTTGTGAACTCGCCTGCGTTCAAAGCCGGAATCCGGCCGGGCGACATCATTTTGAAAGTCGACGGCAAGAATTGCACGGGGCTGACGACAACGGAAGTCGCCGACATGCTTAAGGGCGCCAAGGGCACGCCGGTGCATATTTCTCTCGGCCGCGAGGGCTGGGACCAGCCGATCGAAGTTACCGTCGTGCGCGACGAGATTCCTCGCCCCGGCGTCGAGTTCTCGACCATGGTAAAGCCCGGAATCGGATATGTCCGGGTGTTCACGTTCAATGAAACGACCGACAGCGATCTTTCGGACGCGTTGAAACAGCTCGACGCTTCCAAGCTGGATGGCCTGATCATCGACCTGCGGAACAACGGCGGAGGGCTGCTCAATCAAGCCGTGGGCATGGCGGATACGTTCCTCGACAAGGGTGAGCTGGTGGTGTCGCATCGCGGGCGAGCGTCGGCCGAACATTCCTACTACGCGGTGCGCGGCAACCAGGGCGTCGCGGTACCGCTCGTCGTGCTTGTGAATGGGCAGAGCGCCTCGGCATCTGAGATCGTTTCCGGTGCGATTCAGGACCACGATCGCGGCCTGATCGTGGGTGAGACGAGCTTCGGCAAGGGACTCGTCCAAACGCAGTATCCACTGAGCGAAAACACGGCGCTGCTGCTCACGACCGCGCGCTACTACACGCCGAGCGGCCGGCTGATTCAGCGCGACTACAAGAACGTCACCCTATACGATTATCACTACAATCCGCAGCCGCCGAAGGCTCCCGAGGTGAAGCTGACGGACACCGGCCGCCAGGTCTTCGGGCAGGGCGGAATTACGCCGGACGTAGCGGTTCCCGAGCCCAAACCCACCGAATTTGAGGAACTGCTCGAGCGCCGCGGCGTCTTCTATCCGCTCCCGCAGGGAGTGGGAGACTTCGTTCGCTATTATCTCGGCGAGCGGCCAGCCGTCACGAAGGAATTCGTAGCCGACGACGCCGTGATCGCGCGGTTGAAGAAGTATCTGGCCGATCAGCACATCGACGTGACCGACCAGCAGATTCAGGACAACCTGCCTTGGCTCAAGTGGGAGATCAAGCGCGAGGTTTTCACCACCGTATTCGGGTTGAACGACGGCTATAAGGTCGCGCTCGAAAACGACCCCCAACTGGAGAAGGCCATCGCTTCGATTCCGCAAGCGCGGGCGCTCTATGCCAGCGCCCGGAAGATCGTTGCGGAGCGTGAGGGCGGAACGCGGCCGCCGCAGTAGCTCAGACTGACACCGGGACTAGAGGCCGGGCCAGTTTCCTTTGGCAATCCTTCAAGCCAGTTCGCTTCGTTACGGCTGCTTCGGTGCGGGGCTTTCGAGGTCCTTGAGGGCCGAACGCGCGGCGGCAGCGTCGGGCGCGCTGGAAGCCTGCTTGATGTACTCCTTCAGTTCGGCAATCTCTCCGTGCGGATCGCCTTTCGCCTCAAAGATGTGCGCGAGCAGCAGGTGCACTTGCGGCAGATGATGCCAGGGATCCAGAGGAAGGGCTGCGCGCGCGTTTGTCTCGGCGTCCGACAATCGCTTTAGATGATAGTTGGCGTCGGCGGAGTAGTAGAGAGCGTAGGCGTTGCTAACCGGATCGATGGCGAGCGCCTCGTCCGATAGCTTCGAAAGCTGATCCCAATTTTCGTCCCGCGCGGCAAACTCCGCCAGGCACAGGTAGGGAGCCACGTACTGCGGCTCGATCGTGGCGGCCTGCGAACACGCCTTATCCGCCTCCGGTCTGTTGTGCTCAGCGTCGAGCACCTGGCCCAGCAGGACCCAACTGGCCGCGTAATTCGGGTAGATGTCGATGGCCTTCCGCACGTGAGTTTCGGCTTGCGGGAATTTCTTGTCCTTGTAGGACGAGCAGGCCTTCTGGAATTCGCCAGTGGCTTTGTCTGGCACTTGCAGCCGGGCCACGCTCACGGTCGGGCTGTGAACGCCCGATTCCGTCCACGAATTGCAGGCCTCGGCGTCGACCATGCGTGCCGACTCCGCGTTCACCGTGATGACCCCGGGCAACGACGCAGGTGGAGTATCGAATGGATCAGGGCCGTCCGGCTGAACATATGGCGTCGAGCTAACCCCATATGGGCTTGAATATGGCCCTGAAGGGCCAGAGGCTGGTGGTTTGCCTCCGGTGCCGCCGGAAGGGCCCTGCCCGGCCTTTTGCCCCAAGGCCGGCGCGGCAAAGCAGACCGCCGCAAGAACGCAGGAAACCACAGGACGAATCAAAGATGGCAATAAGCGAGAAACTGATTTTTCGCAATCACTGCGAGGGGCGTCCCGCCCATCCCAGGCAGCCAGACCCGAGGATGTTACGGTCGATACCATTGGCCTAATCATAACGCCGACAGGCGGGCGAAATGCTAGTCAATTTTTTGTCACCGAACCGCACCGGCGACAATGACCGAAGAATTCTCGCCGGCCGGCGCAAGCAGCTTCCGGCGGATGGCGCGGCCTTGAAGTAGTGCAACCGATTGACCGCTCAGGAATAAAGTGCGGAGGACTTTGGTGGACGTGGGGGGGCTCGAACCCCCGACCTCCTCGTTGCGAACGAGGCGCTCTCCCAGCTGAGCTACACGCCCACTGCGTTTTTTAATCTTAGCAAAGCAGCGCACGGCCGCCAATTATGATTCGAACCAGTCTTTCCGGCGCGGCTGCGTGACACGCTACAATAGACGCATGCCGATTCAGCTCATCGCGATGGACATCGACGGCACGCTGCTCGACAGCCGGTCGCAATTGCCCGCCGAGAACGCTCAGGCGATCGCGGAGGCCGCGTCGAGCGGAATCGAGATCGTGATCGTCACCGGACGCCGATTCCATTCCGCGCGGTTGATCGCCGAACAGCTTCCCTGCGAGGTCGAGCTGATCGTCAGCAATGGCGCGCTCGTCAAGTCCAAGACCGGCGAAACGCACCTGCGAAACCTGCTGCCTGCGGAGACGGCGCGCCGCGTACTGCATGCCACCGAAGAATTCCGACCGATGTCAGGCGTCATCTTCGACCGACCCGAATCCGATCAAGTGGTCTTCGAACGCATCGATTGGGAGGGGCCATTTGTCGGACCCTACCTTCGCAGGTACCGCAACCAGGTCGCCGAAATATGCCCGCTTCCCGATTGCCTCAACGGCGAAGATCCGATCGAGGTCATGTTCATCGGCGAGTGCGCACCCGTTCGCGCCGCTCGCGACAGGCTCCAATCGCTCGAGTTCAGGAGTGATTACACGCTGGCGCTGACGGAGTATCCGGCTACCGGATTCTCATTTCTGGATGTATTGCGGAGCGGCGTCACGAAAGGCGCGGCGCTGGCCGAGTGGACTAGGCGGCGAGGCATTCCGCGCGAAAGCGTAATGGCCATCGGTGACAACTGGAACGACCGCGAGATGCTAGAATACGCGGGCTTGCCAGTCGTCATGGGCAACAGCATCGCGGAGTTGAAGTCGCTCGGGTGGGCGACGACGCGAGCGAACGATGAATGCGGCGTGGCGGATGCGATTCGCCGGTACGCCCTGCGAAACGGATAGGCAGCGCGGCGCGTCAGACGGCTTGGGAAAGCCACTTCAACACAGGGGGGAATGCCATGAAGGTTTCCGTCGGGATGGGAATCGCACTGCTAGCTTGTAGCATCGGCGTGCCGGTGGCACGCGCGCAACAGGGACCTCCGCCGGGAGGGCCGCCGCCGGCGCCGACCACGCTCTCAGCCGCATTGGACTTCCAGCTTACGATCGAAGAGCGCGAGGTGGTCGGGATCGCCGATGCGATGCCGGAAGAGAAATACTCGTTCGCGCCCACAAACGGTGAGTTTGCGGGCGTCCGCACATTTGCGCA
>Ga0187781_10001294_pt1 | contig 18894 bp, 14 predicted proteins | sample 0715_SJ02_MP02_2_FD_132447 | JGI IMG/M metagenome (GOLD analysis project Ga0187781, IMG submission 132447) | Tropical peat soil microbial communities from peatlands in Department of Meta, Colombia - 0715_SJ02_MP02_20_MG | ecosystem: Environmental > Terrestrial > Soil > Wetlands > Peat | place... | reverse complement strand
GTCATCTCACCCGGATGCGCCGCTCGCTATGCGGGAGTATCCCAGTAATACCCTTCTTCACCGTGCTCGGAAAGATCGAGTCCTTGGGTCTCCTGCTCTTCGGAGACGCGGAGGCCGATGAGCAGGTCCACCACTTTCAGAATGACAAGCGTGCCAACGATCGCGAGCACCCACGCGATCACAACTCCGACGGCCTGATTCAGCAATTGATGCGCGTTGCCTTCGAGCACGCCGGAGGGCAGCGTCTTTCCGCTCGCGTCTTTGAAAATCGGATTGATCACGCTCTTCGCGAAGACGCCGGTGAGGAGCGCGCCGATCGTTCCGCCGGCGCCGTGAACGCCGAAGGCATCGAGCGAATCGTCGTAGCCGAAGCGCGCTTTCACTTTGGCGACCATCCAGTAGCAAAAGGCTCCGGCGATCAGCCCGATCGCGAGCGCGGCTCGAGGCCCCACGAAACCGGCCGCGGGCGTGATGGCCACGAGCCCGGCCACGCAGCCCGAAATGGCGCCGAGCGCGCTGGGCTTGCCGTTGCGCAGCCATTCCGCCGCGCTCCAGCCAATCGCGGCGGCGGCGGCGCCGAAGTGCGTGGCCACGAAAGCGCTCGTCGCAAGCCCGCCCGACGCGAGCGCGCTGCCGGCGTTGAAGCCGAACCACCCGACCCAAAGCAAGCACGCGCCGATGAAACTCAGAACTACGCTGTGCGGCGGCATGGGCAGCTTGGGATACCCCACGCGCTTGCCTAAGTACAAAGCGCAGACGAGCGCCGAAACTCCCGAAGAAACGTGAACCACCGTGCCGCCGGCGAAATCGAACGTCGGAAACCGGCCGCCGAGCGCCGCGTTGAGCAGCCCGCCCTTGCCCCAAACCATGTGGGCCATGGGATCGTAAACGAGCAGAGACCAAAGAATGAGGAACAAAAGCATGGCGCTGAATTTCATGCGCTCGGCAAACGCGCCGGTGATCAGCGCGGGCGTGATGATGGCAAACATCAACTGGTACACCATGAAAGTTTGCAGCGGAATCGTTGCGGCGTAATCGGGGTCAGGGAAAAGCCCGACGCGATTCAGAAACAAATGGTGCAGGCCGCCGAAGAAGCTGTTCCCTGCCCCGAAAGATATGCTGAAGCCGATGACGGCCCAGACCACCGTGATCACGGCCATCATGGCGAAGCTTTGCATCATCGTGGCCAGCACGTTCTTTTTGCGCACCAGGCCGCCGTAAAAAAGCGCGAGGCCGGGGCCGGTCATCATCAGCACCAGGGCGGAGCTGACGAGCATCCAGGCATTGTCGGCGGAACTTTTCGCGTCGGCCGCCTGTTGCTCGAGCACGGCAATGCGCCGCGCCTGCGATGTTGCGGTTGCATCGGCGGGGCGCGCGGCGGGAGTGGCGTTGTCGGAAGTTTGTGCGAATAGGACCGAAGAGGAGAAGACCAGGACGAGCAGAGCTACAGTCAGCAACCAGATCGGATGTTTTGCCATCAAGTTCGGTTCAGCTCCGTGCCGCGAGACGAATTGAGAGCCGGACACTTTACCTTCCGAGAGGCTCGCCGCTTCATTCAACTTTTCAATCGCCGCCATTCGAGAATGTGATTTGTGCTCCATCGGCCGCGCGCCGGTGCGCGACTTGCCGGTGCGGAGATTACACCCTCCGGCGAAACCTCGGGAAATATTTTTTCTTCCGCAAGGGCGTGCGGCAAAGTTTGCCGGTCTGCCTCTTCGATGAAGGAAAAATCAGCCCACCCAAAACGAGAATTGCCGCGCGTTTCGAATCGGCAGGTCGTGAGTGTATTGAGCGGTAAGCGCTTACGGGAGAGAGGATTTTCTCCTGCGTGGCGCGTAGATTGCTTCTCTCAAGCAGCACGGAGAACGCGAAGAGGTGACACATGTCCTTGGCAGGAATCCTCGCAGGCGGTCTATTACAAATCGGCGGCGGATCGCAAAACACTCTTCAGCAGTTGAGAGCCAGTGAATTTCAAAAATTGGGGCAGGACTTGCAGAATGGGAATTTGTCCAGCGCGCAGGCGGACTTCGCCGCCCTCACACAAAATTCCACTGGGGCTTCAGCGACAAATCAGACGTCGCTCGGGCAAGCGTTCAACGCGCTTGGCCAGGCGCTGCAATCGGGGAATTTGACCGCGGCGCAGCAGGATTTCAATACGGTCCAGCAGGATTTGCAGCAGGCAGGCCAGCGGCATTTCCATCATCATCACCACGGGCACGGCTCGGGACTGCTGAGCGAGCTGGCGTCAGCGGACCAAGCAAATAATTCCGCGTCGCAAGCGTTCGGCTCGCTCGGGCAAGCGCTGCAAGCCGGAAACGTAAGCGCGGCTCAGCAAGCGTACGCAACGATTCAGCAAGATTTGGGGCTTTTCGCTGTGGCGCCGCTAGCCACCTCCAGCAGCGCGAGCAGCGGATCAGCGCCCGCGCCTACTGGCAGCCTCAGCGTAACCGCGTGATCGGTGGGCGCAGATTCAAGCGCGGCTTGAAGAAAACCCGCATCTAAACTTACTCATCCTTTCCGCAGACAGACCTCATTTTTATTGGGGATCACCACCCCCTCATCTCAAAAGTAACGTAACGGGCCCTTCCTTCTTCCGTCTGAGTTAAAAGTCTCGTTTCTACGGTCGCTCTTACTTACCTCTCCGATAAATAACCTTGACAGGAAGTACCTTGAGCAGTATATGTCCGCCAACATGTTGCCCCGGAGGTTCAAATGATCACCCAGCGATCACCAGGATCGCAGTACTTCTTGCTTCTCGCTCTGGCTGTCGCCTCACCGGTCTTTGGCCAGACAGGATCTTCCCCGGAATCCCGGATCGATCAGCTTCGCCGTGAAATCGGGAGCCTCCAAAAGAAAGAATGTGACGCCGCTACGCCAGCCATCGTGCGAACGGAATTCGATAAGCTGGTCGAAAGCCGGAGGGCGAGCCTGGCGCTGCTGCTCGAAGAGCAGATTGCGATGTTGAAAGCGGCGCCAATAAACGCCGGAATTGAACTGACCGATGAAGATAAAAAGACCGTCGCGGGCATGGTTTCCCCGCTCGAAGCGGAATTGTCGTCCGCCAAATCGCCGACCTCTTGCAGTTCCCCGAGCGAAGGAGTTCCAGCGAAGAGCAGCAATCAGGCTCCAGCGAAGCAACAGAAGCAATTGCAGGTCGTCTCCGTCAAGGACACGGGGAGTGCAAACTCTGCCACCGGCCCCGCTACACGCTCCATGGAAACAAGCGATCCGCCCGCAAAGGAGGAGGAAGGCGCGTCGACTGCGTTGAGGGGAGGGGCAGCAAATGCGCTACCTACGCCTCCTGGTAGGGTCGCGAGCAGAACCGATACTCCACCTCCAGGCGGCGTTAATGGAGATCCGGAACCCGCGAGCTGCGACTCGGACAAGCCCCCGTACTTTGGCAACTTGCTTGTCGCCGGACTCAAAGTCTTGACCGGATGCCCCGGAAAAGTGCCCGCGAGCCAGGTTCTAGAGGTCGTGGTATATAAACAAAAAAAGGACAAATGCGAGGCCGATGCCCCCAAGCTTAGCCCGACGGATCCTACGATTTCAGAAGGTGGTCTCGCCAACGTTGACCCTAAGACAGGCTTCTTTTATGCGGAACTCCATCATCCTCTAGCCGAAGAACAGATGGTATGCGTGTGGCCTACTGGCAGCACGGATACCAATGTTGGGCCGACTCCATTCGTGGTTTACCGCTGGGGCTACCATGTGTCGGGGGAGCCGATTGGACGCACTCGTTATTTTCTCGAAGCCGGCGTGGCGCTCTCGCAGAGCAACCAGCAGTTTTCGAATCAGGATTTGTACCTTTCGTTTGATCTCGATAGGAATTGGATTCGAGGCACGCACAACGCGCTGTTCAATTCGGAGTTTTCAGCCAGCCTTACTTCCATTCCTGTGGCGGCGACCAGCACGACCATGACCACTACAACGACGGGAGGTACAACCACTACTACCCCTGCCAACAGCCTAAGCACATTCATGAGTGCCCGCAAGGCTGCTGTGGTAGAAGGGGCGCTCTACGCGCCACTCTACGCCGATGCCTTCAAAGGATGGTTCGGCAGCGGCACGACAGCCTTTGTGGCACCCATCGTAAAAGGCGGCCTTCAGACGATTACCCAGGGAGCGCTCAGCTCCTCAAATCCAGCCCCTGGAACCAGCACAACATCGATGACAGTGAACAACAATGGGCTCTACTACTTCTGGGGAGCCGGAGTGCGCCTGGGAGATCTTAAATTGCATCGCTCATGGAACATCGCACCTTTGATGTTGAGCCACATCGACCTGACAGTTGGTCAATGGGAAAACTTCAAGCAATGCCGAACCAGGACCACGGCCGCCTGCCCCATAGGCACCAACGGCGCGGTCACCGGCGGCCTTTACGAGCCCCTTTTGTTTGCACTCGAGGGGCACATCGGCATCCCGAAAACCCCGGCGGAGATCGGCTTCAGCTCGATCACGCCGATCAATGGCGGAGGGCAAGGCGACTTGCGATTCTTTTTTGGCGTGAAGCTCGATATAGGCTGCTTCACGAAAGCCGTCACGAGCGGCGGCGGGGCAGGGAAGCTTTTCGATTGCTCTGAAGACCAACAAACAAGCGCGACTCCCGCAAATCATTAGGGCACCTGAAGCAACCGGGCCGCGGTGGGGATCAAAAAAGTGATCCATCGGTAGGCGGAACAAAATTGGCGGATGAGCCTGTAAGCCGGATTCTGTGCGCTGCGCGTCCATTGCGCTCGCTTGCGCGAGCGCTCCTTCGGCCTACGCAGCGCGGCGATCATTCCTCTAGGTCCGCGATCGCTCGCGGACTCGAGCACGTTTCCCGAGGGTCGCGGGGATAGGCGCAGCAAGCTTACGCCACCATCCAGCAAGACTTGCAGCTCTTCGCCGCCGCGCCGCCCACAGGGCCGGTCAACGCGGGAAGCGCATCCAACTCATCGTCTCCAGGGAGTCTTAGCGTAACTGCATAGAGGTCTCAACGCGTCCGGCCAACTCACTCCGCACCGCGATACTTGCGAGCGGCGGCGGCTCCAGCGTTCTCTCCGAAGTGGACCACTCTCGGGTCAGCGGCATTGCCATTGCCAATACGTATGAATAGTTGTACCCTCTGGCGCATTTGCGACTCAATCGGGGCGAGGGGCACTGGCAGGCTGAGCCCTCGGCTGTCTAGGTCGCAGGCAGTCACTCCTGGAAGGGGCCACGGAGATGATGAAGAAGGTCGGGCTCGTGGTCGTGGCAATCCTTGTCACGGCGGTTGTTGCCGGGATATGGGTGTGCGAGAACCTCACCGTCGAAGTACCGAATTATCCGAGCACCCATGCGACTGTGTGGCTCGAGCAGAATTGGACTCCGGAACAGCGGAGCTGGTTCAACCATGCCGATCAAGGCACGCAGACATTTTTCATTCCCTACGAATGGTTCATGGCTCTGGAGCAGCCGCTCGGCTCGACGACTCCCTCCGGGATGCTGAGCGATCCGGCGTACCTCGATCGGTACGGATTCATTCCTGACGACTCGCACTCCGGAAAACCTGAACTGCCCGTCGGCTTTGCCCACGGGGGCACGATGCGGAACCCGGATGGAACCCCGTGGCTCAACTCGCAGACTAATGCGGCGATGACTCAAGTTGGCTTAACTTGCGCGGCATGTCATACGGGGCGGTTCACGTACAAAAGTACTGCGGTCATGACCAGCGGCGCGCCAGCACTCTTGAATCTCGAGAAGTTTCAGGTGGGCGTTGGATTGGCGCTGCTGTACACAAAGATTCTGCCGTTTCGCTTCTCCCGATTTGCCGATCGCGTTCTCGGGCCAGGCGCGAGCGAGCAAGCAAAGGGCGAGCTCCGAAAAAAGTTCGACGAAGTAGTTTCCAAGTACAACGCGATCAACACCCTGAACAAGAATGTGAAACGCCAGAGCATCAATGAGGGCTTTGCCAGATTGGACGCGCTGAATCGCATCGGCGACATTGTGTTTGCGGTGGATTTCAGCAACCCGGACGGGCCAATTCCCGGCGACAACTACGCCGGGACTTCGGCCCCTGTCCATTTCCCGCGAATCTGGAATTCTTCGTGGTTTCTGTGGGTTCAATACAACGGTTCGATCGAGCAGCCGATGACGCGCAATGCGGGTGAAGCCCTAGGCGTGGGAGCGTGGGTGAATTTCACCGGAAGCAAGGATCAACAATTTGCATCGAGCGTCGAGGCTAAGAACATTTTTGAGATTGAACAGCTACTGGCGGGGAAGCCTCCCGATGCACATACCGGTTTCCGCGGACTGAATTCACCCAAGTGGCCGGAGAGCATTCTCCCTCCCATCGACGGAGCCCTCGCTGCCAAGGGCGCCGCCCTGTACAAAGAGAATTGCCAACCCTGCCATATGGCTCCTGTGACGGACCCGGAATTCTGGGGCTCGAACGAATGGACCGCCCCCAACTCCGCAGGCGAGAGATACCTGAATTTGGAGCAAATTCCTGTGAAGCACATCGGGACCGATCCGTCACAAGCCGAGGACATGATGAATCGGCGAGTGGCCGTTCCTGCCGATCTGGGAATTGCGAATCAGGAGTTCGGGTTGGCGCTGGGCCAAGTTGTGGACAAGACATTAGAGCGTTGGTACGACAGCCAACAACCCCCCGTCTCCCCAGCTGTGCGAGAGCAGATGAATGGATACCGCCCAGCCGAGGTGCGAGCTCTCGACTCTTACAAAGTCCGGCCATTGGATGGTGTGTGGGCCACTCCACCGTACCTGCACAATGGGTCGGTCCCCACCGTTTATGCCTTGCTCTCGCCGGTCGAGGAGCGGCCAAAGAAATTTCACCTCGGCAATCGGGAATACGATCCGGTGAACCTCGGATATCGCACCGAGGAAATTGCGGGGGACTTCGAACTCGACACGACAATTCGAGGCAACAGCAACTCCGGCCACGAATTCAATAACGTCAAGCGCGAGGGCGTCATCGGCCGGCTGTTGACTCCCGACGAACGCCACGCCTTGATTGAGTATCTCAAAACTTTGGCCGGGTCGATCGAAGCGCAGACGGAAAGAAAGTGAACCGCAACGCAGGATTATTCCGAGGAGCGCACCATGCGTGATCCAATTCTGATTTCTTACCGCCCTCCCAAGCTCGGATGGATTGCACTTCTCGTGGCTTGTGGAATGTTCGCCTGCACGAATAAAGGCGGAAATGCAAAGAAGGGGTCTCCGGGTGCTGCTCCCGCGCAAGGCCAGGTGATCGCGCCGCTTTCGGCGGATGATGTGTCCATACTGTTCCCTGCGCCGGCTGGCGCCGAGGATTTTACCAAACTGATCGCGGTGCGTGACATCACAACGTCGAATGGCCAGGACAGCTCGAAGCGCGATCCAGTTTGGCCGGACAGCGCGTTTCGAGATTTTGTTTCCATTGCCGCGAGTCAGGAAGCCCAAGTGGCGGGCACGCAGAGCCGGATCGGCTTGCCAGCAGAGGCTCAGTCGATTGACGCCTGGTTCGTCGCCGGAATTCGCATTGATGCGGGCGCGCCCGGGCTATCGAGTGAGGTGCGCGCGCAGTTCGGGCAGTCGCCGGAGATTCGCCTCATCATTCAGCCGGTGACGCGCAACCCGGACGGAACCCCCGTTGTGCACGACATCGCCGCTCATCTCATCTACGATTTCCGGGCGGCGTTGCCCGGGCTTCCGGGACAGCTCGGTTGCCTTCCGCGGCCGGAGCCTGATCTCAACGACTTTCGTTCGATCGTGGCGGATTTGGCCGCGCTGCGAACCAAATTGAGCAACGGCCAGCTTGGCGCGAATAAAGTGACCACCGCCGGTGTTCCCTTGGGGGTTCATCCCGGATTGGCGGACGCGACGACTGCAAGCAATTACCGCCAGGAGCTTTTGTCTTTCCTTGAAAAGCATATTGCCGGTCATCGTCTGAACGCGATGGCCATTGCCGGGCTGCCGGCAGGCGCGCCCAGGCCGTGGATTTTTCTATCCATTCTAAAGCTTCCCACGGGCAAGTTCGTGGGTGTGCATGGCCCGACGCTCGATGGCAAGCAATTCGCGCAAGAGTTGCAGGGAGCGGGACAAGCGCCGCGCGTGATTCCAGAGCCGCACACGAACAATCTCAATCCGATAACCTGCAAGAACGCCGCGATACCTACCGCTGATGTTCCCCTTGCGCAACGGAAGGGAGTTTCCACCTCCCAACTCTTCGTTACTCCGGCGCCATCCACCGAGCAGACGAATCAAATTCTCGACTTGATCGCCGATCCCTCAAAGAGCCATTTCTTCAATACGGATTGCGTGAGTTGCCATACCGAAACTCGGCGCGCGATGGAAATGCTCAACGTGAAGGAAATTCCTGGAATCGATTCGGCGGCGTTGCCGAACGGGCCGTGGGACGTGCGCAATTTCGGCTGGGCGCCGGCGGGCAAAATTTTTCAGCCGACGGTGACTCGGCGAACTGCAGCGGAGACGGCGGCGGTGGTGTCGTACATCAATTCGGAAGTGCTCGCCAAAGCAGCCGCATCGAGCCACTAGGCCGATTTTCAGGCTGATCGTGGCAGCGAACCTCGCCGGATGCGTGTAGGAATAGTTGGATCGTCAAGCAGCGGAATCCGGGGGCACGAGAAATATTTGGCGGATGAGCCTGTAAGCCGGATTCTGTGCGCTGCGTGTCCAGTGCGCTGGCTTGAGCGAGCGCCAGTTCGGCCTACGCAGCGCGGCGATCATTCCTCTAGGTCCGCGATCGCTCGCGGACTCGAGCGGCCTACCCGAGGGTCGCGGCGCCTGATTCTTGCGAACCGGGCGCGTACGGGCCGGGCCGGCCCTCCCCTCCTATTTGGCCTTGCTCCACGCGGGGTTTTCCGTGCCCCCGGCATTGCTGCCGGGGCGGTGGGCTCTTACCCCACCTTTTCACCCTTGCCAAATGCGCTCGACCGATGGAGGCGTGTCTTCGGTTTTGCCGAAAACCTGCCGCAGAGGTGCAAGCATCACCGGCGGTCTATTTTCTGTGGCACTTTCCGTAGCCGCGTTCCCTGGCGGCGAACTCGCGCTCGCCCAATTCAAACAGGGACCAGCTCCCTGGCGTTGCCAGGCGCGTTGCCCTTTACCCTGAGAAAGCCCCGGTGGGGCTTCCGAAGGGTTCACCCTTCGAGCTGCCGTGGCAGCTTCGAAGGGAATTCGGAGTCCGGACTTTCCTCCCGTCCCGAAGCTTCGGGACCGGCGATCACCCGGCTCACCCGCCAGTAGCAATTATACCTGCTAAAGAGCCAGTTCAGGAGCTGATTCCGAAGTTGGCGGGGGCGTCTGGTCAATAGGCGACAGTAGAAATCGCCGCAAGAGCAGAACCCCGACCGCACACCAGAGGAAATCCAACAACCACCAAGGCGCGCGGATCAGAATGTTCGGATCGGCAACGAAAATATTGAATACGCCATGCGCTAGCGCGGCAGGAAGGACGGACCGTGATCGGATTGTGAGCCAGGCCAAGACATAACTCTGGGCAACGGTGGCGAGGAGGCGTGAGAAGAGGTGGAGGAAGACATATCCAGTCGTCATGTAATTGTTGAAGTCTGCCGAGAAGTGGTATGCACCCCAGACGATGCCTACGAAAAAGATCCCTCGCCACAGACCGTATCGCTGAATGAAACGTGGCTGTAGGTAACCCCTCTAAGCAACCTCCTCTACAAGGGCTGGTGGAAAATACCAGAGCGATGCGGCAGCGGGTATGGCGAAATAAGTGGCCGGCAGGGGTGCGGGGCGGTTGCCCCAATGATGCGCGCTCCAAAGTATGCGGTCATGCGCGAGCCAGAAAAGCGGGCACAAAATTGCGAGCACGGCGGGAATTCCTGCGCCCAGTCCCAAATATGCGATCGGAGGCCGATGGAATGATTTTTGAAGAGTATTTCGCCAGTCATGTCCGGAAGCGATAAGCACGAGCAGCAGCAAAAGGAGGGCGCCCACAATCTTGCCCAAGCTAGTGACCCATAACGGAAGATGGCCAGCCCACATGTCGGGAGCGAGGAACAGAGGTAGGGCGAGCAAGCCTTCTAAGATTCTCTCCACAGGAAGAAGGCAAATCATTATCCAGCCGAACAGCACCACTTGGCGGTCGTATTCCAGGGGAACTGCGCTTCCCGCATGGCGCAAGCGGAGGGGTAAAGTCGCGCGGCCCCAAAGCAGCAGCAGCATGAAAATCGCGACGAGGGCGAACCCGGAGGCGGCGATTTGGCCCCCTGGACCTAAATTCGACATCAATGCGGGAATTACACCGGGACTCCAAAGATGAGCCCCCTCCGGCAAATGAAGAACGAATCTCGCCGGCTCGGAATAGTCTCGGAACCAGAGAAAGGCAATGATGGGGACGGCGAGCAAGCTTGAAAGCCCGAAGAGCAATGTCGCCGAGACCATGCGGCGTGCGAGCCTTCCACACCGCAAGAAGCAGAGATAGTAGCCGGCGGCTCCGGCGGCTACGATCGGTAGACACAAGTAAAAGACGGTTATCGCCCATCTCGCCGACGTATACGCTGACCCCGATGTCAGTGGCCACCATCGAAGGTGCAGAGTGATAAAAAGAAATGTCGAGCCAAGGAGAATCAGCCAGTGGCTTGGCTCTGCGGGCAGGATGCTTCGCACGAAGGCGCCGGCTCGATACCCAGGGCTATGGTGGGACATTTCGGAGGGAGATTATGTCCCATCCAATTAGCATTCACCATTGTTATCTGCGCCGCGAGCGGGATAGAGCTTGCCTGAGAGCAACCCTCTCATCCACACACTCGCGGAAATCGGAGGGCCAATAACGCGGTCGAAATTCAAATGATCAATTGTGCGTAGGAGCTGTCTGGGCCGGCCCGCCCACGAGTTCGACTGAGCGAACGTGGATGACGCCGGTCTCTTTGTCGTAGGTGCCGGTGATTTTCACCTGGCGTGCGGCGTAGTCCTTGGTGAAGTCCTGCTTATCGAGCTTGTAGACGCGGCCTTTGTTCTGAAGGACGAAGCGGCCGCCGCGCTGGGTGATGCAATACCAGACGCAGTCGGCGTCGGTGGTGCCCACATTTTTCCCTTCCAGCATTTCTTTGTGCGACTGGCTCAGGGAGTGGACGTTCATCGCGCACTGGGAATCGGCGATGATGCCTTTAAAAGTTTCTTCCCCGCCGGCGAGGGCAGCGGCGCACGAGGCAGCAAGAATTGCGAATGCAATTCCAGTATGAATCCAACGATTCGAGTTGCTCATTTTCATTCCTTCGTTTCCGGGGATGGGTCCGGACCTCATCATCCCCCGTTTGGCAGAACGGTGAACTTCATATGCATGCCTTCGTGATTGCCGCTGCAAATGACGGTGCAGACGACTTCATATTCGCCGGGCTCGGCCGGTGCGGCGACATTGAATTCCTGCGTGCCCGGCTGCAAGAGAAAATCCCAACCGGGAACCGGGGTGTGATCCCTGGCGCGCAAGAGCGAAAACCCGTGAATGGAGCCGTCGCGATTATGCGTCTTCGCGCGGATGGCGGTGATGCGCAGAAGGATCGGCTCGCCGGCGGTGACGGTGATCGAGGGAGTGGCCATTCCGGCGATGCGATAGCGGCTGTCGTGATCGGCGGTGACTTCGATCACACGCGGCTGGGCAAGCGCTTGCCCGGGAGCAGGAGCTGGCATCGGGGATTGCGCGGGCGCTTGCGCCAGCACTGGTGGAACCAAGAGCCAAAATGCGAGGCGCGCCGAACCCCGCGCGACGAGCAGTCCTTTGCGGAATTTGAACATGGGCCCCCGCGTCTCCCCGGCTATTGCTGCATGTACTTCAAGATCAATTTCATGTCGTCGTCGGTGATTGTGGCGCGCACCCGCATGTGCCGGATGGCCGTGGCCATCACACGAGGCGGGAACTTTGGCGGCGCCTGATGGCAGCGGCCGCAATTGGCTTTGAAGCGCTTCTCGCCTTCCAGGCGGTCCGCGGCGCTCGAACGGACCGGTTCGATTTTGCGCGCTGCGGGAGAGGCTGCGTTCGATGAAGCCACGCTCGTGGCCGGATGGGGGCCAGCGCTCGAACCGGTGCTGGATGCGGCCATCGGCGGGCCGGCCGGCGCGGACGCGGGCTCTTGAGCTGCGAGCCAAAGCGTGGCGCTGAACACGGCGAGCGTGACGAGCGAGGGCACAAGGAATTTTCGTATCGCCGTCATTCGCCTCTCCCAAGCGCCGCCACGAAGCGATACGTCAGCCCGACGGTCCAGATATTTGAATTGCCCGCGGGCGTGAACTGGCGCCCATAGCTGCTGACGGCGCGGAAATCCTGGAAGATCGTGTAGTTCAGCCCATACTCGAAAAACTTCGTGTTGACGGGAAGGATCGAGGTGGCCGGAGAAGCCCCGGTGAAATATTGCTGCATCCGCGCGACGATTTGAGCGCGGCGCATCGCGTCTTCCCAGCGATGAACCTGGCTGAGCCGGTAAGCGGACTCTACCCAGTAGCCGCTTCCAGTGAAGGCGCGCGCATACTCGGCGCGGAGGTCAAGTGGGAGCGCGCGGGGCTGCCAGGCGAAATGAAACCCGAAGGCGTTGGAATGCACATCCACCAGGTGGCGTTGGAACGACCCGCCAAATTCGAGGCGCGGCCCGGGAAAATAGAGGCCCACGCGGCCGCCCGCCGCCCGGTCGGAATCAACCGGTGAAACCGTGCTGAGCGCGGAGAAATAGACGGCGTAGTTGAGCTCGACCTTTGGATGGAGGGCAAATCCGCCGCGAAGCATGGCGCCGGTGCTTGCGTTGCTAGGACCCGTGGCGATGGGAAGAATCAGCGGATCGGTTTGCAAGTTGCGAATCCAAATCGGGTACAGGCGTTCGTTGAAAATACCGAACGGTGTAAGAAACCTTCCGACCGTCACGGTGAGATAAGGATTGGCGATGAAATCGAGCTGGAAGTAGTCGACTTCCTTCTGCACATACCCTTTGAAGCTGTTGCTCCAGGGAGGCTGGGAGAGATCGGATTCAAAGGTCGTGCGGGATTCGATCAGCCACCGGTCGCCGATCGGGATGAGCAGAACCGGGGAGATGAGCGGCCCGAGGTGCGCATCGCCGCCGTCAAACGTAGTGATGAATCCGGCGCCGACGTTAAGCACCGAGACCGGTTTTGGAGAATCAGTGTCGTCGGATTGTGCGCGAACGGCGGGAGCGCAGGCTATCGTTAGTGCAAGAAACGCCGCAAGCCAAACGGAATTCGCGAAATTTCCCGCCGGCCCTCGCAGCCCGGAAGCTGGGGCCGGCCGGTGGTGCCCGGGGACACCGGATGGATTGCCTGAAGCCATCGACACCTTAACGTGCGAAGAGATCGCCTAATCGGAATTGGCCTCTGTACATCAGAATGATGGAAGCAGGGACGGTGCGGGTCAATGAACCGGCGGGGCGGAGATGTCGTTCTGATAATGGCTGAAAGCGATTGTCTTTGAGTTATGCCTTGTGCACAAGGCTGGAAATCGCCGGCAACCTTCGCGAACCCGGCAGCAGGAACTTCGATTGACCCTGAGGGCCATGGAAAACGGCGCCTGGGTTCGCTTCCGGTGCCGAAGCGAACCCAGGTGAGCGGAGCGAGCGACATGCACCGAACTCGATTACGCGCGGCGCCGGGGGCGGAACGGGAGCGGGCGGTGCCTCGGTGCTTTCGGCACAGCGACTTTCGAGAAGGGGACATCGACACCGGAGATTCCCGAGCAGGCGCCAGCAAGGCCCTGATACGTCAGGTAAAGTTTCTGGTTGCCGTTCTGGTCGGTGCCCTCCGCCAAACCATTACCATCGGTGCCGCTGGCAGTGAACAGCACCACGTTGCCCGAATTATCGGAGGCGATGGCCTGCAACATGTCGCCGGTGGCAAAGCTGGGGGCATAGGTATTGGCGAGCGCGGATGCAATCGTCAGATTAGAGAAGCAAAGGCCGCTGCCCTTGGCTGCGGTCACCGTGCCGGTCAAGTTGAAATTCGAATCCGTGGCAAACGTCATCGAGACTGTGCCGCTGCCAGAAGTGGAGAAGGAACCATTGGTTTCGAACGATCCCTGATAGGTGCCGTTGATCGGCGAGAAAAGGACGGCGGTGAAATTTCCGCTATCGCCCTTCATGCAGGCCCCGGTGGAAGTAAACGTCCCGGTAAATTGGGTTCCGTTCGAAGAAGGCTGGCCGGTGAACACGATTGTGTCGATGCCGCCGTTGCTGTCCAACAGCGTGACGGTGATCGTTGCGGTATAGAGGTACCCGAAGAGATCGAGCCCCGTCACCGTCATGGCTTGCGTGCCGCCGCTCGCCGAGCAATTGGAGTTTGTGAAGGCATTGGCCAAATCGACGGTGGCAATCGCCTGATTCCATTCGAAGTTTGTTGAAAGCTGCCAGTCGGTGGTGATGACCAGCGGGTTGTAGCAGCTTGCATTCGAATCGTTCGGGTTGTCGTTTTGGCCGGTGGTGCAGGGATCCGGCGCGCCCGTGGGCGTCGTGGTGATGGGGACCGCGTTGGGAGCGGATTCCGACGTGGTGACAATCGTCCACTGCTGCGGAACCGTGCCTCCGCTTTGAGCGTAGGCTGCAACCCTTCCGAACAGGAAGAGTAAAAGGATCGCTGCGATTCGAAGGATTTTCATTTCCATTTTCTCCCGATCTTTTTGATCCTCGCCGGGTTCGGATTTTGGCGTGGCGTCTTTTCCGCTCTCACCGAGTTGCTGGATTCCAAGCTCGCGGATCCAAGCTTCCAAAACCTCTCTTTGCTCTTGCGGTACAGCGAGGAATTGCATCCCCATGCCCATGCCCGGCGTTGCGTAAATGACCATCGCCTGGGCCTCAAAAGTCCGATCCCATTTCCTGAGCCGCAGGTTCACCAGGGTGGAAGGCGGGAAAGGATTGATCGTATCGACGTAGCAGCCGCCGAGGCTCAAATCCGAGGTGCGCGCGGCAATGGCCGTTTTCCATTTCGGCTCGAGAAGTTGTGCCTCCGCGATGAATGAGAAGCGCGGATTCCGGCGCCGCTCGGTTGGCCTGGCCTCGTTTGAACCGCCCTTCTTGCTATTGGCTGCGTCCATGGTCTTTTGCTCCTCTCCCGCTGACTACACCCCTAATAAGGCAAGCCAGTAGCCCATCTGTCCATCTCCTAAGTCACTTTGAATCAGATACTTACGAAATAGCAGGGCCCTGGATATGTACACGACGCTTGCAGGGTGTTCGTCAGGACTACAGCCCGCAAAGTGGGGGGTGGGGGCTGTATTGGCAGGCCTAAAGACGGGACGGGTCTTGTTGAAATCCTGCTTTCCAGGGCGCTGTGCCCGCCGCGTTTTTCTGGAGTGCGGCTTGTCCCGAGCGCAATGGAGGGGCGGCTTGACGCCGCTTTGGGCCCGTGTTCGCCCGCCAGAAGCCAGCCACTCGACCGAGGCTTGACTCGGTCGGCGCGATTGATGCGTTATCGGTCTTGGGATGCCAACAGAGCCAAGCGGAGGTCCGAATAGATGGATGTGCCCCGCTTGAGGGGGTCGCGCTAAGCCGGGTCGTCGGCCACTTCGGCTTCCGGTTGCTGCTCCTCTTCCGTGGCGGGCTTGAGAAGCTCGTAGAGGTGAGTGCGGCTGATGCCCAAGATCTCGGCAGCCTTCACTTTGTTTCCGCCAACCCGCTCCAAAACGCGTTGAGCGTGCAGCCGCTCGAGCTGGCGGATGGACATAAGTGGATCCGTCTCCAGGGTTGAGGCGGATTTTTGGGCGTGAAAGCTATCGGGGAGGTCGCGGATATCGATGAACTCCGAATCGGTCATCATGCAGGCATGGCCGATCACGTTTTGAAGCTCACGCACATTCCCGGGCCAGGGAAAACGCGCGAGGGCGGCTTGAGCACGGCGAGTGAGCCCGGTGATTGGTTTGTTGTACTCCGCGGCGAATTGCCGCAGGAAGTGACGCTCGAGCAGCGGCAGGTCTTCGCGCCTCTCGGCGAGCGAGGGAATTCGCAGCTCAACCATGCAAAGCCGGAAATAAAGGTCTTCGCGAAACTTGCCCTGGGCGACCATCTCAGGAAGGTCGCGGTTCGTGGCCGCCACCACGCGAACGTTCACTTTTCGAGGGGCAGGCGAGCCCACGCGTTGAAATTCCCGGTTTTGAAGGACGCGCAAAAGCTTGGCCTGCATCGGCAAAGGCATTTCGCCGATTTCATCCAGCACGGCTGTGCCGCCATCGGCATATTCAAAGAGGCCGACTTTGTTCTGGTCCGCGCCGGTGAAGGCGCCCTTTACGTGGCCGAACAGTTCGCTTTCCGCCAGCGTCTCGGAAATCGAGGAGCAGTTCAAAGCCACAAAGGGGCCGGCGCTCACCGCGGACAAATGATGCAGAGCTTTCGCCGCCAGCTCTTTTCCTGCGCCGGTCGCGCCGGTGACAAGAACCGTCCGGAAGTGCGGAGCGATGCGCCGGATCTTCGAAAACAGATCGAGCATCAAGGGGCTGCGCCCGATCATTCCTTCGAATTCGAAATTTTCGAGGAGGTCGTTATCGAGCTTCAGGCTTCGCTGCCTGCGCTTCGTTTCTTCGGCGATTTGACGCAGTCTTTGCTGGAGCTTTTCGGCCGGCAGCGGCTTCGGCAAGTAATCCGAAGCGCCTTTCTGAATGGCTTCGACGGCCGATTCGGTCGAGTAATAGCCGGTCATCAGGATGACGTCGATGCCCGGATCGAATTCCAGAATTTTTTCCAGCAGTTCCATCCCTTCGATGCCGGGCATCACCAGATCCAGCAGCACGACCTGCGGATGCATGCGCCGCACAAGCTCGAGCCCGGCCTGGGGATCCGAGGCCGTGTGAATCTCCCATTGCTCGTCGGCCAGAATGAATTTGACGAGCTTGAGATTCTGCGGATCATCATCGATGACTGCGAGTTTCATTGCCGCACCACATCCACTGGACGCTCCTGCTTCCCTGCGGCGTCGCTCAGCGCTTCTCCCACTCGCCGGAGAAGTTCTTCGTGCGTAAACGGCTTGTGCAGAATCGAGGTGCCGGGATTCAGCTCTCCCTGCGTGCCGAGTTCCCCGTCGGTGTATCCGGACATGTAGAGCACGCGCGTCTCCGGGCGAGAGCTTGAAAGAGACGCGGCGAGAGCGCAGCCGCTCATTCCCGGCATGATGACGTCGGTCAAGAGCAAGTCGATCGTGCTGCTGGTTCGCTTCGCGATGTCGAGCGCCTGCTGGGCATCCGCGGCTTCGAGAACCGTGCAGCCCTCGGCCTGGAGAACATTGCGAGTGAGCGTGCGCAGCGACGATTCGTCCTCCACCAGCAACACGACGGCGTGGCGCTTTTCGAATTTCTTCGCGGGCGGTCGCCGCACATCGGTGTTTTCTGCCGCCGCGACCCGCGGCAAATACACCTCGAACGCCGTCCCTCTTCCAACTTCGCTTTGCACCAGGATGTACCCGCCGCTTTGCTTGACCACCCCATAGGCTGTGGCAAGTCCCAGCCCGGTTCCTTTCCCTTTTTCCTTGGTGGTGAAAAATGGCTCGAAGATGTGGGCCTGCACGTCGGGACTCATGCCGCAGCCGGTGTCCGCCACTTTCAGCAGGACGTAACTTCCCGGCGTGAGATAGCGTGGACGCGCGGAATCGGATTCGCGCCATTCCACATTAGCGGTTTCAATCGTGAGCTTTCCTCCCCGGGGCATGGCGTCGCGCGCGTTGACGGCCAAATTCAAAATCACTTGCTCGATTTGGGTGCGGTCGGCTTTCACCCGCCCGAGAGAATCGGCCAGCACCAGCGACAATTGAATGTGCTCGCCGATCAGCCTCCCCAGCATCTTTTCGGCTTCGCGCGCGATTTCGTTCATGTCCAGAACGCTGGGCGCGAGCACCTGCTTGCGGCTGAAGGCCAAAAGCTGTTGGGTGAGCGACGCGGCGCGTTTGCCTGCTCGCTGAATTTCGTCGATTGCCTCGCGTGACGGGTCTTCCGGCTTCAGTCGCTTTTGCAGAGCCTCGGTGTAGCCGATGATCACACCCAGCAGATTATTGAAGTCGTGCGCGATGCCGCCGGAAAGCCGGCCGATGGCTTCGATTTTTTGCGAGAGGCGAAGCTGCTCCTCGAGCTGCTTGCGCTCGGTGATATCGCGATTCACGATCACCAGTTTTTCAATTTTTCCGTGGGCGTCGCGGACGACGCTGGCCGTCGATTCGAGCGGGATCCAGTTTCCGTACTTGTGGCGGATGCGATATTCCACGCGCCGCCCGCGGCCCGTGCGCTTGGCTTCATCGGCCGCCTCCATCACCTGCGCGCGATCGTCGGGATGGATTTGCTCGAAGGCCGATGTCTTTCGCAGCTCTTCGGTCGAATAGCCGAGGACTCTTTCATACGACGGGCTGTTGTACGCGCGCTTGCCGTCCACGCTCACCACGGCAATCAAGTCCGCCACGTTTTCGCTGATCAGCTTGAAGAGCTCTTCGCGTTCGGCCGTTTGCTTTCGCGCGCGATAGATTTGCACCTGCTGAAACACGACGTACAGGTCAAACAGCAGCACCAGGCCCGCCAGGGCGTAGACGAGCACATCCTTATCCGGCGTGCCATACGCTTTGAACTCCAGGCTGAACAGCGGAATTGCCAGCAGGGAAATTCCCACGGTCAGGACGAGGGACAGCACGATGCTCGAGACCGAGAGCCACCACTGGCGGCGCTCCACGTGGCGCCAGTTGTCCTCCAAGCGTCCCGCTGCTTTCGCACCGGCAGATTTTCGCGCTCTCATCGTGGGTGTCCCGCGGGGCAGGCCGAAACCTTTCCCAAGTTCTGCTACCAGTTTTGCACCAGATTCGTGCGGGGGCGATGGCGCATCGCTCGTGGGGTGCCCTCACGGTTACCCGCGCGTGACGCAACGCCGGGGTGCTGAGCAGCAGAAAAAGGAGAGGCCAAGCCCTCTCCTAAATTCCGAATTCCAGCGCTGCTGG
>Ga0187781_10001293_pt1 | contig 18901 bp, 7 predicted proteins | sample 0715_SJ02_MP02_2_FD_132447 | JGI IMG/M metagenome (GOLD analysis project Ga0187781, IMG submission 132447) | Tropical peat soil microbial communities from peatlands in Department of Meta, Colombia - 0715_SJ02_MP02_20_MG | ecosystem: Environmental > Terrestrial > Soil > Wetlands > Peat | place... | reverse complement strand
GTGACGGCGTTCCTGCATGGGGATCAGCTGGCGAAAGATATCGCCAAAGTGAACGATGCGGGGCGCGGGAAATTCCTGACCGCGTTCGGCATGGCGCTGTGCCTGATGAAGAACTACGATCCGTTCCAGTCGCCGACGCATTTCAAGCTCATCGACCTGTTGAAGAAGTTCGACAAGAACTACAACGTGACCGGAACCAACTACGGCAAGGTGGGCCCGGAGCGCACGATAGACGACGTGATGAAACGGCGTACGAACGATCGCTGGAACTTCCTGTTCATCGCCGGAATGTGGTTCCAGGATTTGTTCAACTACGACTTCCGGCGGACCGAGCAGTGCATCATTCCCTACGCGACGCAGGAAGGCGAGATTTCGTTCTGCGCCTACAACACCGGCGTGGGCTGGCGGAACATCATCGAGAAGATGCATATGACGGCCACGCTCACCAAGTGGTACGAAGAGCATGGGCGGCATGAGATCTTCGCTGGTGGCAAGAAAGTAAAGATGGAGAAGCAGGAAACGGCCACCGAGTATCTCAAGCTGCGCGAAGAAATCGTGACCAACGAACTGCAGCACGACCTGGACCGGCTGGGCATCGCCAAGACCGCGCGCGAGGAGAAAATGCGGGCGCGGGATGCGAAGCAGGCTGCCGAGCGGGGACCGAAGAAGAACGATGAAGCCTACAATGCCCGCATGGCTTCTCTGTATCGCGAAGTAGTGCTGAAAGAAAAACCGGTGCAGTCGGAGAACGGATTCATTCCCCTGGGTGCGCTAGGGACGCCCGCCCTGGCGAAATCGAACGATCCCACGTCTCGCAAAGACGGCGAGACATGGGGCACCCAGGAATCCACGCCTAAGCCAGAAGTGGAAGAACCGGTGGCGGGAGACTAGCTCTCAGCATCATCCAATCGGGAAGAACAAAGGCCGCCGCAAGGCGGCCTTTGGTTTTTTGCGGGCAGCTTGACAGTCAGGCTTGCGCCTCTTCATACTCGCAGCCGATTCGCCCGGCTTCTTCATTCATAAGGATGTTTCCCGTGAAACGGAAATTGATTGAGCTGTCTGCCATAATCCTTGCTGCTCTTCTGACCTTAGGTCAACACACGTACGCGGCTGGTCAGCAACTCGAGAATCAGATCGTAATTCGAGTGCATGAAGCTGCGCCGGCCAACGCAACTCCCGGCCAGCCGGTCGCCACATATCTGAACGGCTATCACTCTTCGATCAACGGCGAGACGATCGAATACCACTCGTCCGATCCCGATGCGGATTCGGCATTGCTGGTGCGAGGGCAGAGGATTGCGCATTCGATCACCTGGGAAACCGATCCCTTACCCTCATCCCACAGTGATTTCCAGTTCATCTGGCTGGCGGGAATCGAATGTGCGGGTTTCGAGGGGGAAAAAGAAAGCCATCAGTTTGATTTCCTGATCAATGGCCAGCACTGGTTCACCTTCGTGAACGCCAAGGATTCGACAGCCAAGAACTGGAGGGTCGCGGGCAAAGACGGCGCTGAACTATCCTTTGCTGCCCTCATTACCGATAAGGCCGGCGATCTGTTCGGCTACATGGTATTGAAGGTTCCGGGGAAGGATTTCGAAGGTGGGAAACCGCTCACGCTCGAGGTGAACGGAGATAACTCAGGCAGCCCCGATTGGTACATGACGTTTCAGCACCGGTTCAACTTCGCGCCGCTGGTGCGCGCCGAACCAGCGCTCTTCCGGACTGGAGACAGGGTCTCGCAGGTGCTGCGGCTCAGTCTCGACAATCTGACTGACGGCAGCACGCTCGAAGTCCGCGTTCCCAATCATGATCCGATTCGGACCGCTCTCAAGATCGGGGCGAATATCCTGCAACTGCCAATTCCCGCAGCGACCTCGGAAATAAGCTTGCCGGTCCGGTTCGAGGTCAATGACAAGATGGTTGAAACCAGCGCGGTTCATGTGGCGCCGGTCAAAGCCAAAGACATCTATCTACTCCCCTATTCCCACAACGACATCGGTTATACGGATCTGCAGCCCGACGTGGAACGCAAACAATGGAACAACCTTGAGCAGGCGATGCAGCTCATCCGCGAAACGCGAGATTATCCCTCAGATGCGCGCTACAAGTGGAACATGGAAACGATCTGGGCGCTGGAGAGCTATCTGAAGCAGGCGTCCGCGGCCCAGCGTGAGGAATTTTTCGCCGATGTGCGGCAGGGCAGCATCGGGCTGAGCGCGCTCTACGCGAACCTGCTTACCGGCCTGGCCAATTCCGTGGAGATGAGCCACTTCTTCGATTTCGCGCGCAGTTTGCGCAGGGACTACCAGGTTCCGATGACAACCGCGGTGACCTCGGACGTTCCCGGCTTCAGTTGGGGAATCGTCTCAGCCATGGCGCAAAGCGGCGTGAAGTACTTCGCTACGGCGCCGAATGTCGGAGATCGCATCGGCTACACCCTGCAGGCGTGGGGTGACAAGCCTTTCTACTGGGCATCTCAATCCGGCCAGGAAAAAGTTCTCACCTGGATGGCCGGGGCCAGCTATTCCAGTTTTCACCAAGGGACGCTCAGCAAACTCGGCGACGAGAAGATCATGAAGCCGGTGCGCAAGCTGGACGAGGCTTCGTACCCGTATGAAATCGTGCAGCTGCCCTATACGCTGGGCGACAACGGCCCACCTGATCCGACTCTCTCGGACTTTGTCAAACAGTGGAACGAACGCTACGTGACGCCCCGCCTCATTGTGGCCACGCACGAACAAATGTTCCAGGAATTCGAGAAGCGCTACGCTGCGGCGCTTCCGGTCGTCCAAGGTGACTTTACACCTTATTGGGAGGATGGAGCCGCCTCCACGGCGTTCGAGACGGCGTTGAATCGCGCAGCGGTAGATCGGCTGATTCAGGGAGAAACCTTGTGGTCGATGCTCTCCCCGGCTTCTTATCCGGCACAGGAATATGAGTCCGCCTGGCGCAACGTCGTCTTTTATGACGAGCACACGTGGGGCGCGCATAACAGCATTGAGGAGCCGGACCTGCCTTTCGTCAAACAGCAGTGGGAGTTCAAGCAGAAATTCGCTTTGGAGGCGGATCGCGAGTCGCGCGCATTGTTGGCGAAAGCTCTACATGAGCCGACGGAATCAGCCCAGAGCAAGACTACGATTGACGTCTACAACACCGAATCCTGGCCACGCACCGACGTCGTGTTTCTTCCCCCCGGGTTGAGCGCGGCGGGCGATCGTGTAGTTGATTCTGACGGGCATGCGGTGCCCGCTCAGCGTCTTTCCACAGGGGAACTGGCGGTGCTGGCGGAAAACATTCCGCCATTTTCTGCTCGGCGATTCTCAATAGAGAAGGGAACTGCTTTCGCCAAGAAAGGCGCAAAGGTCCAAGGAAACACGCTGGAGAACGACTTCCTCGTGCTGTCTGTCAATCCCCGAACCGGGGCAATCGACAGCTTGAGGCGGAAAAAGAACGGGGTTCAACTGGCAGATCGAACGCGAGGCGATGGACTCAATCAGTATCTTTATGTGCTGGGCACGGACCCTGCGAAAGCCCAAGGCATCTCGAACGTGCGCGTGAGAGTCAAGGAACGGGGAAGTCTGGTTGCTTCTTTGCTGGTGGAAGCAGACGCACCGGGAGCGAAACGGTATTCCAGTGAGATTCGGCTGATAGCGGGTATCAACCGGGTGGATTTGATCACGAATATTGACAAGCAATCCGTGCGCGACAAGGAAGGTGTTCACATCGCGTTTCCTTTCGCCGTGCCCGGAGGCCAGCTGCGTTATGACGTCGCCGATGGAGTGGTTCGTCCCGAGGCAGACCAGTTGGCAGGCGCCTGCAAGAATTTCTTTTCCGTCGAGAACTGGGCGGACATCTCCAACCCCGATTATGGAGTGACCTGGGCCACGGCGAATGCTCCCTTGATCGAAATCGGAGCGATTACGGCGGAGCAGCCATGGATGAAATCGATCCAGCCCTCGTCGGTGATCTACTCCTATGTGATGAACAATTACTGGCACACCAATTACAAAGCGGATCAGGAAGGGCCTGTAACTTTCAGCTATTCGATTCTTCCCCATTCCGCATTCAGCGTTGCCGATGCGGTCAAGTTCGGAATAGACCGAAGGCAGCCCTTGCTGGCCGCGATTGCCGATTTGTCCAGGCCGGTGCCGCTTCCGCTGGTGCGTGTTTCCTCGCCGGAGGTGGTTGTTGCCTCCCTGAAGCCGATCGCAGCGGGGCGCGGCTGGTTGGCCTACGTCTACAATCCAACCGCGAAAGCCCAGAGAGTCAGCTTTGAGTCGGGTGATGGCACGCCGATGACGCTGCGATCGAGCGATCCCAACGGCCATGTGCATGCGGAGGATAAGATCCCGGATTTTGAGATCGCTGCCTTTGGCAGCGCTTTTGTGGCCATTTCCAGGAAGGGCTCATCGGATGCAGCCCAGCGCTGAGGATGCTACGCTTTCTGGCATGCCTCGCCTGCACCAGGTATGGATTGGTCTGTTTTTTCTATGGGTCGCTCTGGCTTCGATGTACGCCCAGAATGCGGTTGACCTGAAACCTTCTCCGCAACAAGTTGAATGGCAGGACCTGGAAATAGGCGCGATCATCCATTTCGGTCCAAACACGTTTCTCGATCGCGAATGGGGCGACGGCACCGCCGATCCAAGAGTTTTCCATCCCACGCAATTCGATCCCGAGCAATGGATGCAAGCGCTGCAATCGGCCGGGATTCGGTATGTGGTCTTTGTGGCCAAGCATCACGATGGGTTTTGCCTGTGGCCGACGGCGCAGACCGATTACGGCGTCAAGAGCAGTTTGTGGGAGAACGGCAAGGGCGATGTGGTACGGCGAGTGGAGGAGGCCGCGAGAAAATATAGCCTGAAATTCGGAGTGTATCTGTCGCCGTGGGATCGCCACGAGCCTCGCTATAAGAATCCCGCCGAATACGACAAGTACTACACCGCAGAGCTTGACGAGCTGGCCCAGGGTTACGGCGATTTGCAGGAATTCTGGCTCGATGGCGCGGGCAGCGAGGGGCACGTCTACAATTTCCCCGGAATTGTCGAGGAACTGCGCACCTACCAACCCAACACGCTGGTGTTTGCTGATATGGCGCTGTTCGAGTATGGCGACATCCGCTGGGTGGGAAACGAAGACGGAATCATTCCCTACGAGAACTGGAACGTGATCGATCGCCACGGATACCTGCGCTGGCGACCGGTAGAGGCGGACACGCCGCTGCGAAAAAATCATTGGTTCTGGCATCCCAATGACGAAGCGAGCCTGAAGAGCGTGCCGGAGTTGCTCTCGACTTACGAGCAAACGGTCGGACGCGGTGGACAGCTTGTGCTGGGGATCGCGCCTGACCGTCGCGGGCTGCTGCCCGAAGCTGATGTCGAGCGGCTGAAAGAATTTGGCGCAGCCCTCCGCCAGCGATATGGCAATAACCTGGCTTTGCGACACACCGCAACAACTCCCGAAGCGGAGCTTGCACTGGACGGCAATCCAGACACATTCTGGTCGGCGCCAACCGGTTCGCATCACGCTGTGCTGGAGGTGGAATTTGATCGGCCAGTCACTTTCGATCGCACACTGGTTATGGAGTGGCTGAATGCCGGGCAGCATGTCCAGAAGTACGCGATAGAGATCTACAAAGGAGGGAAGTGGATCGCTGTAGCCAAGGCAAGTGCGATTGGACACAAGAAGATTGACCGCTTTGCGCCTGTCAGCGCATCCCGAGTGCGGCTGAATATTGTCTCTTCTTCCGCGGAGGCGCATATCCGCGAATTTCAGATTTTCGATTCGGAGGATGTTGTTCCCTGATGCATCCGAGTGAGTTGCCCAACTCACCTCCTGGAGAAAAGGGATTCTTCGACTCCGCGGCGGCTTCGCTGCGCGAACCATCCACTCCGCTCAGAATGACAAGGGAGGAAAGGTGCGCGAATTTCCTAGAGCATTTTCATAGTTACTGTGATCCACAGCTCTGTCATCCTGAGCAGCGTTCTATGCTGCGAAGGACCTATGCAACCGGCCGGGGAGTACATATAGCTGGTTTCATAAATGCTCTGGCGGAGGTGAAGGCTAGGCCCTCAGGGGCTAAAGCCCGCGTCTTTTGTGGTCCTAGGCGGCACGGCTGAAGCCGTGCCCTTCCCAAAACCCGTTTGTGAAACCAGCTCTAGGTCCTTCGCTTCGCTCAGGATGACAATCGAAGGAGATTACACTACCTATGAAAATGCTCTAGACTCGCTGCACGTCGATCCCCTGCTCCAGGAAAGGCGCGATTGCTTTGTCAGAGGCGCGCGTGTCGGTGATGAGTACATGAATGTCAGAGATGGGACAGATCAAGGCTGGAGTCACGATGCCGATCTTGGTGGAATCTGCGACCACGATCGTCTGCTTAGCCTGGTGAATCATGGAACGGAAGGTCAGGCCCTCCTCGGGTTCGATCACGGTGATGCCGCGAGTGACGTCGATTCCGCAGACGCTCACAAATACTCGATCCATATACATGTCGCTGAGCGAGGACATAGCGACCTGCCCGACCAGGGAGAATGAGCCCGCCCACTGCACAAAGCCTCCGGTGACGAAGGTCTTCAGGCCGGGGCAATTGCTCAGCTCCATGGCGATGTTGATGGCATTGGTGATTACGCGGATGTTGTGGCGGTTGCGCAGGTTTCGCGCTACATGAGTGGTGGTGGTGCCGGCGGTGAAACCCACGGTCTCGTTTTCCTGAATCAGCTCAGCGGCGGCCAGGCCGATCCTGCGCTTTTCCGCCGTGCGATGCTGCTCGCGGTTCTGGAACAAAGAATCGTAGCGGAAGGGTTCATAGAGCAAGGGCTCGACCAGCATGGCACCGCCGTGGGTACGCCGGACGAGGCCCTTGCCTTCCAGTTTGGCAAGATCTCGCCGCACACTGGCGGCCGAGGCGCCCAGCCCCGTGATCAATTCGTCGAGCGAAACACTGCCTTTATGGCGCAATTCTCTCAGTATCTGGTCTGCCCGGTTGCGAGCTTTCATTTTTCGGAACGGTCCTTTCGGCGAGGCGCTCACAACCCTTCAAAAGCAAAGGTTCCTCGCGATATTCCCGAAGGCAGAGTGTACAACAACCGAACTAACACCAACATACAAAATGTGCAAAACTGTGCATATAGAGCAAGTAAATGATCGAAATATGATAAATCGCTCATTTTGCGCTTGACAAAGCTCCAGACGCGGGGCGAGATTGGAAGGCCCAGTCCACCGGATTGTCCAACCGCCACTCATCAAGGAGTTAATTTATGAATCCCCTGAGCCGTTGCTTTCGAAGTCTGTTGGTCGTCGCCGTAACTCTCTCTTTATGCCTCATCTCCGTCAATGCTTTTGCCCAAAGTACGAACCGGCAAATTGGCACGCAGTTCGAAGTGACAGCTGATCCGCTGGTCCCGCGACCGCAGGAGCAGCCCTGCGTCGTACCACTCTTTACCAACTATCAGTTCGCCTATTTTAAAGAGACAACCCAGACCTTCGACTTCACACCGCCCAGCGATTGTTCTGGCCCGTGGGAGAAAGTGGTGCTGGAAGTGGATTTCAGCGAGAACGCCGGAGACCAGTTCGACCGGACCGCGAGCATCTATCTGGGAAATGCCAACGTTTATTTCGGGACCACTCCTGAGCCTTTGCAGAGCGCAACCAACACCTGGCACGTCGAACGTGACGTGACCGACTACAGCGCTCTGTTGCTGACGCCGCAAACGGGTACCATCGTTCTGCAGAATTGCACCACGGACTGCGGGGCTCCCTACAACACGTTTCTCAACGGAGTGTTCACGGTCAACGCCGACCTGGAATTCTATCCCGCACCGCAGTACAACCATGGTTTCAGTCAGACACCTGATGTTGTTCTTCCTATGGTGCAGACCACCAGCACCGGAATCAATCTGCCTGCTTACTTTCTCCCCGTCGGCGCCCAGTTCACCACCACCTTTACCCTGCCCACCAATATCGAGCGGGCGTATCTCGATGTAATCGCGCAGAGTCAGCAGGTGGACGAACAATGGTATGCCTGCTTCCCCAACGATCTGAGCAACATTAATGAGCTCTATGGGTGCGGCAACACCGACTTCCGCGAGACCGAGATAACAATTGACGGCCAACCCGCCGGTATCTCACCCATCTCTGCCTGGGTTTTCACCGGGTTCCTTCCCGACCAGTGGGTGCCCATGCCGGGCGCACAGACGCTCGATTTTATTCCTTACCGGGTAAACCTCACACCCTTCGCCGGTGTGCTGAGCGATGGCAATCCGCACACCATTGCACTCAGCGTTTTCAACGAAAACTATTATTTCAGTTCCACCGCGTCGTTGTTGCTGTTCCTCGATCATGGAAGCAAGCAGGTGACGGGCGCAATCACGAAGAACACTCTCACCGCTCCGTCTCCGGTTGTTTCCGAGAACCTGCAGGGAACGAGCACTGTGACCGGGACCATCGGCGTGACCTCGAATCGTCAGTTCACGATTGAGGGATACGTCAACACGTCGCACGGGACGGTCGCAACTTCTGTGTCGGAGGTGCAGAACTTCTCCAGCACCCAGACCATTGATTTCGACACGGTCAACTTCACGGTGCTCGACCAGAACACTTCGGTTCAGAACCGCGTGTCGGCGACCAGCACAGCCTGGAGCAACGCCGGCAGCGTCGTTACCCGCGACGACTTTAGTTTCCCCATTATCGTGGATGTTGTGTACCCGGTCAGCAGCGCTGAATTCGGCCTGACCGTAGCTACCACGCAGAACTATCAAACCGACAGACAGATCTGGTCTAACGGATTCCCGTTCTACTTCAACTGGCTCGACAACTGGGTGACGGCATCCGACGTGAGCCCGGCGGCGAGTTCGCAGAAATATAACTACTTCGATTCGACGGGCATGTTCTATGACTGCCAGATCGCATCGCAGAACAACACCCTGACGGCAGTAAGCAAAGGGTGCAATCCAGATCAGCACTAACGGTTGGCGGCTAAGAGAACCTTGTGCGGGGAAGGGCCCAGTCTGCCGACCGGGCGTTTCTCCCTCAGCCGCGCTGCAATTTCCTGGAAACGGCGAGCGTGCCCCACTTGCGCCCGTGCTTTGTTATGTATGAATTAGGTCACACGGAGCACGCCTGTGATTGAAATGGCACGAAACGATCATTTTTGGCTTGACAGTGATCATACCGGCTGCATATTGTCGCTTGGTACAAAACTAAGGCGTGGAGATTTTCCATTCTCAGCGGAGGCAATTCCGTCATGAAAGCAGCGACTCGTTGGTCCCGGATTCTTGTTGGTGCGGTGCTCTTGTTCGTCCTTTCATTCGCCGCAGTGCTGACCCAGGCCCAGAACTCCCAAGGGACGATTCTAGGGCATATACAGGACCCGACCGGCGCGGCGGTGCCGGGAGCAAGGGTGACCGCCACGAATGTCAACACGAATGTGGCCTCCCACTTCACCACCAATAGCACGGGGGATTATGTCTTGGTGGACATGATTCCGGGGACCTATCAGGTGAAGGTGGAATCTGACGGCTTCAAGACCGAGGTCAGTTCGAACCTCATTCTGGAAGTGGATCAAACCTTGCGCCAGAACTTCGCCCTGCAGGTGGGACAGATTATGGAAGTGACGACGGTCAGCGCCGATGCGCAAATGGTGCAGACCGACAACACCACGACCGGCAACGTACTCGACCAGAAGATGATCGAGGAACTGCCCTCGAGCGGGCGCGATTTTAATAACCTCCTGAACTTAGTCGCTGGCGCAGGCAACCTCACCGGCGGATCGCAGATTGATTGGGCGAATCACGGATTGAATAGCAACTTCACCGAGGTGAGCCTTAACGGCAACCGGCCCGACTCCGTTAGTTTCATGGTGGACGGTGTGGCCGACACCGACAACTTTTTCACCACCGCCTCTGGCGTTCCTTCCGAGTTCTCCATCCAGGAATTCAAAGTGCAGACCGGTCTTTATTCCGCCGAATATGGGCAAGGCTCAAGCCAGATCAACGTGGCCATCAAGTCAGGAACGAACCAATGGCACGGACAAGCCTACGATTATCTGCAGAACGACATGTTCAATCCGAAGAGTCCGCTGGAAGAAGAAGAGCATCTCTATGAAGGAGCCCCGGTGCCGCAGGTCGCGCCGTTTAAGCAGAATCAGTTCGGTGGCACGCTGGGGGGTCCGGTTCGCATCCCGGGGCTGTACAACGGACGCAACAAGAGTTTCTGGTTCTTTGCTTACGACGGAGGTCGGCGGCACTGGCAGCCAGTCGCCACGCCCATCCAAGTTCCAACGGCGAATGAGCGTACCGGCAACTTCTCTGACTGGCCGTATCAGCTCTACGACCCGACCACGACGGTGTGCAACCCGACGTGCGACGCAACCACGCGCACGGCTTACACGGGCAATCAGATTACGTCTTCGGAAATCAACGCGATGGGCCAGAAGCTGGTCAATCTGTTTCCTGTGCCCAACATCACCTGCACGCTGCCGTGCAACAACTATCTGGTGCCGCTCCACGACTCCATCACCACCAACAATGAGATTTTCCGGATTGACCAGAATTTTGGCGACAAAGACCGTCTCTACTTCACCGGCAACGTGAGGACCGACGATGAGCCCCAGCCCGCCATGCAACCCTACGCAGGATCCTCGAAGTTTACCAGAGCGCAGCTTTTTGCCTTGAACTGGGAGCGCACCATCAATTCAAGCACTATCAACACAGTTCGCATTGGCTACAACCATCTGTTCTTCGCAAACAATGCGGCAACAGCTTTCGGGCCGAACCTGCAGGCGAATCTCGGTTTCGCCAATGCGCCCACGACCGCCGCGCTCTTTGGGCTTCCCAGTATCAATTTCGGCGAGAGTTACTCCAGCATGGGCAATGGAAACAACGGGCTCAACACCAAGAGCGGAACCTACCAGTTCGTAGACAATCTGAAATTGATTCGGGGCAAACACTCCGTCACCGTCGGCGTCGATATCCGCCGCTTGCGGGAGTTCGAGGAGGACAACTACCTGGGAAATGGCACTATCAATTTTAATGGTGAGTACACGGCGAACTGCAATGCAGGCTCTACAGGTTGCTCGGTCGGGTCCCCCGGCTTAGGACTTGGCGACTCCATCGCCGACATGCTGTTGAGCGATCCCAGCGGGCTCACTGGCCCATACCCACTCGGAGTGGATTATCTACACACCTTTGCCACGAACTGGAACTTCTTCGCGCAGGATGATATCCGGGTCACTCCCCGTCTCACCGTGAACCTGGGATTGCGCTATGAATTGCCCCCGGCGTTTCATAGCATCGACAACAGCGGGTGGGGCTTTGATCCGGCTAACGGAGGCAGCCTCGACTGGGTGAGCAAGAGCTTCGTGCAGGGTGTCTATCAACTGGCTGCCGCGCAGGGCGTCACGGTCACTCCCTCGTTCCTGAACTGCTGTATCCAGAACTCTCTGGTTCCCCAAGACAAGAAAGATTTCGCTCCGCGCATTGGCATTTCGTGGAGACCGTTTACCACCGACCGTTTCGTAGTGCGGGCGGGTTACGGCATCTTCTACGACACTTACATGCGCTATTACGACCAGGTGCAGAACTACGACGAGAACTACCTGCAGACGATTTTGCCGGCGAGCTATCCCGCCGCCACCGGCAACGAAAAGGCATATCCTGGGCCACTCCTCAGCCAGTTGTGGTCCGCTCCCATCCAAGGCCTCGGAGGCGAAGCAGGCAGCGCAGGAACCGGAGCATTTACGCTGGCCCCGTGGAACGGCAACGCCTTTATCGGTACCAGTTACATTCTGAACCAGGTGAACTGGCCCTGGAACCACAATCCTTACAACCAACAGTGGACGCTGGACACGCAATTCGCCGTGACCCCAACTCTGCTGTTGGACGTTGGATACGTCGGTTCTCGCGGTATTCGCCTGCCGACATATTTCCTCTATAACACTGCCCCCCCGCCGCCGGTCCCAACCGATCCCTGTAACGGTGGCAGCGCCGCTCCCATTGGACCCTTCATTGACGCATCGCTGATTCCCGCTGGATCTCCGTGCCTGACCGATCCTAACCTCTACGTCATAGACCAGCACGTTCCGTATCCTGGCCTTCCGGCCATAATGTATGCCAACGCGAACATCCTCAATGCCAGTTACAACTCCCTGCAGGTGCAGTTGCGACAGCGCTACTACCACGGCTTGACTTACAACATTGCCTACACTTGGTCGAAATCCCTTGATGAGATTTCTGCTATCAACAACGTCAATGGAAACAACAACTTCATCCAGGATCCCCAAGACATCCGGGCCGACTATGGCCCGTCCAGTTTCGACCAGCCCAATCGCTTGACGGTCAACGGATCCTGGGAGTTGCCGGTAGGCAAGGGCAAGCGCTGGTCGCTGGGACCCGCTAATTGGGTGCTGGGCGGATGGAAAGCGAGCGGTATCTACACCATCACCTCGGGCCGGTCGCTCACGGCATACGGATATAACGGCGCCAGCCTCGATGAGATGGGCATTTACAGCGATAGTAGCTATGATTCCCGATACCGGCCCGATGTGTCCGCAAACCCGAATACCGGCTTCACTCGAAGCTACACTGAATGGTTCAATGCCAGCGTCTTTTCTCTGGCAGCTCCGGGTACGTATGGTAACGAGGAAAAGGGCGCGCTCCGTGGGCCGTATTACGAGGATCTCGACCTGAGCTTCGCCAAAGTATTCCCCATTACAGAAAGGCAGCATTTCCAGGTGCGCTTTGAGATGTTCAACGCCGGCTCAACCTGGCACCATGGCGGATGGTTCCCTTGTGCAAGCGTTCCCAGCTGCGGCAGCACACCTCTTGGGTCGCTGGTTCCCCCGCAGGGCTCTGAGGACTTGGTGACTCCTTCGCAATGGGCCCACGACAATCTCTGGCAGGGACACACGATCCAGTTGAGCGCGGTGTACTCTTTCTAGGCCTGCTGCTAGGCTGCCTGGACGCCCGCCCACATTTGTGGGCGGGCATGAGCCGGAGGCAGGAACTATGAGCCATCCAGTCACTCTCGAAATCTGCGTCGATTCCAGCGAATCTGCCTTCGCCGCGGAGCGCGGTGGCGCAGTTCGCGTCGAATTGTGCGGCGACCTGGTGGAAGGTGGAATCACCCCCAGCTCAGGTCTGATCGAGACCGTGCGTAAGAAGGTTCGGATCGGTGTCCACGTAATTATTCGGCCGCGGGGCGGCGATTTCTGTTACACCTCGGACGAATTCGAAGGCATGAAGCGGGACGTGCTCGCCGCGAAAGAGCTCGGAGCGGATGGGGTCGTCTTCGGTATCTTGAAAGAAGATGGGCACATCGATACGGCCCGCACTCGCAGCCTGGTGGAACTTGCCCGCCCAATGAACAGCACCTTCCACCGCGCCTTCGACATGTCGGTCGATCTGAACCAGGCGCTGGAGGATGTGATCCATAGCGGCATCCATCGTGTCCTGACTTCGGGCGGCGAGCAGAACGCGGAGGATGGCATCGCAACGATAGCGAGGCTGGTTACGGCCGCGAACAATCGTGTGGCAGTCATGGTCGGAGGCGGAATCAGGGAGACCAACGTCCGCCGCATCCTCGCCGAGACGGGCGCCCGGGAGATTCATGCCAACGTGGGCCACGCGGTCGCCAGTCCCATGATGTTCCGCAACAGCAAGATTTCGCTGGGAGCTGTCAAAGGCAATGAATATCAACGGGTCGTAGTCCTGCACGATCGAGTCCGGCGGTTGCTGGACGCGGCATCCAATGGAGCACCCTCCCTCGCGCCCAGCACCGCGGGATAAAAGCTAGCGTCATTTCATTGATTCATTTGCGAGTTTGCACTCCGGACAACCCCGGCCCTGGACCTATCCTGCCCTCATATCCATGTGTGTTTTCAATCACAGACGATGATTGAACTTTCCGGTAACGTCTGTGACCACCTGTCAGGGAATTTCGCTTCTGCGGCTGACTGCGCAGGTCAGGGAGGAATACACCTCGGGCCGACACAGAGAGATCAAAATTCGTTTCCTTACGTGAGACGGGTCACGTGCCAGTTGAAGCCCGGTGTGGCACTCAGGAGGTGCTGCAATGAATCGGAGGACGGTCTGGACACTGCTAATGGGCCCCGTAATCTTGCTCGCACCCGCGGTGCAAGCTGCTACTAGCGGTACAATCCGCGGCACGGTGTGCGAGGAACCCGCTTTTCATTCCGGCCATCCGGGAGTCTCCATTTTCCTGACTTCATCTCGCAGTCGAACTGAATTCTTACGGATGGGTTGCTCCATCAGGAATTGAACCGGTTCCACACGCCTAATCGAACGGGAGAAAACCGAGCAGACCAATCACGGAGAAACCCGCGACGTTGTTGTACTCCGGGCTCCTGGGATCTGCCGTGTCGTGTAGGCCTCCCGTCGTGGGGTCGAACGGATTGGTTACGAGCCACCGCAACGATTTCTCGGGTTGCGGTTGGCGAAGAGCAGCATCGGCCATACCAAGCATGGCGACACTCAGGCTCTCCGCTGGTTTGCTCTTGGCTTCGACCAGAGCGCCGTCGCTCGCCGCCTTGGAGCGCAGCCAGGCCAGTGCGTGACGATTCTGGGGAGTATCTCCCCACATCCATGCCAGGTAGCCCTGCGCAAAGACATAGGGCGTGGGATCGAAGGCTCCCTTTTCATTGATGCCTAATCCGTAGCGCCCCTGGGCTTTCGCAAAGAGTCGCTGCTGCGTTGATTCCCTTAGAAAACGCGCGATGCGTTCGTACTCGTCAACGTGGTATAACAGCGCCCCTGCGTGCATGCCGAGGTACACGTCCCCTTGATCTGCGCTGTACTTAAAAGAAAAGAAATGCCAGCGCCGGTCGGAGGCATGGAGTTGCCATGAGCTCCGGCTGAAGCCATCCTGGTCGAGATTGTGATGGATGACGAAATCCAACGCTGCCTGTGCATTGGGCGCGTAGGTCTTGGCGAGCGTGTCGTTGCCAGTCAGTTTTTGATCCAGGTAGAGGAGGTAGACGAACAGGGTTGAGGTCGCGTCTACGCCACGCACGTCCGTGATGCCGGCGCCGGGTGAAGTCGGAATCGGCTGGTACGGGGGATTGGCCGAGTACACATACCACCAGCTTCCTTTCCAGCGCGGGTCCGTCATTTCCTCACGCTCGGCCAGCCACTGGATGCCCCGCTCCAGGCCTTCTCGGTAGCGCACATCCTTGGTGGCGGCATAGGCCGCGCCGAGCGCGATCAGGGCGTACTCCATATTGGAGTCTTCGTTCACCGTGATCACGCCAGGCTGGTCAGGGATGGCCCCAGCGGCGTTCTCGAGGGAGAGAATGAAATCCGCGATCCGCAGCGCCTGCGGCCATTCGGCGGCTGCATGATTCTGGGGGGCCGGGCTGGTTGGGGCGGTTTGAGCCGCCGACCCCTGTATTGTCCAGCAACTGAGCAACAACACCGCCACGATCGTCACGGCTTCACCCATCCTCTTGTTCGTCACCGGGACCAATGCTTGCCCCCCGTTGTTCCTGTGGTTGCGTTTCGTTGCCCTTGAGCGCGGGCCTCCATTCCCGCGAACGCTCAAAACTCGAAACGGGCGCTCAACTGACCATAGCGGTAACCGGAGACGCTTGTCACGTGCCCAAAGAAAACGCTGGTCATGTCCAGGTTGGGAGGGCCCCAGTGGTGGCGGTTGAAGACATCGAAGAACTGCCCGCGTAAACTGAACTGATAGCGCTCGCCTGCGCCAAACCGAAAGTGCTTGGCGATGTTCAGGTCCTCATCCGCATAGCCAAAGTCCCTCAGATATCCCATATAGGAGTACTGCTCGGTGGAAAAGGTTCCCGGGGCCGGCTGGGAAAAAGCGTTCGCATTGAAGGAGAGGCTGCCCGGGTCCGGTCCCACGCCGCCGTTTTGGACCCAGACTGGGTTGTACCCTTTGAACGTGCCGCTGGACAGACTCATGTTCGGGTTCCTCTGCGCAAAGACTCCGGACCAGCCCGGATACTGGATCGGGGCGGGGATGGTTCCGAGCGGTTCGCCCGTGTGATAGCTCAACTGCGTGCCGATCTTCCATCCACCCAGGAGATAGTTGTCCAGCCATTGCCGGTTTGTCCTCCACGGCTGCCCTGATCCAAAGGGTAGATCGTAGAGCACATAACCTTTGACTTGATGGGTATAGTCCCACGGGGTCAACTGATCGGTGAGCTTGGGCAGCAAGTAGGGGTCCTGGGTGAAGACAGTGCCCGATTGTGAATCGGCGAAGGCTCCGTTGGGGCTCGCGCTTCCCGTAGAGCGGGAGAGTGTGTAATTGACGTCCATGGTGAGGCCATGAACGTGGTTGGATTTGATCTCAGCGACCATGGCTTCGTAGTTGCTCACCGAAATGTCAGCATTCACAAGAAAGAGACCGGTTTGGGGCGCCTGAGATGTAATCTGCGGGTACGGCGTGATGGCTTGGTAGGCGAGCCCCGAAAAACCAGGAAAGGGATAAGGAACGCCGGCGGCCGCAGCGCTGGCAGAATCTGTCACCGTATCAAGTGCTTGTCCTGAGTTATACAGGTTTAAGTAGGTGCTCTGTGTGGAGTAGTTATATGGCCAGATGCTGCCATCATGCAGATGGCTGCCGTGATTGCCCAGATAGTTCACCGAAAGCACCGTGCCTTTGCCCAGTCCATACTCACCGCCGACATTCCAGTTCTGCACCATGCCCATGGTCAGCGCATCGGGCCAGACGTAGGCGACGCCACCGCTGATGTTGGACTGGCTGGGAATGCGATCGGGATAGATCGTCTGCCCGGTATAGGCGCCGGGTGCGGAGTCCCAGTTGAATGAAGGCACGCCGGGAATGTTATTGACGACGGTGTTAGATCCGGCGAACCCGAAGGCGCCCGCGGTGAACCCCGGCGGATAAAAAGCGGGAACACCGTTCCACTGGTTCATGGCCAGCGGTGCGTAGGTGATTCCGTAGTGGCTGCGCAGAACCAGGTTGCGCATTGCCTGGTAGGATGCGCCAATCTGCGGCCCAAACTGGTGGAGATTCTGGTTCAGCTCAAATGAACTGCCGCCATTCTCCGCCCAGTCCCAGCCGCCGTTATATGTGCCCCAGATTCCCCGGTTCGCTGTAATGTCGAAGTTGGACCAATGACCGTTCTTCTCATGGAAGCGTTCATTCATGTCCCAACGCAACCCCAAGTTAAGGGTCAGACGGCTGTTGAGCTTGAAATCGTCGGAGGCAAACAGGGACATGCGCTTGCGGCGGCCGTACAACGCCGAAGTGACGCTCTGCGAGCCATCGTGCACCTCGCCGAGCATGAAGTTGGCAAAGGCAAAACCCACGTAGGGCCAGAGCTCATTGTTGTTCGGAGCAAAGGTCTCGCTGGTGAAGTTATAGGCTCGAATACCGCCATCGTATACGGCGTTCATCCCGCGCGCCTGGAAGTCGCCGCCGAACTTGAGGCTGTGCTTCCCAAGCGCCCACGATACCGTGTCGCTGAAGACGAGATTGTAAGGGGTGTAACGGTCGTCGTAGGGTGGCCCAATGGGGGTCTCGAAATATCCGTTCACTCCGAGGCCACCATCATCCACAAAGTTGACGCTGGGAAAGTTGCTACCGTTTGTTCCCGGAATACCAACCTGGCTGGCGTCGTACTGCGCCGGCGGATGGTCCGCCGCCATGTGCTGGTTGTAGGCCACGGACGCGGTGTTCAGCAACATCGGGGTGACCGTGTAGAAGTGCTGTAGACGAACTGACCAGTCTTGTTGCGGTTGATCGTCGCCGGCGCTCAGCGGCCCGCCGGCTGAGCTTCCTGTCTGCCACAGTCCTCCGGGAGCCAGAGAGTTGAAGTTCCACAAGTTGAAGCCGCCGGAGATGCGCTGTTTGTCATTAATACTGTGGTCGAGTTTCAGATCCAGGTGCGTGCTGGTCACATCGGAATATCCGCCGCTGAAGGCGGGAAAATTGTTCACCAAGCCAAGGCCGCTCGGGGCGTAGCCGTTCCCATACAGCTTTTGTGCAATGCTCAGGGCTATCGGGCTGAGCTGATCCTGGGGGATCTTGTTTCCGGGAAATGGCTGATAGCAGGTGTTGCCGCCGCTGACCACCGGATTCAGGGGATTGTAGATTTCTCCGATGTTGACCTGGCGTCCGCAAGCGTCCGTGGCCGGAGTGCCGTCGATCACCAGAGGCCCGCCCAGCAGCGCGCTGAAATCGCCCTGCAGGAAAGCCGCAGTCGGAACCGTGGACGAATCGGGCGCAAACGTGAGTTGCTTGTTCTGGAAACGCTCGTACGACCCGAAAAAGAAAGTGTGGTTCTTCCGGATCGGTCCGCCGAGACTGAGGCCCCAGTCGTCGAAACGGTTGCGACCGCGCCGATACTGTGCTTCGCAGGCGGCGTCGCCAGCGGCGCACTGGCTCAAGAGGTAATTGTTGTCCCAGGCGTTGGCGTTCAGCGCCTCATTCTGCCAAAACCCGTAGCCGCTGCCGTGGAACTGGTTGGTTCCGGATTTCATTTCAAACATGATGGTGCCGCCGCCCGTCGAAGCCCCTTCCGCACTCATGCCGCTGATCTGCACGTTCATCTCCTGCACCGCTTCCATGCCGATGTCCTGGATGAAGCCCTGCAGGCCGGCAGTACCGTCCACGCCGTCTACCATCACGTTTTTGGTAACGTTCTGCGATCCGGCGATGTGTCCTTCGTAGTTGCCGCCGTTGGTGGTCGCTACGTTGGAATAGATGAAATTCGTGATGTCCCGCCCGACGCCCGAGGCATTGATATCCAGCGGCAGGTCCTTCATCGAGTTGGCCGTCATGGCCGTGCCGACGTCGGTGGTCTCCGTGTCCAGCATCACGGGCGCGGTCGTCACTTGCACAACCTCAGTGACTGCTCCGGGCTGCATCTTGACGTCAATCTCAGCCACCTGAGCAGTAG
>Ga0187781_10001292_pt1 | contig 18905 bp, 17 predicted proteins | sample 0715_SJ02_MP02_2_FD_132447 | JGI IMG/M metagenome (GOLD analysis project Ga0187781, IMG submission 132447) | Tropical peat soil microbial communities from peatlands in Department of Meta, Colombia - 0715_SJ02_MP02_20_MG | ecosystem: Environmental > Terrestrial > Soil > Wetlands > Peat | place... | reverse complement strand
TATCACGCAAAGCTCGACGGAACTTGCTAATGCAATCAACTACGCCGACGGCCAGAACGTCATTTGCACGGCCTCTTCCGGCAACGACGGGGAAGAAGAAGTGGTCTATCCCGCCGGCTTGCAACACGTGATGGGCGTGGCCTCGACCAACAACGAGGACCAGAGGTCCACGTTCTAGAACTATGGCGATCAGGTCGTTTGGGTGGCAGCGCCCGGTGAAGGCATCATCACCACCTATCCTTTTGCGACCTATGCGGCCGGTTGGGGCACATCTTTCAGCTCCCCCTTTGTCGCCGGTACATCCTCACTCGTGCTGACAATGCAGCCGAGTGACAACCAAACTCAGGCTTCCTGGGCGGTTGCACACGCGAAGTGGATTGGCCCGAACATGGGTTATGGCCGCCTGAATATCTACTGGTCCCTCTTTGCGTTGAACCCGCTCCAGGGATTGCTGCAGTAGAATCCGTCTGGGGGCCTCGATGAATTCAGGCGCGCAATCAACGGGTACATGGGTGACAGCGGCAGGATCGGTTGCAGCAGCCGCATTGCCCGTCTTTCACGCGGGCAGGATCAACAAACCATTGCCATCTTCAGCGCCCGCTACTCTGAAGATCAAGGAAATGGAGGAGCGGCTCGCGGCGCTGCGAACATCGCTCATCTGTGGGTTCAATCAACTCTTGGATCTCAAGGATCTCAACACCGGCGTTCACAGCACACGGCTCGCGGAGTGGGCCCTCCACGTCGGAGGAGAGCTCGGTTTAAGCGAAACCGAACAAGCGGATCTCGAAGTTGCCGCGCTTCTTCACGATATCGGCAAAGTTGGCATTCCGGACGCGATCCTCAATAAGCCCGGTAAATTGACGCCCGATGAATACAAGTCGATGAAGAAGCATCCCGAATTCGGCTGGGCCGTGCTCCACCAAATTCCGGGAATGGAGGCCGCCAGCCTTCTGATCCTTCATCACCACGAAAGCTTCAACGGCGCCGGATATCCTGGTGGACTCCAAGGGGAAGAAATCCCCCTCGGTTCTCGTATCGTCACTGTGATCGATGCCTTTGATGCCATGGTTTCTTCTCGTCCATACCGTGTGGGTTTGCCTTTCGAAGAGGCCGAACGCAGGCTTCTCGATGCCAGCGGTACGCAGTTTGATCCGCGTGTGGTTAAAAGCTTTCTGGCGCACGCCAAAGCGGAAATGACATCCGTCTTCGCAGCCGCAGGCACCAGCGTTGCCACTGCCCTCTAAACACTCCCCTCCCAAACGGACAATTATCAAAGGCATGCATCGCAGGTGAACTAGGTTGTCGGCTGAGGAGCAGGTCTTGCTCGAACCTCAAATCGGATTTGTTACCTGCACGGCGGTATCAGTGGCATCCCTCAGGGCAGTGCGAAATCCGAGTTCTGCGCGATAACTCCTGATTAGCACGATTTACCGTAAACTGAGCTTCGGAATCGTGCTGGAATCTCGCGGGATCGGCTAGCTGTTGATAAATTGCCTTATCATAAGTAGCCAGCCGATTCGCCAGCGGGCAAGCCCCGTGTGTACCAATTGTAGTGAACACCGGCCGCGCGTCGGGTGCAACGCCGCAAAAGCACGGGCTTTGATTGACTACGCCCTGCCTTCGACTCCCACACGCTTCCGCCAATTAATCCCGCCTGTTGGCTCGGGTTTCAGCCGGTCTCTCGCTTTTCGGGCTTGAGTGGGCTCCGCACTGGTGCTCAAACAGGCTGTCACAGTGGATTGTGACGCACGTCACAGTAAGCACGGTTGGGTTTTGAGACGCTCCTTTTGAGCCTAAAGAGAGGCATTTTGACCAGTTTGCGAGTGACAACTGGTGAATGAGCTCGGCTATAGGGGCAAAGCTGTCCAAGGGACCGGCCGATGAGGTTTAGGTGTAGGAATAGGGGAAGTCGAGAAAAGAAATGACAAATAGCACGGCAATCGTAGATGGGAATGAGGCGGCGGCGTGGGTCGCTTACCGGCTCAATGAGGTAATCGCGATCTACCCCATCACTCCCTCTTCGCCTATGGGCGAATGGTCAGATCAATGGAAGGAAGAGGGGCACAAGAACATCTGGGGCGTCGTGCCCACCGTAATCGAAATGCAAAGCGAGGGAGGCGCGGCGGGCGCGCTTCACGGGGCGCTCCAGGGGGGAGCGCTGGGGACTACGTTTACGTCATCGCAGGGCTTGCTCCTGATGATCCCGAATATGTACAAAATTGCCGGCGAACTGACGCCCGCCGTGATCAATGTTGCAGCGCGCACCGTGGCCACCCACGCTCTCTCGATATTTGGCGACCACAGTGACGTCATGGCGGTGCGAGCCACGGGGTTTGCACTGCTTTCTTCTCATTCCGTCCAGGAAGCTGCCGACTTCGCGCTCATTGCGCAGGCTGCCACACTCGAATCGCGCATTCCTTTTGTACATTTTTTTGATGGATTTCGCACCTCCCATGAAGTTAACAAGATTACATTACTTTCCGATGATGATCTGCGGGCGCTGATTGATGATGAAGTTGTCCGCCAGCACCGGGAACGGGCTTTGTCTCCCGATCACCCGGTACTGCGTGGCAGCGCACAGAACCCGGATGTCTTCTTCCAAGCGCGCGAGGCCAGCAATCCTTTTTATCTCGCCTGTCCCACGATCGTGCAATCGGTGATGGATCGCTTTGCAAAGCAAACCGGAAGGAGCAACCACCTTTTCGACTACTTCGGAGCTCCTGACGCTGAGCGCGTCATTGTCATCATGGGTTCCGGATCGGGCGCTGTTCAGGAAACGGTTGAAAGCTTGAATCGTCAAGGAGAAAAGGTCGGACTGCTGCAGGTCCGTCTATTCCGTCCCTTTGCTGCGGAGGCATTTCTATCAGCGCTGCCGAAAACCATCCGAGCACTCGCCGTCTTGGATCGCACGAAGGAACCTGGAAGCCTTGGCGAGCCGCTTTATCTGGACGTTCTCACGGTACTGAATGATTCGTCGTTCACGGCGCCTGCCGGCCTGAAATCGCCGCCGCGTGTGATTGGCGGGCGCTATGGCTTGTCGTCGAAGGAGTTCACTCCGGCGATGGTGAAATCCGTTTTCGACGAGTTGAAGAAAACGGCGCCGAGGAATCATTTCACCATCGGGATTCAGGATGACGTGACCCACACGAGCCTGGCATTTGATCCTGAATTCTCGACCGAAGATCCGCACACAGTTCGGGCGTTGTTCTATGGTCTGGGATCGGACGGCACAGTCGGCGCGAACAAGAATTCCATCAAGATCATCGGGAAGAGCACCGGGAACTATGCCCAGGGCTACTTTGTGTACGACACCAAGAAGGCCGGTTCCATAACTGTTTCCCATTTGCGCTTTGGCCCGAATCCGATCCGCTCATCCTATCTCATCAGCAAGGCCAGCTTTATCGCCTGCCACCAGTTTCAGTTTCTCGAGCGAATGAATGTGGTCGAGGCCGCCGAGCGAGGCGCGACATTTCTTTTGAACGCGCCGTTCGGTCCGGACGAAGTGTGGAATCATGTGCCGCGTTCGCTGCAGGAAATAATCATCCGAAAGGATCTCAAATTCTATGTGATCGACGGCTACAAGGTCGCCCGCGAAGCGGGCATGGGCAGCCGCATCAACACCATTATGCAAACCTGCTTGTTTGCCATCAGCGGGGTGCTTCCGCGCGAACAAGCGATCGAAGCGATCAAAGACGCAATCCGCGACACCTATGGCAAGCGAGGCGAGGCCGTCATCCAGAAGAATTTTGCCGCCGTTGACCAGGCTCTTGCACACCTGCACGAAGTCCGGGTGCCACGGCAGGCTGGTGCGGCGTTCGACGTTTTGCCTCCCGTCCCGAAGGAAGCTCCTGCTTTTGTTCGGAATGTGCTTGGATTCATGATTGCCGGTAAAGGTGATTCCTTGCCAGTGAGCGCCATGCCCGTGGATGGCACTTTTCCTACGGGCACGGCCGCCTGGGAGAAGCGAAATATCGCACAGGAAATTCCTGTATGGGATGAGCAGCTTTGCATTCAGTGCGGGAAGTGTGTGCTCGTCTGCCCGCACGCGGTGATTCGCGCCAAGATTTATGACTCGTCACAGCTCGAACATGCGCCTACAACGTTCAAGTCCGCCAAGCCGCGATGGCGGGAGTTCGAGAGCCTTCGCTATACGCTCCAGGTGTCTCCCGAGGATTGCACAGGATGCCGGCTCTGTGTGGAGATCTGCCCGGCAAAGAGCAAGAGCGAAGCGAAGCACAAAGCGATCAACATGTCGCCACAACCGCCTCTCCGTGAACCGGAAGGCGCGAACTGGGAATACTTTGTAAAGCTCCCAGACCCCGACCGGAACCGTCTCTCCCATTCGCAGGTGAAGGACGTTCAACTGCTCGACCCGCTCTTCGAGTTTTCGGGCGCCTGCGCCGGCTGCGGCGAGACTCCCTACATCAAGCTGCTGACGCAGTTATTCGGCGACCGGCTAATGATTGCCAATGCTACGGGCTGCTCTTCCATTTACGGCGGCAATTTGCCCACGACTCCTTACACCGTTAATGCGCAGGGCCGCGGCCCGAGCTGGTCAAACTCTCTCTTCGAGGACAATGCGGAATTCGGTCTGGGCATGCGGCTGGCCGCGGACAAGAAGAACGACTATGCGCTTGACCTGGTCCGGCGGCTTGCTACCCATCTCGGAGAGGCGTTAGCGACCGCGGTGCTGAATGCCGATCAAAAAACGGAAGCGGGGATCGAGGCGCAGCGCGAGCGCGTGATTGAGATCAAGAGAAAAATAGCTTCGCTCAGTTTACCTGAAGCACGCGAGTTACTTGCAGTTGCTGACTCATTGGTCCGCAAGAGCGTCTGGCTCGTCGGCGGCGATGGATGGGCCTACGACATCGGAGCGGGCGGACTCGACCATGTGCTGGGATCGGGCATGAATGTCAACGTGCTCGTGCTTGATACGGAGGTTTACTCGAACACGGGCGGCCAGATGTCCAAGGCCACCCCTCGCGCGGCCGTGGCAAAATTCGCAACCGGCGGAAAGCGCACTGGCAAGAAAGACCTGGCCATGGAGGCCATCAGCTATGGCTCTGTCTATGTCGCGCGCGTGGCTTTGGGCGGGGGTGATACGCACACGGTTAAAGCGTTTCTAGAAGCAGAAGCGTATGACGGCCCGTCAATCATCATCGCCTACAGTCATTGCATCGCGCATGGCTACGATATGACCTTCGGCTTGGAGCAGCAGAAGGCGGCGGTGCTTTCCGGCTACTGGCCGCTGATGCGCTATAACCCCTCGCTGCGACTCGAAGGGAAAAATCCGTTTCAGCTTGATTCCAAGGCGCCGAGCATCCCCTTCAAGAAATATGCCTACCAGGAAGCGCGTTATACGATGCTGGCCCGAAGCAATCCCGAAGCCGCGAACGAGCTTCTTCGCCTGGCACAGGACGACGTCGAGCGTCAGTGGCGCGTCTATTCCAATCGCGCGGAAATGCCGGGCCGGTCGGAGACCCCCGGGATTGTGCCCTCTGAGACGGAAGCGGCTGTGCCAGCGGCCGTCGAGACGGGAGAAGACAAGTGATAGACACCACTACAACCTACCTGGGCCTTTCATTGAATTCTCCCATCGTGGCTTCCGCGTCTCCACTTTGCGAATCGGCGGCAAACCTCCGCCAGATGGAGGATTCCGGAATTGCAGCCGTGGTGCTCCCTTCGTTGTTCGAGGAACAACTGGATTTGGACAGCATGGAAATGGACTTGGATCTGTCGCGAGGCTCGGAGAGCTTTGCGGAATCCCTGAATTATTTTCCGGATTTGAATAGCTATAATCTCGGGCCCGACGGCTACCTCGAACTCATCCGCCAGGCGAAGAAAAGCGTTTCCATACCCGTCATCGCGAGCCTGAATGGCGTCTCTTTGGGTGGCTGGACCCGCTATGCGCGCTTGATGGAGCAAGCCGGGGCGGATGCCATCGAGCTGAACATTTATGCTATTGCCACCGACCCAACCCTCAGTAGCGCGCAAGTGGAACAGGGCTATTGCGAACTGGTCAGCCAGGTCAAAGCGTGTGTCGGCATCCCTGTCGCGGTGAAGCTATCGCATTTCTTCAGCGCGATGGCCTATATGGGCGCGCGGCTCGACGAGGCGGGCGCGGATGGCCTCGTGCTCTTCAATCGTTTTTATCAGCCGGATTTCGATATTGAGTCCTTGGATATCGTTCCCACCCTCACCCTCAGCAACCCACGAGAATTGCTGTTGCGTCTTCACTGGGTGGCAATCCTTTACGGCCGTATCCGCGCGAATCTTGCAGTCACTGGAGGCGTGCATACCGCCGGGGATGTGCTGAAGTCCATGATGGCGGGCGCCCATGTCGCGATGATGACGTCGGCCCTGCTTCAGAACGGAATCCAGCACGCAGCCGTCGTGCTGAATGACCTGCGCCGCTGGATGGGCGACCACGAGTATGAATCCATCCGGCAGATGCGGGGCAGTCTGAGCCAACGTTCCGTATCGAACCCTGCCGCATTTGAACGCGGCAACTATATGCGCGTTCTTAGTTCCTATGCACTCCGTCAGCACGCCACAAACGATTGAAGTGCCGGCCTTCCAACTTCGCCCAACGTCTGTGTCCGACGTCACAGGTCCAAGTGACGGCGACCACAGAAGAGGTCGGCGTCGCAAGGGAAAATGATGCAGGTCGAACTCTCAGGCTTGCGCTTGCCCTGTTGCGGCAACGCAGGCGTGTCTGTCAGGCAGGCGGACAATGAACCTGGCTGAGTCACTTCGCAAGGTCGCGTTCGTCGGGATGAAACCCGAAGCTGAAGACATCATTGACTATATCTCCCGCCGGGCCTCTCTGCTCATTTCGGTCTCGACGTCGGCCGTACCCGCTGTCTTCGTTGGCAGAGCTGAGGGTCTTTGGGCAGGCGTGCTGGTGGGCTTGGTCACCTACATCGTGGCCATGCGCCTGTGTGCGCTGCTCTTCTTTCGCAGCCAGGGCCCGCGTTGATTTTGCGTCAAGGTTTTGGAAATGGTCCGGCCCACTGCAATCTATCGCCGTTGTCAGGCGGAAAATTTGAGGCCCAACATGCTGATTCGAGACATGACACCCCAGGAGTGCAGAGATGTGCTGAGCCGATCCGGCTTTGGGAGGCTCGCCTGCGCCCGTGACAACCAGCCCTACGTCGTGCCGATCTATTTCGCCTATGAGCCCGACCATCTCTACGGGTTTACCACCGTGGGACGCAAGACCGAATGGATGCGCGCCAATCCGAAGGTCTGCGTCGAAGTGGACGAGGTCACCAACCATTTTCAGTGGATGAGTCTGGTTATCACCGGCCGATATCAAGAGCTTCCGAATACCCTTGAACTGAGATCCGAGCGTCAGCATGCCCTGATGCTTCTCGAAAAGCGCGTGCTGTGGTGGCAAACCGCCTTTGCCACTCAACAAAACCCTACGAGACACCAGAACGCGGACCCCGTCTTCTATTCCATTCACATTGATTCGATGACGGGCCATCGCGCCGTGCCTGACGTGATCGAATCAACGCTCGAGCTCCCAACACAACCCTGGGCCGGCAAGGGTTGATTCTCGAAGTGAAACCGAAGCCATTTAGGCGCGCGAATTTCCCGCATCGGGCCTCCTTGTGACACTCAACTCACTGGATCATGACTCGCTGCGAGCTTTAGCCGACACTAAGAAAATTTAAACCTTCCGGGGCGCTTTGCTTGCATCGGCCAGCAGACGATGCCGGCTGGCCAGACCCAGACTGTCTGCCGTTTGCTCACGTTGATTGCCGTTGTGTGCTCCATCGCGGCAACATCCCACGCACAAGAAACGGCACAGGCCAGCATTTCGCTCAGCTCTCCCGACGCCGGCAACTCCACAGCGACAGTCCAGCAAATAAAGCCCACTCAGAATTGGCCTGTCAAGAAACCGGTGGCTGACCACAGTGTCCGGCGCTTCCGTCTGCTGACTGCCTCCGTGTACGCGGCGGCGACGCTCGACATGCAGGAGTCGCTCTCGCTGCGGCCGGGATTTCACGAGGACGATCCCTTGGCGAAACCCATGGCACATTTGCCGGCGCCTGCTTACTACACGACGGGATACGCGTTCGCCACCGGAGTGAATTTAGTCGGATGGAAGATGGCCCGTTCCGAGAGGTGGCGCAGCGTTTGGTGGCTGCCGCAGATAGGTTCGATTGCGGGGAACCTCGTTGGATTCGGTTACACGAAGGCGCACGAACACACACGCTGATTCTTGCCCGGGCTGATTCCGTACTCGCCGGAGTGTCCTGCCAGGATTTTCCGAGGAATTCGTGGTAGCTTTTTCCGGTCGCCATGCGATCGAAGAAGAAGCCGCGGCTGCGAGTGGAAAAAGAAGCGCGGCGGCGCGCCCGCCTCGGGATCGGAATGCCGCCCGGCGAGCGGGTGATTCCGGACAAGCGCGAAAACCCCGTGAAGCACAAAAAGAAAATTATTCCATCCGATGAGGAGTGATTCGCAAAAGGCAGGTCCCGACGGAACCTAATTCTTCGAGCTTCAACCGGGCTTCGTTTCCGGTATCACTTCGCCGGGCCTGAAGAGCGACGTGCCGGGCTTGCCCGAAGCGCCGGCGGCCGCGGCGGCAATTTTTTCGAGATCCGCTTTCACGAATCCGATCGAAGTTTCCTCGATCTGCCCGCCGGGAGAAATCAGAAAAAGTGTGGGAACATTGGTGAGGCCGTATTGATTCGAGGCCGGGTAGCCGTTGCCGTCCACGAGGGCAGGGAACCGGATTCCAAATTCCTTGCAGAACTCGCGCGTTTCGCGCGCGTCATTTTGTGAAATTCCCCAGAGCGTGAACTTCGAATCCCCGAAGGTCTCATACAACCGCTCGAGGAAAGGGAAGGTAAACTGGCAGGTCGGGCAATTCACCTTGAAGAAGGCGGCCAGCACCGGTCCTTTTTTCAACGCCTGCTCCAGCGATGCCTGCTCACCATTCGCAGTCTTCAGCGAAATCGCGGGAGCTTTCTTCCCCGGGGACAACGCGCCCATTTCCTCGCCTCCGAAAATGTTTCGAACTGTGCCTTTCCAGCTCATCGAATGTCTTTCACCTCAGTGGATATGCCTCGTTTTCCGGCCTACGTAATCCATCAGCAGATACTGGCCCAGCGTATAAGGCGTCGTGAAGTAGGCTTTGCCGCGGCACAGCTCGGTGACTTTTTGCACGAAGTGCACCAGGCTGTAGTCGCTTGCGAGCATGAAGGTATTGATCAGGATTCCGGCGCGCTTGCATTTCGCCACTTCCTCGAGCGTCTGCGTCACAACCAGCGGGTCGAGTCCGAAGGCGTTCTTGTATATGCGCCCGTCCTCCAAAGTGAGGGCCGAAGGCTTCCCGTCCGTGATCATCACGATCTGGCGCATGTCTTTTTTCTGGCGCGCTAGGATCCGCTGCGCCATCCGCAGCCCTTCGCGCGTATTCGTGTAGTAGGGACCCACTTGCACGCGGGCAAGCTTGCCCAGCGGAATTTCCTCCGCGCTATCGTGAAAAAGGACGCAGTGGAGCGAGTCGCCGGGATACTGTGTGCGAATCAAGTGTGACAGAGCGAGAGCGACCCGTTTCGCGGGCGTGAACCGGTCCTCGCCGTAAAGAATCATGCTGTGGCTGCAATCGAGCATCAGCACCGTGGCGCAGGAGCTGTGGTATTCGCACTGGTGAACCATCAGGTCCTGATATTCGAGTTCTATGGGGATGCCCTCGCCATTGCGCTGCACGGCGTTGAAAAGAGTCCCGCTAATGTCCATGTTGAGTGTGTCGCCGAATTCGTAGTCCTTCGAGGCGCCGCCGGATTCGACGCCGGTGGCCATGTCGCGCGTGTCGTGGCGCCCGAAGCTGCTTTTGCCGAGCGAGGCAAGCAGGTCCTTGAGCGTCTTGAATCCGAGGAAGTCGAGCGCTTTGTCCGTGATTTCGAATCGCGCCTCCACGTCCGGATTGTCCTGGCCGATTTGCCCGCCCGGAGTTTGCGAGGGAGGCGGAGTCACCTGCGCGGGCTGCTCCGGCCGCGAGATCATGCCTTCCTGCTCCATGCGCTGGACAATCTGATCAATCAGGTCGCGGAGTTCCTGGTTCTGCGCGAGGTCGGGATTTTCGAGCAGCTTTTCCATCAATTCGGGCGGGAGGAGATCGCCTTCCTGGAGCGCGCGGAGGATGGCTTCGCGGAGCTGGTCCATGCGCCGCTCAGAGGATCCCTGCATGTCCATCTCGAAGATTCCGTATGGCGATTCGAAGCCGCTCTGAAGAAAGAAATCCGAGAGGCGGCTCATCAGCTCCTGGAGATCAATATCGTCGGCGGCGCCGGGAATGTAACGGGAGTAGCGGACGTATTTCATATCGTCAGTTGAACTGCCTTCGCGGCATGCGGCCGGAAGGCTCGCGCGGTTCCCGCGGCTCGGGAGTCTTGCGGGGCTCGGCGAAAAAGCCGCGCTCTTCGCTGCGGTTGATGCGCTTGTGCGCCCAGAGTCCTTCGAGGATGAACTCGGCGGCGCTCGCTACAATCGCCGAATCATCCTTCGGGTTAATCTCGAGCGACGGGAGATGATCGAAAAGGCCCTGGATTTTTTTGAGCTGCGCGAGCAGGTCCGCGCTCGAAGCGTGCGCGGGAACTTTCAATTCGCCGCCAAGCTCGAACCATTGCACGACGGATTGGAAATTCGCCTCGCTGAAATATTTCGTGAAAGTCTTGCCGGCAGCGGCGCGAATCAATTCGCGGGCGATGTTATCGGCGCCGCGCATTTCGCCTTCGTACTCGAGCTCGAATTTCCCGGTCATCGCGGGGATGGCGGCGTACACATCCGAGACGCGCGCCACAATCGTCGAATCATGGCTGCGGATGGCGCGCTGCTCCGCGCTGCTCAGGACATTTTCGAGGGCGCTGATGGGCAGCCTCTGGCTGACGCCGGAGCGGCGGTCCACGCGCTTGTCCTCGCGCGCCTGAAAAGCGACTTCCTCAACGACTTCGCGGATATATTGCGGCACTTCGACGCGGCGCTTCGAGCCGCGGTCGGTCCAGGCTTCCTGCGCGGTGATGGACATGCCTTCCGCGATGGTGGCGGGGTAGTGCGTGCGGATTTCCGAGCCGATGCGGTCTTTGAGCGGGGTGACGATTTTTCCGCGCGCCGTGTAGTCCTCGGGATTCGCGGTGAAAACGAGAAGGACGTCCAGCGCCATGCGCACCGGGTAACCCTTAATCTGAATGTCGCCCTCCTGCATGATGTTGAAGAGGCCGACCTGAATTTTCCCGGCGAGGTCCGGCAGTTCGTTGATCGCGAAGATTCCGCGATTGGCGCGCGGGAGGAGTCCATAGTGAATCGTGAGCTCGTCCGATAGAGTCTTTCCGCTCTTGGCGGCCTTGATGGGATCGACGTCGCCGATCATGTCGGCGATCGTGACGTCCGGCGTGGCCAGCTTTTCGACGTAGCGATGGTCGCGCGTGAGCCAGGCGATCGGAATCGCATCGCCATCGGCGGCAAGACGCTCGTGGCAGGAGCGGCATAAAGGGCGATAAGGATTGTCGTGGATTTCGCAGTGGGCGATGTAGGGGATGTGGTCGTCCATGAAAGAGACGATGCCGCGCAGGATGCGCGATTTCGCCTGCCCGCGGAGGCCGAGAAGAATGAAGTGGTGGCGCGAAAGGATGGCGTTGATGATTTGCGGGATGACGGTATCGTCGTAGCCGTGAACGCCGGGGAAAAGCGGCTTACCCTTTTCCATCCTGTCGAGAAGATTCTCGCGCAACTCCTGGCGCACCGAGCGCTGCGCAATTTTTTCTTCCGGCCACTGACTGCGTCGAAGCTCGCCCAGCGTTTTAGGAAGAGAGCTCATGAGGGCCCCAGTGCGTCCGGCGAATTCGTGTGACCCGCGGACCGGGCGCAACCACCATTATAGAGGATTCTGAGAGACAAAGGAGACAGCGGAAATACAGGAAGCAGAGGAGCCGCAGGAGGCACAGGAGATACAGGAAGTAGATCAGGCGGAGGATGTATAGGAGGAAGTAATTTTGAATCTGAGGCATGACTGCGGGGATGCGGTTTCTCCTAGATACCTACTCAGGCTCCAAACACGCCCGACAAATGTTTCCAACCATCGATCCTTTGACGTGATCTTCACAGAACCCTCTCGAACACTCTTCCCACCTCTTCACCGCAGGGTTCCCGCAAGGAGGTAGGCTCTCAGTTCCAGGGACTATAAAAGAAATGCTGCAGGGTGTCTCCACCTTCACTGAATTTCACCTGACTGGGGTCACAGACCCAAACTCTTCTTCGGGAGTTTGTGCGCCGGGAATCCGAACACATTGTCCGGTCTCCGGAGCCTCATGGCGCAAGAAGAGCGTTCTTTCCTTCAACCGGCCATCGTATGTGCTTCCGCGAGGGCTGAATGTCTTGATGTATCGGAGAGAGGAGCGTTGCATAACAAACCTCATCGCGTAATACCCCCCATCGGAAGCCATCGGGTCGGCCGGGCCTCCAAACGCCATCTCTATGACGATTTGGCCGGGCGACCAATCGACGTGGTCAGTACTATGGATGGCTTGATGTCGGAGATCCGAATACTTTAGGCTGGTGACAAGTGTGCCGGTTATGGTTCCGTCGCTAGAATTCCAGTGGATCTTGCTCTCGTATGCCTGTAGCGACTGCTGATCTAGGACTCCATTCTGATAGGCGAATACCAAAACAAACACTCTTTGCCGGTCTTCAGCGAGATGCGCGGATATGATCCGGAAGAATGTGTCGCTTGGGTCATCATCAAAACAGGCGTACGTAGCTCTGAGTACCGCTGCCTCTTTGCCTTGAAGCAGCTCTTTGTAGAATCTAAACTGTTGCGAAGCAATCTGAGGGTCCGGCCCCCCATCGGCAGCCGAAGTTCCCTCCTCCCTGGGCTGTTCGGTTTTGGGGGACTCATCGGGGAAATTCTGAACCTTGGATGACTTGGCGAGTAGCAAAGATTTGGCATCATTGATGGGAATTGCGAAATTCAGATTCTCCCCACCCTTGAGATACATAGTCGTGATTCCGATTACTTCTCCCTCCATGTTGAACAGGGGACCGCCGCTGCTCCCGGGGGAGATAGGCGCGGTGATCTGCAAGAACTCTCCGCCTTCTTCCTTGACCGTGCGTATTCCGCTGACTATGCCGTTTGAGACGGTTGATTCGAGCGATAGAGGATTGCCGATAGCCACGACATCTTGACCCACTTGGACTCCATCCGAATTGCCGAGCGCGAGCGTCCGGAAATTTTGCCCGTTGGCCTTGATCACCGCAATGTCGCGTGTTTTGTCAGAGGCGAGCATGCCGTCAACAAGATAGAAAGCGCCGTCAGGCAGCTTGACGATCGCAGAGCTGCCTTCCGCAATGACATGATAATTGGTTAGGATCAGGCCGTCCTTGCTCACAAAGAAGCCGCTGCCTTGGGCTATGGGGTTGCCATCCTTGTCGGACATGATGATTGACACTACAGCGCCATTCGCAGCCTTGGCTATCGCTGGTATGTCCGACCGACGTGATGCGGACCGCGCGGCAGTACCGCCGCCCGCAGGAGGTGCTTGCTCATCCGAACTTTGTCCATCGAAGCCCGCAAAAAGTGACGGCTTGCCGCCGCAGGCTTCCACGGCATGCTTAAGTGCTCTCGCAAATCTGGCGACGTAGTCCTGATCGATGGCATCTAGGGAGAGGATGAGGGAAGTTTCCGTGGGTTCGGGATCGGCCTCGGACTCCCAAGGAAGCCTGACCGTTATCTTTTTCTCATCATTTCGCGTGCTAAAAGTAAGAAAAGAGGGCACATCAAGGCGGGGGAGGCCTGGTCCTTTTGAAAAGGTTATGCTAGCAGGGTCAATGTCGCCGAGGCCGAATAGGTAGTCCACGTGGTAGGTCTTGTTGGGCTCCGGGGCGGGTTCACCGTTAATGTACGGCTCTTGGTGCGTTGAATACGAAAAATGCACCCTGCAGCCAACGAAATCTTCGAGTCTCACGGAACGCACTTCATGGCCGACAGAGTAGTCCCCAGCGCCGCTTTCCAGTGTGGTTTGCATCCAGCGCAGCGTCTCTCTTACGGTCGGGTTATCCCGACGCTGCGACTGTGCAAATGATGGCGACGCAAGCAGAACAACAAGCGCCACCAGAGATCGATAGGTCCTCATTGCGTCCCGATTCCACTTTCTCCATCAGTTCCCTCTTACTTTCAGCCGCAATCTCATTCCGGTCAATGGTACGGATAACGTAAAGGTAAATCACACCGGTCAGCCGCGTGAGACCCGTTTATAATGTGTGGCCCGTCCTTTGCCGCGTTTGCAACGCGCCGTCTTGACGCCCTGAGAATCCCGCCGTGGGGGGCGAAGGATACGTCCCGATGTTTTCTGTCCAGAAGGGTAGGAACTTTCGACCCTCCCACTTCATCGCCTGATGACCCGTGTTGCTTCGAGCCGCGGCCCACTATTCGCCAGTACTGCCTCAAAATTGATACCAGCGTACCATTGCCGGCGACGTTCCGTCATGCAATGGTAACTTGGGGGGTTTGTCGGATGACGGGAAGCGAGCAACCGATGCGGGGGCAACTTGAGCTATTCCCAAAATGGAACTGCCGATCCGACCAGGATCGGCATCCTGAGAGAGCAACGCGATCGAAGGATCCCTTCTCGAAATTCAGCTTGGCCGCCGAGCGGCCTAATCGTCACATCCCGTTATTAGAATCCCCCGCAACTCACTCAAAACAAAGGGAACTAACTTTTTCTAATCGTCACACCTCTGGATGTTCGCCGTTCACTAATCACTCGCCACTAACCACTTGCCTGCCCGCCAGCTTTTTGGAGGGCCAGTGCATTTCTAATCGAACATGATAACGATTAGAAATCGCCGCAAATCCTTTATCATCAACAAAAACTCAATTTCTAATCGAACATTTTTTCACTTCTCAGCCTACGAGCAGGCGCACTCAGTTCAAGCCGTGGCCGTTGCCGGTGGCGCGATGGCGGACGCGGATGCGGTGCTCGAGCTGGGGGAGGAAGGAAGTGAGCCAGCGGAGGAGCAGATCGCGACGAGCGTTTTCGGCGCGGAGTTCGAGGAGCTCCTGCTTTTGAGGATGCTCCATCGGGAGGCGCGCGGCCATGCGGTAGGTGAGAGGGATATCGGGGTCGGAGTCGGCGGGGGACCAGGGCTCGCCGGCGAGAAGAGTGTGGACCTGCTGAAAGAGCTTCATGAGGCGCTCTTCCTGGCGGGGATCGCTGCGCGCGAAATCTTCGGGCAGGAATTCGACGAGGCCCTCGTAGTATTCCTTTTCGTCGAGGAATTCAGCGAGGCGGAAGACGAGGCGCCCTTCGGTCATGATGTCCATTCGGCCGTCGGGATAGTCTTTGAGCTTTTGGGCAATCTCGGCGGTGCAGCCGACTTTGACGATGCCTTCGTCGCGCTGGAGGAGGACGCCGAAATCGAGATGCTCGTCCATGCAGCGGGCAATCATGATTTTGTAGCGGGGCTCGAAAATGTGGAGCGGCATGGCCATGCCGGGAAAAAGGACGACGTCGAGTGGAAAGAGCGGGATGCGGGAGGGGTTCATGGGTTGGGGAGATTGTGCGACGAAGTGGGGCCGGAGACAACCGATTATGAGACGGCGAGGGGCGGCGCTAGCGGAGCAAGGTCAGTGCAGCCTGCATTTCGTCGCGGGCGTGCATGTCGCCGGCTTTCTGGGCGACGACGATGCCGTCGGACAGGAGTTTCCGCGCTTCCTGGGTGCGGCCGAGGCGCCCGAGGAGCTGGCCAAACTGGAAATAGCCGGCGACGTAGTTCGGATGCGCTTCGAGGAGTTTCTGGAAATGCTCGGTAGCCGCGGAATCGTCGCCGAGTTTCACACATTCGAGCGCGAGTCCGTAGCGGGCGAAGGCGTCGGTAGGTTTTTCAGCGACGAATTGCTCGAGCATTTCGCGGCGCGACTTCTGGGTTTGGGCCATGGGTTGAAAGCGCGTATTATAGCGGGCCAAAGCGGGCGCGCCAAGCTTGGGGCGCGGCGGTGGGGAAGATGAGCAATCGGGCGATTGCGATAACGCTGGTGCTGACTGGATTGGTCATCGGTGTGCTTGTCTATACCCCTTGGTTCGAAGCTTCGCCACTATGGCTGCCACTCCGATGTCTGTCCCCGCTTTGCCCCACCTGCGTTCTCAGGATTGGTGGAAATCCGGTGGAGAAACACGCTCGGCTGATGATCGTGTGCGGGATAGCGGACGCGCTGTTGTATTCGGTGATTGGTTGGCCGATCGTGATCATAGCAAGGCGGATCCGCAAAGGTTGCGCAAGGCAGCAGTCTCCTGAAGAAGCTAAATGATTCAAGAAATCAAATCCTCGATGCCCATATGAAGAAAAAGCCCGAGAAAACAATAGACAGAGACGCCGCCGTCAGCAAAGGGAAACCCGTGAGGGCGTCGGCATCGGAGATTACGGAGGCGGTGCTGCCGAACGACGCGAATGCGCTCGGCAACATGCTGGGCGGGCGCGTGATGCACTTGATTGACATTGCCGGGGCGCTTGCGGCGCACCGGCACTCGAACAGCATCGTGGTGACGGCATCGGTGGACTACCTGGATTTCCGTTTTCCGATTCGGGTGGGCGAATGGATCGTCCTGAAGTCGCGGGTGAACCGCGTGTTCCACACTTCGATGGAAGTGGGCGTGAAGGTGTTTGCGGAAAATATTTTGACCGGCGAGAGGAAGCACACGAGCAGCGCGTATCTGACGTTTGTCGCGCTCGATCAGAAATGCGAGCCGCGGGTGGCGCCCCCGCTAATATTGGAGACGGATGAGGACCGGCGCCGTTACCGGGAGGCCGGCGAGCGGCGGCGAATCCGGCTGGCGATGCGGAAAAAAGAACCCAGCAAGGAAGTGTAGTGAACACGCGAGAGCGAGCCGATTTAATTTCTTACCCAGCCGAGTGAAGATATTCGTGGACGGCGGCGGCCGTCTGGTTTCCCACATCCACGCACTTACCTAGAGAAGGTCCTTCCAAATAATTTGCGGCGAAAAAGAGGCCGGGGATGGCGCGCTCGGCATCGCGAACAGCTTTCACGATGTGGCCGTGGCCGAGGGAGTATTGCGGCAGAGCTTTCGGATGGCGCCAGACAGAGGAAGTGACCGGCGGGCCGGTGATTTGAAGGACGCGCGCGTTTTCCTCGTGGACGATACGGGCAATTTCGTCTTCGGGCTGCGCGACAATTTGGGGATCGGTGGCGCCGCCCGCAAAGCTCGTCATGAGGGCGCGGCCATCGGGAGCGCGTCCGGGGAAGAGCGAGGAATTCCAGACGGTGCCGAGAGTGCGGAGTTTTTCGCTTCGCGGGGCGAGGAAGCCGAAGCCGGCAATGGAATGCCCGACCTGGCGGGCGTGATATTCGGCGGCGACGACGGCGACGGGAGCGTAGGCGATGCCGGAAAGTGTTTGCGCAAGTGCGGCCGAGACAGACTTGAGGAGATGCGCGGCGGCGTAGGCCGGGGTGGCGAGAATGACTGCATTTGCGTGCAACGTCTCCTTGTGGCCGCCGTGCTCGAAGTGGATTTCGTAGTGCTTCCTATTTGCTGCGGCAGCGTGATGCAGACCGGTGACATGGGCGCCGGTGTGGAGTGCGGCGCCCAGATGGCTCGCGATCGCGCGCGTGAGCGTTGAAACGCCGTGGCGGAAGGAGCAGAGCGGGGGCGGCCCGGTACGCTCAGCCTTCGGCGGACGCGATTTCATGGCGCCGCGCAGGACGCTGCCGTGATCGCGTTCCCATTCGTCGAGCGTGGGGAAGGCCGCGCGGAGGCTGAGTTTTTCGGGATCGCCCGCGTACACACCGGAAACGAACGGGGCGACGAGGTATTCGAGGATTTCGTGGCCGAATTTGCGACGGACGAAATCGGCGATGGATTCATCGCCATCGGGCCGGCGCGACCTGCGGAACGGCTCGGAGACAATTCGCCAGCGCGAGCCAACGCCGAGAAAGGAACTCGTGAGCAGACTGCCCGGTGACATGGGGACTTTGTGGAGTTTGCCGCGGAGAAGGATGTAGCGGGGCGCCTGGTCATCGGCCGTGAGGAGTTCGCTCTCGATTTTGAGCTGGCGGACGAGGTCGAATATCGAGGCAGTGCCTTGAAAACTTTGCGGGCCGGATTCGAGAAGCAGGCCGTCTTTTTCGACCGAGCCAACAAGGCCGCCGGCGTGATGAGACGCTTCGAGCAAGGTGACCGGCACGCCCAGTTGATGTAGACGGCAGGCGCAGGCAAGACCCGAAATTCCTCCGCCGATGACAACGGCTTTCGCGGGGCCGGGGGCGGGAGGGGGCATCAGAGGGTCTTCGAGAAGAGCGGGCGCTGATCCATCTGCTGCTCCCGGAGATAGCGGTCGAAGGTCATGGCCACGTTGCGGATGAAGATGCGGCCGAGCGGGGTGACGCGAATTTCGCCGGGCGGCAAGGCGACGAGATTTTCGGAGCGGAAATCGTCGAGGCGCGCGAGCTCCGGCGAGAAATAGTCGTCGAAGGAGATGGAAAATTCGCGCTCGATTTCCGGCTTCGGAATCATGGTGTGGCAGAGCAGGCGGCTGATGACCGCGCGGCGCAGGAGGTCGTCCGGTGAAAGCTGGTACCCGCGCATCGTGGCAATGCCGCGCTCGGCGACGGCAGCTTCATAAGCGGGGACTTCGCGGCGATTCTGGGCGTAGGCTTCGCCGAGCGAACTGATGGCGCTGACGCCCATGCCGTAGAGGTCCGCGCCGGCCTTGGTGGTATAGCCCTGGAAATTGCGGTGGAGCGTGCGATTCGACTGCGCGACGGCTAGTTCGTCGCCGGGCTTCGCAAAATGATCCATGCCAATATAGAGGTAGCCTGCGGCGAGAAATGTTTCGAGTCCCGCGCGGAAGATGCGGAATTTCTCCATTCCCTCCGGCAG
>Ga0187781_10001291_pt1 | contig 18912 bp, 18 predicted proteins | sample 0715_SJ02_MP02_2_FD_132447 | JGI IMG/M metagenome (GOLD analysis project Ga0187781, IMG submission 132447) | Tropical peat soil microbial communities from peatlands in Department of Meta, Colombia - 0715_SJ02_MP02_20_MG | ecosystem: Environmental > Terrestrial > Soil > Wetlands > Peat | place... | reverse complement strand
CACGAGGGCGAAGCACTGCATTCGCAGGTGATCGTCGTGAACTTACCCTCGTCTGAGCGTTCGCGAAATTTTCTCCTGCGCTTGAATCCGCTAGTCCGATGCGCGACGCGAAATCGTTCCGAAAAATCTGTCGCACTTACTAAGGACTCGGAAGTCTTCGTGAAGTGTGAAATACGCGAAGGACCTCAATAACGTCACCCTTCACACGATATGGAACGATGTAGCGGCTCCTACGAACAATAAGTTCGCGTGTGCCAGGAACTCGACCAGGGCGCCCAAGACTCGGTTGTTCAGCCAGCGAACCGACCGCGTCGAGGACGCGTTGAACGACGGTGCGCGCGGCATCAGGATCATCGGTCGCGATGTATTTGGCCTCTTCATCGAGGTTGCGCAATGCGGTGCGCAACCATCTAACGCGCATTTAACTTCCACTTCTTTGCGATTGCGCCAATGTCTTTATCGCTCGCAAAGTCGCCGGCGTCGGCTTCTTGCAGAGCCTGTTTAATTTCGCGGATTTGCCACTCGTTGTTCTCGACGTATTCGCGAATAGCCTCGGCCGCCAGAAAGGACTTGCTACGCTGAGTCACATCGGCAAGGTCGTCGAGGCGCTTCTTGACTTCCTTTTCGAGGCGGACAGTCATTGTGGTCGACATGGCGACGCCTATCAGTGTTTGGATGTACACATCCTAACACACCGCATGGGAGGTGGTCGGCACGCCTCCAGCAAAGCGAGAAATTACTTTAACAAACCAATACAACTTGCTGATTTTATTGGTGGGCCTCCCTGGAGTCGAACCAGGCACCAACGGATTATGAGTCCGCTGCTCTAACCAAGCATGAGCTAGAGGCCCCTGGAGAGCCGTCCGACGGGGCAGCGCATTGCGCGGCCGTCCCTGTTCTTACTCGAGAAAGCTCTTTAACTTGTCCGAACGGCTGGGGTGACGCAGTTTGCGAAGTGCCTTAGCCTCGATCTGCCGTATGCGCTCGCGTGTGACGTCAAACTGCTTGCCGACCTCTTCGAGCGTGTGGTCCGTGCTCATCTCGATGCCAAAGCGCATGCGCAACACTTTGGCCTCACGCGGGGTCAAGGAATCCAGCACCTCTTTGGTGACACCCGCCAAGCTCGAGTACTGTGCGGCATCGGCCGGCGCCACGGTGGTCGTGTCCTCGATGAAATCGCCCAGGTGCGAATCATCATCGTCGCCAATGGGAGTCTCCATCGAGATGGGCTCCTTGGCGATCTTGAGAATCTTGCGGATCTTGTCTTCCGGCATTTCCATCTTGACCGCCAGCGTGGTGGGGTCAGGCTCTTGACCCGTCTCCTGCAGTATCTGGCGGCTGATGCGATTCATCTTGTTGATTGTCTCGATCATGTGCACCGGGATACGGATGGTGCGAGCCTGATCGGCGATCGACCGTGTGATGGCCTGCCGGATCCACCAGGTCGCATAGGTCGAGAACTTATAGCCTCGGCGATACTCGAATTTGTCCACGGCCTTCATTAGGCCGACGTTGCCCTCCTGGATGAGGTCCAGGAACTGCAATCCGCGGTTCGTGTACTTCTTTGCAATCGAGATCACCAGGCGCAAATTGGCTTCGGTCATTTCGCGCTTGGCCTTGCGCGCCTTGGCCTCGCCCGTTGCCATCTGCTTGTAGACCTCGCGCAGATCCTTGAGCGGCAAAACAACCCGTTTTTGCAAGGCTCCAAGCTTGCTTTGCAGCTCATGTACCGCCGGCAGATTGCGACGCAGAACCTCGGCGTACACCGCTTCGCTCTCGGCCTCGCGCGTTACCCAGCGCGAATTGGTTTCCGACCCCGGGAAGTGCTTCAGAAAATGCGGCCGCGGCATGCCGCACTTGTTGACCATGATGTCGTAGATCTTCTTTTCGATGCTGCGCACTTCTTCGACCTGACTGCGCAGCGAATCGCACAACTTCTCCACCATTTTGGCGGTAAAGCGCAACGACATCAGTTCTTCAAGAATCTGTTCCTGCGCCCGCGTGTAGGGCTTGGACTTATAGCCCTCTTTTTCGAAGGCAACGCGCATCTTCTCAAAAAGCTTGCCGACCCGATCGAAACGTTCGAGCGCCCGTGCCTTAAGTTCGTCGAGCTGCGCCGCCGTCATGCCGCTGGCGCCAATGTCCGTGTTCTCGCTTTCTTCGCCCTCTTCTTCTTCCTCCTCATCGGCAGTGGCAGCCGCGGTGGGAAACTCGTCGGCATCCGGATCAACCAAGCCATCGACGACTTCATCGATCGGAATTTGTGTGCCGCGAATGCGCTCCGCATGTGCAAGGATCTCAGCGACCGTGGTCGGACAGGCGGAGATCGCCATCACCATGTGCTTTAGCCCATCTTCGATGCGCTTGGCGATCTCGATTTCGCCTTCGCGGGTGAGCAGTTCGACCGACCCCATTTCGCGCATGTACATGCGCACCGGGTCCGTCGTACGGCCGAACTCCGCATCGACGGTGGACAGCGCAGCCTCGGCCTCCTCCTCGGCGTCATCGTCAGTGGCGGCGGAAGGAACGTTTTCATTCATGAGCAGCGTTTCGGCGTCGGGCGCCTGGTCGTAGACCTGAATGCCCATATCGCCAAACGTGCTGATAATCGAATCGATCGCCTCGGCGTCGACGAGATTGTCTGGCAGGTGATCGTTGATCTCGGCGTACGTGAGAAATCCACGCTCCTTGCCGAGCTTGATCAGTGCTTTGAGCTTGTTGCGACGCGCCTCCAGATCCTCTTGCGAGCCCTGGTAGCTGCGCTCCAATGCCTCCTTAAGGGCACGCTCCTTGGCGCGCCGGTCCTTGGCGCGCTGCTTGGAATTCATCTTCTCGGCGACCTGAACAGCCGGATCCACCGCATCGTCACGGGCCTCCGGGATAGCGTCGGCGGCATCGCCGCCTTCCGCACGTCCAGGCTTTGCTTTCGCCGGCGCGGTCTTGGCGCGCGCCTTCTCAAGCAGCGCAGCTTGCGTCTTGCCGCTAGCGCTGCTAGCCGACTTCGCCTCTGGGCGTGCCACCGCCTTGCCCTTGGTCATGGGCTTCACGGCCGCAACCGTCACCGTCTTTTTTTGCGCGCTCGCGGTCTTGAGCGCGGAGACCTTTTTCTTTGGCGTAGTCGTCTTGGTTTTTGTCATAAAGCGATCCCTAATTTCTCATACCGTCGCGTCACTGCCCACGATGGCGCGCACCCGTTCGGGCACATGCCATTGGTCATCGCATTTCATTTCATCAAAGCTGGTGGTTAATGCGCACCAGGTGCCAACGCGGGGGCGTGCGAAAATAAATCGCGCCCCAAACCGGTGGACCGCTACAGCGAAACTAGGTTCCGCGCAGGGCTCCGCCCGACTGACTCCACCGTTTTTCCCGACCCAGCTAATGCGCCAGATTCTGGCGCCAAGGAGGCTGCGGCCTCCTGAAAGTCCGCTCCGAGGCGGACGCAATGTAATCGCAAAGTGTACCACAAATCCGTCTTAGGCTATCGAAAAAATTGACACTTTGCGCCTTCGCATATCGACCCACGGGCCGCGCTAACCGGGCACTTCCCATTTGCCGGACCGACTACCACCGGCCTCGCCAACGGTGCGAACCCGTTTGAGGTCTGCCAGCTGCCCGGCAAGCTGGCGATAGCGCTCCCGAGCCGCCGGCGACATCTCTTCGCTGGCGAGCCGGTCCATTTCCCCGCGCACGCGCTCTTCCTCGATGGCGACAAAACCTGCGCGCAACTCCTCGTGTGCCAGCGCCGGATCATCTTCCCCATGCAGGTCTCTTGCAGCCAGGGCCCGGTAGTGCTCTATGTAAGGGCTCTGCGCAAGCGCTTCAAGCACCCCACCGCTGTGGGCCGACCCCGCACTGGTGCTCGCCCGCCAAACTTCCGCCAGCTGCCGATCAATATCGGCGTCCCCGTCGATGGCCAGTGCGGCAATCTGGGCGTTGAACTCTCGCGCCAGCGCGGGGAACGCCAGCAGGCGCTGAAGAAGGCGCAATTTGAGGCTTTCGACCTTCTTGACCGCGCGCGCCGGCGTAGCCTCGCGTGCGGGTGGTAGTCGCCGCCAGGGGGCAAGCCCAAAGAGCGACTCGATGTCTTGCGCGGGGGTCTTGGTTGCTTCGCCCAAGACACGGATCAGCTGCATGCGCAAGGCACCCGCCGGCATCGACTCAAGCAAGGGTCGGGCGGTCGCGACGGCCGCGGCGCGGTCCTCGGGTTGGCCCAGATCACGGCCCTCGGCAACGCAGCTTACAAACCATTGCGACAGACTAAGTGCCTTTGCCAGCTCTGCTTCCAGCGCGCCCGCACCGTGCTCGCGAATCAGGCTGTCCGGATCTTCCCCTTGGGGCAGCAATACAAAGCTGGCGCGCCGATCATCGCCAATCACGGGAAGCGTCGCCTCCAGTGCCCGGCGCGCCGCTTTGCGCCCAGCAGCGTCGCCATCGAATGCGAAGATGACGTGTGCAACCAGCCGAAACAACGTCGTCACGTGATGAGAGCTCACCGCAGTGCCAAGCGCAGCTACCGACTCGCCAAAGCCGGCCTGTGCCAGGGCAATTACGTCCATGTAGCCCTCGCAGACAATCACCCGGGCGCGGTTGCGGATCGCCTCCTGCGCTTCGAACAGTCCATACAGTTCCTGTCCCTTGTGATACAGGGCTGTTTCGGGTGAGTTCAGGTACTTGGGTTCCGAACCATCAAGGACTCGCGCCCCAAATCCGATCACGCTGCCGCGCCGATTGCGGATGGGGAACATGATGCGGCCGCGAAAGCGGTCGTAGCGCTTGTTTTCTTCGCCGCAGATCACCAAGCCGGCGTCTACCAGGCGCGGATCGGAATAGTTCTCGAATGCGGCACGCAGCCCCTGCCAGGTGTCGGGGGCAAATCCCAGGCCATAGCGAGCTGCGATCGCCCCAGTGAGTCCACGAGCCTTTAGGTATTCGATTGCCGCCGGCGCCTCCTTTAAGCGGCGTCGATAAAATTCGGCCGCCGTCTGCAGCACATCGCCAAGGCCGCGTTGGCTAGCGGCCTCCTGTCCAGTGCGCACGCTCTCCTGCGGCACCGTAAGACCAACGCCCTGCGCCAGTTCCTGAATCGCCTCGACGTAGCTCAGGCCGCGGTGGTCCATGAGAAATCCGATCGCCGAACCGTGTGCCCCACATCCAAAACAGTGAAAGAACTGCTTGGTCGGGCTGACCGTAAATGATGGGGTCTTCTCGCCGTGAAACGGGCACAGACCCAGGTAGTTCTGACCGGCCTTTTTGAGCGTGACATAACGGCCGACGACCTCGACGATGTCGACCCTCGCCAGCAAATCGAGAATGAAGCCTTGGGGAATCACGGCCGAATTATCCGCCTGCCAACTGTGCAGGCCGCAAGCAACGCTGGCCGGCTTGTTAGCCCGAGATGCGCGTCTTGACTCGGGAAGCGACTTTCGCCATGTCGGCGCGCCCCGCCAAGCGCGCCTTAAGCAAGGCCATTACCTTGCCGATGGAACTGGGCCCGAGGGCCTGCGTGCCGCCGGCTTGCACCTCGGCAATAGCCGCCTCGATTGCCGCACCTACTTCGATCTCGCTTAACGCCTGCGGCAGATAGCTCTGCAGTAGGGTTAGTTCGGCAGACTCCTTTTGCACCAGGTCCGTTCGGCCGGCTTTGCCAAATTGCTCAATTGAGTCCTTGCGCTGCTTGATGAGCCGCTCCACGATCGCAATGACCGCCGTGTCGTCGGCCACGATGCGCTCGTCGACCTCCTTTTGCTTGATCGCCGCAAGCAACAGGCGGATCGCCGCAAGGCGTTCGGCCTCGCGTGCCCGCATCGCCGACTTCATGTCCTCCGTGATCCGGTCTTTTAAGCTCATGCTTTGCCTACTGCGAGAAGCAAAAGCGCGCCTCATGGCGCGCCCTTTGCATTGTTGCGTTACGACCAGCGACCCGTAGCCGATTGGCCGCTCAGTACAACTTCTTGGGCAGCATCTGGCTGCGCAGGCGCTTGAAATGGCGCTTGATCGCAGCCGATTTCTTGCGCTTGCGCTCTGTCGTGGGCTTTTCGTAAAACTCGCGTGCGCGCAGCTCGGTTAGCAAGCCGCTTTTTTCGATGGTGCGCTTGAAGCGGCGCAGGGCAACTTCGAACGGTTCGTTTTCCTTGACTCGTATCGTCGGCATTCAAAGGCTCTCGGCTGCCAGAACGCTGGCATGGCGTACAGCTACGCTAGAAAGCCTCAAAGTATATCGCAGCCCCTGGAATCTTGCCACGACGTCTGTGTGACAAGCTGCACGCAGTTTTCCCGCGCACGGGGCACCGATGCAACCACGGCCGTATCTTGAAGTGGACGTCTTTGGCACCCAGCCCTATCTGGGCAACCCTTTGGCGGTCGTTACCGACGCCCAGGGTCTCGATGTGCAGCAAATGCAGCAGTTTGCGCGCTGGACGAACCTGAGCGAGACCACTTTTCTGGTGGCGCCGACGCACCCCGAAGCCGATTATCAGGTACGCATTTTCACACCGAGCCGCGAGTTGCCCTTTGCCGGACACCCGACCCTTGGTAGCTGCCACGCCTGGCTGGCCCAGGGCGGCGCGCCCCGCGCAACCAAACACATCGTGCAGCAGTGTGCCCTGGGCTTGGTGCGCCTGCGGCGCGATGGCACGCGGCTTGCTTTTTGCGCTCCGTCGATGCGGCGCACGCCAATCGACGAGGCCGCGCTGGTGCCCGTTTTGAGCGCCTTGGGTCTAGCCAAAGGGGCAGTGCAAAAAGCCCAGTGGCTCGACAACGGTCCGCTTTGGCTAGGATTGCTGGTCGACAACGCGCAAACGGTGTTGGCACTTGAGCCCAACCACGCGGCTCTAACGTCACTGGGCCTCGTGGGTGTCATTGGTCCTTGCAAAGGCGCCGCTGCGATCGGCTCCACAGAGCCGTGCGATTTTGAGGTGCGGGCCTTTGCCAGCGCAGCCGGGGTTGCTGAGGACCCAGTCACCGGAAGCCTAAACGCCGCGCTTGCTCAATGGCTAATTAGCGAGGGCCTTGCGCCAGTGCGCTATGTCGTCTCGCAAGGAGCGCGTCTGCAGCGCCGCGGACAGCTGTTTATCGAACAGCAGGAGGGCGAGGTTTGGGTGGGCGGCAACTGCTTTACCTGCGTCCGGGGCACGGTACAGCTTTAAGCCCCTGCCCCGTTACACTGTCACATGCGCGTACTGGGCATCGAGACATCGTGCGACGAGACGGGCGTCGCGCTGTTTGATAGCGCAACCAACGCCCTGGTGCATGCGCTGCACTCACAGGTGAAACTGCACAGCGCCTACGGCGGCGTCGTTCCGGAGCTTGCCTCGCGCGATCACGTTCGCAATCTAGCGCCCTTGATTCGCGACGTCCTGGATCGCGCCGGTTGCGAGCGTCGGGACATCGACGCCATCGCCGTCACCGCCGGCCCCGGGCTGGCTGGAGCTTTGCTTGTCGGCTGCGGAGTTGCGGGCGCGATGGGCTATGCGTTGCACAAGCCCGTTGTCGCCGTGCACCACCTCGAGGGACACGTGCTATCACCGCTGCTCACTGCGAGCCCTCCGTCTTTTCCCTTCGTTTGCCTTCTTGTTTCGGGTGGCCACACGCAGCTGTTGCACGTGCGCGCGCCCGGACAATATGTGCTGCTCGGAGAGACACTTGATGATGCGGCCGGGGAAGCATTTGATAAGACCGCCCAAATGCTCGGACTCGGCTACCCCGGCGGCCCCGAGGTATCACGGTTGGCGCAGTTCGGCATTGCCGGAGCCTTGCGTCTGCCCCGCCCCATGATGGACAGCGGCACGCTCGATGTAAGTTTTAGCGGTCTGAAAACCGCTGTTTCCAACGTCGTGCGACGCGCGGGCAACCTTTGCGAACAAGTGCGCGCAGACATTGCGCGGGAGTTTGTCGATGCGCTGGTCGAGGTGCTGACAGCCAAGTGCCTTCTGGCGTTAGAGCGCACGCAGCTCTCGCAACTGGTCGTCGCGGGCGGCGTCGGCGCCAATGTGCAACTGCGCTCGTCGCTTGACGCTGCATTGGCGTCACGCGGTGGGCGCGTCTTTTACCCGCCTGCCGAGCTTTGTACGGATAACGGCGCGATGATCGCTTACGCTGGGTATGTTCGACTTACTCAGTTGGGCGAGTGCACCGAAGCGGCGAGCGCCGTGCCGCTTAAAGTGCGCCCACGCTGGGATCTTTGCGACCTCCAGGGAGGGAGCCTAAGTTCCCCCACAGAACGCCGCACAGTAGGCGCTTAAAGAGGCGCTTGGGCACTCACGGCATGCCAAGCACGGCGCCCAGCAGTTGCGTGCGGCTAGCCGGGGGGCGCGTTGCCCGAAGGCGTTGCGTCCGAGGCACCGGACGAAGCGCGCTGGCCGATCTTGGATTCCGTACCCGAGAGCAACTGCACGATATTGCGCCGGTGGCGCCAGAGCAAAAACGCACTCATCAGTGCAACAGCCAGCGCTGAGCCTGCCGGGGAGTCGATACGCCACAAAGCCAGGCTGGCGGAGAGCGCGCAAAAAATCGACGCAACCGAGGAATAGCGAAACAAGGCAGCGACCACGAGCCACAACAAGCACGTTGCAACTCCAACCACGGGCACGAGCGCAAGCAGCGTGCCCAAGAACGTCGCAACGCCCTTGCCGCCTTGAAAACGCAAAAACACCGGATATAAATGCCCCGCAAAGGCAGCGGCACCAGCCCAAGCGGGCAGCGAGGGATTCAAAGAGAGCGATTCGGCCAGCGCGCGGCATAGGAGCACCGCTGCCGCACCCTTGCCGGCGTCGCCCAAAAGCGTCAGCACCGCCGCAAGGCGGTTGCCTGTGCGCAGAACATTCGTCGCGCCCGGATTGCCGGAACCAAAACTGCGCGGGTCTGGCAAGCGCAACGCGCGGCTGATAAGGATGGCAAAGGGTACGGATCCGAGCAAATACGCAGCCAGCAGCACCAGCGGCGCGCTGGCACTTGCGATCACCGTGCGCTCTCCGACTCTGCAGGCGATGCCGTCAGACCCTTGGGGAGCGGGAAGACAACGTCCTCGTGCACCCCTTCGACCGTACGCACGCAGTCCGCGCCAAGTTCACGCAAGCGATCACAGACCTCGCGAACGAGCACCTCGGGCGCCGACGCTCCCGCGGTAAGACCGACCCGCTGGCAATCCCGGATCCATGCCGGATCGATGTCCGATGCGCCATCGACCAGATAAGCGCGAATTCCTTTGCGCTCGGCCACTTCGCGTAGCCGATTGGAATTGGAACTCGAGCGGCTGCCAACGACAATCAGCACTTGGACCTGCGGTGCAAGAAACTTGACGGCATCTTGCCGGTTTTGGGTCGCATAGCAGATGTCCGCGCGCTTGGGCTCAGCAATGGCCGGGAAGCGCTGCTTGAGCGCGGCAACAATGGAGGCCGCGTCATCGAGCGAGAGCGTCGTTTGCGTAACGTACGCAAGGGCATGCGGGTCACGAACGCTCAGGCGAGCTACGTCCTCGGCGGTCTCGACCAGGTAAATGCCGCCATCGGCCTGCCCCATCGTGCCCTCAACCTCGGGATGGTTGCGATGGCCGATCATCACGATGTCACGGCCTTGGGCGCGCATCTTGGCAACCTCGACATGCACTTTAGTCACGAGCGGACAGGTCGCGTCGAAGACCCGCAATCCGCGCTGCTGCGCCTGCTGGCGCACGGCACGTGAGACACCGTGCGCCGAAAACACCACCGTGGCGCCGGGCGGCACCTCCTGCAGGTCCTCGATAAATATTGCACCCTTTTTTCGCAGATCCTCGACCACGTAGGTGTTGTGCACGATTTCATGACGCACGTAGATGGGCGCGCCGTAAATGCGCAGCGCCCGATTTACGATCTCGATGGCTCGATCGACCCCGGCGCAAAATCCTCGCGGCTGCGCGAGCAACACTTCCATCACAGCACTCCAATCACCTGCACCCGAACACGCATAGGCCTGCCTGCCAAGGGGTGATTGAAATCAACCACCGCTTGCTGGGCGTCGCATTGCGCCAACACGCCGCGGTAGGCCTCGCCAGCGGTCCCGCGAAATTCGATGCTCTCGCCTTGGGCGAAGACGACGCCCGGTTCGCACTGCGCCAGCAGCTGCGCCCGGCTGACAGTGCGCACCAGATCCGGATTGTGCACACCATAAGCCTGTTCGGGCGGCAGTTCAAATTCCAGGCTCTGGCCTTCGACCAGTCCGATCAGACGTGCCTCGACCGTCGGCGCCCACTGGCCGACTCCCATTTGCAGGGTTGCCGGAGCGGCGCCAAAGGTATTGACTAATTCTCGCTCCGTGCCCTCGATGAGGACCGCCATGCGGTAATGCAAGGTGAGGTGGGAGGTTGAGGCAACGCGGCTCATGAACGCGCCTTGGCGAAATGTGAGGGGCAATTTTATCGAAGGTCAGCAGACAGCATCGAGGAGCAAACGCTTCGCATGAAGATCAAAAACTGGCCAATCTCGGAGCACCCGCTGCCGCGCTTGCTGCGGCAGGGCCCGGGCGCACTTAGTGACGCCGAACTGCTGGCACTGCTGCTAGCCGGTAATTTGGCAGGCAGGCCGGCGCTGGCGCGCGCCCGCGGCGCGCTGGGCCATTTTGGCGCCCTGGGAGACTTGTTGACGGCCCCGTTGGCGGTAGTTGAGCAACTGCCCGGCTGGGGAACTTGCGGCTACGCACGCTCGCAAGCTGCGATCGAATTAAGCAAACGCATGCTGCTCGAGGACTCGCGCAGTGTGCGGGCGCTCGATTGCCCCGAGGCAGTGCGCAACTATCTACGCCTTGCGCTGGCCCGACGGGGCCACGAAATTTTCGCAGTGCTGTTTCTCGATGCCCAACACCGTCTGATCGCCTGCGAGGAGATGTTTCGCGGCACCTTGACGCAGACCTCGGTGTATCCGCGCGAAATCGTCAAGCAAGCCTTGCGCCACAACTGCGCCGCCGTGATCTTGGCGCACAATCACCCTTCAGGAGTTGCCGAGCCAAGCCGCGCCGACGAAGCGCTCACCCACGCGCTGCAAAGTGCCCTGGCTCTGATCGATGTGCGCGTGCTCGACCATATTGTGGTGGCGGCAAGCCAGGCTGTTTCCTTTGCCGAACGCGGCTTGCTGTGACTGGCCTAGCAGCAGGCAGCATCTGCAATCCAAAGCCACTTTCTCGTTTGCACCCTCAGTGTTTGGATCTCGCGCAGACGTTAGGTTAAAATGGCAAGCTTTGCGTCGGGCAGCTTACTGTCCAGAGGGAATCGAACATGGCACGCGTGTGTCTGGTTACCAAGAAGCGGCCCGTGGTTGGCAATCGCGTTTCGCACGCCAACAACAAGACTAAACGGCGCTTTTTGCCCAATTTGCAATACCGCCGCTTTTGGCTCGAAGATCAGAAGCGCTGGGTGCGCCTGCGCATTACCAATGCGGCGCTGCGCACGATCGATAAGGTGGGAATTGAAGTGGTCCTAGCGGATCTGCGCGCTAAGGGCGAGCTGTAAGCGGCCCTTCGTCGATCGACCGGCAGCTGCAAAGGGAGAAGCGTCAATGGCAAAGGGAGCACGGGAAAAGATCAAGCTGGAGTCCTCGGCCGGCACGGGGCACTTCTATACCACCACCAAGAACAAGCGCACCAAACCCGAAAAGCTCGAACTGATGAAGTTTGATCCGGTTGCGCGCAAGCACGTCAGCTATAAAGAAACCAAGCTGAAATAAAAAAGGGTGAGACGAACGCTGCTACGCCGGCGCGTAGCACCCGAAAAAAATCCCGGCACTGGCCGGGATTTTTTTGACCTTTCTGCTGTGTGACACTACGCCACCGCGGGCGCGTATCCGCGAATGCGCGCCGCGACCTGCTGCAGCGTGCGAATTCCGCTTGCCTCGGCGCGCGCAATCCAGTCTTGCAGTCCCATGAGCATCTGCTCGCGCGAGACGCTCGACTGCTGCCAAATGGAGGCAAGCTCGGCACGCATGTCCACGAGGGTGCGCAGCAGGCGGCTGCGCGAGAGCAAATCTTGGAGCGAATCCTTCTGCCCTTCGGGGATCGCGGCTACATCCTTGCGCAGCCAGCGCATCAGTCCGGCGAAACGCTCGCGGTCGGCAGCCGAGAGGCGAAGCTTGACCAGCTCGTCGCGAAAATCGCGCTTTATCTCCCTCGCAAAACGGGCCAAGAGGTCGTAGCGGTTGTTGATCAGGCTTTGCAGCGTTCGTAGATCGATCTGCGAGGCACCGCGACCGGGCTGCGCAACGATGCGCGCGGTGGGCGCGCGGCGCAGCACCGTGGCCAAGCCCAGCGCCTCGAGTGCGCGGATGTAGCACCAGCCCAAATCGAATTCAAACCACTTCACCGACAGTTTGGCCGATGTTGGGAACGTGTGATGGTTGTTGTGCAGCTCCTCCCCACCGATAAGGATCCCCAAGGGGGCAATGTTGGTGCTCGCGTCAGGACAGTCAAAGTTGCGATAGCCCCAGTAGTGACCGATGCCGTTGATGACCCCGGCTGCAAAAAAAGGAATCCAGATCATCTGCACGGCCCACATTGCGATGCCGGCAACGCCAAAGAGCAAGACGTCGACGATGAGCATCAAGGCACAACCCTGCCACACCCATCGCGAGTACACGTTGCGCTCCAACCAGTCGTCGGGAGTCCCGCGGCCATAGCGCTCGAGCGTATCGACGCGGGCGCGCTCGGCCATGTATAGCTCCGCGCCGCGCAGCAGTACCGTTCGCAACCCTCGAGTCTGCGGACTGTGCGGATCGTCGGCCGTCTCGCACTTGGCATGGTGCTTGCGGTGCACAGCAACCCAGTCGCGCGTTTGCATGCCCGTCGTGAGCCACAGCCACAGGCGAAAAAAATGGCTCGCAAGCGGATGCAGGTCCAAGGCCCGGTGAGCCTGCGAGCGATGCAAGAAAATTGTCACTGATGCGATCGTGACGTGCGTCAGCGCTAGCGTCACAAGCACCCGCTGCCAAAGCGTAAGACCCAGCAAACCGTCATTCAAAAGGGTTAGGAAATGATCCATTCTGTCTCCAAGATCGGGCGGCTGCTGCCGCCCCTTGCGGGCCTTGGCAAGGCGCCGCCCGCGCAGAGAGTTTTGCGCCGCCATAGCGGCGGGCGCTTGCGTCGCGGTGCATCACCGCCAGCAAAAGCGCACATTATATCCCGCCGTCGGGCCGGACAACCCCAAATAACCGCTGGTCAATATCGCGATATCAGGACATCGATGGGGCGCTGGTCGCGGTGCCGCGGGCGGCTTGTTGCACGTGAAAATCCCCGAGCGGAACTGCCAGTTCGATGTGGTGCGCGCGCAGGCGCTCTAATGCCGCCATGGCCACAGCCGACTGCATGATCTGCCGGCCGTTTTCCGGGTCGGCGATCCAGAAACTGAGCTCCACAACGAGGTTGCCCGCGCGAAATTCGGTTAGTGCCACGGACGGCGCAGGATCGGCCAATACGCGTGGCTGGCTGCGTGCGGCATCGCAAAGTATCTTGCACACCAGAGCAAGGTCCTCGCGTGGTCCGATCATGATCGACACCGCCAGCGCGAGCTTGCGATTGCTCAGCGTGGAGTTCACCACCGGCAGCGACACGAGCATCTCGTTGGGTATGACGGCCTCGGTGCCGTCGGACTGAAGCAGCACGGTGCCGCGCGTGTTGATCTTGGTTACCTGCCCATAGTACTTGTCGACGGCGACCATATCGCCAATGCGAAGACTGCGCTCAAGCAGCAAGATAAAGCCGCTTACGTAGTTGCTGGCGATGCGCTGCAAACCTAAGCCCAGGCCAACGCCCAAGGCGCCGCCAAAGACCGACAAGATCGTCAAATCGATACCCGAGACCGCTAGAGCAAGCATCACCGCAACAATTAGCAGCAAGGCGCGCAGCGCTCGGCCTATGGCCGTGCGCAAGTTCGGATCCAGGGTGCTTTTTGCGGCCAACCGCGCATCGATCAGCGCACCGAGCCACATCGCCGTGAGCAAGGCGCCAAGCGTAGTGGCGCTGCCCATGAGAATCGACCACAGGGATACGGTTGCCGCGTGGCCCAGCGGAATATGCGTTTCCGTTAACCACTGCACAACATCCCCCAGCACCCCGGTGGCGTATAGGGCAACAGACAAAATCGCCAACAGCCCGATGGTGCGCTCCGCGCCGGTGATCATCGCCGTGCTGTGCAGCGCACGCCGCAAAACGGCAAAGAGCACCCGCACCAGGGCAAGCGTGCCTATCAGCCATGCCGCCAGACGCAGCAAACGCGCATCAGCGCCGCTGCTTAGCACGTGCGCAAGGCGCAGCACTAGTTCTGCGAGCCACAAAAGCCCCAGCCCCAGCACCGGGAAGAGCACGCGCCGCATCCGCGCCTCGGCATCGGCTTGGGGAGGCGTCGCGCCAATGCGCTCGCGGTAGCTGCGAACAAGCGCACGCGCAAAAAAGCGCGCCAAGATGGCCGCGCCAATCAGCGCCAGCGCGATTGCCACCGCTTGCAAGGCGTGACGCGGCCGCGTCAAGCCTTCGGCGATGGCTTGCGCAAGCTCGCCAAGGGGAGTTTCGTTGCTCACGATCCCTTGCGCTCCAAAACCGCTGCAAAAAACCCGTCGCAGTCATGTATATGCGGCAGCAGCACAAACCAGGGCGCAAAGCGCTGGGCGTCATCTACGACGATGTCCTGCGCCGCAAGTATCGGCGCCGCCTCAAGTAGCGCAAACTGCGGCTGCTCGTCAATAAAGCGCTGTACCAGGTCTTGGTTTTCCTGCGCAAGTACGGAACAGGTCGAGTACACAAGCCGAGCGCCGGGTTTGAGCAGCCGCGCAGCGCCTTTGAGCAGCCCAAGCTGGACGCTCTGTAAGCGCGCAAGTTCGCCCTCATCGACGCGCCACTTCAAATCCGGATTGCGCCGCAGCGTCCCGGTGCCCGAGCAGGGCGCATCGACCAGTACCCGATCGATCTTGCCCGCGAGACGCTTGACGCGGGGGTCGTTTTCGCTGCTGATGGCCGCCGGATGAACGTTGGACAAACCGCTTCGAGCCAGGCGCGGACCCAACCCGGCCAGACGCCGCGCATGGGTGTCAAAGGCGTAGAGGCGCCCGGTCGAGCGCATCAAAGCACCCAGGGCCAACGTCTTGCCTCCGGCGCCCGCACAAAAATCCACGACCATATGTCCGCGTCGCGGCGCAACCAGCCGTGCCACCAGCTGACTGCCCTCGTCCTGCACTTCGACCAGTCCGTCCTGGTACAGCGGCCAGCGCGTCAAGGCGGGTTTTTCCGGCAGCCGTATGGCATCAGGGCCAAAACGTGTGGCTTGCGCCTGCAAAGGCGCGTGCAACCGCGTCGCGCTGCGCAGTTCCGAAAGCACCGCAGCCCGATCGCTCTTGAGGGTGTTCACGCGCAGATCCAGCGGCGCGGGTTGCGCCAGCGCCGCGAGCAACTCGCGCGCATCGGCGTACTGCTCGCTCACTAGGCGCAGCAACCACGGCGGAACTTCGGCCTGCACATGGGCCGGCGCATGGCGCAGCGAGATCTCCAGTGCACCCTTCACGGCACGCTCATTGCCACGCAGAGCGCGCGGCGCCAGGGCCTCGATGCCGTGCTGGCGTGCGAGCACAATGAGCGCCGCCAAGTGCGGGGCGCGCAGAGGATCGGCGGTTTGCATAATCCAGCGCAGGCTTGCCAAACGCCGAAGGGCGTCAAAGGCGGCCTCGGCAACCAGCGACCGATCGCGACTGCCCAGTTGTCGATCAGAGCGAAAATGACGCGACATGACCGCATCGGCCGGGGCTGTAAAGCGCAGGAGCTGCGTCAGCAGTGCCGCGAGGCTATCGACGACCTGCGAGGTTACGCGGGTGCCGGGTGGCGGCGCCGGAGCGTTCATGTTGCAAAGGTCATCAGATCTGCAGCGCCCAAGCCTTCGGTGAGCACGCGCCCTTCCTCCAGCCGCACCTTGCCGGCGAGAATCCAGGCGATGCAACGGGGCAGTAGCACGTGCTCCAGGGCGAGCACGCGTGCCGCCAAGTGCGTTTCGGATTCGCCCGGCGCCACCGCCAACGCCGTCTGCGCGATGATCGGGCCGGCATCGAGCTCGCCCGATACGAAATGCACGGTTGCGCCGTGCACGCGTACGCCGGCCTCCAGGGCGCGACGATGCGTATGTAGCCCAGCAAATGCGGGCAGCAGCGAGGGATGGATGTTAATCAGGCGGCCCCGGTAGGCGGCGACAAATTGCGCCGTGAGCACGCGCATAAAACCGGCCAGCACCACGAGTGCGGGCTCATAGCGCTCGATTATCTGCCCAAGCGCCACATCAAAGTCGGCGCGCGCATCAAAGGTATCGTGCGCAAGCACGTGGCTCGCAACGCCATGGGCCGCGGCGATAGACAAACCGCCCGCTTGTGCGCGGTTAGAAATGACGGCCGCCAGGCGCGCTCCTAGTGTCCGCTCCCAGTTTTGCTCGCGCTGCGCGCGCAAAATCGCTTCTAGGTTGCTGCCCCGACCTGAGATCAGACACACAAGGCTCTTCATGACGGGCACATTGTACTGGGGGTCTGTCGATACCCCGCGGAAAGCACCGGAAAATCAATGTGTTCCACGAGCGCCCGCTATACTTGCCAATTGCCATCCGAGATGCTTTGCAAGCAGCTATCGTGCGTTCGGCTTCTTCGATCCAGGTATTTCGCGGCTTGCCCCCCGCGGCCAAGCGGGCACCGTGCGCCTTGGCAATCGGTAATTTCGACGGCGTGCACTGCGGGCACCGCGCGCTGCTGTTGCGTGTCGTGGCCGCGGCGCAGGAGCGAGGACTTGTGCCGGCCGCAATGACCTTCGAGCCCCATCCGCGGGAGTTTTTTTCCCCCGATGCGGCACCGGCACGCGTGGCCAATTTGCGCGACAAGATTCAAGGTTTGAAGACCTGCGGCATCGAGCGCGTCTTCGTGCTGCACTTTAACCGCCGGTTGTGCGATCTGAGCGCCGAGTCCTTCATCGATCAGATCCTCGTGGCCGGTTGCGATATGCGCTGGCTCATAGTGGGCGACGATTTTCGCTTTGGGGCGCGCCGCAGCGGTGACATCGCCCTCTTGCGCCAGCGCGCGCCGGCGGCGGGCTACGAGGTTGAGCAGCTTGCACCGGTGAAGCAAGACGAGGTGCGCGTATCCAGTTCGGCCGTACGCGCCGCGCTGGCCGAGGGCGACTTGGCACGTGCCGCGCGCTTGCTGGGGCACCCGTACCACATCAGCGGGCGCGTGCTGCACGGCTCGAAGCTGGGCCGCAAGATCGGTTTTCCGACCCTAAATCTGCGAGTGGAGCACCGGCGCCCGGCGGCTCACGGCATTTTCGCGGTGCGCGTGCGCGGCGTGGGCACCCCGCGGCCGGGCGTTGCCAGTGTGGGGCTGCGTCCTACTGTTGATCAGAGCGGGCGCTGGCTGCTGGAGGTGCACTTGTTTGACTTTGCCGACGAAGTGTATGGCCGGCTCGTGCGTGTCGAATTTTTGCAAAAGCTGCGCGACGAGGAAAAATTCGATTCAATCGAGAAGCTCACCGCCGCCATCCGCAACGACTCGCAACGTGCCCGCGAGGTCTTCGAAGGCCCGCAGCCGCCCTCGCCCAACGGATGCCCGCTGTAAGAACCGACTTCGCCCAACCCATGGCCAACGCCGACGATTCCAAGCGCGCCTCGCGCTATCCGCTCAACCTGCCCGACACAGCCTTCCCGATGCGCGGTGACCTGCCCAAGCGCGAGCCGCAATGGGTAAAGGCGTGGGAGCAGACGCGCGTGTACGAGGCCATTCGCACGGCGCGGCGCGGCGCACCACGCTTTATCTTGCACGATGGCCCACCGTACGCCAATGGCCCGATCCACCTAGGCACCGCCGCCAACAAGATCCTCAAGGACATCGTAGTGAAGTCCAAGTCCCTTGCCGGTTTTGACGCTGTCTACGTGCCCGGCTGGGACTGCCATGGCATGCCCATCGAGATTCATGTGGAACGCAAGTTTGGCAAGGACCTGGAGCGCACCGAGGTGCAGCGACTGGCCCGCATCCACGCCACCGAGCAAATCGCATTGCAAATGCAGGACTTCAAGCGTCTTGGCGTGCTCGGGGACTGGGACAACCCCTATCTCACCATGACCTTCAAGGCCGAAGCCGACGAGATACGTACCCTTGCCCGCATGATGCAGCGCGGCTTCGTGTACCGGGGTTTGAAGCCCGTGAACTGGTGCTTTGACTGCGGCTCGGCCCTGGCCGAGGCGGAGGTCGAGTATGCCGACCGGATCTCACCAACGGTCGATGTGGCTTTTCCTCTGGCATCGGCAGCGCACGAGCGCGTGGCTGCGATTTTTGGCGTCACACGCATCGACAAGCCGTGCTACACGGTCATCTGGACCACGACCCCCTGGACGCTGCCCGCCAACCAGGCGCTGGATTTTCATCCGGACCTTGACTATGGGTTGGTCGACTGCGGTGATCGCTACCTGATATTGGTCGTGCCGCTCGTCGAGGCCTGCCTGCGACGCTACGGTTTGCGCGGACACATTGTCGGCACAGCGCTCGGAAAATCGTTTGAGCATATCGAGTTTGTTCATCCGCTAGCGGCGCTGCATCCAGGCTACGTACGCACCGCCCCCGTGCACTTGGGAACCTATGTCAGTGCCCAGGACGGCACGGGCATCGTTCACTCGGCACCGGCCTACGGTATTGACGACTTCGAGTCGTGCAAGCGCTACGGCATGGCCAACGACCAGATTTTGAACCCGGTACAGGCCGACGGCTACTACGCCGCGGACCTACCGCTGTTTGGCGGCATGCGCATCTGGGAGGCCAACGCCAAAGTGATCGATGCGCTGCGAGCGGCTGGCAACTTGTTGCATAGCTCCCAGCAGACGCACAGTTATATGCACTGCTGGCGCCACAAGACCGCACTGATTTACCGTGCCGCACCGCAATGGTTCGT
>Ga0187781_10001290_pt1 | contig 18924 bp, 18 predicted proteins | sample 0715_SJ02_MP02_2_FD_132447 | JGI IMG/M metagenome (GOLD analysis project Ga0187781, IMG submission 132447) | Tropical peat soil microbial communities from peatlands in Department of Meta, Colombia - 0715_SJ02_MP02_20_MG | ecosystem: Environmental > Terrestrial > Soil > Wetlands > Peat | place... | reverse complement strand
GCTTGACGGAGGCCGATTGGCGGCTGTTTACCACGCTCGTTCGCTTCGACGCCGTCTATTACAGCCATTTCAAATGCAATCTGCGCCGCATCGTCGACTATGCGAATGTGTCGAATTACATGCGCGAGCTTTATCAAATACCCGGAGTGGCCGAGACGGTGAACATCGATCATGTCAAGCGGCATTACTACATGAGCATGACGGCCATTAACCCGACCCGGATTGTGCCACTCGGGCCGGCACTGAATTTTTCGGCGCCGCACAATCGCAGCCGGTTTGAGCGAGAAGCTTAGGCGCAGCCCATTGACGGCTTCTGTGGAGCACAGTGGCGTGTTGGAATAGGATGTCGGTACAACCATGTCATGGTTGTCAGGCGATCCGATCGGGGGAGGAAAATATGGATACCAAGCTTTATTTCACCATAACGGCGATCATAGGATTCCTGTTCGGGATCGCGTTTGTGCTCGTGCCTGCACAGGTGGGCGTCATCTATGGCGTGACGCCGAATCCGGCCGCGGTACTGGACAGCCGATTTTTTGGATCGGCTTTACTCGCCTGGGGCGCGATTGTTTGGACGGCCCGGGACTTCCGCGATCCGACCGCGATCCGCGGCGTTCTGATCGGCAGCATAGTCGGTGACATCGTCGGCTGTGGGGTCAACATTTGGGGGACGGTCACGGGCTTGCTCAATGGGCTCGCCTGGACCACTACCATTCTTTACATCCTGCTGCTGCTTGGCGCGATTTATTGTCTCTCCACAGCCGAGCGCGAAGCGGCATGACGCCGTGATTTGAGACACAAGCTTTCGCCTATCCAGAAAAGGACGCTTCAGCGCGGGGCGGAATAAAGCGGGTATGACAACGCCGCCAAATGCCCGTTTGCCGCAAAGTGGTCCCGAACTGTCAGTCGCATTCCGAGAGTATTAGGGCATCGTCGGCGGGATCAATAATTCCGGTGAATGCCGCACCGCACTGCGGGCATTCGAGGCGGTAGCTCTCAAAGCCGCACGCGTCGATGAAGGGCGGGTGGCTTCGCCTGAAAGTCAGGAGACCGTCGCAGTGCGGACAGGTGACTGGCGTATCGGCCGTCAAAATCGCGGCAGCCGCTCGCATCGCAGGGGCAACATCGCTCATAAAGAATTGCTCGGCGCGCCGGTAAGGCCAGCGCTGCGGTTATACGCAACGCCTGCCAAGATTGACTGAAGCCGATGCTTAGAATTTTACGAAGCCATTTGCAGTTTAGCTAATCGTTCCGCACCGCGAAAGGGGGGCAAATAGCTACCTTCACCCCGCCAGAAGCGGGGCCGTCCTCTCATCAAAAGGGTGGCCGTCTCCCTGCGTCCGTGGCGAGCGGTGAGCCGGCAAAGCCGGGCCCTGCTCGAACAGCATGCGCCTTTCGAAAAAGGTAGAACGAAAGAAGGGAAAGCGGCGGTGCACGTGGGCCGCAACGGTCCGGTAGTCGCTGGCCATCAGGCAAATCGGCTTGACGAGGTGCGGATAAGGCCGCGGACCGCATACGAGTTGCAGGCCGAACGTGCGCTGATAGAAAGCCTGGTGCTCTGACCGTATCGCCGCCAGCGAGTAGCCATTTTCGAAGTACCCTGCCGCCAGCCAGTTGAGCCGAACCGTTGCATATGGCAGCGCGCGATAGCGTCTGGACAATTTCTCGTCGCAGACAAACCGCGTGGCGTCGATGATGATTTTTCCGGCATCGAGCTTCGGCTCAAGTACATCGCGAAAGACGTCGAGCGACGGAAAATACGGACGATCGAGGGAACTTACGTGAATGCGGATCGCGCTGGCGAGGTCGCCGTCGATGTAGAGTCCGAACTGGTAGACGTTGTCGGTCTCATCGTAGCTGTCGGAAAACGATTGGGAAGGATTGGGCAAGATCGTTCCTTCCCGGAGATATGCGTCGTAGCGGAGCCGGAAGATGGCTTGCCGCTCTTCTGCCGTATCGGCGTGGCGGCAGTCGATCTTTTCTAACAGTGCGGCGACGTTATCGGAAAACTTGTCAGCGAGCTTCAGGGGGGGAGGACTTGGTACCGCCGAGTGCGAGACTGTCGCGCTCATACTGTTTTACCCTGCTTACGCGGTTCCACTTTCGCCCGACGTGAAGAGGTTAACAGTTTATTAATGTGATAACAATTTTAGCCGGTCATTAAGGTTAATCCGGCGACTTAGGAGACGGCGGCGCTAGCTGGCTAAAAAGTCCGCGCGACCATCGTACTGCTTATGCGGCGTCGCTGCGCATCCTTGCCGGCCAAGGGGGCACGTTACCAGGCGCGACATAGCTCGCGTACAGGAGCTTTCGCAAGTCGGCTGTCGGCAAGGGTCTGCACAGTAAATAGCCTTGTACTTCATCGATGCTCTCCTCGGAGAGCAGCAATTCGAGTTGCTCTTCGGTCTCGACGCCTTCGACCACGACGCGCAGCCCCAGTTGCGCGCTTAGGCGCGTCATGCCGCGCAGCAAGGTGATCCTGCGCTCGTCGTCGCTAAGGCCCTGCAGAAACGACTGGTCGATCTTCACCTTGTTGAGTGGAAAGCTATGCAGATAGCTGAGGCTGGAATAGGCTGTGCCGAAGTCGTCCAAGGAGATTTTAACGCCTGACTCGGCGAGCTGACTGAGGTCGGCGCGCGTTCTTTTGGTGTCTTGAAGCAAAGTTGATTCAGTTATCTCTATCTCAAGCCTGTGAGCCGGAAGATTGGTAGCCGCGAGCGTCTCGCGGACAAGCGCTGGAACGTTGGAACGATCGAATTGAATTGACGACAAGTTGACTGCCACGGCGGTATCGCCGGGCCATCGGCGGCACTCCAGGCAGGCTTTGTACAACACCTGATTGCCGATCTCGATGATAAGTCCCATCTCCTCGGCAACTGGAATGAACTCTGCTGGGGAGACCATGCCGCGTTCATGGTGAGGCCAACGCAGCAGCGCTTCACAGGTCTCGATGCGTCTGGTCTTCAGATTGAAAAGCGGCTGATAGTAAAGCTCGAATGCCTCAGTCTGCGTCGCGCTGCGCAAATCAAACTCAAGGGCCCTGCGCTTCTGCGCATTTGCCTCCATCTTTGTCTCGAACCAGCGCCAGGTTCCGCGTCCCTCCGATTTCGCTTGGTACAGCGCCAAGTCGGCGTTGCGCAAGAATTGATCCGGATCGAGCGGACTTTTGGCAGCGGCGATTCCGATGCTCGCCGTAACTACGACTTTATGCCCGTCGAGATCGTAAGTGCCGCCGAGCGTGTCGAGAATGCGTGCGGCAAGGGCCTCGCCTTGGTCGAGCGATTTGATCGGCGCTTGCAACACTACGAACTCGTCACCGCCGAATCGGGAGATAACGTCGACGTCGCGAATGGAAGAGCGCAGGCGCTCGGCGACGGCCTCCAAAAGCATGTCGCCCCTAGTATGACCCAAAGTATCGTTGACCTGTTTGAATTGATCGAGGTCGATGAAATGAATGGCGCACATATTGTCCGGGCGCCAGTCATTGAGTGCGCGTTCCATGCGGTCGCGCAGCACGGTGCGGTTTGGCAGGCCGGTGAGCGCGTCAAACCGGGCCAAATGATTGATCTTGGCTTCAGCCACTTTACGTTCGGTGATGTCCTCCGTTAGCACGACCATGCCGCCGTTTTCCATCGGCTGCACGGTGAGCTCCAGAGTCTTGCCATTGAGCAACCCGACGGTGAACGGCGCGTCCTCGCTACCCGCCAGACGTGCGTCAAGGCGCGCAATCAGTTCGTCGGCGCTTGCGGTGGAAATCACGCTCGCCTTCACCACAATGTCCACCCAAGCGCGCGCGCTGAGCCCTTTTAGCTCCAAGCCGGGCGCCAGACCCATTTGCTGCTTCAGCTTCTGATTCGCCACCACGACGAGCCGTTTGGAATCGAACATGCAAAGACCGTGCGGCATGTTGTTAAGCGCGGTATCGAAGCGATTTGCCAGAAGCGACATGTCCCGCGAACTGATGACAGCGTCGAGCAGGGTTCGTTGAAATCGCTCTGCGATGAATTTGATGGCGAGGAAGAACGGAACCAGCAGCGCGGCAAAAATCCAATAAAACAAACTCCCATACACTAGCAGAGCCGCCGTCATCGGCAGCCACGCGCAGATAATCTGCAGAATTACGAACCGGATGTTGCCGAAATTCCGACCGGAAATGCCCATCGCATATCCGATGGTGGTGGAGAAACTAACGAGGTGGGCAAAAGGATCGGAGGTCCAGGCGAACGTTGCGTAGCACCAAAAGCCCAGCAGCGAGATCGACGCCATCGCTCCGGCGACGTAGCGATGTTCCCAACGCCGCGCGTCTTCCGTGGACGCTACCTTCGGGTGAAAGCGGACGTATTCGCGCACCAGCAAGACGCGCGCACACGCGACGAGGACGACGGCGATGGCGCAGCAAAGAAGGACGATCTGGCCGGTTTTCCAGTAAGTGGTGAAGATTGCGATGGCGGCGAAGACATTGCCGGAGATGAGTGTGCGCCGGTCCTGGTACAGTGAATCGACGAGCGGCAGATAAATATCGGCCGGCAATGCTTGCGGCTCAGCTCGGCGGTTCTGGAGCGCTGGACTCAGCATTGCACTGTCTGCAATCGTAAAAAGGCCAAAAATGCACTCGTCACTATGACTTAAAGGTCTCTCCACCGAGTAAATGTGAAGCCCGACTTGCCGAATCCGAGTTAACGAAATTACCGCGGCCGTTAGGGGGGCATTATCCATCTGGCTCGCGGACTATCGTTCCGGTAGCGCAACACGAAGATGCGCGCGACGCGAGCGGTGAAGCTGCTCGGCCAACTTGCCCAATTGAGGCCTAGCGGATCTTCTGGAAATCGCCGTGCCGGCCGAGGCCATCCTTGAAGCGGGTCGCGCCGGCGACACCGTCTTTGATGAGCGCCTCGCGGCCGTTATACCACTCTTGGATCAACGCTTGGCGCATGCTCAGTCCGTGGCTCTTGATTGCGGAGCGGCGGTCCGCACGCACGCAAACTTGCGGAAAGCGCGCGATTTCATGCGCGAGTTCTTCCGCCTTGTGACGGGCGCCGCCTTTGGGCGTCAGGTATTCGCAGAGGCCGATGCGGAGGCACTCCTCGGCCGCAACCTTTCGCCCGGTCAGAATAATTTCCAGCGCCCGCCCTTGCCCGACAATCCGCGGCAGCCGCACCGTTCCGCCGTCGATCAGCGGCACGCCCCAGCGCCGGCAATAGACGCCGAGATATGACTCATTGGCCATGACGCGGAAGTCGCACCATAGGGCCAGTTCCATGCCGCCAGCGACCGCCGGGCCTTCAATGGCGCCGATCACCGGCTTGTCCAATTCGAGCCGCGAGGGTCCCAACGGCCCGCGCGGAATTTCGCCACCGTTGCCTTGCCGCCCACCAGTCGGGATATCGAGCTCGCTGAGCGGGTGGGCGACGTCAAGTGAGCTGACATATTTTAGATCCCAACCGGCGCAAAAAGCGCCGCCCGCTCCATAGAGCACTGCAACGTGCGCATCCTCCGCGGCGTCGAACTCAAGAAAGGCTTCGGTCAACGCATCAGCGCTTGCCGGATCCATGGCGTTACGGGCTTCGGGCCGATCGTGAATTATCGTCCAGACCGATCCGTCTTTCTCAATCCTCACTGACATGGCGTCGAAGCTCCATTTTGAAGTCGGCGGTGCGTCGGCTACTTGTTGGTGAAGAGCGGCAGACGGCGCTCCGCCATTGCCTTGACGCCCTCTTTGAAATCTTCGGTTTTGCGCAAGCGGCTTTGCTCGGCGAGCTCGTGCTCGGTGGCGGCGCGCACGCGATCGGCCAGGTCGCCGCGAAGCGTAGCGCGGGTGGCGATGAGGCCCAGCGGCGAATTCTCGGCAATCTCAGCGGCGAGCGACAGCGATGCGTCGCGGACTTGATCCTGTGGCACCAGCACATCGGCCAGCCCGATGGTGTGCGCCTCGTCGCCGCGCACGCGGCGGCTCGTATAGAACATCAGCGCCGCCTTGGTGGGGCCGATGACCGCCGGCAGCGTGACGGTAAGCCCAAAACCCGGATGAAAACCGAGCCGGGTAAAGTTGGCGGAAAACCGCGCCTCCGCACAGGTGACGCGGAAATCGGCCACCATCGCCAGACCGAGCCCACCGCCGACCGCCGCGCCGTGAACCGCCGCGACAATCGGCTTTTTGGTGCGGAACAGCCGGTTGCCTTCGAGGTAAAGATGCGCCGCACCCGGCCGCGGCCCGCTCAGCAATTCGCCGCCGTCGCGGTCATCGTCACCGAAATTCGCGCCGGCGCAAAAGGCCTTGCCTTGTGCGGCCAGAACCAGGGCGCGGCATTCCGTATCGGCGTCGAGACTTTCGAAGGCGGTGGCAATCTCGCCGATCAGGGCGGCGTCGAAGAAATTGTTCGGAGGCCGTCTGATCTCAACCAGCGCGACGTGGCCGCGCTTTTCTACCCCGATATCTTTAAATGCCATCATGAGATCCCAGCTTTCATTTCCGCTTCCGCCGCGCCTTGATGTTGCGACGAGCCGCCGTGGCGTTTGGTGATCAGAGCGTCGACTACCGAAACCCCGTCGCCGGCCGCATGCACGATTACCGGGTTGAGATCGATCGCCGCAATCTGCCCTGCATGCTCATAAGCGAACTGCGACAGCCGAACCATCAGCCACGAAAGCGCATCGAGATCGGCGGCCGGCATACCGCGATAGCGCCCGAATACCTGGGCGCCTTTCAGGCGGCCGATAAGAGCGCGCGCTTGCCCTTGATCAAGCGGCACGGGCGCAAGCGCTACATCGTCAAGCGCCTCCGCCAAGATGCCGCCGAGCCCGACCAGCAAGAGCGGCCCCCACGTTGGATCGTGGCTGATACCGAGAATGACTTCGCGTCCCGGCGGCGCCATCAGTTGCACGAGCACGCCGTCCACTTCCGCTTTAGGTGCAAAGCTTTTGGCGGCAGCGAGCACTCGGGCGTAGGCTGCGCGCACCTTATCCGGTCCTTCGAGGTTCAAGACCACGGCGCCAGCTTCGGTTTTATGCGGAATATCGGCTGATTGCACTTTGAGAGCAACCGGACCGCCGATCATTTGTGCGGCGGTCACGGCTTCATCGGAGGATTGCACCAGCTGTCCGGTATTTTCAGAACCGATGCCGTAAGCCGCAAGCATCGGTCGTGCCCGGTATTCGCTAATGATCGCAGGCGCCTCCGAGAGTAAGGAAGCTATTTTTGCACGCGTCGCCTCTGGGACCGGCGAATCGATGTTAATCACGGACTGCTCGCGCCGAGCGCGGTAGTCCACCATCTTGCGCAGCGTGTGCGCGCAGCCGGGCGCGCCAATGAACAGCGGGAAGCCGATCTCGTTGAGAATTTCGATGGTCCGGTCCGACGGCAACGTGTAGCTCCACATCAGCACCGGCTTCGCCGTCGTGCTCTTAAGCTCCTTGAACTTCGGCAAATCAGCTTCGAGGAAAGCGGAGCGGCGCGCGGTGATGACGACAATGACGCTATCGATTGTCGGTGATCCAGCAACAACGCGCGCGAATTCGGCATAGCCGAGCCTCTGTACGCCTTGAGCCGTGAAATCGACCGGATTTTGCGAGGTGCCGTAGGACGGCACATGAACGCTGAGCGTTGCACGGGTTGCATCGTCAAGAATCGGCACATCGAGGCCGGCCGCCGCGCAGGCGTCCGCCATCCAGATACCGGCGCCTCCCGACGCGGTGCAAATGCCTACGCGGTTTCCCTTCGGCAACCGATCTTTGCAGGCAAGGAAGCCCGACGCCAAGTCGAGCATCTCGTCAAAATCGCCGGCCTCGATCAGACCATGGCGCTCGAACACCGCGCTATAGGCCGCTGTCGCGCCAGCGAGCGCCGCCGTGTGAGACGTGACCGCGCGGCGACCGGGTTCGCTTTGGCCGATTTTGCTGACGATGAGCGGTTTCCCCGCTTGCAGCGCTTTCTCGGCAACGCACTTGAATTTTTCCGGCGTCTTGATCGCCTCGATGAGCAGCATAAAAACGTCGGTCTTCCCTTCATCGAGCATGTAATCGACGAAATCCGCTGCTTCGAGGACCGCTTCGTTGCCGGTGGTCACGATGTAGCGGAACAAAAAATGCCGCGGCCGGGCGCGATCGAAACACGCAAAGCCAAGGCCGCCGCTTTGCGAGATCACCGCGACCTGACCGGCACCGAGCGGCCGCGGCGGCGTCAGCGGCCCTGCGCTCTTGTCTGAGGCGGGGCTGAAATTGGCGCAAAGAGCGGCGGCGACGTTGGTAAAGCCTTCGGAGTTCGGTCCGCTCACCGCCATGTTGTAGCGTTGCGCAATCGCAACGATCTCGCGCTGCAGGCGAGCGCCGCTCTCGCCCTCCTCGGCAAAGCCGGAACTGAGAATGGCCGCCGCTTTGACGCCGGCACGACCGCAACGCTCAAGCTCGGCGGCCACATAAGCGGCCGGTACGATAAGGATCGCCAAATCCGGCCGTTCGGGAAGCGTATCGACCGACGAATAGGCTTTCTCGCCTTGCACGACGGCTGCGCTTCGGCTTATCGGATAAATCCGGCCGGCAAACGGCTGGCCTCTAATGGTTTCAAAAATCCGGCCGCGTAATGTGTGCGTCTCCGACGAGGCCCCGACTACCGCCACTGCGTGCGGCGAAAGCAAAGATCCGATATCGGGCACGGCCTGGCTCACCCTCTCATCGCAAGCCGAGGCCGCGGGCGATGATGCCGCGCAAAATTTCCGTCGTGCCGCCTTGAATGGTCAGCTTCGGTGCGACCACGGTCGCAATTGCGAGCAGCTCGTCGAGCGCGGCGCGGTTGGTCATTTCGGGATCGAGAAACGCTGCGAGTTCGCGCGCCCGGGCCGGCAATTTTTGTTCCCAAAGGGTGCCAAGGTCTTTGACAATTGAGCCTTCGACCACCGGCTCCTTGCCCGCCTGCAGCATGCCGGCGACCGAGACCGACATGCGGCGCAAAGTGTGCAGCTGCGCGACCAGACGGCCAAGCCCTTCGGCACTGCGCACATCCGGCTCCGGTCCGATTGCGCGGATCAGCTCAAGCAGAACGTAAAAGGTCTCGAGAAAACGTTCCGGTCCGCTGCGCTCGTAGGCGAGCTCGCTGGTCGCCTGCTTCCATGCACCGCCGATTTCGCCCAACTGATAATCGTCGGGAATGAAAGCATTTTCGAAAACGACTTCGTTGAAACCGGGTTGGCCCGTCATCTGATAGATCGGACGCACCGTGACGCCGGGCGTCTTCATATCAACGAGAAATTGCGTCAACCCGTGGCGGCGGTTTTCTTTCGTCGGTGGCGAGGTGCGGAACAGCGCGATCATATAATCAGCCACGTGCGCGCTGGTCGTCCAAATTTTGCTGCCGGTGACACGCCAGCCGCCGTCGCTCTTGGTTGCTTTTGCCTTAGCGGCGAACAGGTCGGAGCCTGAGCCCGGCTCGCTCATGCCGATGGCGAAGCATAATTCGCCGCGGCAGATGCGCGGCAGGATGTCCTGCTTGACATGCTCGGGCGCGTATTTGAGCAGAATAGGCCCGCTCTGCCGATCGGCGACGAAATGCAGATTGCTCGGCGCGTTGGCGACACGAAATTCTTCCGTCACCACGTAGCGCTCGAGCTGGCTACGCTCGTGGCCGCCGTATTTCCTCGGCCAGGTCATGCCGATCCAGCCCTTGGCGCCGACGCTGCGGCTGAACGCGCGATTATATGACTCGCCGTAGCCGCCATGGTGCGGATTAAAAGCGCCCGCCGCGATGTGTTCGGCCAAAAACCCGCGCACCTCGCTTCTGAGCTCCGCGCATTCCGGCGGCAGGCGAATGGGATCAAATTGTAGACTCGTGGTCATCGCGACGCGACCCAGGGCCAGAATTCGTCGGCGCCGCGAAAAGCGGCGCGCTTGCCGAGCTCGTTCGCCCAATAGCTTTCGTTGCCGAAATCCTCGCGCCACGAAAGCATGCGCAGCGTAAAGCGATGCAACACGTGCTCCTGAGTAAAGCCGATCGCGCCGAAGACCTGGTGCGCAATGGCGGAGCCTTCGGCTGCAGCTTCGGCGGTGCGGATCTTCGCGGAAACGGCTTCAAGAAACACGTCCTCATTGAATTGATCGGCTTGCGCGATGGCGTCGGCCGCCGAGCCGGCAACGGCGATCGCCGCGGCGGTCTCGCCGGCAAGCCGCGCGAGATTTTGCTGCACGGCTTGAAATTTACCGATCGGGCGCTCGAAGGCGACGCGCTCGTTGGCATAGCCGACGCTGAGCGACAAAATTGTTTCAAGCGCTCCCGCGATCTGCAGGCTCCGGATTGTCGATCCCGTCAGCATCAAGGCGTGTTGGTCGAAGCCTTGCGGTGCCCGTGCCATGTGCAAGGGCTCAACGCGGTCGAACACAACCATGTCTACCGCATCGCCGGCGAGATTGCGGCCGCCGGCAATGCGACATTGCTCGCTGCGCACGAGGGCGATGTGTTGCGATGCGCCGTCGTCCGCCAGCACTGCGATGTGTTCGGCCTCGCGCGCGTAGGGAACGCCGGCGGCGCGGCCATTGAGTCTGCCTCCAGCGTTGATTGAGATGCAATCGCGCGGACGGCTAGGAGCGACTGTCATTGGCGTGGAAGGCGCCTTTATGCTGCCTTGTGCCAGGAGCCAGCCCGCCGCCAGCGTTTCCATAAACGGCACCGCCAAGGCAAAGCGTCCGGCAATGCCCGCGATGGCAAAGCCATCGGCGATGCTGGCACCCGAACCGCCCAGCGCCTCCGGCACCCAGGCCAGCGGCAACCCGGCGCTGTCGAGCGCATTCCACAGCTGCATCTTCCAGGCCTCGTTGGCGGCTCGGTTGATGCTCTGGGGGTCGGCGAAATCCGCGAAAATCCGTGCAGCGGTTTCGGCTACGAGTAGGCTTGTTTCGCCCGGCACGATCTGCGTCAGCCTCGGGGATGTGCGCAACAACTAAAGTGCGTTCAAAGGCCATGGTGGCGGCAAGTTAAACTCTTGGCAAGTTGGCTGGGCGCGCATTGCCGAACCGACGGGCTTTCGCATCCGCGCACGACGCGCATAATGTTCGGCGAGCAACGCCATTCGGGTAAAGTTCGTGACCAAGGAGAGAGCGCAGCATGGCAAAGCGCAACGCCACCGCGGCCGTCATCGGCGCCGGTGATTTCATCGGCGCGGCCATTGCCAAAAGATTCGCGGCCGAGGGTTTCACCATCTTCGCCGGCCGGCGCAATGCCGACAAACTCGCGCCGCTTGTCGTCGATATCGAAGGCGCCGGCGGCGAAATCGTGGCGCGCGGCCTCGACGCCCGCAAGGAGGACGATATCACGGCCTTTTTGCGCGCGGCCGACGCACATGCACCGCTCGAAGTTTGCATTTTCAACGTCGGCGGCAATGTCAATTTCCCGCTCTTGGACACGACCGAACGGGTATTCCGCAAAGTTTGGGAATTGGCCTGCTATGCCGGATTTCTCACCGGCCGCGAGGCCGCCCGTTTGATGCTGCCGCGCGGACAAGGCTGCATCTTCTTCACCGGCGCAACCGCGAGCGTTCGCGGCGGCATTGGCTACGCGGCGTTTGCCGGCGCCAAATCCGGCTTGCGCGCGGTGGCGCAAAGCATGGCGCGCGAACTTGGACCGAAAAACATTCATGTGGCGCATCTGATCATCGACGCCGGGGTCGATACTGCGTTCGTGCGCGAACGCATCAAACAGCAGGCCGGACCGCAAGCGCTTGAGAAACTTGAACCGGACCGGCTGATGAACCCGGCCTCCGTCGCCGAGGCCTATTGGCAGCTCTACCGGCAACCACGCGACGCCTGGACCTTCGAACTCGACGTGCGCCCTTACCGGGAGGTCTGGTGAAATGGCCAAGGTGGAATTTCACTTCGACTTCGGCAGTCCTAACGCTTATCTCGCGCATCTGGTCATTCCTGCGATCGAGCGACGCACCGGCGTCACATTCGACTACGTACCGATCCTCCTCGGCGGCGTTTTCAAGCTCACCAACAATCGCTCGCCGGTGGAAAAGATGGCCGGCATCAAGAACCGTCTGCAATACGAGCAGCTGGAACTGCAACGCTTCATCCGCCGTCACGGCATCGGCACGTTCAAATTTAATCCGTTCTTTCCGGTCAATACGTTGTTGATCATGCGTGGCGCCATCGCCGCCAGTCTTGATGGTGTCTTGGCACGCTATGTGGACGAAGTATTCAAGCATATGTGGGCTGCGCCGAAGGACATGGACGATCCTGCGGTCGTTGGCGCCGCGCTCAAAGAGTCCGGCTTCGATGCAGACCGGCTGCTCGCGCGGACGCAAGAACCGGAGGTCAAGGACAAGCTACTGAAGAACACGCAAAACTCGGTTGAGCGCGGCACGTTCGGGGCTCCGACGTTTTTCGTCGGCGAGGAAATCTTTTTCGGCAAGGATCGGCTGCGCGACGTCGAGGAGGAAATTTTACGCGGCAAATAGATCACGCGTCCGCGGCGGCTACGGCATGGAAGAAGGCGCCGGTGACGCGCCCGCGCTGGCCGCCGGTCGATACCGCAGCGCTTTCGCCGCCGACAATTTCCGCGAAGGGCTCATCGCCGCCGGGCGAGTCGAGTGAGGCGTAGTGGAATTCATGGCCGCGAATGAGTGCACCGGCGCGGCCAAGACTATTGTCGGCGAGGAGCCGCACGGTGCGGTAACCGAGATGCAGTTTGCGTTTGGCGAAGCTTGTTGAATGACCAAGTAGCCCGGTCATCGCATGGCGCCGGCCACTCGCATCCTTCAGGCTTTCGCCCAAAACCATGTAGCCGCCGCACTCTCCGTGCACCGGCCGCGTTTGCGCAAAGCGCCGTAAGCCTGAGGAAAATTGGTGCGCAGCGGCCAGCGCGTCGGCGTGCAGTTCCGGATAGCCGCCGGGCAACCAGCAACAATCGGCGCTGTCCGGTGGCGGCTCGTCGGCAAGCGGCGAGAACGGCAGAATCTCTGCGCCGGCTGAGCGCCAGGCGTCGAGAAGATGCGGATAAATGAAAGTAAAGGCATGATCGTGGGCGAGCGCGATGCGCTGACCCGGTGGCGGCAAAGCTGCGGTTTGGCGCGCCGCGGCCGCCATATGAAAGGGGGCCGCGCTCGCGAGGATGGCATCGAGATCGAAATGGCGTTCGGCGGCAGTGGCCAACCGACCGATGCGCTCCGCCATGTCAGGGTGCTCGCCTGCGAGGACGAGGCCAAGGTGACGTTCCGGCAATTCGAGCGCCGCGTCGCGCGGCAGCGCGCCGAATACCGGCATGCCGAAAGTGGTTATCGCATCGGCAACTATCGCGCCGTGGCGTGCGCTGGCGACCCGGTTGAGGAGGACACCCGCCACTCTCACCGCAGGATCGTGCGTTGCAAATCCGCGCACCAATGCCGCAGCCGATTGCGCTTGGCGCGAGACATCGAGCACGAGCAGCACCGGCAGATGGAAATGCGCCGCAAGATCGGCCGTCGTCCCGCGTGCCCCGCGCGGTGCGGTCGCCGGTTCGGCGCCGTCGAACAGCCCCATGACGCCTTCGATGACAAAGATATCCGCGTCACGCGCGGTTCGCGCAGCCAGTGCATCGAGTAGTTCGCCCGACATCGCCCAGGAATCGAGATTGACGCTTGCATGTCCGGTGACCGCGAAATGAAAGGCCGGATCGATGTAATCGGGGCCGGCCTTTGCCGCATGCACGCCGAGGCCGCGGCGCTTGAGCGCCGCCAATATGGCGAGAGTGATTGTCGTCTTGCCGGCGCCGGAATGCGGCGCCGCGATAATCATTCCGCGCGCGCTCATTGCGGTGGACCGCCGCCTGCGCGAAAGCGGCGGCGATAATCGGCATCATAGAGCGAGCTCTCGCGAAAATCTTCCGCCGCGAGCGCACGGCCGATGATAATGAGCGCGGTGCGCTCGATATTTTCCGCTTTCACCTTGGCGGAAATATCGTCGAGCGTGCCGCGCAGGATTTTCTCGGCAGGCGAGCTCGCCCGCTTGACGACTGCAACCGGGCAATCGGCGCCGTAGCTTTGCGTCAGTTCGCGGACCACATTTTCGATCGCGTGGATGGCGAGATGGATGACGAGCGTCGCGCCGGTCGCCGCGAACTTCGCGAGCTCTTCTTTCTCCGGCATGCGCGAGGCGCGTCCGGAGACGCGGGTGAGCACCACGCTTTGCGCAATTTCCGGCACCGTCAGTTCGCACTGCAACGCCGCCGCCGCGGCGGCGAAGGCCGGCACGCCAGGGGTGAGCGTGTAGGGAATGCCGCGCCGGTCGAGCCGGCGCATTTGTTCGGCGACGGCGGAATAGATCGAGAGATCGCCGGAATGAAGCCGCGCTACGTCGCGGCCGGCAGCGTGGGCGGCTGCGAACTCTGCTTCGATCTCGTCAAGCGACAGCGGCGCGGTATCGACGATGCGCGCGCCCGGCGGGCAAAAACTCAGCAATTCGCGCGGCACAATGGAGCCGGCATAGAGGCAAACCGGACAGCGGGCGATGAGATCGCGGCCGCGGAGCGTGATGAGATCGGCTGCACCCGGCCCCGCACCGATGAAATGCACGGTCATGGCTTGGTCCATACCCATTGCGTCACCGGCATGGCCGGCCGCCAGCCGCTCTTCCCGCCGACCGGCGCGGCGCGCGAGATCGCGATGCGGATCAATTCGCCGCCCAATGCGGCCTGGCGCGCAATCAGCAGCGCTTCGGTTTCGAGCGTCACCGCGTTGACCGCGAGCCGGCCGCCGGAACGGAGCGCGTGCGCCGCGGCATCTAACACTCCGGAATCGCTGGCGCCGCCGCCGACAAACACCGCATCGGGCGACGGCAAGCCGGCGAGCGATGCGGGTGCCGAGCCTTCGACGATTTCCAGCCCCGGAACGCCGAACGCGGCGGCGTTGCGGCGGATGCGTGCGGCGCGGTCGGCCCGCTGCTCGACGGCAATGGCGCGCATCATGGGATCGGCCAACAGCCATTCGATCGCGATTGAACCCGATCCGGCGCCGATGTCCCAAAGGACTTCGCCGCGACGCGGTGACAGCGACGACAGGGTCATCGCGCGAATTTCACGCTTGGTGATCTGGCCGTCGTGTTCGAACAGATGGTCCGGCAGGCCCGCCGTGCGCGGGATGACGCGCGCGTCCGGCGCGGCTTCGACCTCGATCGCCAGCGTATTGAGCGGGCCGATCGCGCCAAGGTCGAAAGCCTGGGCGGTCACGCTGCGGATCGATTCTCGCGCACCGCCGATGTTTTCGAGAACAATCACACGCGACGCGCCGAAACCGCTTGTGGCTAAAAGCTTCGCCAAAGCCGCCGGCGCGTCGCCGTCGGACGTTAGCGCCAGAATCTGTGCGGCGGGCTGCAAATGCGGACGGATGAGGTCGAGCGTCCGGCCGTGCAGCGATAACAGCACAGTTTGCGGCAGAGACCAGCCGAGCCGAGCCGCGGCGAGGCTGAAGGCGGACGGCGCCGGCAGCACGATCATTTCGCGCGGATCGATGTGTCGCGCCAGCACCGCGCCGACGCCATAGTGGAACGGATCGCCGGACGCCAGCACGCAAACCTGGCGGCCGCGATGACGCGACACCTCTTCGGCCGCGCCATCGAACGGGCTCGGCCACGGCCGCGCCGCGCCGCGGATGAGCGGTGCCGCAAGCGTCAGATGCCGGCGGCCGCCGAACACGATCTCGGCCGCCTCGATCAGCCCGCGCGCGCTCGCGCTCAGTCCGCCGATACCGTCCTCGCCAATGCCGACGATGGACAGCCAGCGCGGCGATGCGGCAGTGTCGCCTTCAAGCGGCTCAGGATTTTGCATGCCCCGCATCCTTATTCTCGGCGGCACCACGGAAGCGCGCATATTGGGCGAACGCCTCGCCAGGCGCGGCGGCCTCGACCTGACGCTCTCGCTCGCCGGCCGCACCGCGACGCCGGTCCCGCACGCTGTGCCGGTAAGGGCAGGCGGCTTCGGCGGCGCCGCCGGGCTCGCCGATTATCTTTTGGCCAACGAGATCGCCGCTTTGATTGACGCCACGCATCCATATGCGAGCGTCATTTCGGCGAATGCTGCCGAAGCCGCGCGCAAAACCGGCGTGGCCTTCATCGCGCTCCGGCGCCCGCCATGGATCAAGGTTGCCGGTGACCGCTGGACCGAAGTCAACGATACCACTGCCGCGGCCGCCGCCATCGGCGCGCAGCCGCGCAACGTCTTCGTCGCGCTCGGCCGCAATGACCTGGCACCCTTCGCTGCCGCGCCGCATCACGTTTATCTGTTCCGCAGCGTCGATCCTATCGATCCGCCGCTGCCGCTGCCACAAGCCACCTACATCACCGCGCGTGGTCCATTCAGCGAGGCCGACGACCGCGCGCTCCTGCAGGCGCATGACATCGGGGCCGTCATCGCCAAGAACAGCGGCGGCAATTCCGCCTACGGCAAGATCGCCGCCGCGCGCACCCTCGGCATTGAGGTTATCTTGGTGCGCCGGCCGGCTGCACCCGCCGCGCCTGCGGTGGAGACGATCGACGCCGTGTTGAAGTGGCTCGATCATGCGCTCACCACAGCGGCGGATCGCGGCGTATAAACAAGCGGCGCCCGGCCCGGACGTTGTACGAGGCGCGTCTCAGGCGAGCCAACGATGACGAGCGTCGCCATGTCGGCGTTGGCAGAGCCGGCGCGATCAAGCGTCGTCACAGCCACTTTCTCGTCCGCTCTCCCGACCGAGCGGCCGATGACCACGGGGGTCGCCGATGGCAGCAGGCCCGCCAACCGCTCCATGGCGCGAGCAAATTGCCACGGCCGCGATTGCGACATCGGATTGTACAGCGCGAGCACGAAGCCTGCGCCGGCAGCGGCATCGAGACGGCGCTCGATCAGATCCCAAGGTTTCAGGTTGTCGGAGAGCGACAGCGCGCAGAAATCGTGGCCGAGCGGCGCGCCGATCCGCGCAGCAACGGCGAGCATCGCGGTGATACCGGGCACTATCGTCACATCGAGGGCGCGAAAACTTTCGGGACCGTGCTCGATCTCTTCGCAGACCGCGGCGGCCATGGCGAACACGCCGGGATCGCCGCCGGAGACGATGGCGACGCGCGCGCCTTTCGCTGCGGCGCGCAGCGCAGCGACCGCGCGCGTCCGTTCCTCGCGATTATCGGACGCGTGGCGCGCCTGACCGTCGCGCGCCGGAACGCGGTCGAGATAACGAACGTAGCCGTAGAGCACTTCGGCGTCCTTGAGCGCTGCGTCTGCTTCCGGTGTGAGGTAGCACGCGTCACCCGGTCCCAAGCCAATGACTGCAAGATGCCCGCTCATGGCCGCTCCTCCCAACCGGGCACCAGCACCACCGCAAAATAGGGCGCGGCGTCGTCGCCCTTGGCGGACAGCGGCATCAGCTTCGCGTCGCTCATGGTGCCGCGTTCGACGTAGATGGCGCGCTGCAATCGTCCGCTCTTGCTGAGCGCGCGGCGGAGTTTCGGCAAATGGCGCCCGACCTTCATCACCACGGCGGCGTCCGCATCGGCCAGCCGCCGCGCAATCTCGCCTTCGGGCAGTGTTGCCGGAAGGACGGTGAACACGTCGTCGCCTTGAGCAATCGGCGTTGCGGCCGCCGACCAGCAGCCGGAAATGCCGGTTACTCCCGGCACGATCTCGACCGGAAAGCGCGGCGCGAGCCGCGTATGCAAATGCATGTATGAGCCGTAGAACAGCGGATCACCTTCGCAAATGACGGCGACGCGCCGCCCCTCTTCAAGGTGCGCGGCAATCTTTTTCGCCGCCCCATCGTAGAAAGCGCGCAACGCGTCGCGGTAGCCATCGCTGGCACGGGACAGCTCGGTCGTGATCGGGTAAAACAGCGGGATTTCCGTTACCCCGTTGCACAGATGCGCCGCCGCAATCGCACGCGCCCGGCTCGCACATCCGGCCTTGGCGAAGTGCACTATCGCGTCCGCCTCTTTGAGCGCACGCAGCGCCTTCAGCGTCATCAGCTCGGGGTCACCCGGGCCGACGCCGACACCAAGCAGCTTTGCGCCGCTCATAATCCCGGCCTCGCCAAAGCATTCACAGCGGCTGCGGTCATGGCGCTGCCGCCCATGCGGCCGCGCACGGTGAGAAAGGGAACGTCGCGCGGATTATTCGCGAGCGCTTCCTTCGCCTCCGCCGCGCCGACAAATCCGACCGGAATGCCGACGATGGCCGCAGGCTTGGGCGCGCCGGCATCGAGCAGATCGAGCAAGCGAAACAGCGCGGTTGGCGCATTGCCCACGGCGACGAGGGCGCCGGAAAGCCGATCGATCCACAAATCGAGGGCGGCCGCAGAGCGCGTATTTGCCAGTTTCTTGGCGAGCTCCGGCACGCGCGCATCGTTCAGCGTGCAGATGACCTCGTTGCGTGCCGGTAGGCGCGCGCGGGTGATGCCGCGCGCCACCATCTCTGAATCGCAGAGGATTGGCGCGCCGGCGGCAAGCGCTCGGCGCGCCGCGCCGACGAGATCAAGCCCAAAGACAATCTGTGGCGCCAACTCAACGACGCCGCAAGCATGGATCATGCGCACCGCGATCTCGGATTCGTCGGCCGAAAAGCGCGAAAGGTCGGCCTCGGCGCGAACGATGGCGAACGAGCGCTTATAGATCGCGGCGCCATCGCGCAAATACGCTGCGGATTCAGACATGTTCGGACTCGCGTTGTGCCATGCGCCCCAATTCGGCGATCAGCGCGGGCAATTCATTTGTGGTTGCGAGCGCAATAGCAGTGTCATGCACCGAACCATTGGCGATGATGGCACACCCGTCCTCCCGGCCGACAATGGTCAAGCCCGCCTTGCCGGCATGAGCGCAACCTTTGGCGCAGCCGGAAATATGAATGCGGAAATGACGGTCCAGATATTTTCCGGCCGCCTCGGCGACGGCCGGCGCGATGCTCCGGGCAGCAATGTGCCCGGACGCGCAGATCGGCGCGCCCGCGCAGGC
>Ga0187781_10001289_pt1 | contig 18933 bp, 18 predicted proteins | sample 0715_SJ02_MP02_2_FD_132447 | JGI IMG/M metagenome (GOLD analysis project Ga0187781, IMG submission 132447) | Tropical peat soil microbial communities from peatlands in Department of Meta, Colombia - 0715_SJ02_MP02_20_MG | ecosystem: Environmental > Terrestrial > Soil > Wetlands > Peat | place... | reverse complement strand
GCGGAGGATTTACCTGGGGCGGCGTGTATCTGACTTGGGCCTACTGACTTGGGCCTACTGACTTGGCCTACTGACTTGGGCCTACTGATCTGGGCCTGCCGATTTGGACGTCCAATTCGCCGCGAATTGAAATTACTTCCGCTTCGACATCGGCAGATATTCGCGCAGCGTCGCTCCCGTGTAGAGCTGACGCGGGCGGCCGAGCTTCTGGTGCGGGTCTTCGATCATTTCCTTCCATTGGGCGATCCAGCCGACCGTGCGCGCCAGCGCGAAAAGCACGGTGAACATGGTGGTCGGGAAGCCCATGGCCCGCAACGTAATGCCCGAATAGAAATCCACATTGGGATAGAGTTTTTTCTCGATGAAATATTCGTCGTGCAGCGCGATCTTTTCGAGCTCCATCGCGACATCGAGCAGCGGATCCTTGATGCCGAGCTCGTTGAGGACCTCATAGCAGGTCTTCTGCATGATCTTGGCGCGCGGATCGTAATTCTTATAGACGCGATGACCGAACCCCATGAGGCGGAACGAGTCCTTCGGATCTTTGGAGCGTTTAATGTATTCGGCAATGCGATCGACCGTGCCGATCTCGCCCAGCATTTTCAGTGCGGCCTCGTTGGCGCCGCCGTGGGCCGGCCCCCACAAGCAGGCTATGCCGGCGGCGATACAGGCGAAGGGATTGGCTCCGGTCGAGCCGGCGAGCCGGACGGTGGAAGTCGAGGCGTTCTGTTCGTGGTCCGCGTGCAGGGTGAAAATGCGGTCCATGGCGCGCGAGAGCACCGGATTGACCTTGTATTCCTCGCATGGGACGGCAAAGCACATCCGCAGGAAGTTGGACGTGTAATCGAGCTTATTATCCGGATACATGAACGGCTGGCCGATCGAATACTTGTAAGCCATGGCCGCCAGCGTCGGCATTTTTGCGATCATCCGGATCGAAGCGATCATGCGCTGGGTGGGATCGGTGATATCGGTGGAGTCGTGATAAAAGGCCGACAGCGCGCCGACGCAGCCCACCATGACCGCCATGGGATGAGCGTCGCGCCGGAATCCCTGAAAGAACCGGCTCATCTGCTCGTGGACCATCGTGTGATGGATCACGCGGTCGACGAAATCCGCCTTTTGTGCCGCGGTCGGCAGTTCGCCGTAGAGCAGCAAATAGCAAGTTTCGAGAAAGTCGCCGTGCTCGGCAAGATCGGCAATCGGATAACCGCGATAAAGCAGGATGCCTTCGTCACCATCGATATAAGTGATCTTGGACTCGCAGCTTCCGGTCGAGGTAAAGCCCGGATCGTAGGTAAAAATGCCTGCCTCGGCATAGAGCTTGCTGACGTCCAGCACTTCGGGCCCGAGCGTGCCGTCGTAGATAGGGAACGTATAGGTCTTGTCCCCGAGTGTTAGCGTGCCGGTCTTTATGTTGGCGCCGGTCTTCGCGTCCATAGTCTTTTCCTCGATGTCCGAATAGCTATTATTCCAGGCCGCTTGCGGCGGGATGACAAAAGCCGAGAGCCGGTACCCGTCCCATCTTTTGCCGTAGCGCAACCCGCTGTGCACTGCAAGATAATAGCCCATAAGGCAGTCGGAAGGTTCCGGCAGCGCAAAAAATGTGCAGCCGCAGTGCGTTTAAATCCGACCAAAATCTTATCGGAGTTCCGGCTTGGTTTGATCAGCAAGGCGCCCCAGGCTCTCGCTCTTGCCGAGCACGGTCAGCACCTCGAAAATGCCCGGCGATGTCGTGCGACCCGTAAGCGCGGCGCGTAACGGCTGAGCTACCGCCCCAAGCTTGGCGCCCTTGCGCTCGGCGAACCCGCGCACCGCTCGTTCGGTGGCTTCGGTCGTCCAAGGCTCGACCTTGGCGAGTTCGGCCGCCACACCGCCGAGGAGCGCCTTTGCATCCGGGGTGAGGAGCGCCTCCGCTTTGTCGTCGAGGCTGATGGGCCGATCAGCGAGAAGAAACCGCGCGCCGTCAACGATATCGAGAAGCGTCTTGGCCCGCTCCTTCAGGCTCGGCATGGCCGCGAGCCATTGTTGGCGCACAGTTGGGGTCATTTTGGCGGCGATTTCGGCGCCACCGGCGAGACGCGGCAGCAGGCGTTCGATGGCGTCGAGCAAATCGGCATCGGCGCTCTGGCGAATGTAGTGCCCGTCGACATTTTCAAGCTTGGCGAAATCAAACCGTGCCGGCGAACGGCCAATCTGCGGCAGATCGAAAGCCGCGATCATTTCCTGCGTCGAGAAAATTTCCTGATCGCCGTAGCTCCAGCCGAGACGGACCAGGTAGTTGCGCATGGCCGCGGGCAGGTAACCCATGGCGCGATAGGCATCCACGCCGAGCGCGCCATGCCGTTTCGAAAGCTTGGAGCCGTCCGGACCGTGGATCAACGGAATATGCGCCATGATCGGAATAGGCCAGCCGAGAGCATCGTAGATCTGCTTCTGCCGGGCAGCGTTGGTCAGATGGTCGTCGCCGCGGATCACGTGCGTGACGCCCATGTCGTGGTCGTCAACGACGACAGCAAGCATATAGGTCGGCGTGCTGTCGGAGCGCAGCAGCACGAGATCGTCGAGATTTTCGTTCTGCCAGATGACGCGGCCTTGCACCTGATCCTCGATCACGGTCTCGCCGGTCAAGGGCGCTTTGAGGCGGATGGCCGGTTTCACGCCTGGCGGTGCGTCGGCCGGGTCGCGATCGCGCCAGCGGCCGTCGTAAAGCTTGGCGCGGCCCTCGCGGCGCGCGGCCTCCCGCATCTGCGCGAGTTCTTCGGGGCTCGCGTAGCAGTAATAGGCGCGTCCGGCGGCGAGGAGTTGTTCGGCCACTTCGCGGTGGCGCTGCGAGCGGGAAAACTGATAGACAGTCTTGCCGTCCCAGTCGATGCCAAGCCATGTCAAGCCATCGAGAATGGCATCGATGGCGGCCTGGGTTGACCGCTCGCGATCGGTGTCCTCGATCCGCAGCAACATTTTCCCGCCACGGCCACGTGCATAAAGCCAGTTGAACAGCGCGGTGCGTGCGCCGCCGATATGCAGAAAACCGGTAGGCGAGGGGGCAAAGCGGGTAACGACGGTCATGTCTGCTAAGAATGGTTGCCGAGATGTGTATCACGAATGCAGAACGCGCGTTCGTACCACATATATAAATGGATCAAAGGGGCGAAATGAGCTGTGTCGGGCTTGACCGGACACGCCAATTTGTTCAATCCGAACCCACCGGCAATGCCGGTACCCTTTCAGGAAATACCGCGTCGGCTCGCCCACGCGGTTTCACGGTCGGCTGGTGAATGAATATGTCGGTTGCTGAAACAGTTTCGCGCGAAGCGGGCCAGGACTTTATCCGCGACATTGTGCGCGCCGATATCGATTCCGGCCGCACCAAAGGCGTTGTGACGCGCTTTCCGCCTGAGCCAAACGGCTACCTGCATATCGGCCACGCCAAGTCGATCGGGCTCAATTTCGGCATCGCCGAGGAATTCCGCGGCCGCTGTCATCTTCGCTTCGACGACACCAATCCGACCAAGGAAGAGCAGGAATATATCGAGGCCATCGAGCGCGACGTCCGCTGGCTCGGGTTTGACTGGGGTAAAAATCTTTATCACGCCTCAGATTACTTCGAGCAGCTTTACGAGTGGGCCGAAATCTTGATCCGCGCCGCCAAAGCCTATGTGGACGATCAGAGCCAGGAGGAAATGCGAGCAACGCGAGGCACCTTGACCGAGCCGGGCAGGAACAGCCCGTTCCGCGATCGCAGCGTCGAGGAGAATCTCGATTTCTTCCGCCGCATGCGCGCCGGTGAATTTCCCAACGGTGCACGCGTGTTGCGCGCCAAGATCGACATGGCCTCGGGCAATATCAATATGCGCGACCCGGTGCTTTACCGGATCCTGCATGCCGAGCATCCGCGGACCGGCAAGGCATGGAGCATTTATCCGAGCTACGACTTCGCTCACGGCCAGTCGGATGCGATCGAAGGCATCACGCATTCGATCTGTACGCTGGAATTCGAAGATCACCGGCCGCTTTACGACTGGCTGATCGAAAACCTTCCGGTTCCATCGCATCCGCATCAGTACGAATTCGCAAGATTAAACCTGACCCACACGATTCTTTCGAAACGGGTGCTCACGGAATTGGTGCGCGGCGGCTCCGTACGCGGCTGGGACGATCCGCGCATGCCGACGCTCGCCGGACTGCGCCGCCGCGGGGTGCCGCCGGAGGCGATCCGCGACTTCGTGAAACGGATCGGGGTCGCCAAGGCCAACAGCACCGTGGATTCCAGGATGCTGGAATTTTCGATCCGCGAACATCTCAACAAAACCGCGCAGCGGCGCATGGCGGTTTTGCGCCCACTCAAGGTGGTCATCGAGAATTACCCCGAAGGTAAAAGCGAGGCAATCGAGGCGGCCAATCATCCCGACGATGCGGCGGCCTGGAGCCGCCAGATTCGTTTCGGCCGCGAGCTTTTCATCGAGCGCGACGACTTCATGGAAAATCCCCCGAAGAAATTCTTCAGGTTATCGCCCGGCGCCGAAGTGCGCTTGCGCTATGCTTATTTCATCACCTGCCGCGAGATGGTGAAGAATGCCTCCGGTGAAATCATCGAACTGCGATGCAGTTACGATCCGGCGACCAAGGGCGGCAATGCGCCCGATGGGCGGAAGGTCAAGGCCACGCTGCATTGGGTATCGGCGCCGGATGCGATCTCGGCCGAGGTCCGGCTATACAATCCGCTTTTTGCGAAGCCTAATCCGGATGCCGCCAATTTCGCGGCTGAAATCGATCCCTATTCGCTCGAAGTCATCGCCGATGCGCGGGTCGAGCCGGCGCTTGCCGAAATGAAGGTCGGCGAAGCGGTTCAGTTCGAACGCCAGGGCTATTTTTGCCTGGATCCGGATTCAGCCCCTGACAAGCTCGTGTTCAACCGCACGGTCGGATTGCGCGATACCTGGGCGAAGGTTTCCGCGAGCGCCTGAGCGCTTGCGTTTCTCCACAAGGTTCGCGGACGCTCTCGCCACGGGGCATGAAGCTCGGCTAGCATAGCGCCGTTATCTTCAGCGCGCTGGGGCCGCGCAGTGGCACAAAACAAGAGGGTTGGAAAACCGGGCGCGCGCAGGAGCGTCGACGCGGCCCATGCCGTGGCCGGCGCCGTGGTGGTGGCCCTGGCCGGGCGACGGACCGGGCCGGCTGGACTGCCCCGCCTGGCCGCGCTAGCCCTCAATCACGCCGTCACGAATTCGCGAATGGGCGGCACACGAAACCGCGATGGTTTGCGGTCGCCTATGGCGCCGGCATCGTTTTCTATTTCACGGCCGAGCGCGAGCCGTCGCTTTGGGCTTCTTTGCCGTTGGCGCGGGCGGCGACTTGCGGGTTTGCCGCCGTGTCGTTGCGCAAACGGTTCGTCGCCCAATGTGGCCGCACTTGGCGTGTTTGCCGCTTCACTCGGGTTTGCGGTTGCGACGCTCAAAACATCGCTCATCGATCATCCTGTATGGCGGTTCTCGGCCTCCGGCGTGACCGTCGCCGGCTTTGTCGAGCTTCGCGAAGAAAGCCACCACACCGATCGTTTCGTCGTGCGCGTCGACCGGATCGAGCTCGGTCGCGTTGGGGTGAAGCCGGAGCGTATACGGCTTTCGGTCAAACGAGGCATGGCTGGCAACGCGACCTACGTGACCGCAGTCAAAAACGCCAATGCCACCGCACGGGCAACCGGTCTCGCCGCCGCAATGACCGAGCAGGTTGCCATCCAAGCCGCGAAGGACACTTGCGCAGTGCTGGCGATGTTGACATCGTTTAGGGACGCGCGATGCCGTTTTTTAGTCCATTCGGCAGCGCCACACCGGCCGGCGGCTCGTAGCCGGCGATCGGCGCACGAACATTCACCTGCGTTGGTCGCGGAAGCGTTTCTGACCTAGCACCAACGGCAACGGCCCCAGGTCCGACAGCAGCCGCCACAGCCGCCACAGCCCCAGCAGCGTCTCCAACCACATCTGCATCCGCCGCATCTGCAACCGCGGCAGCCGCACCCCCGCCAGGCGACTTTTTCACCGAACTGGGGTGTTAAAGTATTCTCCTTGTCGAAGGTATAGAACGTCGACAAACTGACGTCGGTGATTTCCTCCTCACCGAGAAAGATTTCGTGATTTGGTGAGATATTTTGCGGCGCAATATCCGCCGCCGGTGCGATTGATGCGGACGCTCCACCCGCCAGTGTCAGCGATAACCCGGCAGCCCCCAATACCGGTACCGCTTTACTCCTACGATTTCGCTTCGAAGCGTGCTTTGGACTTGCCATTTAGATTTCTCCCGTACCTTTGAGCACTGTTGCAAAACGCGAGGCCGGGCACTGCTGGCACTGACCTCACCGGCCCCGCAGTTCCGTTACAAACACGTGACCCAGGCAGCAGTAGTATGGGAGACGAGTGCCCTGGGCCACCAGTACGACCGAGAGGTAGATTCACCTCATCCGGCTGAGCGCTAAACTCGATTCCTCGCTCATTGTTCCCGGTGTTGCGTTCCCGGTGTGGCCCCGACCTAGGCGCAACGTGCTTCAAATTGCAGGCTACGGATCAGGGGATCATGTCAGATCGTTCCGAGTTCCAGGTCACTTGTTGGCCGAACGTGACGCGCTTGCCGCTGCTCGCGAGCAACAGGCGCTGACACAGTATTTCTTTGGCGATCCCCCGGTTACTCGGCACTGCACGGCAAGACAGGCCTGCGATAACGCGGCCGGCTCGCTTGCTGGGCGCGCCGTTGTACTAGAGGCTGGATGGGGCCACACTCCCTTAGGGAGTGGACTATGAAACGGATTCTGGCGATCCTAGGTACATCGTCGATAGTGATCGGTGTCGTGCTGGGCGTGTCGTACTACTTGGAGCTACCAAAGTATCGATTTGAACAAGCCGCCATCGAAACAGCGAAGGAGTTGCCCGGCGCCCGATTGCTGACTTCATTTAAGAGCGGCGATTTGATCTCTCCGATTTCGTGGTTTTGGCCAGCGACGACGACATGGAATTTCGCGGTGCCGGATCCACAGCTTCAAGGTCGGTTCCATACCTTCACGCTGATCTACGGTGAGAAGGATCCTATCGTCTATTTGGTTGACGCGGACTGCAAAGACAAAAAGCTCACTTGGTACGATCTCGACGAACCGGAAGGCGCTTACCCCGCCGTCAACGTATGGGGGGAACCTGTGGTAGCACCGAACGGCAAAACGTATCGGCAAAGTAAGGCTCAGGTGAATACTCCGCCGGGCTGGATGCACCAGTTTTGCGAAACCGATTGGACCAACGAGCGAAGAGCAGCCGCGGCTCAGTAAGCGCAGCTTCGCCACGGGCGCGCGGCCGGAGGATTAAACCAACGTTAACGAGGAGGCATTACGGTCAAGGACGCAGATTGGCCGATCCAAATGGCCGCTGTCTGACTACTACCGGAAAACTTAGCGCTCGCCGTTGCCCACGGCGGGCGCCTATTTATTTTGATCGAGCGCAGCGGCGGCCTGCTTGGGGGCCCGCCGCCACTTGACATCGCAACCGAGTGGATCGGGCGGCTGCAATGCCCAAACCTATCAAAAGAAATGCGGTGCCGGAGTGTGTGGCTAGGGTTAAGCCGGCTTCGCGGTCGACAAAAACGCGTGGCCCAGGTCAGGGGTCCGTCCCATGAAATCAGCCGGAGCCCACTGGCGCGACCGAGACGCGGATACTAAACAGCTCGGCCGGCCTGAGGTTAACTCGGCTCATCGCTCGTCGTTCCGTCGCATTTGTAGGAACCCCGGCCGGTGGTTTAATTTCGGCCGAGGCCCAGGCATGACCAAGCTTCAGTGGGCCCGAGGCCGGGCCGCCCTTACTTCAAGTCGACGATCTGAAATGCCGTTCCAAAAATTGCCCGAATCTCTCATAGAGTAGGCGCATGGTTTGGGGAGAAGCTGCGGCCTTATTCGGTCTCGCCTGTTTTTGGGCGGTCGCTCTTTTCATGGTGTTTCGGGAGCCGGCTGCTTAGACAGCTATCGCGTCTCGAAAATTGATGTGGTAACGGCCAGCGCCGCTTGCCGGGTCCGCATTTTTACCGCTACCATTGAGAGTGTGACCCTGGGATCTCTGGCGGGGCGCCAATGCCGGAAATCGAAAGTAATTTTCTCAGCGATGAAGACATTGCGTTTCTCTGCGACATCGGTGAGTTTGAGCTGCCCGAAGGTAGCGAGCACACAGCACAGCTGCGGCGGCTGATCGCGGCAGGGTTCATCGAATCCGCCAATGCGGGGCAGGCGCCGGCAAAGTTTCAGCTCACCGCCAGGGCGGAGCAGTTTCTCTGCGAGCGCGGTGTTGGCCTCAACGAGGCATAGCGCGTCCAGCCGCTTGCCTTCGCTCCTTACCGCGGGCCGTTCGGAGTGGTGGATTGGACTGCAATCCTTCTTGATACGAGACTGAAACACAATACGATTGTCTAACGCCCGTGATCCGAAAGAAACGAAGCTCGCGGCGGCTTCGCGAATCGCGTAGGGGTAGAGGCTGCGAGGGGGGATCGCACCGTGAACGTCGCAGCTTTTAAGAAACGATCCGAGGATGGCCGAGGGCGCGCGGTATATTCCGCCGTCGAGCGTTCAAACCAAGAGCCTACGTGAACTTGTCGTCTGGTCCGGCCGAGGCACCTTAGGGGATGCTTAGCTCACCTTGTTGGCAGGACGCGGCGAAGAGCCGGATGTTGAGCTTTTTACCTCCGGTGAACTCGAGCTTCTGCGCCGGCCATCTGTTTCGGTCGTCGGCACTCGAGAGGTTTCCGACGATGGATGGTCGCGAGCTCGGCGCCTAGCGCGCGAGCTCGCCGAGCACAGCGTCACTGTAGTGAGCGGTCTAGCCAGGGGCGTTGACACTGCGGTTCTCACAGGCGCGATCGAGAAGTATAGCAAGGTGGTCGCGGTCATCGGCACTCCCATTGATCAAGCCTACGCGATCGAGAACGCCGCGCTGCAAGAAAAAATTTATCGCAATTATCTCCTGATCTCGCAGTTTCCAGTGGAAGAGCGCGTATTCCCCTCGAATTTTCGGAAACGGGCGCCCCTCTGGGCCGCCTTCACACCCGTGCCCGATGTGCTGATTGCATCGGACGGCCGCGGTGCGCGATCCCGGCGGTCGGCTGGCCTTTCATCCTAGCGGAGGCGATGCATTCGCCATCCGGGAATGGCTTGCGGCGGATGCCGATGGTCGCGACGTTCCACGATCGGGCTCTGGGCGGCGAAATCGCCCCCTTCGGCGGCGTCGGCAAGCTCGCCGATGGCGGCCTCGTCGCCCATGGGCTCGAACTCGAGGAACATTGCCGGCGAGCGGCTATCGTCATCGCCGTGCACGACGATCCGCCGCCGAAACTTGGCGGGCGCGGGGCGCGGTGACGCTTCGGCGCGACGATTCGGGTTTTCAATCCGGGCGGTCAAAGAATTTCGATCGGCCGTGGTCTCCCGCTGCAGCACCTGCCCGGAGAAATCCGCCGGATACGGCCAACAAACCTGTTGAAGACGAGATTAAGCCACGTGGAGTGTCCGACGCGACGCCGCGTCGACATCGAGGCGGACGAGTAGCCGTTCAGTACCGCCGGAACAGCCCGACCAGTTTGCCCTGGATGCGCACGCGATTGGGCGGCAGGATCCGAACCTCGTAGGCGGTATTGGCCGGTTCGAGCGCGATCGAAGCGCCGCGGCGGCGAAATCGCTTGAGCGTTGCCTCCTCGTCATCGATCAGCGCGACGACAATGTCGCCGGTGTCGGCGGCGTCGGTGCGCTTGATAAGCGCAATATCGCCATCGAGGATGCCGGCTTCGATCATTGAATCGCCGCGGACTTCGAGCGCGAAATGATCGCCCGAGGTGAGCAGATCGGGCGGCATGTTGATCGTGTGGCTGCGGGTTTGAATCGCCTCGATCGGCGTGCCGGCGGCGATGCGGCCCATTACCGGCACGGCCACCGGCCTTCCGCCTTCGTCCTCGGAAGCGGTGCGCACGCGCCCGAGATTGCCTTCGATGACGCTGGGTGTGAATCCCCTGGCGCGGCCCGAACCGATGCCGTGAGCCACCGATTCCGGAAGCTTGATGACCTCGATGGCGCGCGCCCGGTTGGGAAGGCGGCGGATGAAGCCGCGTTCTTCGAGCGCGGTGATAAGGCGGTGAATGCCCGATTTCGATCGAAGGTCGAGCGCGTCTTTCATCTCGTCGAAGGAAGGCGGGACGCCAGCTTCCTTGAGGCGCTCATGAATAAAGCGCAAGAGTTCGGCTTGCTTGCGGGTCAACATCGGCAGCTCATCCTCTCATAGGCCTAAGACTGGCCGAAACAAATCATGAACATACACTATCCGTTCCATATGTGTTCTGCAACCATTTAATTTGAAGTGAAGGAATCCATCGCGGTCTAAAAACGCCACCTAATGCTCGAATTTAATGATAGCGCAGCGGCTTCCGGCGCTTACTGGAGGCGCGTAAGGCTCTCGGATGATGAGACAATCCGCCCTTGCGAGCGGCACCATCATCGAGCTGTCCTGGACCGGGAAGGGGGTAGCCACCTCTCCGGTGACGCCGTGGCGCAGGCAGGCGCGCAGATAGTCCTCGCGCTCGTCATTGGCTCGAAGATCGCAGCCGAGCACCGCCGATTCGACCGGGATCGTCAGGTCGGCGCGCCCGCTCATGCGGCGGATCAGCGGGATCAGAAACAGGAACGCGCAGACGTAGGAGGAGACCGGATTGCCGGGAAGGCCGAGAATGTGCATGCCGCCGAGGCGGCCATGCATGAGCGGACGGCCGGGCCGCATCGCGACCTTCCAAAACGATAAATCCATACCTTCGGCCGCGAAAGCTTTGTGGACGAAATCGTAGTCGCCCACCGACGCGCCACCGGTGGTCACGAGAATATCGGCCGGAATGTCGCGTGCGCGGCGGGTTGCCGCGACGGTCGCTTCGATCGTGTCTCCGACGAGGCCGAGATCAGTCACCACGGCGCCTTCCTGGCGCGCGAGCGCGGCGAGCGCGAAACCGTTCGAATAAACGATCTGCCCCGGTCCCGGTTCGTCTCCGGGCGGCACCAGTTCATCGCCGGTTGCGAAGAGTGCAATCTTCGGCCGCCTGTACAGCGTCACCAATGGATGGTTCATTCCGGCGAGAAGCGCAAGATCGCGCGCTGTGAGCCGGTGGCCTTTGGCAAACAGGCTCTCCCCGCGGCGAAAATCGAGGCCCTCTTCGCGGATGTGCCGGCCCTTGGTTGACGGTTTGAGCACCTCGACGCGGTCGGCCTCGCGGTTCGCCGCTTCCTGCACAACTACGGTGTCGGCCCCGGCGGGTATCACGCCGCCGGTGAAAATGCGCGCTGTCTCGCCGGGGCCGACGGCAGCCGCAAACGGCCGGCCGGCTGCGACTTCGCCTATCACTTTCAGATAGACGGGAGCATCCGCGACATCGGCGGTGCGCACCGCATAACCGTCCATGGCGGAGACATCAGCCGGCGGCTGGGTCCGCCGCGCCGTGAGATCGCGCGCCAGCACACGCCCATTGGCGTCGTCAAGCGGAACGTTTTCGGGGGACAGCGGCTCGGCATGCGCGAGTACGCGACGAAGAGCGTCGGCCACCGAGATCAGCGCCACGGCATCACTCCTGCGCGCGATAATGGCCCGAGCGGCCGCCGCGTTTTTCGATGAGGCGAATGCCTTCGATGCGCATACCGCGTTCGGTCGCTTTCACCATGTCGTAGATCGTCAGGCAAGCGACCGAAACCGCCGTCAGAGCCTCCATCTCCACCCCGGTCTTGCCGGCGACCTTGACGCGCGCCCGCGCGAGGATGCCCGGCAATTTGTTGTCGGGGATCAGTTCGATTTCGACTTGCGCGATCGGGAGCGGATGACAGAGGGGGATCAATTCGTGGGTGCGTTTGGCCGCTTGGATGGCGGCGATACGGGCTGTGCCGAGCACGTCGCCCTTTTTTGCGTCGCCTTTGCGGACCAGATCGAGCGTCTGGGGCGTCATGATGACGCGTCCTTCGGCGACCGCGATCCGTTCGGTCCCGGGCTTTGCTGAGACGTCGACCATGCGGGCTTCGCCGCGACTGCCGAGGTGTGTGAGCGTCTTCGTCCGCCGGGGCACGGCGTTCACTGTGCGAGCGCGGCGCGAGGCGCGAGCAGCGCGCGCGTCGCGGCTGCGACATCGCTCTGGCGCATCAAGCTTTCGCCGACGAGAAAGGTCGAAATTCCAGCTTTTGCCAGGCGTGCGAGATCTTGCGGTGTGAAAATCCCGCTTTCGCCGACGATGATACGATCCGGCGGAATGAGCGAGGCAAGCCTCTCGCAGGTGGCGAGCGTGGTGTGAAATGTCTTGAGATCGCGATTGTTGATGCCGATGAGCTTGGATTTCAGGGAAAGCGCGCGCTGCAACTCGTGTTCGTCGTGAACCTCCAAAAGGCAGTCCATGCCAAAAGCGGCCGCTGCCGCTTCCAGCGCTGCGGCGCAGGCATCGTCGACCGCGGCCATGATGATGAGGATGCAATCGGCCCCATAGGCGCGTGATTCCGTTACCTGATAGAGATCGTACATGAAGTCTTTGCGTAAAACCGGCAGCGAGGTCGCCGCGCGCGCTTGCTGCAAGTGATCGAGTGCGCCGGCAAAAGAGGGCCGATCGGTGAGGATCGAGAGACAGCACGCACCGCCGGCTTGATAAGCCATCGCCAGGCTTTCGGGATCGAATTCTTGCCGGATCAAGCCCCGCGACGGGCTCGCCTTCTTGATCTCGGCGATGAGCGCATAATCGCCACCGACTAGCCGCCGCTCGATGGTGCGCAGGAAGCCGCGCGGAGCGTCGGCCGCCTTGGCGTCACGCTCGAGGGCGGCGAGCGGACGCGCGCGCTGGGCGGCGGCGATCTCGTCGCGCTTATAGGCCGCAATTTTTTGCAAAATATCAGCCATCGTTCGACACCACGATGAGACGATCGAGCCGGCCTTCGGCTTCGCCGGAATCCACCGAATGGACAGCAAGCGCGAGGCCCGCTTTGAGATCTTTCGCGTTGCCGGCGACGACGAGCGCGGCGGCCGCGTTGAGGAGCGCCACATCGCGGAACGGCGTTTTCTTGCCTTCCAGGACGTCTTCGACGGCTTTGGCGTTCGATTGCGCATCGCCACCGCGCAGTGCTTCCGGCTTGACCTTGGCCAAGCCGACATCTTCGGGCGAAATTTCGAAACTGTGAATGGCGCCGGATTGAAGCGCGGTGACGCTCGTCGGGCCGGATGTCGTGATTTCGTCAAGGCCGTCCGAACCATGCACCACCCAAACGCTCTCGGCGCCGAGATTTTTGAGAACATGGGCCAAGGGTTCGGTCCATTGCTCGGAAAAGACGCCGATCATCTGACGGCGGACACCGGCCGGATTGGACAGGGGGCCGAGCAAATTAAAGATGGTGCGCGTTCCGAGTTCGGCGCGCGTGGCGCCCACGTTCTTCATCGCCGGATGATGAGCCGGCGCGAACATGAATCCGATCCCGGCTTCGCGGATGCAAAGGCCGATCTGCTCGGGCGTTAGGTCAATATTGACGCCGAGCGCGGAAAGCACATCGGCCGCTCCGGAGCGGGACGACAGCGCGCGATTGCCGTGCTTGGCAACGGGAACGCCCGCGCCGGCAACGATCAGCGCGGCGCAAGTGGAAATGTTGAAAGAGCCCAGAGCATCGCCGCCGGTGCCGACGACATCAATGGCGTCGGGCGGCGCATGGACCGGCAGCATTTTGGCCCGCATGACGCTGACGGCGCCGGTGATTTCATCGACGGTTTCGCCGCGCACGCGCAACGCCATCAGCAGACCGCCCATCTGCGACGGAGTGACCTCTCCCGACATCATTTGCTCGAAAGCGTTCGCGGCTTCGTCGCGGCTTAAAGCCGCGCCGGTCGCAACCTTGGCGATGAGAGACCTGATCTCCGAGGTCACGGCGGCGTCCTCAATTTGCCGGCGCCCGCAACCGGGAGCCGGTGCGCGCCGTTGCATCGCCCCGACCGGCCGACCTATTCCATGCCTCGGCGATTTCCAGAAAGTTTTTCAGCATCAAATGGCCATGCTCCGAAGCGATGCTTTCGGGATGGAATTGCACGCCATGCACCGGCAGCCGGCGGTGCGCAATGCCCATGACGAGACCCTCACCGGTCTCTGCCGTGACGGCGAGTTCGGGCGGCATGGTATCGCGTTCGACCACGAGCGAGTGATAGCGCGTTGCCTTGAACGGAGCGTTGATGCCGCGAAAAACTCCGGTTCCCCAGTGGCGGATTTCCGACAGCTTGCCGTGGACGGGGACCGGAGCACGCACGACCTTGCCGCCAAATGCGTCGCCGATCGCCTGATGACCGAGACAAACGCCGAGGATGGGGATGCGCGAAGACGCAGTCGCGATGACATCGAGACAAATGCCGGCCTCCTTCGGCGTGCAAGGTCCGGGCGACAACACAATGGCTTCGGGCTCGCCGGCCATGATCGCGCCGGTGGTCACCTTGTCGTTTCGATGCACTTGGACTTCGGCTCCCAGTTCACCGAAATAGTGCACCAGGTTAAACGCGAAGCTGTCGTAGTTGTCGATGAGAACGATCATGAGCGCTCGTCTACCCTGCGGCTCTTTCAATCGGAGCCGGCGCCGGACATTTTCGCCATAGCGGTCCATTTCGGCAGCTCGGCGGCGAGGAACGACGTATAGTCCGCCGGCGTGCCGAACATCGCTTCTGCGCCAAGGGTTTTTAGTTGAGCTTGCGTCGCAGGTGAAGCAAGACCTGTATTAACCGCGATGTTGATTTTATCGACAATGGGCGCAGGCGTGCCTGGCGGAGCAACAATCCCGGTCCAGGAACTGGCGATGAAGCCCGGCACGCCGCTCTCGGCCATCGTCGGCACGTCGGGAAGCTCGGACAGGCGCTTCGGCGACGGCGTTCCGAGCGGCCGCAGCGACCCGTCGCGCAGGTGGGGCAACAGGATCGAGCAGGTCTCGACGGCAAGATCGATCTGGCCGCCCATAAGGTCGGTCAACACATTGGCGCCGCCGCGATAGGTCACGATCACGAAGTCGGTCTTGGTGAGGTTCTTGAACCAGGCGGCCAGCATGTGGGGCGGCGCTCCGTTGGGCACGCCGAAATTGAGCTTGCCGGGATGAGCGTTGGCGTAGGCAATGAGGCCGGGAACGCTCGTCACCGGCGGTTTCGGGCTTGCCACCATCACATAGGGCACGTCAGCGACCATGGCTACCGGGACAAAGCGTTTCGGATCGTACTCGACGTCTCGATAGAGCGTCGGCCCTATGGCGAGCGTTGCGGCGCTGGCGAGAAGAAGCGTGTAGCCGTCTGGGTCCGACTTGGCGGCGATTTTGCCCGCCAGCGTCGAACCGGCACCCGGCCGATTCTCGACATAGACTTGCTGGCCAAGCTTCTCCGACAGCGACTGACTGATGAGGCGGCCCATGACGTCTGTGGGACCGCCGGGAGGAAACGGCACGATCATACGAATGGGACGTGCCGGAAAAGCATCTTCGGCGAGGGCGTTTTGCCCGCCGAACGCCAAGCCGAACGCGGCCAAGAGGATAATGCGAGCCAGCGAAAGGCTTCCCGGTCTTGTGATACGCATGCAATGAGCCTTCCTCGGGGCCGCGGTAGGCGCAAATATCATGCGCGAAATAAGGGTCTGGCGGAAGTGGGGAGGGTGAAAGCTTCGCTTCTATATTCGCAAGCGACATTCTCCGTCCGCACTTGACAACTAGCATTTGTCATTTTCGTCGCGGCTGCACCCCGACTGATCATCTAGGAACCAGCCCTGCGCGATCTTTTTAGTGTGACCCGCGTAACAGGCTTTGGCTTCCCATCTGAAATTATCTTGGGTCAGCCTTTCTGTAACGATGGCTGATCATGCCAACAGATTTAGGCGACAAAGCACAAGCTCAAGCGCAAGCCACCTTCAACGTGATGGCGGCACTCCCGCCGGTAACGATATCGATCGTTCGGAAGCGATATTGCGACTAATAAGAAGAGGAGCAAATCATGCCCACTCTATGGTGGAGCTGGAGTGAATTCACCCTTCCCGACGCAGCTGAGGACATTGGCGACGTGTACTCCGGGATTGCGGAAGGTCTTACCAATGCTGGCTACACCGATGTAAGGGTAGCTGAAGATGTGCACGGAGCTAAAGGGAACTTCATAGATGCAGTAAGTTACCTTTTCATTAGCAATAGAAACTTCTGGCAAGTCATCGCTTCTGGCGGAGATGGGAGCGTGGCTGACGCACAGGCTGAAGTCGCAGAGGTACAATCCATCATCAACCAGATCAATTATCTCTAAAGGATCGGGTTTTTCCTAACGGTCCGTGCGCTGGCGTAGCTCCGGCAGCTTCGCCACGTTCGCCGCGATCCGCCGTGCGTCCGCGTTTTTCCAAGGCGCGCGCCTATAGCGTTCTTATACCGTGACCCGCCGATCCACCTCGCATCTTTATGCCACGACAACTAGCTACAAGAGAGCAACTTGCGGAGGTGCGCCATGCAGCCTTCCGAATGGGATTTTAAGAGCGAAGAAGACAAAGACGATGCCGCTTGGCCAAAATCCCCCGATGATCGCGTCGATCAGTTTGGGATTAGGACTGCGCTGTTTGTCTTGTGCGTGGCCTTTTTCATTGCTGCGATGTGGCTCGTCAGCAGGCCGAGTTTTGAGAAATGCATTGCACTGGAAAGCACCGCAGAGCGCAATGTGTGCTTTGACACGCTGAGAAAGGAGTTTTTGAAACCTCCAACTCGTTAAATACGAGTGGCGTTATGTTTACCGTAACAACTCCGGCAGCTTCGCAAAATTCGCTGCAATCCTTCGCGCCTCGTCTTTGCTGAGTAGCTTGGCGACTTTGCGCCGTCCGGGCTCTTTCTCGTAGTAGATATACGCCAAGCCCTGCCCATTACGGTCTCTCACAACATAATAGCTGGAGTGTTCCTCGGACGACCACGGTGGGGGAAAGCTGCGATCTGGCATTTTGATTTTCGTAGAAGGAAACCGGAATTGAAAAAGGCCCCACTCGGAGGTTCACACGAGAGGGGCCTTCCATCCCGGCGCTCGCCCTACCTGGTGCCGACACGCGGTTGGGGGGCGTCGTTGTCGATACGGTACGAGCGGCGAGATCGTTAGCCGAAGACTTGAAGAAGGCCAAGCACATTTTTTCTTTGCGCACGCGCGCGCCTCTGCGCCGAAATATAGCGTGTGGTCGCACCGCTCAGAAAACTGGCACTGGATCAAAGCCACTGTGACGCAACCTCGGAACAGGAACGTTTGGCCAGACCGTCGCGTTGCCACTCTGCATCAAACGCAAGGAGTAATTGATGTCCAATCAGCAAAACCAACAAGGCGATCAAGGCGGTCAGCGGCAAGGCGGCGGCCAGAGGGACGACCAGCAGCGCCAACAGCCGAACCAGAAGCCCGGCCAGGGCGGTCAACAGGGCGGCGGCGGCCAACAGGGTGGTCAACACGGCGGCCAACAACCAAACCGCTAGATTTAAAATCCTTCTTCCTGGCCCCGGCAACGGGGTCTCTTTTTAACTGACAAAATCCGCCAGCAACGCAAACCGCGACTGCTTGGCGAGTGATCGAGCGACCCACTAGGTAGAAAATGGCGAAGGCGGTGGTGCATCCTCTCTATCCACCTTGGTATTTGACCCTTTCTCTTTTTTTCTTCAGTTTCTTCATTTCCTTCTTGGCCTCCTTCATCACCTTCTTCGCCTTCTTCATTAGCTTCTTTGCTTTTTTCGATTTGTCCTTCTTCGCCACTGCGTCCTCCCGTTCTGCCACAAATACTTGCCACGGTATAAAAACGAGAGCGCGGAGAGAAGCCTCTGCTCATCTCCGCGCTGACATTGCACGCAAATTCAATTTACGGCTGGCTCTTCAACCAAGTATCGACATCCTTGCGCACCATATCCTTGGCCCAGCCATAGCGCTCTTGCAAGAGGCCTTCTAGCTGCTCACGCTGTCCGTTGATCTGAGTTATATCGTCATCGGTGAGCTTGCCCCACTTCTGTTTGATCTTACCTTGAGCTTGTTTCCAATTTCCTTCGATGCGGTTCCAATCCATTTCACGCCTCCAAGCTAAAAGACCCCCCAAAGCGAAACGTCGCGAGACCCTGGACCGTTCCACACATCGCGTGGTTCCACCTCACGCGAAGGGTTCCTCACCAGGGCGGAGGGAAGCGGCGATTGGTTAGGGTCATCTGTGCTCGGCCGTCGCGTCGACAAGTGCTCGCCGACCGTGTTCCGTAATCACGTACAGTTTCGTACCTGGAAGTCGCCTAATGTACAGCGCTCCAATCAAATGCGCGATTTCGATACTCGAAGCCAGTGCAGCAATGGTTCGCCCACGCTGACCAGCAGCCTCAAGCTCCTTCAAAAACTGAATCTGGTTTCTGTTCAGCCTAATCGCCATTCACCCTCACTGCCGGGCACGGCACCCGTTCGAGCAGGCCCAATCGCAGATAGGCGTTTTTTGATTAGGTACTCTTTGCGGCAGAACAATCAACGATCCTTTCGGGACTTGTTGTCCCGTGTATTGGCTCGGGCTTTCCTGCATTCGATTTTCTATTCGGGGGATGTTTTTGGTGCGACCACGTAAAGCGCGGACCTATTAGGGTTCTCATCCGGCTGTTTAGTCTTTTCCTCAAGCGCACCTGACGACGGCCCTGATGACTTTGGAGACTTTCGCGACCTTGGGGGATTATTCATGGAACGAACGAGCAAACCCTCGTGAGCTATTCGTAAGCTATCAACTGCGTGGCTGAGGTTGTCTAGTTGCGTCTTTATCGCTGCGAGGCGACGCCGTTGACGGCTGGTTGCAACCGACAAAGCACAAATCGCCACCAAGATCACCGCAACAATCAACATAAGAACAGGAGACTGCTGTATCGAGGCAGCTAGAGGATCGATCGAATTGCCCATG
>Ga0187781_10001288_pt1 | contig 18944 bp, 18 predicted proteins | sample 0715_SJ02_MP02_2_FD_132447 | JGI IMG/M metagenome (GOLD analysis project Ga0187781, IMG submission 132447) | Tropical peat soil microbial communities from peatlands in Department of Meta, Colombia - 0715_SJ02_MP02_20_MG | ecosystem: Environmental > Terrestrial > Soil > Wetlands > Peat | place... | reverse complement strand
GATCGCATCACCTTCCGCGACGACCGAGTCTTCCTCGGCAACGAAAGTATTCCGTTCGCAGAACTGACCAAGAAGGCTTACGCTGCGCGGGTGTCGATGTCGGCCTCCGGCTATTACAAGACGCCGAAGCTGCATTGGGATCGCGACAAGGGCAAAGGCCGGCCATTCTTCTATTTCGCCTATGGCGCCGCCTGCAGCGAAGTCGCGATTGATATTTTGAGCGGCGAGATGAAAGTTCGCCGCGTCGACATCCTCCATGATGTCGGCCGTTCCATTAATCCGGCGATCGATATCGGCCAGATCGAAGGCGCCTTCGTGCAAGGCATGGGCTGGTTGACCACCGAAGAACTCGTCTACGACGATAAGGGTCGCCTGCTGACGCATGCGCCGTCGACTTACAAAATCCCGGTCGCGTCCGACGTCCCGGCGGACTTCCGCGTCGGGCTGTTTCCCGGCAGTAACCGCGAGGACACGATCTACCATTCGAAAGCGGTTGGCGAGCCGCCGCTCATGCTGGCGATTTCCGTATTCGCCGCGATCGCCGATGCGATACACTCGCTCAATCCCGGCAAGCCGGTCGTGCTCGACGCGCCGGCAACTCCGGAAGCGATACTCAAAGCGGTCGGCCCCGTCGATGCCGTCGCTGCACTCGCGCCGCTGGTCGGACGCTGATTTGTTGGCCGTTCCCCTCGCCCAAAAAGCGTGGAGGGATTAGATACGTGGACGGCAATGGCAAAGGTTTGGGCTCGCATCCGCGAAACGATTGAGCGGCACGGCAGTGCGGCGCTCCTTAGCGTCGTCGGCGCCGCAGGCTCCGTGCCGCGCGAAACCGGCGCCCGCATTGTGCTGCAGCCGGACGGCGGCTTTTTCGGCACCATTGGCGGCGGCCAGCTCGAATACGCGGCGATCGCCGCGGCGCGCACGGCGCTGGCCGGCGGCCGCGGCAAGGCCGAATTCCGCGATTGGCCGCTCGGGCCAAATCTCGGCCAGTGCTGCGGCGGCATGGTCAAGACGCTGACTGAAACTTTCGATAAGAGCGATCTGCCCGCGGTGCGGCGGCTGGAAGTAGCCGAGCAGGCGGGGGCGTTTGCGACCCATAGCCTGCTCGACGACGACGGCCGGATCGCACGCACGCTTGCGGCGGCGGATGCCGGGAGCCAACACGTGGGCGCTCCGACGCCGTTTGCGAAAATGGCCTTCCACGAGCGATTTGGCGAGATCGCGACGCCGGTCATTTTGTTCGGCGCCGGGCATGTCGGCCGCGCCGTGGTGCTGGCGTTGGCGCCGCTGCCGTTCACGGTACATTGGATCGACAGCAGGCCGGATCAATTTCCCCAGCACGTGCCGGGCAATGTGGTGCCCATCCGCAGCGAGCATCCCGCGCAGGAACTTGCGCAAGCGCCGGGCGATGCCTTCGTCATTGTCATGACCCACTCGCACCCGCTCGATTTCGATATTGCGGCGGCGGCCTTGCAGCGGGAGACTTTTGAGTTCGTCGGCTTGATCGGCTCGGAGACCAAGCGCGCGCGCTTCGCCACTTTTGCCCGGCAGGTCGGGGTCACCGCGCGCCAGCTCGACCGCTTGGTCTGCCCGATCGGCATTGCCGAGATCAAAGGCAAGGAGCCGGCGGTAATTGCTGCCGCACTCGCCGCGCAGCTTCTTGTCGTGCGCGAGCGCACATCGGCGCCGCAAATAAGCCCGGCCACGCAGCCGGCGTGAGGGGCGCGATACCGCGGCTCCGCCGATTTTTGACCCATTTGCGACGCTGGCGTGCAGCTTTTGTAATTCGTGCGGCCTTGCAGCGCGAAATTGCCAAAGCAACCGTAGGCCCTATACTGATTTTCGCAATTGCAGGGAAGTCGCGACTTTTTTCAGCGAAGAACTTGGAGGGCCTCATGCGCATGATGTTGAAGTTTTCTCTTCCCGTCGAAAAGGGCAATCAGGCTTTCAAGGACGGTTCATTAGGTAAGGTCATGGAATCGATCATGACCAAGCTGAAGCCGGAGGCCGCCTATTTCGGGACGACCGATGGCAAGCGCGGCGGCATGCTATTTTTCGATCTGGCCGAACCGTCGCAGATCATCGATGCCGTCGAGCCGTTCTTCTTGAACTATAACGCCGCGGTAGAGTTGGTGCCGGTCATGACCGGCGAGGATTTGCGCAAAGGCCTCTCTAGGGCGTCCACCTGACCCGTTGATTACGTGCTATCGCTGCCGCCGCTCGATCTGCCGTCTTAAAGTACAAAAACGTCGAGGGCGGCGCTGCAGCGCGCGGTCAGACCAGGTTCGCGAGCGCGTGTTCGATCTCGGCGAGCGTGGCAGCTTTTTGCGCCACAGGCATTAGCGACGCCTGCACACTGTTGCGCGCGATGGCGACGATTTCCTCGCGCGTGAGCGCCAGCGCGTCGGCGACGGCGCGGAAATTGTCATTGACGTAGCCGCCGAAATACGCCGGATCGTCAGAATTAACGGTGACGACGAGTCCCTTGTCCATCATCCGCCGTATCGGGTGACGCGCAAGATCATCGACAACGCGAAGCCGTAGATTGGACAATGGGCAGACGGTCAGCGCCATGCGCTCGCCCGCAAGCCGCGCCACCAGGCTAGCGTCTTCGAGCGAGCGATTGCCGTGGTCGATGCGCTTGACGCCGAGCACGTCAAGCGCCTCCCAGACGTAACTCGGCGGCCCTTCTTCGCCGGCATGCGCGGTCAAAAAGAATCCGGCATCGCGAGCGCGGCGGAACACGTTCTTGAATTTGCTCGGCGGGTGGCCGGTTTCCGACGAGTCGAGGCCTACGCCGGCAATCCGGTCGCGAAACAGGAGCGCGCTGTCCAAAGTCTGTTCCGCTTCGGCTTCGTCGAGATGGCGCAGGAAGCACATGATCAGGCTGGCGTCGACGGCAAGCTCCCGCCGGGCATCGGCGATGGCCCGCGAGAGCCCGCCAATCACGGTTGCAAACGGCACGCCGCGCGCGGTGTGGCCTTGCGGATCGAAGAACATTTCCACGTGGCGAACATTGTCGGCCCGCGCGCGCCGAAGATATGCGAAGGCGAGGTCATAAAAATCCTGCTCGGTGACAAGCACCGACATGCCCCGGTAATAGACGTTGAGAAAATCTTGCAGGTTGCCGAATTGATAGGCACGCCGGACGGCTTCGACCGAGTCGTAGGGCAGCTTTATAGTGTTGCGCCGCGCCAGCGCAAACATCAGTTCCGGTTCGAGGCTGCCTTCGATGTGAATGTGCAGCTCGCACTTGGGCAGTCGTTTGATCAGAGTTTCAATCTCGGGCATCGTCTTGTTGGTCCGCCGCCGCAACCATCGTCATTATCTGGTGCTGCGGGGGCCAGGAACGCAATACGCCCGCCGGTAAAGCGGCGCGGCCGGAACCGAACGACGCGAAGGGGCCGATGGACGTGGACGTTGGCGAGGTCGCCGAAATGCTGATGCGGGAGCATGCGGAGGGCATGACGTTCCAACCCTTTGCGGCGGTCTTTGGCATCACCAGCACCGATGATGCCTATGCGGTGCAACGCGAATATGTCCGACGGCTCAAGCAATCGCGCAGCACAAAAGCCGCCGGTTATAAGATCGGACTCACAACCCCACGCATGCAGCAAATGTGCGGCATCGACAGTCCGGTCGCCGGCGTCGTTCTTAAGGATGGCGTGCATGCCTCCGGTACGCGCCTCAGCATCTCCGCCTACGGCCACGTTGGCCTGGAATTTGAGATTGCCGTGCGACTGGGGCAGGACCTTGTGCCCCGTGGGCGCACGCCGAGCCTCGCCGAGGTGGCGGCGGCGGTCGATGGCGTCTGCCCGGCGATCGAGCTCATCGATGACCGCGGTGCCGACTATCGCAAGCTCGATGCGCTCTCGCTGATCGCCGACAATGCCTGGAACGGCGGCATTGTGCTAGGCGGCTTCACGCGGCCTTGGCCCGATCTCGCCGCCATCGAGGCGGTTGTGTCCGTGGACGGCCAGATTATTGATCGCGGTTTCGGACGCGACGTGCTCGGTCATCCGTTTTACCCGGTGGCGTGGCTTGCAACCCATCTTGCCGCGCAAGGATCACCGCTGTGCGCCGGCGACGTTGTTATGACCGGCAGTCTCGTGACCACCAAATTTCCCGACCGCTCCACGAGCTATCATTACGAACTGAGGGGCTGCGGCGCGGTCGAACTGTCAGTCAGCGTATGAGCGGCACATGCGGGAGCGAATATGGACCTCGGCTTGAACAACAAAAGCGCGTTGGTCACCGGCGCCTCGCGCGGGCTCGGCAAGGCCATTGCCGCGGCGCTCTCCGCAGAGGGCGCCAAAGTCGCTATCTGCGCCCGCGATACGGCGCGTCTCGAAGCCGCCGCCAAGGAGGTCGGCGCGATCGCTTTTTCCGCCGACCTCTCGCAACCGGGCGCAGCGGACTCGGTGTTGCAGCAGGCGACCGATAAGCTCGGGGGCATCGACATTTTGGTGGTCAATACCGGCGGCCCGCCTGCCGGCGGTTTTGCCGCCATTTCCGGCGACGCGTGGCGGGCGGCGTTCGAGGGCTTGTGGATGAGCGCGGTCGACTTGATCCGCGGCGCGCTGCCGGGCATGCGCCAACGGCGCTGGGGGCGGATCATGATCGTGACCTCGGTGTCGGCGAAGGAGCCCCTGCCAAATCTGATGATCTCGAACGCGCTGCGCCCCGGTCTGCACGGACTGGTGAACGCGCTCAGCCGCGAAGTCGCGGGCGAGGGCGTCACCGTCAACGCCATCATGCCGGGCTACACGCTGACCGAGCGGATCCGCGAGCTCGGTATCGACGAAAGAGAGGCGGCCGCGCAAATACCGGCGCGGCGCATGGGCCGGCCGGAAGAATTTGCCGCGCTCGCCGCATTCCTCGCCTCGGAACAAGCCGGCTATATAAGCGGGCAAGCCGTCGCCTGCGACGGCGGATTTTTGGGCGCGATCTGAGTTGGTTGGCGACGCCAAATGAAGAGTAAGCGCCTAGTCATGCCAAAAGGGTTTGAACTTCTCTGCCTGGAGTTCAACCGAATAGCCAAGGTCCTTCAGCTCGGCCTCGCTCATCATTCGTAGCTCGCGACGTGAATGAGCCCGGCATCGCCACTCACGAAGTGTCTCAACAAGTTTTTTCCTCAGCGACGGTGCGCCGCCAGCCGATTCGATGAGCGTAATCGACGGAATGGCAGATTTCGTCGCCAATGCGATGCTCCGATGCATACTTGGATTTTTCTGGATTTGGCTGAGGTTAAATCGACTATCGGTACGCGCGGTGAAGCAACAATGACGAAAAGACGACGCGCTCAGCTCCGTTTTGGCTATTCAAGACGTGTGCCAACCAGGCTTGCAGAAGAATTCCAGTTCAAAAACAAATATTTGTTTATTCCATTTCGTTTCCACGAATCCTGGCTCGCCCATCGGTCATTCAGAAAGCCAATAATTTGCGCTTGTGACGAAGCGCTTAGCCGTCCGGCCGCTCGTGACGCGATCAAAACGCCGGCTTGCCGGCGATATAGGTCTGGCGCACGGCGCGGTCGTCGCCGAGCGTCATCAGCACGAACAATTCCTCTTCCAGATCGCGGGCGACTTGCATGCGGTGCGCCATCGCCGGGGTGGCGCGGGCATCGAGCACCACGAGGTCGGCGTAGGCACCGGGCTCGATCAGCCCGATTTCGCCGTCGAGGCTAAGCGCCGCGGCATTTCCGCGGGTCATCAGATCGAAGGCGGCCAGCGCCGGCAGGTTCTGGCCTTGCAGCTGCATCACTTTGTAGGCCTCGGCGGCGGTGCGCAGCATGGAATAGGACGTGCCGCCGCCGACGTCGGTCGCGAGCGCAATGCGCACGCCGGCGGCGCGCAGCCGCTGGTAATTGAACAGGCCGGAGCCGATGAACAGGTTCGAGGTCGGGCAGAACACCGCGACCGCTTTCGTGTCGCGCAGCAGCGCTACTTCCGAGTCTTGCATGTGTATGCAATGGCCCATCAACGAGCGTGGGCCCAGCAGGCCGAAACGATGATAGACCGCGGTGTAGCTCGCGTCGTTGGGAAAGAGTTTTTTGATGGTCGCAATCTCGTCGAGATTTTCGTCGAGATGGGTCTGCATCAGGACAGTGGGGAATTCCTTCAACAAGGCGCCGAGGTCTGCAAGCTGGGCATCGGTTGAGGTGATGGCAAAGCGCGGCGTCACCGCGTAGCGCTGGCGGCCTTTGCCGTGCCAGCGCCTGATCAGGTTGCGGCTGTCGGCGATGGCGGAAGCCGCCGGCGCCAGCAGCCCGGGCGGCCCGTTGCGGTTCATCACCGCATTGCCGGCGATCATGCCGGCATTGCGTTCTTGTGCGGCGGTAAACAGTGCGTGGGTGGAGACCGGATGCGCGGTGCAATAGGCGCAAGCCGTGGTCGTGCCGTTGCGGAAAAGTTCGTCGAGAAAAAATTCTGCGTTGCGCGCGGCGTGAGCCGGATCGGCGAATTTTTGTTCCTCGACAAAGGTGTATTTGGTGAGCCATTCGAGCAACTGCGCGCCATAGGACGCGATCACTTGCGTCTGCGGATAATGAATGTGCGGATCGATGAAGCCGGGCAGGATCAAAGCGCCAGGATGATGCGCAACCTTCGCTCCGTCTGACACGCGCGACGTTAATTCGTGAGCCGGCCCCACCGCCTCGATGCGGCCGTCGCCGGCGACCAGCACCAGGCCGTCTTCGAGATAGCGATAACTTCCGGCGTCGCCGGCGCCACTCGGCGCGCGCAGGAAACTCAACAGCCGGCCGCGGATGCCGCGCAAACTAGGGCCTGACATGCCCGCATTCACTTCGCGACGGCGCCGGACTTAAACCAGGAGGCAAGCACTAGGCGCTCCTCGTTCGTCATCTCGGTAATATTGCCCGGCGGCATGAAATTCGAGCGGACGGCGACAATCTCGATCAGCCGAGCGTGGACGCGTATTTGCTCGTTGGAATCGAGCAGCACCCCCTTCGGCGCGGCTGGAATGCCGTCCCAGACGGGCTCGGCGGCATGACACATGCTGCAACGGGACAGCACAATCTCGCTGACTTCCGTGAATTTCGGCGGCGGCGGCAGCGCGCTTACCGTTGCCGCACGCGGGCCGGCGGCCGACAGCCAGGCGACCGCCGCCATGCCGGCCGCGGCCACTCCCCAGGTCCACCACGGATTGCCTTTGCCTTGGTGGCGCGAATTGAAGAAATGCCGGATCACCGGACCGATGGCGATGACAATGGCGACGATGAGCCAGTTGAACCGGGTGGCGAAGAACAACGGCCAATGATTACTCAGCATCAGAAAAACGACCGGCAGCGTCAAATAGTTGTTGTGCACCGAGCGCTGCTTGCCGAGTTCGCCCCAGCGCGGATCTGGCTCTTTGCCGGCGAGCATCGCCGCGACCGACTTCTTTTGGTAGGGAATAATGACGATAAAGACGTTCGCCACCATAATGGTGCCTATCACGGCGCCGATCTGGTTGAAGGCGCCGCGGCCGCTGAAGACGTGGGTGAAGCCGTAGGTCAGCGCCACGAGAAAGGCATAGCCGACGAGTGCCAGCGGCACCCCGTGATTGCCGAGCGGCGAGCGGCAGAGACCCTCGTAAATCAGCCAAGCCGCGACCAGGGTAGCAAAAGCAATGCCGGCGGCTTGCGCCACCGTCATGTCGAGGACCGACTTGTCGATCAAAAAAAGATCGGCGCCGAGATAATAGACGAGCACCAAAAGCGCAAACCCCGACAGCCACGTGGTGTAAGCTTCCCATTTGAACCAGGTGAGGCTGTCGGGCATTTGCGCCGGCGCCACCAGATATTTCATCATGTGGTAGAAGCCGCCGCCGTGCACCTGCCACTCGTCGCCTTTCACGCCGGCGGGCAGTCCGGGCCGCGGCTTGAGCGAAAGATCGAGGTGAATGAAATAGAACGAGCCGCCGATCCACGCGATGCCGGCAATGACATGCAGCCAGCGGAGGATGGCGCTTGCGGATTCGGTGAGTATCAGCTCCACGAGTTCCCGCTCCCCTCTTTATCGCCGGCAAAACACAATGGCAGAACGGCATTTGGTTGCGCAAGCTTCCGGCGGCGGCGGGCCCGGCCCGCGATTTTCCCCACCTGCCGTCTTTTGCTCGCGGCGAATTTGTCGGATGATGACCCCGGAGAGGCGAGGGCCGGCGCTCGCGCATCTGGAACGATCCTTGCAATAAACGCTGCAAACGCTGGTAAACTCAACTATGTGCATCGCTTGCCATGCTTGATCCGTCGCCCGCATCCGATCCTTTGCGCTCGGCGCCATTGTTGAGCGCCGTGTCCATCAGCAAGCGCTACGGCGACTTTCTCGCCAATGACGGCATTGACCTCGACCTGTTCCCGGCCGAGATCCACGCGCTCCTCGGCGAAAACGGCGCCGGCAAATCGACGCTGGTCAAGGTCATGTACGGGCTCATCCAGCCGAGCGGCGGCGAACTCCGCTGGATGGGGCAGAAAGTCGTTCTCAGCGGCCCGTCGGAAGCGCGAAATCTCGGCATCGGCATGGTGTTTCAGCACTTCACCCTGTTTGAAAATCTCAACGTGGCCGAGAACGTTGCGTTGGGGCTGCCGCCGACGGAGTCGTTTGCGGCCATCTCCGAGCGGCTAAGGGAAACGGCGCGGGTTTATGGCCTGCCGCTCGATCCGAAGCGCGAGGTGTGGCGGCTGTCGGTCGGCGAGCGCCAGCGCATCGAGATCGTGCGCGCGCTCATGCAGAATCCAAAACTTCTCATTCTCGACGAGCCGACTTCAGTGCTCACGCCGCAAGAGGCCGATCTGCTCTTCGTCGTGCTGGAGCGCCTCAAGGCCGAGGGTCGCGCTATTCTCTACATCAGCCACAAGCTCGAAGAGGTGAAACGGCTCTGCGACACCGCGACCATCCTGCGCGGCGGCAAGAAGGTGGCGACGTGCAATCCACGCCAGGAAACCGCTGCGTCGCTGGCGCGGATGATGGTCGGCGGCGAGATCGGCGAAGTCAAAGCGGCGTCGGGGCGCGACACGTTGGTGCCGCGGCTTGTTATCAAAAACCTGTCGCTCGAGCCGGACGATCCACACGGCACCCGGCTCGAAGACGTGTCCCTCGAAGTGCGTGGCGGCGAGATCGTCGGCATTGCCGGCGTTGCCGGCAATGGTCAAGACGAATTGTTCGCGGCCCTCTCTGGCGAGCGGCTCGCGCCCGGCGAAGGTGCCATAGTGATCGAAGGCGAGGGTGTGGGACTGCTCGACGTTACCCAACGGCGCCGCATGGGTGCAGCGTTCGTCCCCGAAGAGCGGCTGGGCCACGGCACCGCGCCGCGCATGAAGTTATCCGAAAATGCGCTGCTGACCGGACACGCGGCGAGCGGTATGGTCAAGAAGGGATTCATCGACAAGCCGGCGACGCTGGCGCATGTCGATCGCACGACGAAAAGCTTTGACGTGCGCAAGGCCAAACGCGATCCGGAGGCGGTCAGCCTGTCGGGCGGCAACCTGCAAAAATTCGTCGTCGGCCGCGAAATCCTGCGCGAGCCGCGCGTTCTCGTCGTCAGCCAGCCGACCTGGGGCGTGGACGCGGGCGCGGCAGCGACGATCCGTCAGGCGCTGCTCGATCTCGCCGCGCGCGGCGCGGCGGTGCTGGTCATCAGCCAGGACCTCGACGAGCTCGCCGAGGTCGCCGACCGCATCGCCGTGATGTTCCACGGCCAATTGTCGGCGCCGCTTAAGGCCGCCGAAGCGACCCGCGAAAGATTAGGCTTGTTGATGGGCGGCGCTAACACAGAGCGCGAATCAACCGAGACCGAGACCAAGCATGCAGTTGGTGCTTGAAAAGCGCGCCGAGCGGTCAACGCTGATCGCGGTGACCTCGCCGCTTATCGCGGTGGCGCTGACGCTCATCACCTTCGCGATCCTGTTCGCGATTATGGGCAAGAATCCAATCGAAGCGCTCTATGTTTATTTCATCGAGCCGCTGACCGACCCCTTTACCCTGCAGGAGATCGCCGTCAAGGCGACGCCGCTGGTAATGATCGCGGTTGGGCTCGCGCTCTGTTACATCGCCAACATCTGGAATATCGGCGCCGAAGGACAATTCATCGTCGGCGCGGTATGCGGCAGCTGGCTTGCGGTGCGAACCAACGGCACCGATGTCGGACCTTGGCTGCTGCCGGTCATGTTGCTGCTGGGCGCGATCGGCGGGGCGCTCTACGGTCTCATCCCGGCGATCTGCCGCGTCTATTTCGGCGCCAGCGAAATCCTGACCAGTTTGATGCTGGTCTATATCGCCAATCTCGGCCTCGACTACATGGTGCGCGGCCCGTGGCGCGATCCGCAAGGACTTAATTTTCCCACCACGGCGGCGTTCGATCCGGCGGCGAGCATTGGCACGCTGTTCGAGGGCACCGGTCGCCTGCATGCGGGCTCGATCATCGCGCTTTTCGTCGTCATGCTGATCGCGGTGCTGCTCGGACGCACCCTCATGGGATTTCAAATACGCCTCGTCGGAGCGGCACCGCGAGCGGCGCGGTTTTCCGGCTTCAACGCCGACCGGTTGGTGCTTTTCAGTTTTGCGGTGTCCGGTGCGCTCGCCGGTCTTGCCGGCATTATCGAAGTGGCGGGACCGATCGGCCACTTGGACCCCGGGGTGCCCTCCGGCTACGGCTTCACCGCGATTATTGTCGCCTTCCTCGGCCGCCTTAATCCGATCGGCATCCTGATCGCCGGATTGTTCCTGGCGCTGACCTTCATCGGCGGCGAAGGCGCGCAGATTTCGCTCAAAGTCCCGCTCGATCTGACCAAGGTGTTCCAAGGCATTCTCTTGTTCTATGTGCTCGCGTGCGACTCAATGATCGTCTACCGCATCCGTCTGCTACGAACCCAAAAAAGAGTAGTGCCGGTCCATGCTTGAGACGCTCAGCAATATCTTTCATCTGATTTTTTCGGAAAGCTTCATTCTCACGGTAGTGACGGCCTCGACGCCGCTGTTGCTGGCGTCGTCCGGAGAGCTCGTGGTGGAACGCTCAGGCGTGCTCAATCTCGGTGTCGAAGGCATGATGATCGTCGGCGCGGCGTGCGGTTTCGCCGGCACTTTTTGGTCAGGGTCGACTCTGGTCGGCGCGCTCTGCGGCATCCTCGCCGGCGCGATGTTATCGGCAATATTTGGCATTTTGACGCTTGGTCTCGCCGTCAATCAGGTGGCGACCGGACTGGCGCTGACGATTTTCGGCGTCGGCCTTTCCGGGCTGATCGGCGCGCAGTTTGTCGGTGAGCGAATTGTGCCGGCGGCGCACCTTTACTTGCCAGTGCTCACCGGCATTCCCGGCATCGGCCGTATCGTCTTCGGCGAGGATCCATTCGTCTATGTCTCGATTGCACTCATCATCGGCATTTGGCTGTTCCTCTATCGCACCCGCGCCGGCCTGGTGCTGCGCGCGGTCGGCGACAATCACGCGTCCGCGCACGCGCTTGGCTACCCGGTGCTCCGCCTTCGCATGCTGGCGGTGCTGTTCGGCGGCGCCTGCGCTGGACTGGCCGGCGCCTACCTGCCGCTCGCCTATACGCCGTTCTTCATCCCGGGCATGACCTCGGGCCGCGGCTGGATCGCGCTGGCGCTGGTGGTGTTCGCTTCATGGCGGCCGGGCCGTCTGGTCGTCGGCGCTTACCTGTTCGGCGCGGTAAGCATTCTCGGCCTCGCCCTACAGCCGCTTCAGCTCGGCATTCCGCAGCAGGTGATGAACATGCTGCCCTATCTTGCCACCGTCGTCGTTCTCGTGTTGATTTCGCGTACGCGCGGCACCGCCGGGTCCGCCGCGCCTGCGTCATTGGGTATGGTATTCGTGCCTGACCGATGAGACGTCCTGCGGGCGCGTTGCGGGCGCTTCGCACGTAGGGGGAACTGCAAAAAGCTAAGGAACTGAGATACGCCCGTGTTTCCAACCCGGAGTGAAAAGTCATGAAGAAATGGAACATCGTTGCAATCGGCGCGGTGCTCGCGCTGGCGACCGCAACGTTCGGCGCCTCCTATGCCGCCGACAAGCTCAAGGTCGGTTTCATCTATGTCGGCCCGATCGGCGACCTCGGCTGGAGCTATCAACACGATCTCGGCCGCAAGGCCCTGGAAAAGGCTCTCGCCGGCAAGGTCGAAACCACCTACCTCGAGAACGTGCCGGAAGGCGCCGACGCCGAGCGCTCCATCGAGCAGCTCGCCCGCGCCGGCAACAAGCTGATCTTCACCACCTCTTTCGGCTTTATGGACGCGACGCTGAAAGTCGCTAACAAATATCCGAACGTGTTCTTCGAGCATGCCACCGGCTTCAAGCGCGCCAAGAACCTGAGCACCTACGCCGCTCGTTTCTATGAGGGGCGCTATATCCAGGGTCAGATCGCCGGCAAAATGACGAAGTCGAACATCATCGGCTACATCGTCTCGTTCCCGATCCCGGAGGTCATCTCCAATATCAACGCCACCATGCTCGGCGCGCAGTCGGTCAACCCGAACGTCAAGTTCAAGATCATCTGGGTGAACTCGTGGTTCGACCCGGGCAAGGAAGCCGACGCCGCCAAGACGCTCATCGATCAAGGCGCCGACGTCCTCACCCAGCACACCGATTCGCCGGCCGCGACCCAGATTGGCTCGCAGCGCGGCGTCTACACGTTCGGCGAATCTTCGGACATGATCAAATTCGGTCCGAAGACGCAGCTGACCGCCGACACGGCTTATCGGGGCGGCTACTACACCAAGCGCGCCCAGGACGCCCTCGATGGCAAATGGAAGTCGGCAGACACCTGGGGCGGTATCGATTCAGGGATGGTCGTCATGGCGCCCTACACCAATATGCCTGACGACGTGAAGAAGATGGCGACGGACACCGAAGCGGCCATCAAGAGCGGCTCGCTGCATCCGTTCAAGTGCCCGATCACCGATCAGGACGGCAAGACCGTCGAGTGCAAGGGCGGCAGCCACCTTGATCCCGGTCAGATCCTGAGCATGAACTGGTACGTCAAAGGAATCGACGACAAGATTCCGGGCAAGTAGCCGGTAATCACAGTCGGAATGGCGAATGGCCGGGTAGAATTTTGTTGGAGCATGATCTTTTCGGAAAACCGGTTTCCACTTTTCCGGATCATGCTCTAACGCCCGGCCATTTGTTTGCTTAAGTCTTCCAGTAACGTGCTAGTTGCCCGCCGCGTAGGCGTCGAGTTCCGCCAAGTACCGGTCCTTTAGCGGCCGCGGCAGCCAGGTGCTTTCGAAGGCGTTGCGCGAAAGCTGCACGATGTCCTTCTTGCCGAGATCGGCCTCTTGCTGGGTGCAGAGGAAATTTTCGTTGATATAACCGCGGAAATAGGCCGGATCGTCGGAATGCACCGTGGCGCGGATGCCGAGTTCGAGCATCCGCTTGATTTCCTTTGCCTTGCTGCCGTTGGTGACGAAGGCATTGGAAACCGGGCAGATGGTAAGCGCGATTTGTCGCTTTGCCACCTCGTCGATCAGCTTGTTGGAATCCAGCACATTGACCCCGTGATCGATGCGGTTAACGCCGATTTCCTCCAAGCATTGCCGGATATGCTCAGTCGAATTTTGCTGATCGACGTCGCAATGCATTGTGAGCAGGAAACCTTCATCGCGGGCGCGCGCAAAAACCTCCTTGAATTTGACCGGCGGATTGTTCTTCTCGTCGGAATCGAGCCCGACACCGATAATCCATTCGCGGTAGGGAAGCGCCTGCACCAGCGTCGTCATTGCGAATTCCGCGCTCCAGTCGCGCAGGAAGCACATGATGAGCTGGCTTTTGAGTCCGAGGTTGCGTTCGGCGTCCATCTGCGCCCGCCGGATGCCGCGGATCACGACGTCAAAGGGCACGCCACGGCCGGTATGCGGCTGCGGATCGAAAAACATTTCACAATAGCGCACGTTGTGGGCGCCCGCCTTGCTGAGATAGCCGTAAGTCAGATCGTAGAAGTCCGGCTCGTGCGCGAGCACGCGCATGCCTTCGTAATAAATCTTCAGGAACGAGGGCAGATCGTGGAAATCGTAGGCCGCGCGCATCGCGGCGGCATCCTTGTAGGGAAGCATCATACCGTTGCGCTTCGCCAGTTCGAATTTCATTTCCGGCTCGAGCGTGCCTTCGAGATGCACGTGCAGCTCGCATTTCGGCATGCCGGCGATAAAGTCTTCCAGATCGCCCATAGTTGCTCCGTTACAATGTCTCCGGCGTCGGTGTCGCCTTGCCTCCGGCAAGGCTGAATTGTGGAATGTGCCCCAATTCTTGGACCAATGCGGCGTCGCCGCCCAGCGTTTTCTTCCAGGCATGGCCTTCGGTCAGGATCACCGCGGCGCCGACGATGTTGGCCCCGGCCGAGCGCGCGAGCTTGAGCGTCGCCGCAAGGCTTGAGCCGGTCGCCACCACATCGTCGACCACCGCCACGCGGCGGTTGGCAAGAAGCGGAACCGACCGGCGGTCGAGCAGCAGCCGCTGCTTGCTGGCTGTCGTTACCGATTGGACCTCCTGGGCCAGGGCGTCGGCCAGGTGGATCTTAGGCGACTTCTGCGCGATGACATATTGATCGAGGCCAAGCGCGCGCGAGACCTCGATTACAACCGGTATGCCCAGCGTCGCCGCTCCAACCACGATCTCGGGCTTGAGCGGTGCAAGCTTTGCGGCCATCGCCTTGCCGATCCGTTCGCCGAAGCGCACGCCCATGTCGATCACCATCAGGAGCGAAATCGCGAGCGTGTCGTTGATCGGCACTATCGGCAGCATTACCGGCTCGCCCGCGATATCGACGGTATAAGTTTGTGTCATCACCCTTTTCTGTCGTTCGATGGAGACGATCGGCAAGATGACCTCGTTGCATGGAATATGCCAGACGCGACGCCACGCTGGTCATCGCCGATGTGTCTCCATCGCCTTGGCAGCATCCCGCGGGGCCTGGGCTGGGGACGGACCGCCCGGCCTCTTTACCGCTTCTTTATTGTGTGCGCCGAACCGCGCCATGATGCCCGTCGGTCGTCTCCCTGTTAATTTTTTCTTGATCCTCTTCGCCATAAATTTGCGGGCGGCCGTCTATTTGCGGCGGCCGTTCCTTTCCCGCGTTCGGACAGTGCCGGGCATATAGCGAGGAGCGTACACTATGCTGGAACAACTGAATCGTCTGACGCTCCCGGCCGCCATTTCCATAGCGTCCTTTGACGCGACGTTCTTCATCGCCGCCGGCTTCTTTGAGCTTACCGCGCGTGAAATTCTTCTCGGCATTGTTGCCGGTGCGATCGGCGGACTAAGCGTGCTGGCGACGGTACTTTGGCAATCGGCAAGAAACGTCGCCCCCCGAGTCACGCCCTCGTAATCGAGCTTCCGCAAGCCGCCGCATCTTTTACCATGCTTTTCCCCCACGACGAGAAAATGTGGCGGCGATTAAAAGCGTTTGTGAACGACGAGAGCGCTGCTACTGCCATCGAATACGCCATCATCGCCGCCGGCCTTTCCATCGTCATTGTCTCGGCGGTGAACGGCATCGGCAGCAAGCTCAACACCACATTTTCTTCGGTGTCGACCCAGCTGAAATAAACGGCACGCATTGGCGACGCGCTGGGCGATGTCGGCCGGAAGGAGCGGCTCACCACGGCTGCTCAATCTGGCCGCTTTTACTCTGCGGGATCGCCACCACCAAAGAGCGGCGTAGGCAAGGATGATGGTTCCGAACGGCTCCGGCACGGCGAACGCCCCGAACAGCGCGAGCGTCGCCGGCGACTCGAAGCGCTTTCTGAACGAGAGTCGCTCCAGCAAAGTCATGGCCGAAAGCCTCGACAGACTACGGAGCGGCTAAATTAATCCTTCTTTAACCACGACGGGCGAAGCGGCTTAAACAATGGTTAACGCAATCTCAGGGATTTGCGTTTGCCGGTGGCCGGCGACCGAGCCGGTCGCATTGGGCGAGGCGTTTCGGCCATTTAGCCTTGGTCGCCCTGCAATTCCTTCGCCGCCGCGGAATGCCGCCGCATCAGACCGGCGAGATCGAGTCCGGGAATCTCGCCGTTCTCGACGATCCAGCGGCCGCCGACCATGACCCGGTCGGCGCGATGCGCGCCGCAGAGGACGAGCGCCGCCAACGGATCGCCGCTCCCGGAAAAACGCAATTCGTCGAGTTTGAACAAGGCGAGGTCGGCCATCTTGCCCACGGCGATCTCGCCGATGTCGCTCCGGCCGACGCAAGCCGCCGAGCCCGTGGTCGCCCAGCGCAGCGCGTCGAGATGGCTCACCTTGCCGACGCCGTAACGGCTCCGCTGCAGCAAGAATGCGGCGCGCACCTCTTGCATCAGATTGGACGCGTCGTTCGACGCCGAACCGTCGACGCCGAGGCCGATGCGGACGCCGGCATCTTCCATGGCGCAGACCGGGCAGCCGCCCGAGGCAAGCGTCTGATTGCTGCACGGGCAGTGCGCGACGGTCGTGCCGGCGCGCGCAAGCCGCCGGATCTCATCGGCCGTGAAATGAATGCCGTGCGCGAGCCAGGTCCGCGCGTTGAGCCATCCGCATTCTTCCAGGTAATCGAGCGGGCGGCATTTATAGAGCCCGTGGCAGAAACGGTTCTCGTCTTCTGTTTCGGCAAGGTGAGTGTGCAAGCGCACATTTAGCCGCGCCGCCAGGTCGGCTGTGGCGCGCATCAGCGAGGTGGTGACGGAGAACGGCGAGCAGGGCGCGAGCGCAATCTGCACCATCGCCCCGTCGCCGCGCTGGTGATGGCGCTTAACCACGCGCTCGCAGTCGGCGAGGATCGTGTCCTCGTCTTGCACGATCGAGTCCGGCGGCAGTCCGCCGTCGCGCTGCGAAAGATTCATCGAGCCGCGAGTCAACAGCACACGCATACTCAGGCGCCGCGCGGCGCCCACTTCGATGTCGACAGCCTCTTTCAGGCCATCGGGAAAGATATAGTGGTGATCCGTCGTCGTAGTGGCGCCAGACAACAAAAGCTCCGCCATGGCCAGCGTCACGGCGAGATCGAGCGCTTCCGGCGTCATTCGCGCCCAGATCGGATAGAGCGCCTGCAGCCAGGGAAACAATTCGCGGTCAAGCGCCGCGGGAACGGCGCGGGTCAGCGTCTGATAAAAGTGGTGGTGGGTATTGATCAGCCCCGGCAATACCACATGCTCGCCGGCGTCGAAGGTCTTTATGTTCGGCGTTGTCGGTGTGCCACCGGCTGGCACCAATTCGGCAATGCGGCCATCCACAACGACGATGCCGCGCCGCGCTCCCTCGGCGAGAATGGCGAGCGGGTCTTTGATCCACAACGCTCGTTCTACTTGGCTTGTCATGTGAGACGCCCGAGTGAACGAGGGTGCAATCAGCGTGCCGGAGGGACGCTCCGCTTTTACTCTGTTGAATACTACGGTGTCTAATTATACGGACATATGGCTCAGCACATCACCGGCCCGCCGCGTTTCTTGCCGGCCGCGTCTCTTTAGCGTCGATCAAACGCTAAACGATGCTGCGCCGTCAGCGCGCTGGCGCTTTGCAAAGACCTGAAAGTTCGTTCAGAAGGCGGGGATCCCGGTTTAGGCGGCGTACTGCTTGCGCAGAGCCACAAGCCGCTCAAGCCGCCGCATGCATTGCCGGTCAAAACGCTCCCTCAGCGAAGTGTTTGGCAGCGGAACCACGCTCTCGGAATCGGCGCAAAACTCGCTGCAATAAAACCGATCCGCCGTCCCCTTCCATGCTTTATCTTCGTCGATGGCTTGGTCGCAGACTGGGCAGTGCATCTGTGCCTCCGCATATTCCGGATGTTGCAACTGCGAAGGCCGCTAATAGGTTCCCATCCGTAGAACGAGAAAAACGTCATTACTTTCAATGGTCTGCACGTTTCGTGCAGCGCTGCGTCAGGAGCCGGCCCAGAGCGGCGGCTGCCCGACGCCGCTTTGCCGGTGGATTTCGCGCGCGACGCGCAGGATCAACGGCTCCTCAAAACGAGGCGCCACGATCTGCATCCCGATGGGCAGTCCGTCCTGCGACCGGCCGGCGGGCGCGCTTGCCGCCGGCAAGCTGACAAGCGTAATCAGGTAAGCCGGAGCGATCCAGTCGATATAGTTCTCGAGCTTGCGGCCATTGATGCTGGCGGGAAAGTTCATCTCTACCGGAAACGGTTTGACCGGCGCCGCCGGCGTCAGCAGCACATCAAAGCGCTCGAACAGCTTGCGGAAGCGATGAAACACGTCTTCGCGCGCGTGCTCGGCGCGGGCGTAGTCGAGGGCGGTCAGTTTCAATCCGGCTTCGATGTTGCCTTTCAGGTTTCTCCCAAGCTCGCCCATATGCGCGAGCCGCTGGTATTGCTGGCCGACCATCCAGAAGCCGCGCCAGGTCTGATAAGCGGCGCGCCCGGCGCTTGCGTCGAATTCGATCTCCTCGACTTCGGCGCCGAGCTTCTGCAATGCCGCGGCGGCGCTGCGGCAGATCGCGTCGACCTCCGGTTCGACGCCGATGCCGGCAATATCGGAAACGTAAGCCGCGCGCAGGCCTTTGAGATCGTCGCCGCTTGCGAGCGCTTCGCTTGCGCTCCGCCACGGCGGCGCGACCGAGATCGGCGAAATGCGCGAAAAGCCCGTGAGCGCGTCGAGGAAGAGGGCCGCGTCTTCGGCGTCGCGCGCGAGCGGGCCGTGAACCTGTCCAAAGTCCCACGGCAGGTGCAATGGATGACTCGGCACGAGCCCCGGCGTCGCGCGGATGCCGACAATGCCGCAGAAGGCGGCGGGAACGCGCACGGAGCCGCCGAAGTCGGTGCCCTGCGCAATCGGCAGCATGCCGGCGGCGACGGCTGCGGCGGAGCCGCCCGACGACCCGGCCGGGCTCAGTTGCGGGTTCCACGGATTGCGCGTCGGGCCGAACAGGGCGTTGTCGGTGTAAGCGCCGGCGCCGAATTCCGGCGTGTTGGTTTTTGCCAGCACGATAGCGCCGGCCGCTTTGAG
>Ga0187781_10001287_pt1 | contig 18961 bp, 18 predicted proteins | sample 0715_SJ02_MP02_2_FD_132447 | JGI IMG/M metagenome (GOLD analysis project Ga0187781, IMG submission 132447) | Tropical peat soil microbial communities from peatlands in Department of Meta, Colombia - 0715_SJ02_MP02_20_MG | ecosystem: Environmental > Terrestrial > Soil > Wetlands > Peat | place... | reverse complement strand
GCTAGGGCATCCTTTCCGATCTCCAGGCAGCTATCACCCTTGTGATTGAGCAAGACGAGCGAATTTCCCAATAGGTATCTGTGACGAAGCAATCCCGTCTGCTCCTTGCGGTCCCAGTGAATCACAGTGACGTTGTTAGACTGAACTGAGGTCCCGAAACTCCCGTACAACTTTCACAGACTGACCATCGTATCGCTTTTTCATGCATCGCTTTGAGACGACCCTCGCCTTCGTTTGTCAGTGGAGCTACAAAGTGCGCGGCAAAACGGTCAGCGTGCGCTTGAATGACGCCCAGGCTCTGTGAGGCGTGGCTGCAGAACCACCGTCGGCTCCGTATGCTCGTCCGCCGGATGGAAGCCCTGTCACTCCGAAAGACCGACCGCCTCCTACGTGCGCTGGCAGGGCCGCATGACACGGTGGAAGATGAGCTCCAGCGATTACAAGACGAAGCCGCTACCTACTCAGTATGGGCCTAGCCCAATAGCCGCTATCCAACACTATCTCCACTTGGAAGCTCCTGGCGCATGGGCCGCGATACGCGGGGACCTGGGTGAGGCGCAAGACTACTTGTCGGGAACGGAGTCTCGGAGGGAGTGAAGCCGGGCCAGGACCGCGGCACCCGCTCGCCGGCGGACGCCGAGCTTGTCGTAGACGTGTTCCAGATGCTTCTGGACGGTCCTCGGACTGATGCTGAGGGCTGCCGCGATCTCGATATTGGTCTTGCCGTGCGCGACCAGCGCCAGCACCTCGCGCTCGCGCGGATTCAGTGAACGGACGTTACCCATGGCGTCCAACTCACGTTGGACTTCGAACAAATAGGGACGGACGAGCTGCAGAAGCTCTAGGTCGCGCTCGGAGAAGTCGCACCCGTCCCGGTCGAGCGCGACGCACCGAATGGTCCCAGCCGGAGCGGGCAGTGTCATGGCGATTTCCCAGCGGAGCCGCGCCGGACGGTAGAGTTCGCTGAAGAGCGCCGTTCCGCGAAACACGCGCATCGACCCCACATCGGTCAACCGGCGGGGGTTGCCGTCACCCGTTTGCAGTTGGTGGCGGAGCAACGGATGGTCGCGGTAGTGGCGGGTGACCGCTGTGGTCCCCTCCGGAGGGAGGACGGACGTCGGGAAGGCGGTGGTGCGGATGGTCCGCGAGGCTGCATGGAACTCATTGTAGCTGGCAAGCTCGCATGGGATGAGGGTCTTGAGGCCCTGAAGCAGCACGCCGACGAACGCGGCAAGGTCCGTCGTCCTGCGCACCCGCCACAGGAAATCCAGCACCGTCTTGACCTCGCTCAGGCCCAGGAGATACACCCCGCCTGGATACGCCAAACGGCGTATTGTTCCTGCTGCGGGTCTCGTGGTCTACTGGGAGGGCCACACCTCCGACCCCACCGCCGGTCCAGGTCCTTGGAATGACCTGTGTGGGGAGCGGGCGCGGTTGGCGCGGTACGTCACAGGCTGCGTCCTTGGCGTGGCGAAGACGAACCAGCAGGAGGTGCAAGGATGGGAGTCGAGCAGCTGAATCTCAAGCGCGGGAAGTGGCTCGCGATCAACTGCGGCAAGTTTCCGAGTGAGAAGAACTGCCAACTCGTGATCATGGCTCCGGCGGTCCAGCGCGATGATCTGATCGAGGCGGCCAGCGCGCATGCCGTCAGCGTGCACGGTCACGCGGAGTCCACGCAACTGCGGCAAGAGCTCGGGAAGCTCCTCGAGACGATCGAACTCTAGACGACCGGGGGGGCGGGCAATGATCGTGCACTACACCTTTCATATCCACCCTAACGACAAAGAGCAGGTCAAGAGCGAGTTGCGGAAGTTGCGAGCCGTCGTCGAGCGGCACGGCGGGCGGAACTTGCAGTACTACGCGTCCATGACATCGGGGACGCCGAACCGGCTGTTCATCTACGAGATCGACTCGTTCGCGCACTTCGACTCGTTGAACAACGACCCAGACTTCCGAGCCGTCAAGCTCGACTCACTGTACACGCACGGGACTCAAACGACCTGGGGTGAGGTTCCCTTGTAGCTCTCGCGGCGCACACGAAAAAGGAGGGAGCACATGGCCTCGATGCAGCGCAAGAGCCTCAACAGTCCCGATGAGAAGCGCTCGTTTCCGAAGGGGAAGCTCGAACTGGTGACGCTGGGCGGGATTACGTTCGGCCGCGGCACATTGGAACCCGGCTGGAAATGGTCCGAGTCCGTCAAGCCCATCGTGAAGACCAAGAGTTGTGAAGCTCCGCACACGCAGTATCATGTGTCGGGGCGGCTGGCCGTTCGCATGGACGACGGGACCGAAGCAGAGTTCGGGCCGGGGGATGTCTCGGTACTTCCTCCCGGACACGATGCCTGGGTGGTTGGAAGCGAGCGAGTCGTCGTCATCGATATTACCGGGATGACGGAGTACGCCAAGCCAAAGTAGGAAGCGTCCAACTGCGACAGAGGCGGCCTGGGTCGCTGCCGTTCACCGGGGCCATTCCCGTTAATAGATGCGCCATCTTCCGGGTGTGAGACCAAACGGGGTCCAAACACTCGAAGTGGTCAGGCCGGCATTGAGCGAGAGGGGCTTCGCGCTCCCAGGGTTGCTTGTTTGTCCCTCGGTCAGGGCGCCGAGGGCCGCCATCGTGAGCGCCACAATCACGTCGATTTCGTGACTTCCAATGTTCAATTGTGCGCACGAAACAATTGTGGTGGAAGCAAGTCAAAGGGGCAGCAATTGCAAGGCGCTGCTCGATGCCATTGAGAGAACGCGTAGGAAGAATGCGGTTAGCTTGGTAAGGAATAGCGCGACCGCTTGAGCAGGAAAATGAACGCTATCGAATCAACTTGAAAGTCTCAATGGCGGCTTTGCGAAAGGACAAACCCATCATCGTTTCGAGGTAGACTGTGCGCGCGAGCGGCCGGTCTCGCTCGTCACCAGGCGTTGGCGCCCACGGCGAAGATCCAGACTTAGCGGGAACTTCGGAAAGCCCGTTTGTACTGCGAAGCTTGATCTCTAATTCGGCCATGGATGGTGCGCCATATGATCAATTGCGCTAGCGCGTGCCGCCCGGCTCCACATCAGAATCTCAGGTGCCGCGCGATCTCCACGGCTGTCGCTAGCGTTTGGCAGGGGTGATCAACTGGGTCGAGGGCTTTACCGGAAGGATCAGGGGCGGACGAGGCGGCTGGGCGAAATCGAAGTCGCGGGCCAGGTCGCCCAACTGCGGCATGTTTTCTCGGACGTCAGGACGAGGGTCGGCGCGGCCGTCGGTTTGGGGGTCGAGACGCTGTCCCGCGAGGAAATCATCCTCGATGAATTTGACGTAGGCATCGAAGCTGAGCACCTGCTTGTCGATGAAGCCCGGCCGCGCGTAGGGCGAGATGACCAGTCCCGGCACGCGCAGCCCGTATCCGTTCTGATCGACCCTCGTAGGCACCACGTGGTCGTAGAAGCCGCCCCAGTCGTCCCAGGCCAGGAAGATCGCGCTATCGGCCCAGTTGGGGCTGCGCATGACCGCATTGACGAGCGTCGTGACGTATGTCTGCCCGGTCGACACGAGGGCCGGCGGGTGCTCGCTCACGTCACCGGACGGGGTGACCCACGACACGGCCGGGAGCGTGCCGCTCTTCGCGGCCTTGAGGAAGTTACCGATCGGTTGGATATTGTCGCGTTCGTGGTCGGCGTTGACCGTGTCGAACCACGGCAGCGGATTCCAGATCCCAGGCGTCTTCGCATTCTGCCGTACGGGCAGGCAGTCCACCTTCGCGTCGTCCTCGCAGTCGGGTTCGGTGCCTGCCACGATGTAGTAGCCCCAACTCACCCCATTGTTATGGAGGAGGTACGTCAGGTCGGTCCAGGCGTAGATCGGGGGTCGAATCTGGGACGCGGGCCGCCCGGCGCGGAAATCGGGCGGCAGTCCTGGGGCCTGCAGGGCATTGACGCAGCTCGAAGGAGCGTGGTTTGGGCAGCGCGCTGACCACTCCGACACCATGAACAGGTGCGCCGGCAGACTCCATGAGGCGTTCGGCTCGAACATGTGATCCTGCAGCACGAACTGCCGCGCGTAGGCCCAGTAGTTGGGGATGTCGGTGCCATCGTGGTACCCCATCACGTCTGGCGTCGCCGATTCCGAGCACGCGGGATTGAACGGATTCAGGCAGCCCCGCGCGCCGGCTTCTGCTTGGCGTATGAAGCCATCCATCCTGCCGCCGTCAACATCCGCGACCGCGTTGGCCGCACCGTGCGGCCCGCCGCCGTTCTCGTCGTGGTGGTCAGGATAAGGCGCGACGCACTGCCCGGACCGAGGGTCGGGAGCACACACCGTCGGCTTGCCATCCTTCATCGGGATGCCGTCGGCGCCTGGGTACGCGCCGAAGTAATGGTCGAACGAGCGATTCTCCTGCATGATGATGATCACGTGCTTGATCACGTGAATGTCTCGTGGCGCGGCGTCACCGTACTGCTGTAGTGGTACGAGGAGTGCCAGGACGGTCGCGACGGCGAAGACGCGTGTCATGCGCTTTCCTCCCTTGTGTGTGGAGGAGACGTTTCCGGCTCATTATAGTCCATACCCAAGAAACCGAGAAACCGGGGACCATGATAAACCGCCTGAGATGACGTCCAGAGCGCCCAAGGAAACGTACGTTCATGGTTGGGATCAGTCCTATGGAGAGGCCAATTTCCACTGCTGAGCGTCGTTGCGCACCAACGGTGTTCTACGCGAGAACCGAGGCCTCGTTGTCCCCTGAGAAACGTTTGCAGCGCTGCAGTCGGGCAAATTCCACACCGGTTGGCCATTGTCGACCGGTCTGCGGAACACCTCTTTCGGCGTCCCGGCTCGATGCGGAGCTCTCCTACGACATCCCAACACAAACTCGCCAAGATCGACGATGGTTTGCCAGTTCGTGGTTCCGGGGCGCTGGAGCAGCAGGTTCTCGGTGACTGTTACGTTCTCGGTTGATGGATTTTGCACACTTTCGGATCACTCTCGCGTACTTTCCGGTGTACCAGTGTGTGGTGACGAACGACGGGTAGGCATCGATCATGGCAAGAGACGGGCGAAACCGTGACTCCTTTGATTCCTCCGAGGCGGGTCGAGGGGAACCACGGGGTGTGGGACCCGAATCGCTCCTGAAGCATTCTCCGCGTGACTGGAGGGACTTCCCGGGTACCCTCGAGGATAAGTCCGAGGGGTGATCCGGGCTGTCCAACGGTTAGGACCGGGCATCGACTGGAGAGTAATGCCCGGCTTCCCCGGTGTCCCTGGCGCGGAGGGGGCGGTAGCAACCGCATCGAGATAGGTGCAGTAGGCGTCTTTTCGCACCTGGCTCAGTCCCGCGGAGGCCGATTCTAGTTCTGGGTGTCGCCGCGGCTGAGCGATGTTTGGGCCTCGTCATTCCGTCCAGCAGCGCGGTCGGGACACGAGTTGACAGCGATCCTTCGAGTGTTACGATGCGGCTATGAACAGATTGAAAATACTCATTGAGGGCTACGCAAGAGAGCGTAAAGGCGGTTGGGTTGCCAGTTGCACCACGTCGTTGATCCAGACAGACGCCCACAATATTATCGTTGACCCCGGCATCAATCGGAGGTTGCTTGTGGAGCAACTACGGCGGCATGGTTTGGCACCAAGCGATGTCGATTGCGTTTTTGTTAGTCACTACCACCTCGACCATAGTGCGCTCGTCGGTTTGTTTGAGAAAGCCACCATCGTGGATGGGACGACCGTCTATGACAAAGACAGCGAAGCCGCGTACGAAAAAGTGCTGCCCGGCACGGATATTGAGGTGCTGCCAACACCCGGCCATGCGCCCGAACATGCATCCTTGATCGTGAGAACACCCGATGAAGGGACAGTCGTCGTGGCCCAAGACGTGTTCTGGTGGAAAGATGGCGAAGAACAGAAGACCGATCGGGAGTCTCTACTGGCGCAACCGGACCCTTTCGCAACCGACGAGCAGGCACTGAGGGAGAGTCGGTCAAAGGTACTCGACATCGCGGACTGGATTATCCCTGGCCATGGTAAGAAGTTCAGTGTGGGGAAAGCCCCGAAAAGACAGATGCTCCCCAGCCGCCAGCTTTGAGGCTGCCCTCGAAGCATTCCTGCCCAACCGCCGCGTCAGCAACCGCTCCGCCCCACACCGTGGATGGCTACGCCGGCGTCCTCCATCGGTGCGCGAGCACCCTCGGAGCCCACACTCTTCACGATTTCACCTCGTTCGGCATCCAACGCTACTCATCAACCTGCGCGAGACTACGAAGTCCGTGACCGTGCACCAGCACTTCCGCCCATCCTGGTCGTAGGACAATCGAGCGAGCCTAACCTGGTATTGTTCGGTTCTTCCGAGTGGCACCGCAGCCACTAGCAGATCCCCACAGTGGCGAAGAGGAGTCCACGCTGGAAGTTGGAATGGAATAAGGCAGAAGCTATTCTGACAACGGGGTGGACACGCGCGTGACGCTCTGGGTTTTGCTGACGGCGTTCGTGGCGATGCTCGTTGCTCTGGTCGCGCCCGCCAGTTATTGCCCCCGGAGCCACGTCACCGGTGGTATCGCCGAAACCATCTCGTGCTCGTGGGCTACCCCGGCGGCCCGCGCTCTTCGCCGCTTAGAATCGACCCGGATATCCGTCAGCAATGTGACGTTCGTTCGACTGATAAATCCCCCGCCGGGCCGAGTGTACCCTCGGAACACTAGGCCCCGCCCACACTTTTTGTCGACGGCACTTGCCAGACGAAGCGGCCGAACGGTTCTCGAGGGTTGCGTACGTCCGCCCTACAGCCAGGCCCTCGGCAAACGAGACGTATCCCCATTCCAGGCTCACGGTCCTCCTGCCTAATCTCCAGTACACTCCACTCGCGACAACCTAGGTTCTAGCCAAGCCGGGAGCCGCTGTTTCGGCGTGTACCGGCGTCGAGTTCGTCTTCTGGCATTGCATCGCGCCGGCCAGGGACGAGGTTCGTTTGAACAGATGCCACACGGGTCGCAGCAATTGGCAACGGAGGCGTGGTAATGCGTCATCGAGAAGGCAACAGCACCGATCTGGTTCGACTATACCTCGACGAGGTCGGACGTGTACAACTCCTGACTCAGGCTGAGGAGGTTGAGCTGGCCAGGAGGATCGAGGCAGGCGACGCTGAGGCAAGACGCCGCCTGATCGAGGCGAATCTCAGGCTTGTAGTGAGCCAGGCCAGAAAGTTCAGGGGATCCGGCGTGGGGTTCGCAGACCTCATTCAGGAAGGTAATCTTGGCCTCATGCGGGCGGTCGAGAAGTTCGACTGGCGCCGCGGCCACCGATTTGCGACGTACGCGACGTGGTGGATCCGCCATGCTCTTATGCGGGCCTGTGCCTACCACGGGCGATCGATCCGAATCCCAGCGTCCATGGCGTTCGAAACCAAGAGGTTTGTTCGGATCGAGCAACTGATGGCACAGGAATTGGGACGGGACCCGAGTTCCGGCGAAGTTGGACTACGGATGGCCAAGTCGCGTGACCAGGTGCGGGAGATTCGCCGAATCGCTCGGACGCCGGTCTCGTTGGAGACGCCGATCGACGAAACTGAGGGACGGTGCTTGGGCGACTTGCTCGAAGACACGAACACACCGGACCTCTCGGAAATAGTGTTTGTGCAAGTTCTCAGGACTCATCTCGCAACCCTTCGGAACGCGCTGCCACCGCGCCATCGCGAAGTACTCGTGCTGCGATATGGCCTGGATGACAATCGTCCCCGCACCTTGGAAGAAGTCGCAAAGTGCCTAGGCGTTACGCGGGAACGGGTTCGGCAGTTGGAGCGCAAGGCACTGACCAGGCTCCGCGGTTTTCCAGAGATGCGTGCCCTCCGAGATTGTTGACCGTGAGTGCGGGCGGCGCGATGGCGACGCTGCTTGTACGAAACAGCCGTCGCGCCGCCCAGACCTCCGTGGTCGCGAAACGGCCTTAAGGCATGGAGGTATCGCTCGATGCGCTATGGCCTCGTCATAGCCGGGCGTCTGGAATGAAAAGCGCTGAACGGGCGGCATTCGCCTGGGTAAGTATTCTTGAGGAAGGAGAAAGATCGGATTCCCTCACCGGAGTCGATGTAGTATCCTTCCATTCACAAATGTCACAGTGTGGAATCCGGAAGGGGGGGTACCGATGGACGCCGAGAAGTTGAAAGCGCTTCAGAACCCGCTGAAGGAAAGGTACAGAGCGGACCCCTCCGTCGCCCTGGTGACCCTGCGGGCAGCAGGGCAAGCCATGGAAGGTATCACGTGCAAGCTCGAGACGGGGAAAGCCCTCCTTGAGGCTGGGTTACATCCCGCGACAGGGGGCGACGGGACCCTGGCGTGCTCGGGGGATATGCTACTTGAGGCCCTTGTCGCGTGCGCGGGAGTGACTCTGCGGGCTGTGGCTACGGCAATCGGTATTGGCCTCCGCGGCGCACGGGTTGTCGCCGAAGGCGACCTCGATTTCCGCGGCACGCTCGGTGTGTCCAAGGACGCCAGCGTTGGGTTCCGGGACCTCCGCTTACGCTTCGAACTTGACACCGACGCGTCCGAAGAACAGCGTGCCACGCTGATGCGCTTGACCGAGCGGTACTGTGTGGTGCTGCAGACGCTGCGCGTACCCCCGGCCATTTCGGTCGAGCAGATATTTCCGTCGCAACCCCAAGGATAACTCTGCAAACCGAGGCCTTCGGCGCACGCACGCAGCAGACTATCGTCTTCTGCGTGGAAGGAAGACGCCGCATGGAAGTAGGGCGATCACCGACAGATCTGGTGAAGCAGCGCGCGCGATACCGAATCCAAGCAGCCTCGGATCAGTTTGAAGCCGATCCGCTCGCATCTCGGTGGTCGAGTCGAGGACACGGTGCAACCGTCTTGCGACTTCCTGCGAGACGTGTTCGCGAAACAGCAACTCTGAGAGTCGCTTCGTCTCGACCTTGTCCGCCGTTTCAAGCAGCCTCCACACCCTGTCTCCGACATCCGCCGGGTGGGCGCGTCAGCCCAACAACCGCCTAACGGCCCCCCTGGGAGCTCATGCTGGCTTGCCGGCGCGGTCTCGCTTTGTCGCAACGGCGGGCGCGTCGTCTCCGTCCGTGCAACGCGTTACCGGCCTGGTCATGCGAATCAGGGTTCGCTATGGTGCGGCAGTCGTGTCCAGTTCGGGCGCGGTGTGTCGACGATGGCTTCCTGATCCCGGAGCGCAGTACGTGTCGACGGGCATCGCCCGGTCATCGCAGGCCCGGAGTGCTCACTCTCTGTCACGGTTTTGCACCATCAACTGCCCTCTCGCACGGACCGCCGGACAACCTCGTTCTACGTGCGGGCCGCCGGGCCAGGGCCCGGGCCGTTATCCGACCTCATCCGCGCGGAAGGCGTGTGGCAGGGCGAATTTTCGGAGATTCTGGCAAGAAGGTTGGCGGATTAGGCAAACGCCCAAAGGAACAGGGAACTATGCTTAGCCTTGCAGATGAGGTGAGGCTAGTGACGGTACCTCGAAGGAGAAGCAATGCAGAAGCGCAGGCTTGGAAACACCCACCTGGAAGTTTCGGCTCTCGGATTAGGCTGCATGGGAATGAGCTTTTCTTACGGTCCGGCTGCAGACAAGCAGGAAATGATCTCACTGATTCAGTCGGCGGTCGAACGCGGCGTCACGTTCTTCGATACCGCCGAACTCTACGGTCCATTCACGAACGAAGAGCTCGTGAGCGAAGCCCTCTCTCCGTTCCGTGGGCAAGTGGTGATAGCCACCAAGTTCGGGTTCAAACTCGATCCGAACGGCGGGCCGCGATGGGTTGGCCTGGATAGTCGGCCCGAGCACATCAAGCAGGTCGCCGAGGGCTCGCTCAAGCAACTCAGGGTCGATGCCATCGATCTGTTCTATCAACACCGTGTTGACCCGGATGTGCCGATCGAAGACATGGCGGGAGCGGTGAAAGGCCTGATTCAGGAAGGCAAGGTCAAGCACTTCGGCCTTTCCGAAGCAGGAGCACAGACAATTCGTCGCGCTCATTCCGTCCAGCCGATCACTGCGGTCCAGAGCGAGTACTCTCTGTGGACGAGAGGCCCCGAAGTGACAGTGCTGCCGACCCTCGAGCAACTCGGCATCGGGTTTGTTCCATATAGCCCCCTAGGGAAGGGCTTCCTCACCGGGAAGATCAACGAAGACACGACGTTCGACCGTTCCGACTTCCGCAACACCCTCCCTCGTTTTACGCCGGAGGCTCGGAAAGCGAATCAGATCTTGGTGGGTCTGCTTGCCAAGATCTCAGAACGGAAGCAGGCGACACCGGCACAGATCGCGCTCGCTTGGCTGCTCGCCCAGAAGCCGTGGATCGTTCCAATTCCAGGCACCCGAAGGCTGGAGCGGCTGGAGGAAAACATCGGAGCAGCTGCAGTCGAACTTACGCCCGATGATCTCGGTGAGATCGACAGCGCCGCCAGGAAGATCACGGTGCAAGGGGCTCGGTATCCCGAAACCCTGGAGCAAATGACCGGCCGCTGAGCGGGGGAAAGCGTGTTCACCGGCTGTATTCTCGCAGCTCACAGAGCAATGCAATACATGCCAGGCAGCCACAAACGCGAGACAAACACTGTCGCCATCAAGTGAGGGGGAGTCAGAAAATGAACATCAACAGAAACGGCTCACAGCCTTCCGGCAAAGGACCGGCCGAGTATTTTACCGGCACTGTCCGCGTCGACCCCCTGTTCGAGGCGCACGATCCGGCGCGCGCGCGCGGCGCTAGTGTCACGTTCGAGCCGGGCGCTCGGACAGCATGGCATACCCACCCGCTGGGCCAGATCCTGATCGTGACGGCTGGCTGCGGCCGGGCACAGCGTTGGGGCGGTCCGATCGAAGAAATTCGGCCGGGCGATGTGATCTGGTTCTCGCCGGGTGAGAAGCATTGGCACGGTGCTACGGCAACCACAGCCATGACGCACATCGCCATTCAGGAACAGCTCGACGGCAAGACTGTCGACTGGATGGAAAAGGTCAGCGACGAGCAATACCAAACCTGACCGAGAAACGAACATCAAAAGACACGAGTTCATCGGCGTCGTCGAGGCCGTCGGCACCGACGTCCGCACGGTGAAGGCAGGCGACGTCGTCGTCGCACCGTTTCTGTACTCCGACGGCACCTGCCTCTTCTGCCGGGAAAGGCTGCACACTTCCTGCTCGCACGGAGGCAGGTGGGGCTGGAACGGTGTCGACGGCGGACAGGGCGACGCGGTGCGCGTCCCCCAGGCAGACGGAACGCTCGTTGTCGTGCCGGTCGGCACAGACGACGCGCGAATGCCATCGCTTCTGACTCTTTCTGACGTGATGGCGACCGGCCATCATGCAGCGGTCGCTGCCAAAGTTGGTCCTGGGAAGACAGCGGCCGTTGTCGGAGACGGCGCCGTCGGCCTGTGTGGCGTGATCGCCGCCCGGCGCCTCGGTGCCGAGCGGATCATCCTCCTGGGCGGCCGCCCCAACCGGATCGCCCTCGCGAGAGAGTTCGGCGCAACGGACGTCGTCACCGAGCGAGGCGCCACGGCGGTCGAGCGCGTGCACGCGCTCACCGGCGGCTTCGGCGTCCACTCGGTCCTCGAGTGCGTCGGCCTCGGACAGTCGACGCTCACGGCTCTCAGCATCGCCCGTCCGGGTGGCGCGGTCGGCCGCGTCGGTCTTCCCCAGGAAGAGTCGATTCCGCAAGCGCTGCTGACGTTCTTCAACAACGTTACCGTCGGCGGCGGGGTTGCTCCGGCGCGCGCGTACATCGAGGAACTGCTGCCGGACGTCCTCGAAGGCCGGATCGAACCGGGTAGAGTCTTCGACCGTGTCGTGCGTCTCGACGGGGTGCCCGGCGGCTACCGGGCGATGAACGACCGGGAAGCGATCAAGGTCCTGATCGAGTTTTGAAGCGTCGGCTCTGAACGGGAGCCGCAGATCAGCCCGCCACACCCGCATCACCAGAAGGAGACGCGCCGATGACGAATTGGACGAGCGACGAGCTTAACAAGATCGGAAGAGCAGAAGAACTGGAGATCGCGTCACTCCGACGCGACGGCACGCTACGAAGCCCGGTGACGATTTGGGTCGTCCGCCACGGCGACGACCTCTACGTCCGGTCCGTGAATGGGCGCACCGGCGCCTGGTTCCGTGGCACTCAAGTGCGCCACGAAGGCCGAGTCTGGGCGGGCGGCATCGACAAAGACGTTGCCTTCGCGGACGCCGATCCCGGCATCGACGACCAGATCGACGCGGCGTACCGCACCAAGTACCGGCGCTACGCCGCAAGTATCATCGGCCACATCGTTAGCCCCACGGCACGATCCGCGACGATCAAACTCCTGCCGCGCTCAACAAGCTCTTAGTTCACGAGAACATCGCATTTGGCCAGTTGGGCGCGAGGCGCGAGCGAACGTGGCCGTCGGGGAGGCGGTGAAGCAGCTGGGCCGCAGATGCGACCGTCACCACGGCAAAGGAGGTATCCTCGAAACCTTGAAGATCACCGACGAAAACGTGTCTTCGAAGCGGGCACGCCACATCGCAGGCCCAACTGAGCCAGATATGAGCAAACTGGCACGCTTGATTGGCGCCTATGCCCCTCACGACGGTACTTTCCACCTGCGCATCCCTGGTTTGCACGCCAGCCGACCTACTGCCCCACGATGACGGCCTTCGCTCCTTGTGCGATGACGCACAAGGAGGGCAACCAACATGATGGATGCAAGCAATGCGAGCCGTCTCGTCGGATATCTCAGCGCTTCGCAGTTCAGTAGAGACTACGGCCGGCTCTTCGGCAGTGCGCCGACCAAGGACATCGCCAGATTGCGCCAAGAGATTCCACTCTCGGTCTAATCCAATTTGCATCGGGAGGTATCGTTGCTCCGCAACGAGCGTTCAAAAACTAGTGGTGAGTCGACGCTCGACACATTAGCCACGTGCTGCCGGGCATGGGAATGTCGTAATCGTAGGACGTCTCTTCGGGGAGAGGGAAGTCTCCTCGGCGAGGCTTTCAACATTTCCCAGGGTGGTCAATACAGCGACGGAAGGGCCTAGCCAGCCGCGTCAGCGGCTGGCGTTCGGGAAACCAGACGTCCCCCCTTGAACACGGCGTATACACGTTTGACCGCCGTGATGTCCTCCGTCGGGTCGCCATCCACGATCAGGATATCTGCCCACCGACCGACCTCAAGCAGACCAACGTCCTCCTGCCACCCTAGACACTCCGCTGCCGTCCGTGTGGCCGAGAGGAGCGCCGCCTCCGCGGTCATGCCGGCCTCGACCATACGCTCCAACTCATCTCCCAAGTCGCCGAGCCGCCAGAAGTGACCGCCCGCGTCTGTCCCGGCCAGCATCTTGACCCCCGCGCGCAGCGCCAGCCGGAAGGAGACCCGGTGGGGCTCGAGCACGGACGCGGCTTTGGGCACCATGTACTCGTAGTAACCGGCCGCCGGGCCTAGCCGGACGATCCGCTCGTAGGCTTCGAGCGTTGGGCAGAAATAGACGCCGTGCTCGACCATGGCCTGCACCGCGTCCTCGTTGAGGACCAGCCCGTGTTCAATCGAATCGATGCCTGCAGCGACAGCGTTTGCGACCCCGTCTGAATTCGTGACATGCGCAAGGGCATGCCGGCCCTTCTTGTGGGCCTCCTCCGCCCCTGCGCGTAGTTCATCGACGCTGAGTTGCAAGTCGGTGATCCGTTCCCCGGCGGTCCCGGCCCCGCCAGTGGCCATGAGTTTGATGCACAACGCCCCCGCCTTGAGTTGCTGGCGCGCCTCTTTCCGCACCTCGTCCGGGCCGTCGGCTTCAACCGCCACACCATTCCACCCGTGGCCGCCGGACATGGCGATCGCCTGACCCGCTGGAAAGATCCGAGGGCCCAACACGACGCCCTGGTCGATGGCGTGTTTGATTCTGAAGATGCCGTCACTGCGGGCGCCGGCGTCCCGGACGGTTGTAATACCCGCCTGAACGCACCGGCTCGCGTTGTTCACGGCGCGGAGTGTCTGGTCGGTGATCGTGCGCGCGTTCAACCCTTCTCGTGCCTCCGCGTCGGTCCCACACAGCACGTGGGCATGCATGTCGATGAGCCCGGGCAGGACGGTCCGGCCGTTCGCCGGCCAGCGCAGTGCACCCGCGGGCACCTGCACCGCTCCAGACCGTCCGACCGCGGCAATGCGCCCGTCGTCACCGATCACGACAACGCCCTGCTCGATGATGCCCGCGCCCGACCCCGTGAAAATCCGTCCATTCTCGATCACGGTAGGCATCTACCCACCTCCTCAAATTGACCATCCATCTCGCCCTCGGAAACCTGATGTGCCCCACCGTCGCACAGGCCTGAACGGGATGGCCGGGCCCCTCCTGGCGCGCGGGAACGATCCCTCGTTACGACGCCGGGATCACGCGGGTGCATCCACGACACGCCGCACCGCCAGCAAGTTGCCCGCCGGGGCCAACGGCGGGTACGTGCATCCGGCCGACAGCAGCATCCCGCGGAATTCGCACGCGGCCATAGCCTCGCGTGCCTCCGCCTCGACATCGGCCGGTGTCCCCTGCAACAGCGTGTTCCACTGGTGGAGCCCGCCGAACACGGCCTTGCGGACGAGCCGTTTGCCAGTCGCGAGGTCGGGTTCGGACGCACGATCGTCCCAATTGACGGCCTGCACCGGATACTCGCGAGCCAACGCGAGCATGGGATAGGGACTGTGAAGATGGAGCACATTGAGCCACCCGTCGGCTGCCGCCTCCAGCACCTGCAGGTCGTAAGGCGCGCCCACCGCGCGGTACTCTGCTTCGGTCATCACGGAGCTCGCCGCCGCCGCAGTCGAGAAAAAGATCCCGTCGGCGCCGGCGCGCAGCACCTCGCCCACGAATCGACAATAGGTACTTGCGATCGCCTGAAGCGCCCCCCCGACTTCACGGGGATGCAACCGTAGATGAGCCAGAAACCGCTCATCCCCGACAAGATGCCGGGCGACAGTGAGCGGATTGAACACCGTCATAAGGATCGGCACGTCGGCACCGAGCGCGGCCCGCACACGGCGCACGGTGGCGAGTTGCCGCCCCAGCGCTCCTTGCGTGGCATCGCGCGGTCGGATCCCGAGCCAGTCCGGCGGCGCCTTGACGGGGCGCTCGAGGTACACGCGCTCGCCGATCGGAAGCGTTCCCGTGTAAGCGGTTCGCGTGCCCCAATCCTCGGCCGCATAACTCGATGACGGCGTGACTTTGGCGAAGTCCCAGTCATAGCGGCGGTGATACGCGACAGTCACCTCGGCGAGGCGTTCCGCATCCTGATCGTCTCCGGGCCAATGCCGCCAAAGGGCGACCGGGAGCCGATCGGCGCACTCGCCTGCCAGCACAGCCTCGATACGTTCGCGTTTCGTAGCCACCCCTCGATCACCTCACACCACGTTCCGCAGTCTTGGATCCGTCAAATCGCGCACCCCGTTGCCGAAGAAATTGAAGGCCGCCGCTGTGATCATCAACGCGAGGCCCGGGAACACGGAAATCCACCACGCCGTGTCCACATATTCGCGGCCGTCCGCGAGCATGTTGCCCCAGGACGGGACGGGCGGGGGCACGCCGAGGCCGAGAAAACCCAGCGCCGCCTCCGTCGTGATGATCTGTGCGATGCCGAACGACGCCACGATCAGCAGCGGACCCAGCACGTTCGGCACCACATGTCGCACCAGCAGCCGCAGATCCGATGCGCCCAAGGCGCGGCTCGCGGCGACGAATTCGCGTTCACGCAGTTCCAGCGTGGCACCGCGCGACATCCGAGCGTACAGAACCCAGCTCGTTATGATGAAGACGATAACGAGATTGCGCAGGCTGGGGCCGAGCAGCGCCACGATGGCCAACGCGAGCAGGACGAGCGGAAAGGCCATCATCGTGTCCGTGAAGAGCATGATGATCCGATCCGCCACTCCGCCGTAGAACCCGGCGACGACTCCGAGCGTCAGGCCGACGATACCGGCGCCGATCACCGAGAAGAGGCCCACGAGAAGCGAAATGCGGGTGCCGAAGATCACCCGGCTGAGCACGTCCCGTCCGAGCTCGTCCGAGCCCAAGAGGTAGCCCGCGGACCCGCCACCCCAGGCGGGCGGTGAGAGCCGCGCCAGCAACGTACTCGCGTACGGATCGCGCGGCGCCACCCACGGGGCGAGGAGGGCCATGAGCGCGATCAGCATGATCGTGCATCCGCCCCACGTCACCCCCCGGGACGAGACCAGGCGCGTCAGGATGGCGGCTGCACGCGGTCCTGTTCCCTCCGGCTTCCGGGCGGAGAGCACCGGCGAGCGACTCATCGCATGTTGCGAGAGGGTGCGCCGGGTCATGTATAGCGCACACGCGGGTCGAGGTACGTGTAGCTCATATCGACAAGGAAATTGATCACGACGAACACGACGCCCGCCAGTGCGACCACCCCCTGGACAAGCGGGTAGTCGCGTTGGTCGATCGCATTGATGGCCAGTAGGCCGATCCCGGGCCAGGAAAACACCGACTCGGTGATGATCGCGCCACCGAGCAGCGTTCCGATCTGAAGTCCCACCAGCGTGATGACGGGAATGAGGGCGTTCCGCAGACCGTGGCGCAGAAGGACGATGGCATTGGACAACCCCTTCGCCCGCCCAGTCCGCATGTAGTCGGCGTCGAGTACCTCGAGAAGCGCCGTACGGGTGACCTGCGCAAGGAGACCAATCATCGTAAAGCTGAGCGTGACGCTCGGCAGCACGAGCTGCGCGACCGTGCCGCGCCCGGACGTGGGTAGCACGCGCCAGTGGACGGCGAACACGATGATGAGGAGAATGCCCATCCAGAAGGTGGGCAAGGATTGCGCGAGCAGCGCCAACGTCCGTGTGAGCACGTCCATCATACTCCCGCGACGAATGGCGCCAAACACCCCCAAGGGCACCGCGACGATGACGGCGAGGAGCATGCCCGACCCCGCGAGCTCGAAGGTGGCCGGCAAACGACTGAGGATGAGCGTTGAGACGGGGCGGTGCTGCCGGAGGGACGTACCGAGATCTCCGCGCAGCAGGTGCGCGAAATAGTCGGCGAACTGCACCGGCAGGGGCTGATCGAAACCGAGGGCGTGCCGGAGGGCCACCACGGCCGACCGCGGGGCATCGGGTGAGACCATCAGCAGCACCGGATCCCCCGGGGTCAACCGTAAGAGCAAGAACACGACGGTCAGCACGCCGCACAGCACGATGGCGGCGTGCAAGAGACGCCAGAGTAGTGACCCACCCTTCACGGGGCGTGCACGCCGTCTACGCGAGCCACGCGCCGGTGAAGTAGATCAGCTCGTCCTTGCGCGGGGCCCACCCCCGCAGCCGGCGACTGACGCCGCTGATATTGGGCTGATAGTACATCCAGGCGTACGGCACATCGTTCCAGACAATGGCCGCCAATCGCCGGTAGATGTCCGCCGCCTCGGTGAGGTTCGAGGTCGCGTCACCCTGCGCGAACAACCGGTCGACGTCGGGGTTCTTGTAGTCTGCGAGGCTCGATTTGCTGGACCAGAATTCCCGCGCGTTGTCCGGGTCAAGACCAGCGTACGAGTACCCCAGCAGAAACGCGTCGTACTTGTGGGCAAACACGTTTTGGAAGAACGCGCCGAACTCCCGGATGTCAACGTCCGCGGTGATCCCCACGGCCTGCAGCTGCGTGATAACGGCCTCGCTTACCTGCTTGTCGTTCAAATACCGGCCGTCGGGACCGCCGTACTTAATGTGCACGCTCGAAACGCCAGCTTCATCCAGGAGCCGCTTCGCCCTGCTCGGATCGTACGGAAACGGCTTGAGCTGGTTATTGAACCCCAGCATGCTGCTTGGCCACGGCGCTGTCGTGATTTCGCCCAACCCGCCCATGATGCCGCGCCAGATACCGTACTTGTCGATCGCGTAGTTGACGGCAAGCCGCACGTTCCGGTTGTCGAACGGCTTATGGTCGTTCAAGAGCTGGATGTGCATGAACCGACTCGTTGTCTCGGTCATGACATCGAGATCGGCGCGTCCCTTGATGCGCGCGATCGCGTCCGGTGGCACGTTGTCGATGTAGGACACCTCACCACTTTCGAGAGCAGCCAGCCGCGTCTGGTTTTCCGGTAGGATCCGGAAAGTCAACCGTCGCGTCTTCGGCAGGCCCTTTTGCCAGTAGTCGGGGTTGGCCTCCACGGTGAGGTGACTGCCCGAGACGAACTCGACGTAACGGTACGGGCCCGTGCCAATAGGGTGTTGTGCGAAACTCGCCCCTTGCGCGGCGGCACTGGCGGGAACGATACCGAGCTGCGTCAGCGTGCTGAGAAATGCCCGCGAGAACCCGCCGGTATCGAGCGTACACGTGTAGCGATCCTGGACTTGCACACTCACGAGCCGCTGCATCTTGCCGCGGATCGTCGGCTGCACCCACTTGACGTTCGCCGGATCCACGATGCTGTCCAATGTGTACTTGACGTCCTCGGCGGCGAGCTCTTGCCCGTTATGAAACTTCACGCCGTGGCGAAGGTGCAACCTCCAGCCGCTGCTGGTGGGCTCCCACGACTCCGCGAGCACTCCAACCAATTTCCCGTTGTCCGGATTGAGCAGCGCCAATGGCTCGAGGATGTGGTCGATCTGCGACACCCCTGTGGTGTTCTGGCTCTGGCGGGTATCCAAGATCACGGGGTCGGTGCTGATGCCAACGACAAGCTGCTCGGATTGATATGCGCTCGCCGCCCTGGCGCGACGCGGAGCGATCCACGGCCGCGCGAGCAGCGCGCCGGAACCGACCAGGAGTGCGGACTTGAAGAGCGTGCGCCGCCCAATGACACCGCTCCGACGTGGTTTGCGCGCTTGTACATTCACGTGTGATGCCTCCTCTCTCTGCTCAAATCCATTGCGTCCGAGTCGACTCTATGTACGGCCGGCAGGGTCTTGCAGAGAACATCTCCACTCCAGAACGCGGCGGCGCGGCGGAAGTTTCATCGTCGTCGCCTGGAAGTTGATGCGCCAATCTGGTCCGGTATCG
>Ga0187781_10001286_pt1 | contig 18969 bp, 21 predicted proteins | sample 0715_SJ02_MP02_2_FD_132447 | JGI IMG/M metagenome (GOLD analysis project Ga0187781, IMG submission 132447) | Tropical peat soil microbial communities from peatlands in Department of Meta, Colombia - 0715_SJ02_MP02_20_MG | ecosystem: Environmental > Terrestrial > Soil > Wetlands > Peat | place... | reverse complement strand
TCCCTCGAAATCCCGACGGGACGAGTCTACGGGCTCATCGGTCGGAACGGGGCCGGCAAGACGACCTTCATCCGGATCGCGGCGACGCAGCTCGCGGCGACGGAAGGGACGGTCTACGTCCTGGGGCACGACATCCGTACCGAGGAGCGGACGATCCGTGCTCGGATCGCGTGCGTGCCGCAGGAATCCCGGCCGCTGTACTTTCTCAACGTCGAGGAGGTCGTCTACCTCTACCTCAAGCTGAGAGGACTCGACCCGAAGGACGCTCGCCGACGGACCCGCGACGCGCTCGACGAGCTGTCGCTCACCGAGTACCGTCGCTCGCTGGTCTCCCGACTTTCCGGGGGTCTCCGCCGGCGGGCGATGTGCGCGATGGTGCTCGCGTCGGACGCCGACGTGCTGTTCCTCGACGAACCGACCACCGGCCTCGACCCGCTCGCGCGCCGACAGGTCTGGGAGGCGATCCGCCGGGCGAGCCGCGAGAACCGGACCATCCTGCTCACCACCCACTACCTGGACGAGGCGGAAGCGCTCTCCTCCCGCCTCGCGCTCATCGAAGCGGGTCAGCTCCGGCTCGAAGGCTCGCCTGCCGACCTGCGCGCTCGGGTCCGCTACCCGTACCGGGTCACGATCGAGGGCGCCTTCCCGCGCGAGGAGCTCGAGTCGTACGGCAAGGTCTCGGAGATCGAAGGAGGGTACCTGCTCTTTACGCGCGAGGCCGAGGCGCGGGAGGTGGCGCGGCTCGCTCTCGAGCGAGGGCTGCGGGTCTCGATGGGCCCGGTGAGCCTCGAGGACATCTTCCTCGACGTCGTCGGGAAGTCGATCGAGGAGGATGCCCCGCTCCCCGACAACGAAGAGGACACGACGGAGGTGTCCGCTTGAGCGAACGCAACCGCCTGCGCTCGATCTTCACCCTCGTCCAGCTGAACGGGATCATACCGATCCGCACGACCCCGCTCTACATCGTGAACCTGCTCGCCTCGCCGCTCTCGTTCCTGTTCTTCATCTACATCGTCTCGCACGGCACCTACGTCGCCTACGGGATCACCGGCGGCATGGTGCTGACGATGCTGACCGTGGGGACGAGCGTGCAGAGCGACCTCACCCACTACCGACACGACCTCAAGTTCCAGGACGTGGTCGTCGCGTCGCCGGTCGAAGCGCCGATCTACGTGGCCGGGATGGCGCTGAGTGAGCTCGTCTACTCGCTGCCCGCCCTCGGGGTCTTCGTCGTCCTCTTCTTCCTCTGGGGATACGCGTCCGTCACCAGCCTCGCGGTCCTCGCCGGGGTCCTCGTTCTGGTATGGTCGTTCGCGAGCGCGCTGGGCTTCACCCTCGCGACGTACTTCCAGGACGTTCGCGAGACGTTCATCTTCAGTCCGATGATCTCCCTTCTGTTCACCGTCCTCCCTCCCGTCTACTACCCGATCTCCGCGCTTCCGGGATGGGCCCAGGTCGCCTCGCGCATCTCGCCGACCACCTACGCGGCGGGCCTCGTCCAGGGGTCGGTGGGGCTCCAACCGCTGTCGCTCTCGGTCGCGCTACTCGATTGGGGGGTCCTCATCGGGTTCACCGTCGCCCTCTTCGTCATCGCCGCGGTCAAGGCGCGCTGGAAGGAGCCGTAAGCGGCCCGACGGCCGTCCGGCGCGCGCCGGAGAGCGGCCGACGCGCGAGTCCTTATGTACCGGCCGACTGGTGGAGCCGCGATGCTTTCGTTTGCGGACAGTCGCAGCTTCGACTTGCCCGATGAACGCCTCTCCCGTTGCCTCTTCTGCGGGAAGGACCTCGTCCTTCTCCCCGACGACCGGCGCGGCGGGGCGTGCTTCGATTGCCTCGCCCTTTCGGTCCGTCCTCCGGCGCCTTGCCCGAACTGCGGGGTCTTGATCCCCGGCGAAGAACGCGCGGTCGGATGCGCGAACTGCCGATGGTATCCTCTGCGCGATTGAAACGCCGACGTCGGCTCCGCTAAGCTTATCGGGGGACTCCGGTCCGTCGCGAAGGGCGTGCCGAGGTGGCTCAGTCCGGTACGGCGCGAGTCTGGAAAGCTCGTGGCGGAATACGCCTCGGGAGTTCAAACGCCACGGACGGTCGTTCCGTCGCGGCGGAGATTCTCCCCCTCGGCGCTCTCCCCACGTCCTCTTCCCGGTCGCGGCGGAGGTCTCCCGCTCGATGACCGTCCCGGGTCGCGACCAGACCCCCGCTCTCCTCCAGGTCGAAGCGATCCTTTCCCGGATCTCGGGACGCCAGGCGCTCCAAGAGGTCTGCCGCTTCCTCCGGCGGTCGTTCCCGCATTACCCCTGGGTCGGGGTCTATCGGCTGGAGGGGGAAACGCTCGTCCTAGATGCCTGGGACGGCGCGCAGGCGACCGAGCACACCCGCATCCCGGTCGGTCGAGGGATCTGCGGTCAGGCGGTGCGGGAGGACCGCACGGTCATCGTGGACGACGTGCGGGCGGACCCGAACTACCTCGCCTGCTTCCTCGAGACGCGGGCCGAGGTCGTCGTCCCGATCCGGCTCGAGGGACGGGTGGTCGGGGAGATCGACATCGACGGCAACGCCGTCAGGGCGTTCGACGCGTCCGACCGGCAGTTCCTCGAGAGCGTCGCCGCGCGGCTCGGGTCCGCGGTCGACCTCTCGGGCGCCGCCTTGCCGACCGCGTAAGGTTCTCCCCGATCGTGGCGAGCGCCTCGGCGAGCGCCGAGCGGCGGTCGAAGGCGCGAAGGCGCGGAGGACGGGAAGCTCCCGGCCAACGCTCGGCCTCCCGAGCGATCGCGGTGAGCGCGCGACGTACCTCGTCCACGACCGGGAGGTCCGCAGCCTGGCTCGTCCGGGAGAGCGGGTTCAGGTCGACCGAGATGACGCGTTTTCCGAGCGCTTGGAGCGCTTCGGTCCGGTCCCCGTCCTCGAGCGGGATGAGACAGACGTCCGCATCGAAGATCCCGTCCCGGTCGACCTTCGCGCGGTCGGAGGGGAGCCGTGGGATGGTCGCGCTCGGGCGAAGCCCGAGCACCCGTCCCACTCCCGCCGCCCGGAGCGCTTCGGCGACGAGCCGCACGCGCCGGCCGGTCCGGTGGAAGAGATTCACCTCGACATCGAGGCCGGGTACCGCACGGGCGAGGCGAGCGACCTCGCGGGACGCAAGCGCGGCCACGTTGCCGTTCACGCTCACGACCGCGTGCCTCGCCGCGAGGAGCCACTCCGCAGCCACCCGCTCCGCTTTCCGCGCCCCCGGGGTCGTCCGCTCGCCGAGGAAGTAGTCGAACGCCTCTCCTCGGCCGTGGGCGATCAACCCCTCTGGAACGACCAACCCGGCTCGCCCGGCGTCCGCAAGATGGGCTCGCACCGTGAGGCTCGCGTACCGGGGGTGGCGGGGGGAGATCCGCATCGCGTCCGAAGGATCAGTGCTGGTCGGCCGGCGGGTCGGCGGTCGCCGCCTCGGACGCACCGAGCCGGCTCTCGAGCGCCGCGATCCGCTCCTCGAGCGGTGCGAGCCCCTCGTCGATCGCCTTCGTCAGCGTCAGCTTGAGACTCTCCTCGAGCGCGACCAGGTCTCGGCCGAGGTCGATGATCCGCCGGGCGTTCTCGTTGAGGAGGAGCCGGCTCTGGGTCGCGACCCGATAGGTGTCGGAGAGGTCCTTCGTGAGCTGGTGCGAGGACTGGGCGAAGGTCTCGATGGAGGCGCCGACCGGTTTCCATTTCTCGTCGAGGTTCGAGGTGAGGCTCGCGGAGATCTTCTCCGACGCCTTCTCGACGCCGGAGGTCACCTCGCGGGAGACGCGCTCGGCGAGCGAGGTCTCCATGCCTTCGAGCTGCGTCTTGACCGCCTGGGTCGACTCCTGGCTGCCGGTCTCCATCCGCTGGAGCCGGTCCTCGACCGCCTGGAGGCGGGCCGTCAGGTTGGAGTAGACCGTACCGACCAGGCTGTCGAAGTGCGCCTGCTCGAGCTCCTGGCCCCGGAGCAGGAGGTGCAAGACCCAGTGCTCGCGTCCCTTCGTCTCCGCGAGGGGTCCGCGGTCGAGTCGGTCCCGGACCTCGCGGTCGTCGATGAGCGTCTGGAGCTCCTTCAGGACCTCCACCCGGATGAACGAGCTCGATCCCGAGGTGCCCGCGGGGCGACCGGCCATCGCTCGAGGATGGGTCTCCCGGTGCTATATAGGTTGGCCGGCGGGAACCGGTTCCCCGTCCGCGCCGGGCGTGGAGCGCGCTCGGGGATCGAAACCCGGGGGGGTCCGGCGTCGAGCCGTCCTACTCTAGGAACTCGCGGCCCAGCAGCTCCCGCGCGACCAGCAAGCGGCGGATTTCGGACGTCCCGGCGCCAATCTCGAGAAGCTTCGCGTCGCGCGCCAGGCGTTCGAGGGGGAGGTCCCGCATGTACCCGTAGCCGCCGTGAACCTGGATCGCGTCGAGCGCGACGCGGGTCGACGCTTCGGAGGCGAACGTGAGCGCGGTCGCACTGGCCCGGTGGGACCGCATGTCGGTGTGTACGGCGGAGAGCGCCGCGTACATGAGCCACCGGGACGCCTCGAGGTCCGAGTACATCGCCGCGATCTTCGCTTGCACGAGCTGGAACCGTCCGATCTTCTGTCCGAACTGCTCGCGCTCTCGGGCGTACGCGATCGAGCGGTCGAGACACTCCGCCATGATCCCGACCGGGATCGCGCTCAGGACCGCGCGCTCGACGTTGAGGCCGCTCATCATGATCCGGACCCCGTCGTTCTCGTGTCCGAGAAGCTGCTCCCGCGGGACCTCCACGTCCTGGAAGGCGAGCTCGCCCGTCGGGGAGCCTCGCATGCCCATCTTGTCGAGGCTCCGCGTGACCGAAAAGCCCGGGGCATCCCGACGTACGAGGAAGGCGCTGATCCCCCGCGCTCCTTTCTCCGGGGCGGTCTTCGCGTAGACCAGCATCGAGTCGGCGACCGGCCCGTTCGTGATGAACTGCTTCGTTCCGTTGAGGACGTAGTGCGAGCCGTGGCGTTCGGCGCGGGTCCGGATCGAAACCGCGTCCGACCCCGCGTTCGGTTCGGTGAGCGCGAGCGCGCCGATCTCGGTTCCGGCGACGATCGGCGGCAGAAAGGCCGACCGCTGCTCGTCGTCGCCGTTGCGCGCGGCATTGTCGGCGAAGAGGTTCGAGTGGGCGCCCACGCTGAGCGCGAGCGCGGGGCTCACGCGAGCGATCTCTTCGAGCACGAGGGCCTGGGCAACGTAGGAGAGGCCGAGGCCGCCGAACTGTTCCGGGATCGTCAGCCCGAGGAACCCGTGGTCGCCGAGCTCCGAGAAGAGGTCCCGAGGGAAGTAGTCCTCCCGGTCCATTCGGTCCGCGACGGGGGCGATCGACTTCCGGGCAAAGCGGCGGGCCGCCTCTCGAAGGTCAAGGTCCTCCCGAGAGAGCGCGAGGTCCATAGGCGGGCGACGGCTCCTGAGGCATAACGGTTGTCGGCTGCGCTAAGGGCCGGTAACGGGGGCCTCCTTGCGGAGGATCCCGATGTGGAGTCGCCAGACGGGGCGGCGATTGGGGAAATCGGACCGGTAGTGCGCCCCGCGACTCTCGGTCCGGACGAGCGCAGCGCGAGCCACGATCGACGCCGTGAGCACCGCGTTCGCAACGGGGCCCGCGAGGTCCTTCGCCCGACCGGGCTCCGTCGAACGACCGAGCTGCGACAGCTCCTCGATCGCGGCCCGGAGTCCCGCCCCGGTTCGCACGATCCCGACGTCGTCCCAGAGGAGGTCGCGGACCCGGTCGACCGCGCCCGGGACGTCCTCCCTCCCCGAACCCGCGGGCCAGTCAATCCGGACCGTACGCGCCGGCGCCGGGATGCGACCGGCGACCGGGTGGACCAGCTGACGGGCCACGCGCTCGCCGAAGACGAGCCCTTCCAGAAGCGAATTGCTCGCCAGTCGATTCGCCCCGTGGACACCGGTGGAGGCGACCTCCCCGCAGGCGTACAACCCCCGAAGGGTGGTCCGACCTTCCAGGTCGGTCGTCACCCCACCGATCATGTAGTGGGCGACGGGCGTCACGGGTATCCAATCGCGCGACGGGTCGAGCCCGTACGTGGCGAGGAATCGGCAGACCGAAGGGAACCGTGCGAAGAGGCGGTCGCGCGGGATCCCGGTCGCGTCGAGGTAGACGCACGGATGCCCGGTGCGGTGGATCTCCCGGTCGATCGCCCGAGAGACGACGTCGCGAGGCGCGAGCTCGGCGTCCCGGTGTTGGCCGACCAGGAACCGCTCGCCCGCCTCGTTGCGCAGGACCGCCCCCTCGCCGCGGACCGCTTCCGTGATCAGGAACCGAGGAGCGCCCTCGCGCCAGAAGACCGTGGGATGGAATTGGATGAACTCCATATCGGTCAACAGGGCCCCGGCCCGGAACGCGATCGCGACGCCTTCCCCGGTCGCGACCGAGGGGTTCGAGCTCTGCCGGTAAAGGCTCCCGGTGCCGCCGGTCGCGAGGACGACCGGCCCGGAGTCGAGCTCTTCCGCGCCCCGACCCGCTTCGGAGGAGACGAACGCGACCACGCCGTGGTGCGCCGTCGACCGGAGCCCCCGAAGGGCCGTTCGTTCCCGGACTTCGATGCCGGCATCGAGCACTCGGTGTTTCAGGGTCTCCTCGATCGACAGACCGGTCGCGTCCCCGCCGGCGTGCAGGATCCGCGCGCGAGAGTGGGCGGCTTCGCGTCCCAGGGAGATCTGGCCCTCGACCGTGTCGAACGGAACCCCGTACCGTACGAGGTCCGCGATCCGGGCCGGCGCCTCGAACGTCAGGGCCCGGGCCGCCGGAAGGTCGACGAGGCCCGCCCCCGCCCGGATCGTGTCCTGGAGGTGGAGAGCGGGAGAGTCGTCCGGACCGATGGCAGCGGCGATTCCCCCCTGGGCGTAACGCGTGGTCGCTTCGTCGAGCCGCGATTTCGTGACGAGCGTCGGTCGGAGTCCGAGCTCACGAAGGCGCAGGGCGACGTAGAGCCCGGCGATCCCCGTCCCCACGACGAGCGGACGACCGGCCGGAGTCGGCACGGGTACGCGACCGGTTGACGTGGTATAGCGACTTCGTGAAGCCCGTCGGCGTCGTATACCCCCTCGACCTCCGGCGGTGGTGTCCCCGAGAGGGTCCCCGGCGCCGATCGCGTGGGAAGGCACGGTCTCGGTCCAGGGCGACCCGGACCTCGAGGCCGAAGTGCTCGCCCGGTTCGACCACCTGAGCGGAGTTCGACCCGTGGGAGTCACCGAGCTTCTCGCGGCCCGTCGGTCGTACTACCGACTCACGGCCCCGCCGGTCCCCGTTCCGGCCGACCGTCAGGCCCGACTCGACCGGGGACGCGCCGTCCATCGTTCCCTCGGCTCCCGACTCGCGAGCGAAGGGACGCTCGAAGCGCGGGTTCGGCGAGGGGGTCTCGTGGGCCGGATCGACATCCTCGCGGACGTGCCGGTCGAGGTGAAGACGTCGACCGCCCTCGCGGAGCCCTCGGCGCTCGTTCTCGAGCGGCCGGACCACATCGAGCAGCTCGCCATGTACTGCGCCCTTCTCGACCGTCCCGTCGGCCGTCTGCTCACCGTGGTAGGCAGCGACCTCGAAGTCCCCCGGGTCCAGGCCGTCGATATGGCGTTTGGATCTCCCGAGAGGATCTTCCGTGAAATGGGACATCGGGCGGAACGGCTGCGCTCCGCGTTGGGAGAACACTCTCCGGACTCCCTTCCGCGATGTCCCTGGTTCGGGCGAGGTTGCGAATACGAGGGCGCGGGGGTCTGCTCGTGCACCGGCGCGGAGGGACCCGCAGCTCCGCTCCTCGCCGAGATGGTCCGGGGGCCGACCCCGAGGCGGGACGTGGAAGAGCGAGTACTCTCCGCGCTCGCCGAGCGACCTCCCGAGGAGGGTCTCGGAGTCGAGCGATTCCGGGAGGTCCTCTATCCGCGCCGCGCGTACTTCGACCGGACGCGGGAGTCGCCGGAGGCCCCGCCCGGATCGGGCCCACCCTCGCTCGAGCCGGACCTCTATCGGCGTCTGAGCGAAGCCCTCGAGAGCGGTCCCGCGGGCGAGGTCGCTCGGCTTCCGACCCGCACGACCGCACCGGCCGAGGAGGTCGTCGGTTTCCGGGGCCGTCCGATGTTGCTCCGGACCTCTCGAGCCCGGAACCGACTTCGCCCGTCGGAGCTCCCGACCCGGTTCCCGCAATATGCCCTCGACCTCGGATTGCGGTGCGCGACCACCGGTACGGACTCCGGGGTCGTGGTCCTGGGCTTCGAACGCGCCGCGACGGATCGCGAGCGGGTCGAGGTCCTCGAGGTCCGATTTGCCTCGTTGACGCCGTTCTCCCGCCTCTATCGAGAGCGAACCCAGGGGCTGGACCGGGCCCTCGAGGACCATCACCCGGAAGCTCTCGTCGCCTGTCCGGAGTGGATGAGCGCGGACTGCCCCTATCGAGCGGAATGCGGCTGCGGGCCGTCGGGAACGCGCGAGACCCGGTAGATCGTCGAGCTCAGGGTCGGTTCGAGACCGAATCGATGGTAGAGCCGTCGCGCCGGTTCGTTCGCGGCGGTGACCCAGAGGTGGACCCGCTCGTAGCCGAGCGCCCAGAGCGCGCGAAGCCCCCAGCGGAAGAGGAAGCTTCCGTAGCCCCGCTTTCGAAATTCCGGGTCGACCAGAAAGTTCACGAAGAGTGCCTTGCGCGCGGACCGCTCGGCGGAAAGGATCGCCCCCGCGAGGCGCGGAGGGTCCGGGAACAGCAGCACGGTCGACGCCTCGTCGAGGAGGCGCCCAAGGCTCCCGTCGACCATCGCTTCCGTGACCCGCCGGTACTCCTCGGGTCGGTCCCCGATGAGGAGGGCGTCCACGGTCCCGGCGACCGCACGGAAATCGAGGTCGGCGAGCGCGTCGACCGTGACGGCCCGAATCGGCGTGAGCCGAAGACCGTCGGGCACGGGACCCGGCGGTTCACCGTCCGCGGGCCGGAGCGGGCGTTCCATCGCTACTCGCTCGATGACGGTCGACCCCGCCCGCTTTCCGAGGCGGGCGAGCAGCTCTCGTTCCTGCTCGGCCGCGAGACCGGTGAACCCGATGTTGACCGACCGAACCTCGTCCCCCAGATGGTCGAGTAGGATTTCGGTCAGTCGCTCACCCCGGTCCACGCTCCCGGGTCCCTCCTCGACGTGGACGTGGCCGTACGCTTCGCTCGCGCTCGTCGAGTAGAAGGAGAGCCCGGCGCCTTGCTTCGGGGGGAAGTACCACCCGGCCGTCCTCCCGGAGCGCAGCCCCTCCGCGGTCCGCTCGACCCAGTCTCCGGCGGGCGACTCGTCCCGAGCCAGCAGGGCCTTTCGAACCTCGTAGACCAGTTCGAGCAGGTCGTCCGGACGGGCCCCTGTCGTTGGCAGAGGGTCGACCACGGCCCGGACCTCGACTAACCGGTCACCAGGCGGCGGAGGATCTGCGCGATGTCCGGGGCCACCGACGCCTTCTCGGCGGGGTTGCCGAGCGTATCGGTCGAGTAGACGTCGCCGACCACGACCTTGATCCGCTCGAACGCGTCCTTGAGGAAAAGTCCGTGGGTACACGCCGCGCTGATCCCGCCGGCGCCGTTCTTCTTGAGGAGTTTGGCGGCTTCGACGATCGTGCCCCCGGTCGTGATCACGTCGTCGATGAGCACGACGTGCTTTCCCTCGAGCGGCACGGGAAGGTTGGGGGGAAGCGAGAGCTCCACATGCTCGCTGTCGATCCGCTTCTTTTCGAGGGCGAGCCAGGGCTTGTCGAGGAGCTGGGCCATCCGGCGCACCCGGTCCACCCCTCCCTTGTCCGGTGAGATCAAGAGGTCGAGCGGCCGCTCTCGGAGGAGTCGAGCGATGGCGGGGATGCCGCTCGCTTCGAACGCGGGTTTCGTGAACTGGGTGAGGGTTTGCGACGAGTGGAGGTCGACGGTCACGACCGCGTCGGCGTCCAGCTCGACGTGTCGGCACATCGCGCGGGCGCTCACCGGCTCACCGGGAAAGAACCGCCGGTCCTGCCGGGCGTACCCGAAGTACGGCACGACCACGAACGTCCGCCGGGCCCCGGCTTCTCGGATCGCGTCCTCGAGGAGCACGAGCTCGAGGAAGTCGTTGTCCGTCCGGGTCGATTGCACCAGTACGACGTCCTCCCCTTCGAGTCGTCCGCCGACCCGTACGTACAACTCGTCGTCGGGGAACCGCTTCGTGAACGGGATCCCGAATGGGACGTTCCCGAGCTCGCGCGAAACCCGCTCCGCGAGCGCCGTCGATGCGGTTCCCCCAATGACGTGCATCCGAAACGCCTCACCGTTGGGACCCCGGGCGAGCCTAAAAGATTGCGCGGCGGGTCCGTACGTCGCGCGCGTACCGAGACCGTGGACGGACACCGGCCGGCGGTGGCCAGGGCCGTCCGCTAGAGTTCCTCGTCCGCCTCGGACTTCTTCGCCGGCTTCGGAGGCCGACGGACGTGGGGGGCGGGCCGCCCGCGGCGAGTCGGTGGGGCGGCGGGCGGGGATCGTTTCTTGGGAGGGCGCGCGGGCGTCTCTTCCTCTTCGTCCTCGTCGTCCTCGGTCCGGCGTCGACGTAGTACCGAGAGCCAATGCCGGCGCGTGGAGCCTTCGGCGGCGGCGGCCGCCTCCGCTTCCGTGCGAGCTTCCTCCTCTTCCTCGCGGCGGAGCGGTGTCTCGATCCCCTCGCGGCGGAGCGCATAGTGGATCCCGAACGCCGCGAGGATGATCCCCACGAGCGTGAGCCCGAGGAACTCCCACGACTGCGGAGGGACTTCGCCGGCCTGGCCTTCGAGGAGGAGCTTCACCGAGCCGAACCACGGGATCATCCCGCGAGCGACGCCGATGATCCACGCGGGTTCGACGAGCGAGCTGATCACCGCCACCGCCGCCCCCGCCTGGTCCGGCAACGAGTTGCCGTCCCCGAGCGTGATGAACCCCGAGTGCTGACCGAGTGCCGGCGCGGTGAGAGTGAGGCTGAAATTCAGCGACTTCCAACCGATGTCGTAGAAGTTGAGCGTGCCGGTGAGGTGCGTCGTGTCGCAGTTCGGAACGCCTCGCGGCCCGGGCGGAGTGTACGAGTAGACCGGATTCGCCACGTTCCCGCACGGAAGGCCCGCGAGGTCGGACGCGTTGTAGTACCCCTGCGGGTTCCACTCGAGGTAGGCGATCGCCCGATGGATGACCGGCGTCGACCCGGCTCCGTTGGGCCAGTACAACAGAACGTCACCGTACTCGCCGTAGGTCGAATACCCCGTTTGGAAACCCGAAACGTACGGCGTGATCTGGGAGAGCGGCACCTTCTGCGCCAGGACCAGGTCGCCGGTGTTGATGAGGCCAAGCTGGTCGTTGGGACCGTGCTGCATGCTGTCCGATTCCACCACATAGATCGGCGGCCAGTTCTGCGTGTAGGCAAAGAGCGAGACGAGCAGGACGACGATGATCGCGAGCGCCACGAGCGGCTCGAAGAAAAGCGAATCGCGCGCCCGCCAGTAGACGGGCTTTTTGCCGGTCGTTCGAGTCGCCGCGGCCTCCGCTTCCTCTTCCTCGTCCACATCCTCCGTCTGGGCCTCGGGCCCACGCCAGCGGCGGACCGGGGAGGGCCGTGACCTCGAGCGCGAGGAGGGAGGAGGACGGGACCTCCGCCGCGGTGGTGGCGACGGTTCCTCCTCGTCGTCCTCGTCATCGCCCGGGTCGTCGTCGTCGGCCCGGGGGCGGGGATGAGACATTGGGCGTGGCTCTTCCGGACCCCCCTTAACCCTTCGTTTCGACCGGCAGAGCCGGCGGCGGACGGTACCGGCGTGCCTCCATTTCTCTCGCGAGCGAACACTTATGCGGACCGGGGTGGAGACCGGCTCGCTCGGGACGGCGGGCTCCCACGATGCGGCGGATCGACATCTCGATGCCTCTCTACGCGGGCATGCCCTCGTTTCCGGGAGACCCGATCTTCGCGTCCCACCCGGTCCGCTCGATGGACCGGGGCGACCCGTACAACCTCTCGGAACTCGTCCTCGGCTCCCACGCGGGAACCCACGTCGACCCGCCGGTCCATTTTATCCCGGGCGAAAAGACCGTGGACCAGGTCGACCTCGATGCGTTGAACGGACCTTGTCGGGTCGTGGATGTGGACCCCCGGCTCGGGTCCGTTGGAGCGGACGTCGTCTCCCGTCTCCCGGCCGGCACGACGCGGGTGCTGTTCCGAACGGCAAACTCTGCTCGATGGGAGCGCTCGCTCACGTTCTTCCCGGACTACGTCGCTCTCCGGCCCGAGGCGGCACACGCCCTCGTGGAACGGAAGGTCCGATTGGTCGGGATCGACGCCCTCTCGGTCGAGAACGACCCATCGGGCTCCTTCCCCGTGCACCGGGCGCTCCTCGGCCACGGCGCGCTCATCCTCGAAGGGATCCTTCTCGCGGCGGCCGAGGCCGGGGAGTATACGCTCACCTGTCTTCCGCTCCGCCTTCGCTCAGGTGACGGCGGCCCCGCACGGGCGACGCTGACGGCTCCGTAGGTCGGGTCGGATGGGGGTCGGGGGGCTCGGCTCGGGGACGCACGACCTCTCACTCGACACCACCGGCTTCTACCTGCTCGCCACGACCCTGGCCCTTTTCGTCGTCATGCTCCTGGTCCTGCGCTACTACTATCCCAACCGGAAGCGCGGCCTGGAAGGGTACCTCGACGCCGCCGGGGTCAGCCTCGCGTTCCTCCTCTTTGGGCTCGTCCTTGTGGTGCTGCTGGTCTCCTACTATCCCCACGCCAACGGGACGGCGTACGCCCTCTACGAGACGGTCCTCACCGGCTATTGGCTCGCGTTCGCGATCCCCGTAGTGACCGTCGGAAGTTCGGTGCAGGGCCGGTCCCGCGGTACGATCCGATGGCTCGCTCCGTCGATCCTGGTCGCGGTCGCGATGTTCTTCGCGATCTACGCGTACTACTACTACGCCCTGACGTAGGGCGGGGCGAACGTCAGTCCCGTTCGTCCGGCGGCAGAAGGTCGGGAATGCCGTCCGAGATCGGATAGTCGACCTTGCACGCGGGGCAGGTGAGGACCCCCTCGACGATCTCGCCCGACTCGGTCTTCCGGGTCGTGAGCGTGAGCTCCCCCCGACAGAGCGGGCAGCGAAGGATCTCGAGGAGGTCCGGCCTCACTTGGCGCTCCCTTCGACGATTCCGTAGCCGATCAGTCGCCACGCGTTCAGCTTGCGGGAGATCGCGACGCGGCTCCCCGGAAAGACCGTGACGGCACGGTTGAGGGCGAGCTCGAGGTCGTCCCCGCGAGCGCTCGTCACCTTGCCTGCGGCGATGGTCGTTCCGACGGTGACCGCCAGCATCTCGCTCGTCCGGATCTTCTCGACCTTGATCTCGCGCTGGGCTCCGAGTACCCGGTCGAGGAGGGTCGCCCGAAGTCGTATCTTCTGGCTCACGGGGGGCAGGGTTCCCGCCGTTCCCACGAGGCGGCCGGTGAGCCCGTCGCCCTTCGCGAGGGACGGGTCGAGGCTGGTTCCGATCGCGGCCAGGCCTCCGGGATGGAGCTCGTCCCATTCCTGACCGCCCGACACGATGGAGGTGATCTTGGTGGTGAGTGACTCCGCCCGGGCGTCCGTCGCGCCGATCGGCCCGGGGCGGATCTCGATCTCCTCCCCGAGGGCGAGGTGCCCCTGGAGGAGCGAACCGCCGAGCACGCCTCCCCTCAGGTTCGTAGGACGGGTTCCGGGTCGATTGATATCGAACGAGCGGGCGACGTACATCAACGGGGGTTTCTTCGGGTCGCGCGGCGGGGTCGGGATCGTCGCCTCGATCGCACCGATCAGTGCGTCGATGTTCACCCGGTGGTTCGCGCTGACGGGGATCACCGGGGCTCCCGCGATCGGGGTGCCTTTGAGGAATTCGGTGACCTCCCGATAGTTCTCCTCGGCCTGCTCGGCCGACAATAGGTCGATCTTGTTCTGGACCACGACCACCTTGCGCACGCCGATGATGTCGAGCGCGTAGAGGTGCTCGCGGGTCTGCGGCTGCGGACAGTGCTCGTTCGCCGCAACCAGGAGAAGCGCCCCGTCCATGATCGCCGCGCCCGAGAGCATCGTCGCCATCAGCGTCTCGTGGCCGGGCGCGTCGACGAACGATACCGCCCGCAGGAACTTCGCTTCCCCACCGCACGAGGGACAGACCGGTTCGGTGGAGTAGCAGGACGGTTCGGGGCAGTTCGGGCACTTGTAGAACGCCGCGTCGGCGTACCCGAGCTTGATCGAGATCCCGCGCTTGAGCTCCTCCGAGTGGCGGTCGGTCCACTCTCCGGTCAGCGCTTGGGTGAGGGTGGTCTTGCCGTGGTCGACGTGGCCGACCAGGCCAATATTCACCTCGGGCTGGCGCGGGACCTTCATGCCGCGGCGAACAGCTCCGCGAGGGGCTTGGTGCCCTTCTGCTCCACCACCAGGTTGATCTGGACGGTGTCCTCGCTGATCGTGTTGCCGCGGAACGTTCGGCGCTTGCGCATCCCGTCGCGGGGAGCGTGGAACCCGAAGCCTTCGCCCACGTAGAGTCTCGTCTGACGTGCGCCGGGGAAATCCGGGCGCAGCGGGAACCCGCTCTTGTCGGTCCCGCCGGTGATGCGGAAGGTGTAGCCGGTGGCGCCGATCAGCTCTCCGCCGACCGCCTCGCCGATCCGCTTCCCGAGGAAGCCGGCGGCCTGGGGGTCACCCACCGTCCGCGCGAGAGACTTCTCGTGCTCGGAGATGACGAGCTTGTACTCTACCATCCGATCCTCAAGGGGCGAGTGCGCGCCAGTTGAGGGCCGTTTAAATAGCTTCCGGCGGCGGGCGTTGTCCGGGGGACCTTCGCGGGCTTGGCGTACGCCGAGAATCGGGCAGCCGTGGGCCGGTGCGAGGCCGCGGACGGGACGGATTCCGCCCGGGAAACGTTCTTATCACCACGGCCCACCGTCTTCGAGAGGTTGGGCGGCGTTCCGGGATGACGGACCTCGCGACCTATGCGCTCGCCGCCGACGTCCTACTCCTCCTGGGGGGGTTTACTTACGCCGCCTGGTCCGATTATCGCGAGCGTGAAGTCGCGGACGGTCTCTGGCAGTTCCTCGGCGTCGCGGGGTTCCTGGTCGGGTTCGTCCCCGTGGTCCCGGGAGGGACCGTCCCAACCGTCCTCTGGACCGTGATCGGCCTCTTCGTCATCCAGCATCTGTTCGCCTGGGATGCCCGCCTCGGTCCGAACGGGGAGGGGTATGCCGACCTGATCGAGGTCGTCGTCTACGCAGCGGTGATCGCCCTGGTCGCGGTCACCGCGGTGCGCGTGGGGGTCGGGCCGGACGCGGTGCCGGTCTCGGTGATCGCGGTGCTGGTCACGGTGCTGTTCGCTCGCGGGCTCTTCGAGGCCGGCATCCTCTACGGCGGAGCGGACGCGAAGGGACTCATGATCGCCGGGCTCTTGCTCCCGTTCTTCCCCAACCCGGTGATCGCCCAGCCGCCCTCCATCGCCCCGATCACGACGATCCTACCGTTCGCCTTCAACGTGCTGATGAACTCGGCGTTGTTCTCCCTCGTGGTCCCCATCTCGATCGCCGTGCGAAACCTCCGCGCGAAGGAGTTCCGAGGGGTATCAGGGTTCCTCGGCTATTCCATCCCGGTCTCGGAACTCCCGCGTGAATGGGTGTGGGTGCGCGACCCGATGACCCGCGAGGGACGCGAAGAGGAGAAGTCGATCGAAACCTCGGAGGACGACCGCCGCCGCCGGGTCGAGCTCGCGCGTGACCTCGCGTCCCGCGGGATCCAACGGATCTGGGTGACCCCCCAGGTACCGTTCGTCGTGCTGATGACGTTCGGCACCGTCGCGGCGCTCCTTGTCGGGAACGTCGCGTTCGACGTCTTGTTCCGCCTTTGACGCCCCCGGGCCAAAGCTTTTCTCATCAACGCCCGTCGGCGATTCGCTATCGATGGCGAAGCCGCGCGTCGCGAAGAAGTCCCCGATCCGGGTCCTCATCGCAAAGCCCGGACTGGACGGCCATGACCGAGGAGCGAAGGTCGTCGCCCGGGCGATGCGGGATGCCGGCATGGAGGTCATTTACGCGGGGCTTCGCCAGACCCCGGAGGAGATCGTTCGCGCGGCGCTCGAGGAAGACGTGGACCTGATCGGGCTCTCCATCCTCTCGGGGGCCCACATGGCGCTCTTTCCCCGCGTCCTCGCGCTTCTGAAGGAGCAGGGGGCGGGGAGGATCCCGGTGTTCGCGGGGGGGATCATTCCCGACGAGGACGCCCGGCGCCTCAAGAAGGCGGGCATACGGGCGATCTTCGGTCCGGGGACCTCTCTCGAAGAAATCGTCACTACCGCCCGGTCGTTGGCCCGCCGCACGGCATGACGGAGGGAGCGCGCCTACCCGCGGCGGCGCGGGCGATCGTCCGGGGAGACCGAATCGCGCTCGCCCGTACGATCACGGCGGTCGAGAACGGCGACTCCTCGGCCGACCGGGTGGTCCGGAGCCTCTACGCCCGGTCCGGGCGAGCGCCGGTGGTCGGCCTCGCGGGCCCCCTCGGCGTGGGCAAATCGAGCCTCGTGAGCGCCCTCGTCGGACGGCTACGGGCGCTCGGGAAGACGGTCGGCGTGATCGGGGTCGACCCGTCCAGTCCGTTCACCGGGGGATCGGTCCTCGGGGACCGGATCCGCCTCGAGCGACGGCCGGACGATGACGGCGTCTTCTTCCGGTCGATGGCGAGCCGGGGAGCGGCGGGCGGAGTCGCCGCCGCGACGCGCGAGGTCTCCCGTCTTCTCGACGCGGCCGGGTTCGACATCGTCCTCGTCGAAACGGTCGGGAGCGGCCAGGTGGACGTGGCGATTCGGGATATAGCGAGCACGAGCATTGTCGTGGTCGTGCCGCACCTGGGCGACGAGGTCCAGACGTTGAAGGCGGGCCTGTTCGAGATCGCGGACATCTTCTGCGTCAACAAGGTCGACCTTCCCGGCGCGGAGGTCGCGAAGCGCGACCTCGCCGAGCTGGTCGCCCTCGGAGGAGGGCCGAGCGGATGGGCTCCCCCGGTCGTCGGTACCTCGACGGTGGTGCCCACCGGGATCGACGAGCTCTGGGAGGCGGTCGTCGCGCACGAAGGATTCCTTGACTCATCGGGGGAACGCACCCGCGGCGAACGTGCGCGCCTCTCGTCGGAGATCGTCGGCCTCGCGAGCGACCGGATCGGGCGCGACCTCACCCGTCGGCTCGAGGCCGAACCTTCCCTGCGGCGGCTCCTCGATGATGTGGTCAGCCGGCGGATCGACCCGCGGACCGCCGCCGACCGCCTCGTCCACGGGAGCCGGCGCGCACGATGAACGGGTCCGAACTCCAGCTCCTCCTCGCCATCGGCCTCCTGGCGTTCGCGGTCGCCCTCGCCTACTTCGTCTTCGCGTCGTTCGTCTTCGGGGCCGGTTACCAACCCACCCCCCGCCGCTCGGTCGAGGTGATGCTCCGGTTCGCCGAGGTCGGACCGAGGGACACGGTGTACGACCTCGGCGCCGGAACCGGGGCGATCGTGTTCCGCGCCGCGCGCGTCTACCGAGCACGTGTGGTCGGCGTCGAAGTCGAGCCGGTGCGCTATCTCATCCTGAGGGTGCGTCGGGCGTGGGGTCCGTTCGCGGACCACATCACGTTGCGCTGGGGGAACCTCTTCGCGCTGGATTTTCACGAAGCGACGGTGATCACGGCGTTCCTGTGGCCCGGGGCGATGGCCCGCCTTCGACCGAGGTTCGAGGCGGAGCTACCGGCGGGGGCGCGGGTCGTGAGCCACTGTCACAAGATTCCCGGGTGGACCGCCGAGCGGCACGACCCCGACACCGATGTCTATCTGTATCGATGGCCCGGCGCCGGCTCGGGTCCGGTCAGTGGTGAAACATGAACCAGACGCCGGCCGCCGCGACGAACACGACCATCAGGATGATTCCCGAGACGAGCCAGCCGGTGTAGTCCGCCTCGTCTCGCGCGGAGGAGGTTGCGCCGGACATCGGACGATGTTAGGCCCCCCGGTCGGCTCTTCCGGACATCTCAGGGAATTCCCGCTCCGAGCTGTCCGTTGATCCCGAAGTACGCGACCAACACCGCGACCACGATCGCGCTCCCGAACGTGAGGACCAGGAAGAGGAGGGACGGCGGGGCGGGGGCGTGCTCCATGGCCCAGGCGAGGAGCGGGGGTATTCAAATGGCCGAGGTTCGTTCCGGGAGACCGCCCTAGGCCTCGGAGTTCGGACCGGTCGCCTTGGCCGCGGCGTGAGCGCCCTTACCGCCCTTCGGCTTGGCCGCGGGCTCGGCCGGGGCCGCCGGGGCACCGGGCTCGGTCGTTGGGGCGACCGTCGGCTTTGCCCCTTCGGGCGTCTCCTTCTTCTCCGGAGCTGGGGTCACGTACTCCTCGACGACCCGGATCGTCTGCGGATGCAGATGGGTCCGGATCCGGTCGATGACCCGGGGCTTCGCCGCCATCCAGGCGATGTCGAACTTCGTTCGGTCGGGAACCTTCAGCGTGACCGTCTTGTCGTGGACCTCGACGTGAAATTCCGCCGACCGGCCGTACTGGAGCTCGAGGACCGCGCGCGCCTGGTCGGCGGGCTCCGAGATCCGCTCCACGACCTTGAACTTCCCGCGCACCTTGCGCCCCGCGAAGGGGGGGTTGAAATCGACTCGAACCCGAGCGGCGGTCAAGGAGATGACCCGGCCCCTCCGTCCCTCGATCGTCAGCGTGGTCCCGATGTCGAGATGCGCGTCCTCGCGGCGCATCTCGGGAAGCCGCTCGACCTCGTGCATCGAAAAGAGCTCGATGAGGTTCGGGTCGCGTTCGCCGAACGCATCGGCCGGGGAGAACTCCCGCTCGACCTCGTCGCCGACACCGACCCCTACGAGCGAGTTCTCGATCCCCGCGGGGAAGTAGTCGCCGCCGACCTCGTGCGGGCGGGGTCCCCAGGTCCGGCCCTCCGTGGGCGCGTTCTCCTTCTGCGCGAGCTCTTCGTG
>Ga0187781_10001285_pt1 | contig 18970 bp, 8 predicted proteins | sample 0715_SJ02_MP02_2_FD_132447 | JGI IMG/M metagenome (GOLD analysis project Ga0187781, IMG submission 132447) | Tropical peat soil microbial communities from peatlands in Department of Meta, Colombia - 0715_SJ02_MP02_20_MG | ecosystem: Environmental > Terrestrial > Soil > Wetlands > Peat | place... | reverse complement strand
GTTCCCACATGTGCGGGTCGAAGCTTGCGACACTTGCCGCGCTTACATCAAGACGGTCGATCTGACGAAGAACGGTCGTGCAGTGCCGCTCGTGGATGAACTCGCCACCATTCCTCTGAACCTCTGGGCCGCAGAACGCGGGTACAAGAAGCTGCACACGAATCTTCTCGGAATCTAGTTTGAAGGGTGCGGTATGCTGTCCGTTCAAAATCTAAAGCCGGGAAGGCGGCAAATCGCCCGATCCATTCCCGGTGGTCAATCCTTCGGGGGAGATCGTGAAGTATGACAGCCGGGACAAAGCACTCGGCATGGACCGTGAAATTGGTCGGCGTGATTTCCTTGACGGCTTCGCGCTGGCCGTCGGCGGTTCCATTCTATCGCCGTACCTGACCTGGCTCGACAGTCTCGCACAACAGGAATCGTCCTCCGCGCCCGAAAAGAATCCTCAGTATTACCCACCCGCCCTGACAGGCATGCGCGGAAGCCATAAAGGCTCCTTTGAAATTGCGCATCGCCTGCGCGATGGAGAAGAGTGGACAAATCCCGCGCGCGATCCAGAGACCTATGACTTGATCGTCATCGGTGGCGGTATCAGCGGACTTTCGGCCGCATACTTCTTCCGTCAAATCGCCGGATCGAAAGCACGCGTGCTCATCGTGGAGAATCACGACGATTTCGGTGGCCACGCAAAACGCAATGAGTTCAAGGCCGGCAATCGCACCATTCTCGGGTACGGCGGCACGCAATCCATTGCCTCGCCAGCGCTCTTTAGCAAGGAAGCAGCCGGGCTTCTGAAGGATCTGGGCGTGGATGTCCAGCGCTTCGAGAAATATTTTCAGCAGGATTTCGACAAGTCCCATGGTCTTTCACTCGGCGTCTTTTTCGATAAGGAGACTTTCGGCCAGGACAAGCTCGTTGCAGGGCGAAGCCAGCTACCCTGGCCGAAATTCCTTGCGGAAACTCCGCTTTCTGCACAGGCGCAGCAAGACATCGCCCGTCTCTACACCGAAAAAGTGGACTATCTTCCGGGTCTCTCGATCCAAGAGAAGAAGAAGATTCTTGCTCGAACGAGCTACAAGGATTTCTTGCTCCAATATGCCAAGGTTCATGAGGACGCAGTTGCCTTCTTTCAGAAGGAGACCTATGGACTGTACGGGGTCGGCATTGACGTTGTTCCCGCAGGTGATCTTGCCTTTCTCTCCATCAACGGACCTGATCTGGATACCTACGACTATCCCGGATTTCAGGGCATGGATCTTTCAGGGACTGCGGGACCCGGCTTGGGCCTGGAAGTCACGCGTCAGGATGACAATGCACCCTATATCTTTCATTTTCCTGACGGGAACGCTTCGCTGGCGCGCCTGCTCGTGCGCGCGCTGATTCCCGGCTCAGCTCCTGGCAACACAATGGAAGATATTGTCACAGCAAAAATGGATTACGCGCGCCTCGACGATCCTTCGTCGCCCGTGCGCATTCGCCTCAACAGCACAGCCATCCGCGCGCGGAATTTAGGGGATCCGGGAGCAGCAAAGGAAGTTGAAATTACTTACGTCCGAGGCGGCGAAGCTCGCTCGGTTCGAGGCACCGCCTGCATACTCGCCTGCTGGAACATGATGATTCCATATTTGTGTCCGGAGATGCCGCCGAAGCAGAAAGAGGCTCTCGCGTATGGGGTGAAGGTGCCCATCGTTTACACCAATGTGCTTGTTAGCAACTGGAAGGCCTTCAAGCAGCTCGGCATTTGCCGTGCGAATTGTCCCGGCAGTTATTTTGATATCGTGGCTTTGGACTACCCTGTCAGCATTGGAAATTACGGCTTTCCGAGTAAACCGGAAGATCCTTGCGCTCTGCACCTGGAACGATGCCCGGTGGGGCCGGGTCGAACAGCCCGAGACCAGCAAGTTGCGGGCCGCCAGGAGCTTTACACGACTCTCTTTAGCACTTTCGAACGCAACGTCCGCGATCAGCTCGGCCGGATGCTTTCACCAGGAGGATTTGATTCGGCCCGGGACATTCTCGCCATTACCGTGAACCGCTGGCCACATGGCTACGCGTATGAGTACAACTCGCTCTTCGATCCCGATTGGCCCGCGGATCAGCAGCCCTGCGTCATAGGGCGCAAGCCCTTTGGCCGCATCTCGATTGCCAATTCCGATGCCGGCGCTTTTGCCTACACAAATGAGGCCATTGACCAGGCCTACCGTGCCGTCAAAGAGGTCTCACAATTCACCGCAAGCAGAATTACGTAGCCGTCTTTCAGATTCCAGGCCTGGTTCCACTGCGGGAAAGCCGGTTGCTGTCTTCTGAAACCACATTGTCTCTAAATCCATCTATACGGACAGTTGTCCCCCGCATCGGATTTTGAATTCCGCGTGCGATAATCTGGTTTCCAGTGTGCCACGGATACTCCAACGGGTGGGTTGGAGCGTCTAAACGGGGAAGCTTCTGGGGAGTCAGCGATGTGGATAGTCCGGCTTGCATTACGACGGCCTTACACGTTTGTTGTTGCAGCTATCCTTCTGCTCATTCTCGGTCCTGTCGCCATCCTGCGCACGCCTACAGACATCTTTCCGAACATTGATATTCCGGTTGTCAGCGTCATCTGGAATTACACAGGCCTTTCTCCCGAGGAGATGTCCAACCGCATTGTCTACAACTACGAGCGATCCCTCACAACCACGGTGAATGATATTGATCATATTGAATCGCAATCGCTGAGCGGGATCGCCGTCGTCAAGGTCTTCTTCCATGCAAACGTGCAGATTGCTAACGCGATTGCGCAAGTCACAGCAATTTCACAACCGATAGTGCGGACGCTGCCTCCTGGGACGACTCCGCCTTTCATCATCACCTTTAATGCCTCTACGGTCCCGATCTTGCAACTGGCTCTTTCCAGCAAGACCCTTTCCGAGCAAGCGCTCGGCGACATCGGCATCAACTTCCTGCGCACGGGGCTCGTGACAATCCCTGGAGTCGCGATTCCTTATCCCTATGGAGGCAAGCAGCGCCAGGTCCAGGTGGATTTGGACTCGGCAGCGCTGCAATCCAAGGGACTCTCGCCGCTCGATGTGGTCAACGCTATAGGCGTACAGAATCTGATACTTCCCGCCGGAACAGCAAAAATTGGGCCTTTTGAGTACCAGGTGGATATGAACGGCGCTCCGCAAACGGTGGCCGAATTAAACGATCTTCCCGTCAAGACGGTGGGAAGCTCCACCATTTACATCCGCGATGTCGCCCATGTCCGTGATGGCTTCCCGCCGCAGACGAATATCGTCCGCGTAGACGGGACGCGCGCAGCTCTCATGTCCATCCAGAAAAATGGGAACGCCTCGACGCTCGACATTATTTCCGGCATCAAGGCTTTGCTGCCCCAGATTCAGGCGGGCCTCCCCCCGGAACTGGACATCAAGGCCTTGTCGGACCAATCGATCTTCGTCAAGGCCTCCATCAATGGCGTGATTCGCGAAGGCATCATCGCCGCCTGCCTGACGGGCTTCATGATTCTGGTCTTTTTGGGAAGCTGGCGCAGCACGCTCATCATCGCCGTTTCCATTCCGCTCTCGATCCTTACTTCCATCATCGTCCTGAGCGCACTCGGGCAGACGATCAACATCATGACGCTCGGGGGTTTGGCGCTCGCCGTGGGCATCCTGGTGGACGACGCCACGGTCGAAATCGAGAACATCAACCGGAACATAGATCAAGGCAAGGAAATCGTGCAGGCGATTCTGGACGGCGCCCAGCAGATCGCCGTGCCCGCCTTCGTTTCCACCCTTTGCATATGCATTGTTTTCGTGCCCATGTTTTTCTTGACGGGCGTGGCCAAGTACCTGTTTGTGCCGCTGGCCGAAGCAGTCAGCTTTGCAATGCTGGCTTCGTATCTGCTGTCGCGGACGCTGGTTCCTACAATGGCGAAGTATCTGCTCCTCTCCCAGACCGAAGAGGATCGAGGAGGGCGCGGGAAATCCGGCAATTGGTTCGTGCGCATACAGGCGAAATTTGAGCAGGGTTTCGAAAATTTCCGTGCTCGCTATCACCGCTTGCTCGCGGCCTGCATCCGGCACCGCAAACTTTTTGTGCCCTGCTTCCTTGCGGCCTGCGTTCTCTCGTTTGCGCTACTCCCATTCGTGGGACAGGACTTTTTCCCGAGTGTGGATAATGGCGAATTCAAATTGCACTTCCGCGCCCCCACCGGCACGCGCATCGAGGAAACCGCCGCCCTCTGCGACCGCGTCGACGCCGTGATCCGAAAGGCGATTCCGCCGTCTGAAATCGTGAGCGTGATTGACAATATCGGGCTCCCCTACAGCGGTTTCAACCTCTCCTACAGCACTTCCGCGCCAATCGGTCCCGGCGATACGGACATTCTGGTCGAGTTGACAAAGGAGCACCGCCCGACCGCAGAGTACATTCATGAACTGCGCGCGATATTGCCACGGGAATTTCCGGGCGTGGCCTTCTATTTCCTGCCCGCAGACATCGTCACGCAGATTCTGAACTTCGGCCTTCCCGCTCCGATTGACATCCAAATCGTCGGACGAAACTTGATTGCCAACCGCGAGTTCGCCAGCGACTTGCTGAATGAGCTCAAGTTTGTTCCAGGGACGACCGATCTCAGAATTCAGCAGCCGTTTGACCAGCCCAAGCTGCACATTGACGTGGATCGGACCAAGGCGCAGGAGATTGGTTTTACGCAGCGCGATGTGGCTCAGAATCTTCTGATTTCGCTCAGCGGGAGTTTTCAGACGGCTCCTACTTTTTGGCTCGACCCGAAGACAGGTGTCAGCTACAACATCACCACCCAGACCCCTCAATACAGGATGGACACGCTTCAGGGCATTGAAAACATTCCCGTAACCGGCACGAATCCCTCCGCCCCACCGGAAATTCTCGCCGACCTAGCCTCCATCAGCCGCAGCTCAGAGATGGGTGTCGTATCGCACTACAGCGTTCAGCCGGTAATCGACATCTTCGGGGCGGTCCAGGGACGCGATCTAGGGGGCGTGGCTAGGGAAATCCTGCCGATCGTCGAGAAGAGCAAGAAAAATCTCCCTCGCGGCTCACAAATTATCGTCCGCGGCCAGATTGAAACCATGGCCTCGTCATTCTCGGGGCTGCTTTGGGGGCTGGCGTTCTCGATCGTTCTCGTGTACTTGCTGATTGTTGTAAACTTTCAGTCCTGGCTGGACCCCTTCGTCATCCTGATGGCTTTACCCGCGGCTTTGGCGGGAATTGTGTGGTTCATGTTCGTTACTTCGACGACGATCAGCGTCCCCGCTCTGACGGGCGCAATCATGTGCATGGGCGTGGCTACTGCGAATAGCATTCTGGTGGTCAGTTTTGCAAAGGAGAGGCTGGAGGAAGGCGAGGATCCCGCCCAAGCAGCGATGAATTCCGGCTTCACACGATTCCGTCCTGTCATCATGACTGCACTAGCGATGATCATCGGGATGTTGCCGATGTCCCTGGGACTCGGAGAGGGGGGCGAACAAAATGCGCCGCTGGGCCGTGCCGTGATTGGTGGCCTGCTGTTTGCCACAATCGCCACACTCTTCTTCGTCCCGGTTTTTTTCAGCTTGGTTCATGGCCGGCGGGAAGGCGCGCCATCGGTGTAGCTGTGAGCGCATGCAGAAGCGTCGTGAGTCCTCCATGGATACACGGAATCGAATAAAATGAGGATTGGATGACTGAGCATTCAGAACCCGCAGTTACGGCTGAAGGGCAACAAGTGGCCGGGCCACGGCGCACGAGCCATGGCATTTGGGTCGCCGTCATAGTGCTGATTATTGTCGCCGCCGTCGTCATTGCGGGCATCGTGCCACGCCTGCGCGCCAAGGCGGCGTTGAAGGTTGAAACGCGCGATCTGGCTATCCCGAATGTCTCCATTGTTCAGCCAAAACAAGGCGCGCCGCATCAGGAGCTGGTTCTGCCGGGAAACATGCAGGCTTTCACGGATGCGCCCATTTATGCGCGTACGAACGGCTATCTTAAGAAATGGTATGTAGATATCGGCGCCCACGTGAAGGCGGGACAATTGCTCGCCGAAATAGACACGCCGGAAGTGGACCAGCAGCTCCAGCAGGCGCGCGCGAATCTTAATACCGCCCAGGCCAATTATCGCCTCTCGGAAATTACCGCGAACCGCTACCAAGAACTCAAGAATACGGATTCCGTTGCAAAGCAGGATGTGGACAACGCCGTAGGCGATTTTCAGGCGAAGGCCGCGATGGTGGCCTCCGCGGAATATCAGGTGAAGTACCTCCAGGAATTGGAATCCTTCAAACGAATCTACGCGCCTTTCGACGGCGTCATTACGGCGCGCAATACGGATATCGGCCAATTGATCGTCTCCGGCTCGAGTGGCGGTGTTGCGAAGTCTTTATTCCAAATCGCTGCCACTCGGACATTGCGCGTGTATGTGGATGTCCCCCAGCAGTACTCGCAGTCTGCGAAGGACGGTTTGCCCGCCGATTTGACGCTTCAAGAGCTGCCGGGACGACAATTTAAGGGACGGATTATTCGAAATGCCGAAGCCATTACAGCTTCCTCGCGCACACTCCTGATCGAAGTGGACGTGGATAATCCTACCGGCGAGCTACTTCCAGGCGCTTATGCCGAAGTCCATTTCAAACTCCCGTCCGACATTCCGACCTTTATTGTGCCCGTGAGCGCCTTGATCTTCCGCTCCGAAGGTCTGCGCGTGGCCACCGTTCCCGATGGAACCCATGCCGCACTAGTTCCTATCGTACTCGGACGAGATTTTGGCAACGAGGTCGAGGTAGTTTCAGGGCTCGCGGGCCAGGAAAAAGTGATCACCAATCCCCCCGATTCAATAGTTTCCGGTGAAGCCGTTCGAATCGCACAGCCGGCTAAGAGTTCATCTACAAAGTGAACCAGACGATGCGTATGAATTCGGTTGCGAGTGGCGCGAGCCGGCCCGCCTTGCGAGCAGTTTGCGTCCTGGCCGCTCTTGCTATTTCCGGATGCACAGTGGGGCCAAGATACGAGCGTCCTACGGCCGATGTCCCCGCAAACTTTAAAGAGGCGGGCGAATGGAAAGCGGCACAGCCAAGCGACGAAAGCACGAAAGGGAGTTGGTGGAAAGTCTATCAAGACCCTCAGCTCAACGCGCTCGAGGATCAAATCAGCGTCTCGAACCAGACGCTGAAAATTTCCCAGGCGCAATTTGCCGAAGCGCGCGCCGCTGTGAAAATTTCGCGCGCGGGATACTTTCCAAGCGTTACGGGAAATATTTCTGCCGCGCACTATTCAGGAGCGCCCAACGCCCCTCTTGCCTCTGGAAAAACCTCCTATCAGGATTACGTCATCCCGGTGGACGTTTCCTACGAGCCGGACGTCTGGGGCCGCGTGCGCCGCACGGTCGAAGCCGCGCGCTCGGAGGCGCAGGCCAGCGCCGCCGATCTGGCGAACGTCGAGCTGAGCATTCGCGCCGAACTCGCCTTCGATTATTTCTCGTTGCGCGGCTTGGACGCGGAAAAAGCCTTGCTCGATTCCACCGTGATTTCGTATCAGAAAGCGCTGGATCTCACCACGACCCGTTACCAGGGAGGACTCGCCTCCGCCGTGGATGTGGCTCAGGCCGAGACGCAGCTCGAAACCACCCGCGCGCAATCGATTGATGTCGGAGTAGCACGTGCGGCCTTTGAGCATGCCATCGCAGTTCTTACCGGCAAGCCCGCTGCGAATTTCTCACTGCCACCGATGCCGCTGGCCACTCCGCCGCCCGGAATTCCTCCAGGGCTGCCCTCGGAGCTGCTCGAGCGCCGGCCGGATATCGCCGCGGCGGAGCGCCGCGTGCAGGAGGCGAACGCCCAAATTGGCGTCGCGAAAGCAGCGTATTTCCCGCTCGTCACACTGACAGGGTCGGGAGGCCTGGAGAGCGCGGCCATCTCCACATTGATTCAAGGCCCGAGCGCGTTCTGGACGCTCGGTGGCGCCGCGGCGGAAACAATTATTGAAGGTGGCGCGCGGCGCGGCACACTCAATCAGGCCTACGCCCAGCGCGACCAGGCCATTGCCACATACCAGCAGACAGTTCTGACAGCGTTTCAAGAAGTCGAGGACAATCTCGCTGCTCTGCGCATTCTTCAAGAGGAAGCGCAGACGGAAGATGCCGCCGTCGCCGCCGCACAACATTCCTTGTCACTTTCGATCACCCGCTACAAGGGCGGCATCGCCAACTATATCGAAGTCACTATCGCGCAGTCCGCCAAACTCGCCGACGAAGTCACAGCGGTCAGCATCCTTACGCGCCGAATGACTTCCAGCGTCCAGCTCATCAAGGCGCTCGGCGGCGGCTGGAATCTCTCGCAGATCCCGCGCGTATAAGATTCCCCACCAGATCCCTCTGCGTCTTTCCGCGAAGACGCCCGTTCGTTTCATTTTTTGCATTCGGCGCACGAACGGTACTGGCCGCGTTTCGTTTCCTGTGGTAAAGAGGAGCGCACGCTGCGGGCTGGAACGCCACAGCCGTTGTTTTGGAGGGGAATTATTGCGCCACCGCAAGAGCAAAGGATCAACTGTTACGCTCCGAAACGTTGCACAAGAAAGCGGCGTGTCTCCTGCCACTGTCTCGATCGTTCTCAATAACGCGCCGCTCGCTCGCTATATTCCACCGTCTACCAAGGACCGCATCGAGCGCGCCGCCAAAAAGCTGGGCTACCGGCCCCAATTGGTCTCCCGATTCCTCGGGGCGAAGCGAAGCCGCACTGTCGGAGTGATGGTCTTCGATCTTACGGATCCCTATTGCACCCTCATCCTGCGGGGAATCGAAAATTCCTTGTATCAAGCCTCCTATCTCCCCATCCTCACCGACGCCCACAATCAACGGGGGCGCTTTGAGCGCTATCTCGAAATGCTCCTGGCCCGTCCCGTCGAGGGACTGATCATCGTTGCCAACTGGTTGTTTGTGGATATCGAACTCCTTGCCGACCTCGAGAAGCGCAATATTCCGGCGGTGATGATCGGCAGGGAATTGAGCACCGGCTCAATCAGCTCCGTCATGGTTGACAACGAAGCCGGCGCGCACCTTGCCATGGAACATCTCTATTCTCTCGGACACCGCAAGATCGCTTTCATTCGCGGACCGAAAATGCTGGGCGACAGCATCCCGCGCTGGCGCGGCATCCGTTCCTTCGCGCGTTCCGTTGGGATTGAAATCGAGAATTCCCTGGTTGTAGACCTTCCCGATTCGCTAGACCCCAATTCCGGGTTCGAGGGAGGTTTCAAGCTCACCGAAGAGCTCCTGAAGCACAAGAAGCGGTTCACCGCGGTCATGGCTTTTGACGACATGACGGCATTCGGCGCAATTCGCGGCCTTGCGCGCGCTGGGTGGAAAGTTCCCGAGGATTGTTCGGTCATCGGGTTCGATGACGTCATCCCCGCGGGCCTCTCCGTCCCTTCTCTGACCACGGTGCGCCAGCCCATGGAAGCGCTTGGCAGCGCCGCTGTCGGCATCGTGATGGAAGGCATGAATGCGGTGATTGAGGATCGCGAATTCAAAGCCGTGCATCGCAAGCTGGCTCCGGAGCTGGTCGTCCGCGAATCCACCCGGGCCCTATCCTGATGCAGCGGCGCGAGTTTGCATCTTTTTTTCTTGACACGGGCGGCGGGGCTGAATAATAGTTCGATTTAATAAAGTTTAATAAACGTGGGGCGGGTGGGCTGTCTTGGGGGAACTCTGATTGGTTCGCTTCCGCTTTCGTCCTTTCGGAATTCGCGGGTGATGGCCTGCGGGCAATTCCGCGCCCGGGCGGTGAGTTCGTTGCCACGAGGGAGAATATCCATGCGAATTTTCCAGAAGTCCCTTCCTATTCTGGCCGCGCTCTGCCTGTTCGGCGCGGCCGCTGCCTGGGCCAGCACGACCGGCAGCATTTCTGGAATCGTCACGGACTCGAGCGGGTCTGTTGTCCCCAACGCGCCGGTCACCGCAACGAATGTAGATACCGGCGTCCAGGCTACGATCAAGACAGACGGCGCGGGTTTCTACAATTTCCCGGATCTTCCAGTCGGCAACTACAGCATCGAAGTCGCGCGAACGGGCTTCAAGACCTTCGTCAAGACTGCAATCCGCATTGATGCGAATTCTGCCGTCCGCGTGGACGTGAAGCTTGAGATCGGGGAGATCGCCGAAAAAGTCACGGTTCGCAGTGATGTCGTGCAAGTCGAGACGCAAAGCACTCAGATGGGCGAGGTCATTGGTACCGACAAAATCTTGGCCACTCCTTTGAACGGCCGCGATTTCACGAACCTCCTCTCACTGCAGCCTGGAGTCGTTCCATTCGCCTATGCTGATGCCTTGCAGGATGACAACCTCAGCGATCGCACCGTCGGCGGTAGCGGCACCCTCAACACGGGCGTCCAGTCGATCAACGGACAGCGCGAGACCTCAAACGGTTTCATGGTCAATGGAGCAACGGTGCAGGAAGGAAAGAACAACGGCACCGCTATCATCCCCAATCTCGATTCCATCGAGGAATTCCGGATCATCACCAACAATTTCGATGCTGAATACGGCAACTACAGCGGCGGACAAGTCAACGTCATAACCAAGTCCGGCACCAACGCTTATCACGGCAGCCTCTTCGAATTCCTTCGCAATACGGATCTCGATGCCCGCAACTACTTCACCGGCCCCATCGGGAAATTGATTCAGAACCAGTTTGGCGGCACCGTGGGCGGGCCGATCAAGAAGGACAAGCTTTTCTTCTTCGCTGATTACCAGGGCACTCGCCAGATTTTTGGACCTACGATGACGGCCGAAGTCCCCGACGGCACGCTCGATGCCGCCGGCAACTACGACCTGTCCGCCGCGCAACAACTGGTTCTGGCCACCGCCGCGGAGACGGCTGCAAATCCCGCCAACATGACTTCCGTTGGAACTGTCCAGAGTGACCTTCTGGCAGACAGGCTGGGGGTAGTGTATAACGCCAATGCCCCCTTCCCCTATTTCACAGGTCCCACGATGGCGAATCCCAATCGCCCGGTATGTTCTTCCGCAGCACAGTGTGTCTTTCCGAATGGCGTGATTCCGAGCAAAGACTTGAATATGGCTGCCAGCAAACTCCTTCCTTTCGTCCCTTCACCGAACGTCCTTAACAATTCGGCCTTCAACTATTCCACGTCCGCCTTTGACCGCAGGTTACGTGACGATAAACTCGGTGGCCGCTTGGACTATACTACCGCCAGTTACGGCACACTCTCCGCTTACTGGCACGGAGACGACTCCACCGTGCATGATCCCTATCCAGCTGCAGGCGCCACCGTCGCCAGCCCGAATATTGGCGCCTATACTGCCCTTAGCAGAACTCGCGCGCAGGTTATCATGCTCAGCGATACGAAGTCGTTCGGCTCCACAGCCGTCAATGAATTTCGGTTCAGCTACCTCCGCAACGCCGCTCATCTCTTCACTCCAGTGGGCGGCACCGGGATCACCCTCGCCTCTCTTGGCTTCACTGTTCCGCTTACCTGTGTTCCTGAGATGCCACCGCCCCCATTCAACGGTGGAATCTGCCCAGTTGCTCCACAGTTCGAGGGTGTGCCCGCAATCGATTTCACAGGTTCTCTTAATGGCACGAATATAGGCGTTCCCCCCGACTCTCCCAACCAGTTCAACAACGTATTCCAATGGCAGGATAACTTTTCGAAAATCGTCGGACGGCACAGCCTGAAATTCGGCGGCCAATTTCACTACGACCAAATCAACTATCGAAACTACTTCGGAGAGAATGGTGATTTTACCTTTACCAATGGCACTGAATCGGGCGCCGATTTTGTCGATTTTTTGATCGGCGCACCCTCCACGTTCATTCAGGCCACACAGCAGCTCCTGGATTCGCGCACCAAATATGCCGGGCTTTACATCCAGGATAGTTGGCGCGTCACATCGGACCTGACCTTCAACTATGGACTAAGGTGGGAAATGATCCAGCCCTGGTATGACACTGGGGGAAAAATCGAAACCCTCGTTCCCGGCTTGCAATCCGTCTTATTTCCAGGGGCTCCCACGGGATGGGTTCTCCCGGGCGACCCCGGTATTCCCTCGACTCTTGCTCCCACACAGTACAACAATTTTGGCCCGCGCCTCGGTCTAGCCTACTCCCCACGCTGGGATTCAGGCTTCTTGGCGAAGCTGACTGGCGGCCCCGGCAAGACTAGCATTCGCGCCGGCTACGGCCTTTTTTACACTTCCCTTGAAGATCTCACCCAGTTCCAGGAAGTCGGCGACGTGCCTTATGGGCTATTTTTCGTGACCAGTGGCACGTTTCTGGACACACCCTTTGAACCGCGATCCTCGAGCAATTTTCCTATCATCCAGCGGTTCCCCTTCATGTTTCCTCCCAAGAATGTCAGCGCCAAGAACCCCGATCCGAATTTCTGCTGGATGGCCGGGGAGATGCTTCCCAACGGGACCACTTGTGCAGGCGGTGTTCTGCCCATTGCCGGCGATCTCGCCTATGCCCACGGAAACGTGACTCCCTATGCTGAGGACTACGAACTGTCTATCCAGCGCCAAATCGGCCCTAAGACGTTGGTGTCCGTCAGCTATGTGGGCACGCAAGCCCATCATCTCCTCACCTCCATTGAATCCAATCCCGCCAGTGCTGCGCTCTGCCAGCAACTCAATGCCGCTGGCGCGACCCCTACCTGCGGCCCTTTTGGCGAATCTGGTGTCTATACTTTGCCGCCGGGTGCCGGCTTTAGTGTTGTACCTGTTGCGAATGCGAATCCGGCCGTGCAATTAACTAATCAGCCTTGTGCGGCGCCGAGTATGGCCACCAACTGCAATGCGGTGAACGGCACATTCATCGTTTTCCCGCCCCAGAACGGCGTCCAGGTCTTCAACAACAATCCCTACGAGAAAACCATCGCACACTCTGGCTACAATTCGTTTCAGGCCAGCGTTCGTCACAACAGCGCTTACGCCTCCTTCCTAGTTGGCTATACTTTCAGCAAATGTCGCGACGACGCTTCGGAATTGCTCGAGGGCGTCAATCCGTTTGACCCCAACGCCAGCACCTCCCTCTGCTCATTTGACGTGACGCACAATTTCGTCGCCAGCTATGATGTCAAGCTTCCATTCGATCGTGCCTTTCACACGACTTCCGGTTGGGCCAACCGGCTCGCTGGGGGCTGGGCTATATCCGGTGTCACCAGCTTTGCTACGGGCCTGCCTGTCAGTTTTTCTGAATCCGACGATCAATCTTTGACCGGCACGGCCAATACGTCCGCTCCGATTGATCTCCCTGATTTCACGCCCGGTCCACTCTATGACAATCGCAACCCTCGATCGGGCCAGCCCTACTTCAACGTAAATCTCTATAGTCAGGAATCTCCTGGTACGATTGGAAACACTCCTAGGCGGTTTTTTCATGGTCCCGGGCTAAATAACTGGGACATGGCCTTGCTGAAAGATACAAGAATCACAGAATCGAAGAGCCTGGAGTTCCGCTTTGAGGCTTTTAATACTTGGAACCACGCTCAGTTTGAAAACCCTGTCGCGGCATTTGGCGCATCGAATTTTGGTTTCTCGACAGTTGCCCGCGATCCACGCATCATGCAAGCAGCCGTGAAATTGTTGTTCTAAGCGCGGGAGAATACCGCCGGCCCGTGGCAAACAGCGAACGGAATTCGCGCAGCGTTTCCGTGTGGCTCCTTCTGGCTGCGGCCTTATTCCCATCCCTGGCTCTCGCCGGCTCGCCTGATCAACAGGATTCACGCGTCTTCCTCCATACCGGCTGGATGCTGCAGTCTTCCTGCGTCGCCAAAGCCACGGCGGCTGAAATCTCCGCGCCGGGCTTCTCCACCAATGGCTGGCACACCGCGTCCGTCCCATCAACCGTCCTTGCGGCCCTCGTAGCGGACAAGACGTATCCCGACCCGTATTTCGGGATGAACCTTCGCTCGATTCCCGGCGCGACGTATCCCATCGGCGCAAACTTCTCCCTGCTGCCCATGCCGAAAGACAGCCCCTTCGCTTGCTCCTGGTGGTACCGCACCGAATTTCGCGTCCCGGAAGATTTCAGGGACCGCCACGTTTCGCTCCATTTTGGTGGCATCAACTCCCGCGCCAATGTATGGCTGAACGGGCACCAGATTGCTGGCACCAAAGATGTGGCCGGTACTTATCGCGCCTACGATTTCGACGTCACGACGCTTCTAGCCTCTGGCAAACCCAACGTTCTCGCAGCGGAAACATTTGCGCCGACCGAAAAAGATCCAGCCATCACCTGGGTGGATTGGAATCCTGCGCCGCCCGACAAGAACATGGGCCTCTGGCGCGAGGTTTATCTCGAAGCCTCCGGCCCCGTCACGGTTCGCAACGCTCAAGTCGTCACGCATTTCACGGACGCTTCGCTCGCGGAAGCCGATCTCACCGTCGTCGCCGAGCTCCACAATCTTTCCGCTCAAACACCAGCCACGGGCGTTCTCGAAGGCAGCTTCGATGAAGTTCACTTACGCCAACCTATTACCTTCGCGCCCGGAGAATCCCGAACGGTCCGTTTCACCCCCGACAAATTCCCTGAGCTAAAAGTCAAAGAACCGAAAATTTGGTGGCCTGCTCCCCTTGGACCCCAAAACCTGCACAAGCTCTCGCTACGATTCACCATCGGGAATGAAATTTCGGATTCGCAAACTGTCCGTTTCGGTATCCGCGAAATCACTTCCGAAAAGAATGATCAGGGTTGCCTGCAATTCCTGATCAACGGCAGGAAAATCCTGATCCGCGGCGGCGGCTGGGCCCCGGACATGCTCCTTCGCCAATCACGCGAACGCCTCGAAGCGGAATTCCGCTATGTTCGCGACCTCGGCCTCAACACGATCCGGCTCGAAGGCAAGATGGAGACCGACGATTTCTACAATCTCGCGGACGAGGAGGGCATCCTAATAATGGCCGGCTGGAGCTGCTGCGACTTCTGGGAGCAGTGGGACAAATGGAAGCCCGGCCAGCTTGAAATCGCAGCGGAATCTCTCCGCTCGCAAATTCTGCGAATGCGAAGTCATCCCAGCATGTTGGTCTGGCTGAATGCCAGCGACAATCCGCCGCCCCCGAAGGTCGAGAAAACCTATATTGATATTCTCAAGAGCCTGGATTGGCCGAACCCTTACATTTCTTCAGCTCACCAGAAGCCCTCCAAATTGACCGGATCCCCCGGAGTGAAAATGACTGGACCTTACGACTACGTTCCACCCGCCTATTGGCTTGACGATCCCGGCAAGTATGGCGGCGCCTGGGGATTCAACACGGAAACCGGGCCCGGTCCGGCGATCCCTCCTGTTAGTTCGCTTCAAAGGTTTCTGCCGGCTGACCATCTTTGGCCCATCGACGATTTTTGGAATTTCCACGCTGCCTCGGAAGAATTCAAGAACACAAAGCGATTCAACGCCGCCCTCGACGCCAGCTACGGCCCACCAAAGGATCTCGAGGACTACGTCATGAAATCGCAAGCCATGGCCTACGACGCCGAGCGCGCCATGTTCGAGGCCTACGCTCGCAACAAATACAGCTCCACCGGCGTCATCCAGTGGATGCTCAACAACGCCTGGCCCTCCATTTTCTGGCATCTTTACGATTACTATTTGCAGCCTGCAGGCGGATATTTTGGCGCCAAGAAGGCCAACGAACCTTTGCACGTCCTATATTCTTATGACGATCACAGCGTCGTCGTGATCAATAGCCTCTACGAGAAATTTCCGGCGCTTTCCGTCTCCGCTGATCTGTACGACTTCACCCTGCAAAGGAAATTTTCGGAGCAACAGATTGTGGATGTCGGCCCTGACGCTGTCCAACGCGTTCTCACGGTCCCTCCGATTCCGTTTGTGTCCGTTTCCCCTGTTTTTTTTCTGCGGCTTGCGCTCGGCGACTCCAGTGGAAAAATTCTTAGCTCCAATTTCTATTGGCTTCCGGCGCAGCCTGCGCGGATCGATTATCTGAAGACCGTTTATTTTGGCAGTCCCAAACCGCCCATCAATTTCCTTGAGGAATCTGCGATATACACGCCCGCTTCACCGTACGACGATCTCACTGCTCTTCAGCTTCTTCCGCGCATTCAACTTTCCGCTTCCGCCACTATCAATGCCTCCGGAGAGACACTTCAAGTTCGTATAAAGCTTCAAAATACCAGCACGAATCTCGCCTTTCAGGCCCACCTCGGGATCCACGAACACGGCGAGGTCACTGAGATCCTCCCGGTGCTGTGGGACGACAACTACATCGAGCTGATGCCCGGCGAGTCGCGCGAAATTACCGCACACTATCTCACTCCGGATGTTTTGAAAGGGAAGCCTGAATTGACTATCGCCGGCTGGAATATCGAACCTCTCACCATCCCTTTGCGCGCCAACGAGAGTAAGTAATGGCGAGCGAATCCAGTCAGTCCGCATCGTCACCGGCAAGGCTCAGCCGCGTTCTGGGACTCTGGGACCTGATCGTCATCGGCATCGTCATTATTCAGCCGATCGCGCCGATGGGCATCTATGGGGTTATAAGCAACAATGCCGGCGGCCATGTGGTCACCACCATCCTGATTGCCATGGTGGCTATGCTGTTCACTGCCATCAGCTACGGAAAGATGGCACGCGCCTACCCCAGCGCCGGTTCCGCCTATACTTACGTCGGCCAGGAAATTCATCCGGCTCTCGGCTACATCACCGGATGGGCCATGGTGATGGACTACATCCTCAATCCGCTCATCTGCACGGTGATTTGCAGCAAGCTTACACAAAACATCCTGCCGGGCGTGCCTTATTGGGTGTTTGCCGCCGGCTATGCCGTGTTCTTCACGGCGCTCAATCTGCGGGGCATCAAGACTTCGGCGCGCATTAACGATGTTCTCGCGGGGGGAATGACCATCGTGGTCGTGATATTTTTTGCTTTCGTCATCCGTTTCGTCTGGGGCCTGCATGAATACGGCCCGCATTTCTTTTCTCAGCCGTTTTATAACCCCGAGACTTTCAGCTATAGCGCGATTTTCCGCGGCACTTCGATTGCCGTGCTCACTTACATCGGTTTCGACGCGATCTCCACATTCTCCGAGGAGGTTGAAATCCGCGGCGTAACATCATGCTCGCTACAGTCTTTGTTTGCTTGATCACCGGCATATTGTCGTCGCTCGAAGTGTACGCGGCGCAGCTTGTTTGGGGGCCCAAGCCCTTTCCCGAAGATATGGTTGAGTCGGCATTCCCCTTGGTGGCACAGCGCGCGGGCGGGTTTTTCCTGTTCCACCTGCTGAATTTCACCATCCTCATCGCCAATATTGGTTCCGGCATGGGTTCGCAGCTTGGCGCCGCGCGCCTTCTCTATGGCATGGGTCGCAGCAAGGGCATCCCCAAAAAGTTCTTCGGCGCAATCGATCCAATGCATCACATCCCGCGCAATAATGTCGTGTTCGTCGGCGCCATCGCACTCATCGGCGCCTTTCTGATCAGCTATCAGCAGGGTGCCGAGCTCCTGAACTTCGGAGCCTTAATCGCCTTCATGGGAGTCAATGTCGCCGCTTTCGTCCGCTATTTTCTCCGTGCGGAAATGAAGCACTGGCCCAACTTAGCTTCACCCGTTCTGGGCTTCCTCATCTGCCTGTATATCTGGTGGAATCTGGCGAAGAACGCCAAGCTGCTTGGTGCCATTTGGATGGGGGTGGGATTTGCCTACGGGGCGATAAAAACGAAGTGGTTCAAATCCGACCTCGTCCAATTCGACATCCCTCCGGACGATGCCTGAAGCGAATCCAGCCGGAGCCTGAAAGGAGGGTCGCCTTCTTAATCCGGTTCCTGCGTCACAATATGCACGTCGACGGCGGGCGCATCGTGCAGAAACCGGTTAATCGCGTTCAGATAGCGGAGCTTTCGCCACCCGGAAATCGCGGACCTCCCGAAGATCACCTGCGTGATGTGTTTTTCGCGCACGAATTGCGCGGTCGCGTCCGCCACGTTGTCGCCCTTCAAGCGGACGGGTTTTGCTCCGAGGCTCTCGGCAAATTGTAAGTTTGCGGTGAGCACCTTCTCTTCCTGGTCGTTCGTCCGATGGTCCATATCCACGTGCACAGCGTACAGATCCGCGTCCATTCTGCGCGCCTTGCGCGCTGCCCGCGCTACCAGGTACTGCGCCTTCGGGTTGGCGCTGATGCAAACTACGATGCGCTCCTTCACCATCCAGGTTTCGCGGATGTCCTTCTCATCCATATAGGACTCGAGGCTCCGGTCCACCTGTTCCGCAACTTGCCGCAGTGCCAATTCTCGCAGCGCGATCAAATTGCCTCTGCGGAAGAAATTCTTCAGAGCCTGTTCCACTTTCTCCCGGCCGTATACATCGCCGCGTTTCATCCGGTTTTGCAGGGCTTCTGGCGTCAGGTCCACCATCACCGTCTCATCTGCGATTTGCAGCACCCAGTCGGGAACCGTTTCACGTACCGCAATTCCCGTGATCGCGCGAACGGTGGGGGCAATGCTCTCGATGTGCTGTATGTTCACGGTCGAGAGCACGTCAATCTTTGCATCCAAAATCTCAAGAACGTCCTCGTAGCGCTTGCGATGTTTGCTGCCGGGAATATTCGTGTGCGCGAGTTCGTCAACGAGCACGACGAGTGGACGCCGCTTCAGGATGGCCTCAAGATCCATCTCTTCGAAAAGGGTGCCCTTGTAATCAATCTTCCGCCGCGGCACCGTCTCGAGCTGCGACGCCAGTTCGGCCGCGATCAGAAGTTCGCCATCAAGAACGTCGGCCATCAACCGGTCTTCTCCGATTTCCAAGTGACCAATCCGCAAAGTGGCAACACCTATCGCGTGGCCATCCGGGGTGCGCAACCGGGCGACAACCATTGCTCCTGTGCCGACTTCGCTACCAACACGCTCGGTACCTGCAAGCACATCGAGTTCACACTCGCTTACCTGGAGCGCAAACGCGGCGGCAAGTCTGCCCTGGGAGCCGGCTTCCAGCCGGAGTACAGCG
>Ga0187781_10001284_pt1 | contig 18975 bp, 14 predicted proteins | sample 0715_SJ02_MP02_2_FD_132447 | JGI IMG/M metagenome (GOLD analysis project Ga0187781, IMG submission 132447) | Tropical peat soil microbial communities from peatlands in Department of Meta, Colombia - 0715_SJ02_MP02_20_MG | ecosystem: Environmental > Terrestrial > Soil > Wetlands > Peat | place... | reverse complement strand
GAGAAGTGGAATGCTGTCCAGGCGACCGAACACGAGCCGCCTTGAGTCGTCGCACGAGTCGACGCGAACCCACATCCATTCGCTTTCGCGCGAATCCTGGTCGCTGAACTCCGCCTTCACGTAGTCGCCCGTTTCGTACCTTGGCATAGCTTCCTCGGTACGGATTCTAGCATCCTCAATAAGGGCCGGGTGAATCCCCCCAAACTAAGGCACGACCTGTTCAGGAGTACTATTGACTTTCGCTTTTGATTCGCCTAGATTCGGGGCGAAGGCGCACGAGTGCGTCTTGAGGCCGGGGGTTTTGCCATGGCGTTGACGAAGCGACAGAAAGAAGTGCTGAATTACCTGGTGGGGTTCCTGAACAAGAACGGCTATTCGCCGAGTTTTGAGGAGATTGCGCACGCGCTGAAGCTGACGTCGCTCGCGACGGTGCACAAGCATCTCTCGACGCTCGAGAAAAAGGGGTTTATCCGGCGCGGGTATAACCAGAGCCGGTCCATCGAGATACTGCAACTGCCGAAGCCGGTGCGGGAGCAGGTGCTCGACCGGCATGTGGTGGAGCTGCCGCTGGCGGGGAGGATCGCGGCGGGGAGGCCACTCGAGGCGGTGGAGGAAAATGAGGCGATTTCGCTGGCGGATTTCGCGCGCGGGCAGAACACGTTTGTGCTGCAAGTGAAGGGCGAATCCATGCGCGAGGACCATATTCTGGATGGGGATTACATCGTGGTCGAGCAGACGCAGGTGGCCAATCCGGGCGAGATTGTGGTGGCGCTCGTGGGCGAGGATGAAGCGACGGTGAAGCGTTTTTACCGCGAGCCGGGAGGGAAGATTCGGCTGCAGCCGGCAAACTCGACGATGGCGCCGATTGTGGTGCCGGGCGCGGAAGTGAAGATACAAGGCCGGGTGGTTGGAGTGCTGCGGAAGTACTGAGGGCAGCGACCCGCGACCCGTGGCCCGCGACCCGAGAGGATTGAACTGATAAATGATCTGGGCCGTCTTATTCATAGCGCTGTGGGGACTCCCGCTGGCGGGAGTCATTTGGGGCTGGGTGCGGTGGGCGCGAGCGAAGACGCCGCGCTCGGTATTCTCGCTCTTATCCTTCACTGGTTTTGGGCTTGCCACGGGATCGGTCCTGCTCGAGTTCTTGCCCTTGATCCGTGGCGGGCTGGATACGGCACGGTTCCTGGGATTTTGGACAGCGCTTCTCGGAATCGTATTTGCAATCTGCGGCGCATGGCGGCCAAGTCCTCTGCGCTGGCACGCTGCCTTCTGTTCCGTGGCGATGTGTACAATCTGGGTCCTTTCTGTCGTGTGCGAATGAACCCAGGCGAGCCGCGACCCGCCTTCGCCAAGGCTTCGGCGGGCAAGCTAGTGGCTGGCGAAGTGAAAACGCAGCACGCCAAACGTTGGCGGGGCGGGCACAAGAAAACAAAATTGAAATTGCGTTGCGGGCGGCAGAGGACTAGAGTCGGAGACCCAGTCCCTTCAATATAGTTGTCCTGCAATTCGGCCCAAGGAGGAATCATGTGGGGAGACAAGAAGCCGGAAGCTTCCGCGAAGTCCCCGCTCCCGCAACAGCCCAGCAAACCGAACGCAACACCAACCGCGGCACCTTATCCTGGGGAGGCAAAAACAATGGCACCAGTGGATTCGACGTATCCCACCACGACGAGCTCGGGAACGACGGCGAGGCTCGGCGCGAGTTTGCACATCAAGGGTGAAATCAGCGGCAACGAGGATTTGCAGATAGACGGCAGCGTGGAAGGGCTGGTCCAGCTCGACGACCGGAAACTGACGGTGGGAGCGAGCGCGCGCGTGACGGCGGACCTCGTGGCGCGGGAAGTGATCGTGTACGGAAACGTGAAGGGGAATTTGCGGGCGCGGGACCGCATCGAGATCAAGAAGGACGGGTCGGTGGTAGGCGACCTGACGACAGCGCGGATCATGATCGAGGACGGGGCGTATTTCAAGGGCTCGATCGAGATTGACAAGGCCGGCGATGCGGGCGAGACCGATCTTGAGAAGCCCGCGTATACGCGCACGAGCAAGAGCAGCGCGGCGACGACAGCTTCTTCTTCCTCCTCCGATTAGTTGTTTCGCTCGGTTTTGAGCCGGCGACGGGCGCTCTGGCGGAAGACGCCGGGGCGCTCGCAGCCGTGCTCCGCGGCCGACCCTCGTGATTTGTTTTTGAGTCAGTACATTTTTCGATATAATCCCCGAGCAACTTAATTACTTAGCTGAACATCGCATCGGCCAGCAAGGGTGTGGGAACCTGCGGGCTCGTACGATTTTGCGAAGGTGTCGGTTTATCTCTGGAGGCGGGCGGAAGTTCCTAATCTAATGCTTCAGCTTGTCGGCTGCTGAAGGAGGGCGTGTCTATGAAAACGATCTACGCGGTCCTTTGTGCGGGGATTCTTTGCGTGGCGCTATCGGCATGCGGAGGGAACGGGTACGGTGGCGGGATGACGGGTGGAGGCAATCCGCCAGCTTCAAATTCGCCATTCTGGGCGCAATGGGGCGGAAATTCGGAGCACACGGGGATGGTAAGCGTGGCGGGGCAGGCCGCAACGAAGCAGTTGGCCAACATTGTGTACGATCCGTTCGTTTCTCAGGAGCAGGCGGAATCAGTCGGCGATCTGCTAGTGCATTATCAAGCTCCATTAACTGACGGAAATGACGTCTATATGATGTCGAAGTCGGGACAATATATCTCGTGCCCCCAGCCCGGCTCTTGGGCAAACGGCGTGGCGTGCGGGCCAAACGCGTGGAGCTCGATGACCTGGAATGAAAACCGATACACCTGGCAAAACGGGAAACTGAATTTGATTTGGACCTTCGCGACGGATTGGGTGCCGACGCCGAACGGATCGAATTTCGCAGCGGGGCAACTTGGCCTGCAAGGCTGGGAGCCGGTCTTCCATCCGCTCGAGGCGAACAACTACTTGTACATTCCCGGAGCAAACGGCTCAATCTGGAAAGTGGACAAGACGACGGGAAAGTCGGTCTCTCAGATAACACCCGTCCTTCCGGGCATCGACATGGCCAGCCAGACGCCGTACGTGTCCGGGCCTCTCGCAGCCGATACGAATGGAAACGTGTTCTACAACGTCATCGCCCTGATGATTCAGCTTCCGCCATGGGATGTGGGGGATGGGATTGGATGGCTGGTGAAGATAGCACCGGATGACACGGCGACTGCGGTCAGCTACTTAAACTTGGTTCCCAATCCGATTGCCCAGCCGGACGAATGTCCGGGAATGTTCAGTTTTCAGGATCTCCCCTGGCCGCCAAGCCCGACGGCAGTGCCATCAGGGTTCGAGTGCGGGACTCCGCGGCCACCCGTGGATGCTGGACCAGCAGTGGGCCCCGATGGGACGATCTACGTGGTCGTTCGGGCCCACTTTGACCCACAGTCTGGCTTTATGCTGGCGATGAAACCGGATTTGTCCGGGACGAAATGGGTGACGCCGCTGCAGAATCTATTGAGTGACGGATGCGGGACGCTCCTGCCAATTGCCGGGCCGGGCGTAACAAATCTCGCGAATTCGTGTCGAAATGGAACGACGCCGGGGGTGGACCCGACGACAAATGCGATGGGGTCCGCATCGCTCGCCGACCAGTCGTCGTCTTCGGTGACAGTCTTGCCGGACGGAGTGGCCTTCGGGGCACTGGACAACTACAATTTTTCGCGGGGACACCTGTTCAAACTCGACCTCAATGGGAACTTCGTGGGCGCGTACACGTTCGGATGGGACTCAACGCCGGCGGTGTATACCCATAACGGGACGTACTCGATCGTCATCAAGGACAACCACTATAGTTCACCCGCTTATTGCTTCGCCGAAAACCCGGTCTGTACGGCCGTGCCGCCGGGGCCGTACTACATCACGCAGCTCGATCCGAATTTCAATATCGAGTGGCAATTCCAGAGCACGAATATCCAGCAGCCGAACAATCCGAACGGATTCGAGTGGTGCATCAACGCGCCGGCGATTGATATGAACGGCAACGTGTACGTGAACAGCGAGGATGGAAATATTTACGTGCTGCCGCAGGGGAATAACGGGGTGTTCACGACGCCATCGTCGAAGCTGTTTCTGCAAGAAGCGCTGGGCGCAGCTTACACGCCGCTTTCGATCGGTCCGGACGGGAAGCTTTACACCCAGAATGACGGGCACATGTTCGTGGTTGGCAATTAGAAGGCGCCGATTGTTTGGGTGCGGAAATAGAAGACCGCCGATCGAAAAATCGGTCCCAGGCGAGCGTGCGAAAGGGCAGTCTTTGTTTGACAGAATTCGGGGCGTACTTTAGACTTGGGGTTTGTCTATTGAGGGAAAGGTGCGACTGAGCAGATGAAGACGTACGTGGCAAGAGGCCGGGATGCGGAGGGCCTGACAAAGGGAGAAAGCTGGTTCGTGGTGGACGCCGCCGGGCAGGTACTCGGGCGAGTGGCCACGCGAGTTGCGCGAGTGCTCATCGGGAAGGACAAGCCGAATTTCACGCCGTATCTGGACTGCGGGGATCATGTGGTGGTGATCAACGCAGAGCAAGTGAAACTGACGGGAAACAAGATCGACCAGAAGGTTTATCGCCGTCACAGCGGCTATCCGGGCGGATTGAAGGAAATTCCGGTCCGCGTGGTGCTGCAGAGGCGGCCGGAAGAGGTGGTGCGCGAAGCGGTGCTAGGCATGCTGCCGAAGAACAAGCTCCGCGCGCGCCGCGCCAAGAAGCTGCGTGTTTATGCCGGAAGTGAAGCGCTTGCCCGCCACGCCGGACAGAAGCCTCAGCCGCTCGCGCTGTAGCCTCGAACGAGACAGGAAATTGTGAAAGAGGCGGAGAAATCCGCAGGAACGAGTGTCGAGGCATCTAAAAGGAAGGCACAGAAGCAGGAGGAAAGTTGAGTTCATCGCCAAGTTCGATTGAGGGAGCCGCAGCGAAGCAGTTCTACGGCACCGGGCGCCGCCGGGAAGCGGTGGCGCGCGTGTACATCAAGATGGGCCCGGCGGGGTTCACGGTGAACGGCCGCCCCGTGGAAGAGTATTTCCGGAATGTGGCGTGGAACACAGCGGCGGTGGAGCCGCTGAAGTTCACACAGATGCACGACCAGGTGGAAGTGAAGGCGACGGTGAAGGGCGGCGGGGTCGGCGGACAATCGGGCGCGGTGCGCATGGGACTTTCGAGGGCGCTCGCGAAGCTGAACCCGGATTTGCGGCCGAGCCTGCGGAAGAACGGATTTTTGACGCGCGATTCCCGTATGAAGGAGCGTAAGAAATACGGGCAGAAGGGCGCGCGGCGGCGCTTCCAGTACAGCAAGCGCTAGCCGGGGCAAGCTGTAGAGTTGCCCTTCGAATCCGCCACCGGCGGATTCTCAGGGTAAACAAGCGCTAAATGGTCTCGGCCCGGCCTCCGCGAGGAGGCCGGGCCAAATTCACGGCCGGCAAGGCGCCGGCAAAAAAGGATGCTGCTCCGCAGGACGGGAGTGAAAGCATCCCTCTAAAGGAGGAGGTACATTGGGAGTAGAAATTACGATGAAGGAACTGCTGGAGGCCGGCGTACATTTCGGCCACCAGACGCGACGCTGGAACCCGAAAATGAAGGAATACATTTTCGGCGAACGCAACGGAATCCACATCATTGACCTGCAAAAGACCCTCAAGATGTTCCGCGAGGCAGCGCGATACGTTTCAGATCTGGCGGGACAGGGCAAGAGCATCCTTTTCCTCGGGACCAAGCGGCAGGCGCAGGAAGCGATCGCCGAGGAAGCCACGCGCTGCGGCATGTTCTACGTGAACCACCGCTGGCTCGGCGGCACACTCACCAACTGGGCGACCCTGACGAAATCGATCAAGCGGCTGAAGCTGCTGAAGGCCATGAGCGAAGACGGACGCATGGCACAATTTTCGAAGAAGGAAGGGGCGCGCCTGGACCGCGAGCTGAAGCACCTGAAGCAGAATTTTGCGGGCGTCGAGAACATGACGACGCTGCCGGACGCGATGTTCGTGATCGATCCGAACGCGGAAGTGATCGCGGTGCGCGAGGCGCGGCGGATGGGCATCCCGGTGGTGGCGATCGTGGACACGAATTGCGATCCGAACCTCGTGGAATGGGTTATTCCGGGAAATGACGATGCTTTGCGCGCGATCCGGCTTTTCACATCGAAGATTTCCGACGCGGTGCTGGCCGGGCGCCAATCCTTCGAGCAATCGCAAATTGCGGACCAGAAGGTGGTGGAAGGCGAGGCGGGCGAAGAGGGCGTGGAGTACGTGGACACCAGCGCTTACGAGGTGTACGAGAAGCAGGAAGGCGATTTCGTGGAAGGTGAGCCTGCCGAAGCCGCGGCGGCGGAAGAGGCCGCGGCAGCGCCGATTGCAAATGGAGATGAGGCGCGTTCGCGCTAAGAAGGAAGCCGCGGAAACGCGGCGAGCAAATCGAAACCAGCCGGGCCGAACCAGGCGGCTTCCGTGGCGGGCCCGGATCCAGCGAAAAGGGATTCATTTCAAAAATGGCTACAGCACCTGAACCAGGAAAAGGAAATGTATCGGCGCAGCTCGTGAAAGAGCTGCGCGACCGCACTGGCGCGGGCTTTGCCGCCTGCCGCGAGGCGCTGGTGGCGACGAATGGAAACATCGAAGAGGCCATCAGCTACCTGCGAAAGAAGGGCCAGGCGGCCGCCGAAAAGAAAGCACACCGGGCGACGTCCGAAGGTCTGGTGAGCTCCTACATCCATGCAGGCGGGAAGATCGGCGTGCTCGTGGAGGTCGATTGCGAGAGCGATTTCGTGGCGCGCACCGATGATTTCCAGCGGCTCTGCCACGACGTGGCCATGCACGTCGCCGCGCTCGATCCCCGATTTCTGCGGCGCGAAGACGTGACGCAGGAGACGCTCGACCGCGAGCGGGAAATTTTCCGGGAGCAAGCCAAAGCGACCGGGAAACCGGACAACGTGATCGAGAAAATCGTCACCGGCAAGATGGAAAAATTTTACGAAGAGAATTGCCTCTACGAGCAGCACTTCATCAAGGACGAGGGCATGACGGTGAAGGAGCTGATTGAGGCCTCCGTCGCAAAGATGGGCGAAAATATCACTGTGCGGCGCTTTTCGCGGTTCAAGGTGGGGGAGACAGACGGCGCGGCGCCTGCGGCTCCGGTTGCGCCGGAAACCGAAACGCCCGGGACAGTTCCTTCCGCATAGTATCCAGCGAATTTTGGACAAGTCATTGCATGAATGATATTGTTCTGCAATTATCCGCGCGGAACCATTCTGAGTGGTCTGCGCTTTGGCCTGTTTCTTCGCTGCAGGGCACGGCGTGCCGTGCCCCTACGGCGTAATCAACCGGCGTCGCACATCCATCTAGTCTTTGCTTTCTCGTGGTTATGCGCTCTGAGGGCACGGCCCTCCGCGGCAGGTCTCTGACGTGCCGTGCCCCTACAGCGAAATCAACTAATACTGCCTGGCGATTTCTCCGATGGCGATAACCGTTTTGTCCTGATCGAAGAACAAGGCGGTGTTGTCGTCAATGAGGTAGTAAACGAGATTGTAGGTGACGCCCGGGTCGGATGCGCCGAGGATCGCTGTGCCCCGTCCGTTTGTAGCCGGGGTGACAATCGAGCTGGGGTTGGTGGCGGCACCGGTCGCGTTCACCGGATCGTTGGGGAATGTGGCGCCGAAATTGTTGATGTCGAGAGTTCCTTTGGTGACAGTTGTGCTGGTGAGGACCACTTCTCCTTCGATAACCTGCTGAATCGAAGCGGGAGCGGCGTTCAAGAGCCCCTGGCCGACGATATTGAGCGCAAACCCGCCGGTTTCAAGGGTCGGACTGACTTGCTGCCCGAAGGCCATGCCGGTGGCGACGGCGCTGGCATCAAGCTCAAGCATTAGCGCGGAGTTATTCGCCGTCAGATAGGCGGCATACTCGAGCGTGGTGGGGCCGACAGAGCAGCTCCCGATATTGAGGAGGAGGTCGATTCGGCCGGTGATTGGGTTGATGGAATAAGTGCAGGCGTTAATCGTCGTGTTTGTGGTCACCGTGCCGTTGTTGTTGCTGTCGAAGGAGCCTCCCGAGGGGGTGTTGCCGTTGCCGTCGGAGAGGAATATGCCTCCAGCCGCATAGATGCCGGTGGGGGACATTCCGCCAGTGGTAAAGGAATAGTTGGCGGCGGCGAGGTTCAAATTCGAAAAGCCCGGGCCGGCGAGACCGCTGAAGATATTGCCGGCGATGAAGGAATTCCGGTCCGTTTCGAGTATGTAGAGGTGGGTATTGTCCACGAGGTAGAAGCTGAACTGGCGCTGGCCAGTGGTGTTGCTGGTCAGGGTGAGGGTTCCGCGCCCGGTTCCTGGGAACATCGGATCGAAGCTGTAGGAGCCGGAAAGGGAAGTATCGGCCCTGGTGACGGTGCCATTGTCGTTGTAGTCGAGGACCGTATTGACCTGCGGAATTATGCCGGAATTCGCGGTGGGTGCGGCAGTAAATATTCCGCCGATGCCGAGCGGTTTCAATGACGAGTCGAGGCCCAAAACGGTGAATACGTAAGGGCCGGTGATGACGAGCGGGGAGTTGGTGAGGTCGCTGACGTTTTGCTGATCGATTGTGCCGCCGCCGGCAGCGCTCTTGTCAAATCGGATCAGGCGCCCGTGAGCGCTGGTGGTGAGGGCAAATTGGAGGGTGCTGGCGGTTGGGAGCCCCGTGTTTAGAGTGACATTGGTTCGTCCGTCGGCACCGACCACGTAATTTCCTCGAATTTGCACCTGCTGGGAAATACCGGTGAGAAAGCTCTGGATGTCCTCGACGCCGCTGGTGATTCCGCCGTTGCCGTCCGCAACCAAACTGCCGATGACTGCCAGGAAGCCGCCGCTATCATTGCCGGTGTAAGAAAAGGCGAAAGGACCTTTGAAGGAGGCATCGGAGTAAATAATGGTCACACTGATGCTGGCGGGAGTGGCGTTGGCAACCGTGTCCATGACTGTAATCGTGACCAAAGCGCCTGGAGGAGGGAAGCTCGGAGCCGAATAGACTCCGGTGTGGGGGTCAATCGTGCCGAAGTCGCCGCCGTTGGCAGAGCTGACGCTCCAGGTGGCGTTTGGGTCGGGGACGCTATTCAGAGTGGCGGAAAACGGGAAATTGCTTCCGGCTGGGATGGTGGCGCTGGCGGGAACGATCGCAAGGCCGGCGCCGGAGCCGATGGTAACGGTGGCGGTGTTGGAGGTGATGGTCGTCGTGTCACTGGAATCGGAGGGATTTTGGGGCGCGACGGCCGTAATGGAGACTGTTCCGTTGGTGGGAGTCGTGGGAGGGGCGGTATACACTGCGACCTGGATGTCCGTCGTGGTGGGCACAATGGTGCCGACAGCGTTGGGAGGAGTATTGCTGCCGCCCGGGATGCCATTCACTTCCCAGGTGAGGCTGGCGATGGGATTGACGGTACCGTTGGAGAAGGTGATTTGGGCGCTGAAATTCGTGAACTGATTGAGGCCGACGCTTGTCATGGTGGGCGTGATGGCCACGGCCGTGACGAGGCCGGTCGCCTGGGCGCCACCGCCACAGGTGGTAAGCATGGTGAGCCCGGCAAGAAGGATCGCGGAAAGCGCAAAATGCTTCATAGTTGTGGCGGGAAGTTTTTTGCGGGCACAGCTCCTACAATGCCTAGAGTTCGCAGTCATCTATGGTGTTCTATCTCCGTGGATGTACAGGGCATATTATGCCGTAAGGCTTGAAAAGTTCCAGTGTAAGGACGAACTTATTGATGAGCGGGTTTCAGGGCGGGTTGCATGCGCGCAGAGGGCGAAAGAAGCCCGACGAGCGACGCCGGAGAGATAAAAAAGGGTAGTGAAAAGCGGCGCAAGGGAACTAGAATGCCCGCGGGCCGGAGGCTCAGGCAATTTCGATGACAAAGACAGTGACGGCCAGCCGAGCAGGAAGCAAGAGAAACACGCCCGTCTATACCCGGCTAGTACTGAAGCTTTCGGGCGAATCGCTGGCCGGGCCGCAGAACTCCGGAATTCACGCGGAAACGATTCAGGGGATTGCGCATGAGGTGAAAGAAGTCCGCGATCTGGGCGTGCAGGTGGCCATCATGGTTGGCGGGGGAAATATTTTTCGGGGCACCCGGCAAAAGGACCTGACAATCGACCGGGCCACCGGCGATTACATGGGCATGCTCGCGACGGTGATCAATGGGCTGGCGCTGACGGATGCGCTCGAGAAGGCCGGCTGCTTCACACGGCTGATGAGCGCGATCGAGATGCACCAAGTGGCCGAGCCTTTTATACGGAGGCGGGCGACGCGGCATCTGGAGAAGGACCGGGTAGTGATTTTCGCGGCGGGGACCGGCAATCCTTATTTCTCGACGGACACGGCAGCGGCCCTGCGGGCGATGGAGATCAAGGCGCAGGTGATTCTAAAGGCCACGCGGGTGGACGGCGTCTATGACGCGGACCCGGAGAAAGTGAAGACGGCGAAGAAATTCGGGCGAATTTCGTATATCGAGGTGCTGAAGAAAGGGCTTGCAGTGATGGATTCAACGGCCATTTCGTTGTGCATGGATAACAAGATGCCCATCGTGGTCTTCAACATGAACGTGCCGGGAAACCTGAAGAGAGTGGTGCTGGGCGAACGGGTGGGCTCGGTGGTATCGGCGGATTGAGGGGAGAATAGCGGAGGCAATTCGAACGATGACGACGATTGCGACGACGAAGGACGCGCTCTCGCAGGCGAAGAGCCGGATGGAGAAGGCGGTGGAGGACTTTCGCAAGGATCTCGCGAGCGTGCGCACAGGACGCGCCAATGTAGCGCTGCTCGATCACATTCGCGTGGATTATCACGGGACACCCATGCCGATCAATCAACTGGGCACGCTCGCGGTTCCCGATCCGACTATGATCGTGATCTCACCGTGGGATCCGGGCGTGGTTCCGCTGGTGGACAAGGCGATCCGCACGTCGGACCTTGGCCTGAACCCGGCGAACGATGGGAAAGTGGTGCGCGTGCCGATTCCGTCGCTCACGCAGGAAAGGCGCAAGGAGCTCGTGAAGCACATCCACAAGGTGCTCGAGGACCATCGCACGGCGGTGCGGAATATTCGCCGCGACATCAAGGAAGCGGTCGAGAAGCTCGAGAAGGAAAAGAAAATCAGCGAGGACGATCGGAAACGGACGCTGGATGAACTCGAGAAGGTGACCCACGCCGAGACCAAGAAGATTGAAGACCTGTGCGCGGCCAAAGAAAAGGAAGTGATGGAGATCAAGTAAGCGGGCGGTAGTCTCTCCATCGCAATTTCGTCTTATAACCACTCCATGCAGGAATCGAGACCCAGCCGAACCGCCATGCGTGTCGCGCTGCGGCGCGCGGCACATCAGATTTTTGACAGCCCCAAAATCCTGGACGATCCGCTGGCGCTGCGCATTATCGGCGATGAAGAAGCCAGGAAACTGAAAGCTACGGCGGCGATGGAGCAAAACCGGGTTTCCAGAGCCTTTCGAGCCTTCATGGCAGTGCGCAGCCGATACGCAGAGGATCAACTGGCGCGAGCCGTCAGCCGGGGCGCCATGCAGTATGTGGTGCTGGGCGCGGGCCTCGACACGTTCGCCTACCGAAATCCATTTCCCGAGGGGAATCTGCGCGTCTTCGAGGTGGACCATCCAGCGACGCAAGAATGGAAGAGGGAGAAGCTCGCAGCGGCGGCGATTGCGATTCCCGCCACACTGAGCTTTGCTCCCGTGGATTTCGAGAGACAGACCCTGGAGGAGGGTTTAGAAGCCGCGGGATTCGACCTTCGCAAACCCGCATTTTTTTCCTGGCTGGGCGTGACCATGTATCTTACGGAGGGGGCCGTGATGAAGACGCTCGACTTTGTAGCATCCTTGCCGCGCGGCGGCGGGATCGCATTTGACTACGCGGTGCCGAAACACGCGCTCGGTTTCCTGGGACGCCTGGCGTTCGAGGCAATCTCAAATCGCGTCGCGGGAGCAGGCGAACCTTTTCGCACGTTTTTCGAGCCACGGACGCTGGTCACAAAGCTGAGTGAAATCGGTTTCCAGTCCATCGAGGATCTCGGCACAGAGGAGCTGAATGCGCGGTATTTTGGCGGCCGCAGGGACGGGTTACGGGTTGGAGGAAGTTTGGCGAGATTGATCGGCGCAGAGGTCTAGCTCGACAAAGACATTGTGGGAAGGTCAATTCGCGGTATGCAGGTCTTCGGGAAGAATCAGGACAAGTACACAGGAGCCCGTTGCCGCGGAGCAGGATAGTGTGCCGCGGCGCACGAGTTTGGCGGGCGATGCGTCGGGGAACATTTCCACGAAACGAAGTGATTTCAAATTGGTTGCGAAGGGACGAAGTTTCTCGTTTCCGCTGACGAATTGCACTGCTTCGATAGCAGCTTCTTTTTCTCCTGGAGATAACAGCAGGAGAAAATCCGCGCTCGCCTTTTCTTTCAGCAGATTTCCCGCCTCGTAGGAACGCAGAGAGAGAAGCTCCGCGCCTGCTTTCGCGACCATGTCTTTGATTTGCTGATCCGTCGCGCCGGGCCCAAGCAAGGCAAGCAGCCGTCCATGGGTTTCCGGCACCGATTGCACGGCGGCCATGGCCAGGGCGTAGCTGCGAATCGCGTCTTCCTTGCGCCCGCGTTTTTCGAGAATCTGCGCGAGATGATCCGCCACTTCGCCGTGCTGATTCAGGAGCCACGCGGCGCGAAGATACCGTTCGGAAGTATCGAGATCGCCCCGCCGAAAATAGACCCAGCCGAGCGTATCCCAGTAGGCGCCGATGCTCGCGACGGCATTGAGGTCATCGAGCTTGAGACGGCTCAATTCGATATTGCGCAGGCTCGCGGCTGTCGAGGAGACGGCCGATTCGGCGTAGCGTTGCGCTTTATCGAGCTCGAGATCGTGGTCAGCGAGATTGTAGGCGATGTTGTTCCAGACCATGGGAGACTGCGAAAGTTCAGCCGCCTTCTCGAAAGCTTCGAGCGCTTTCTCTTTTTCGCCGGTGTTCAGGAGAGCGTTGCCGAGACTGACTTGAATTGCTGCATCGTCCGGAGTGAGCACGGAGGCTTTATCGAGCTCGGGAACGGCTTCGGCGTACCTGTGCTGTTCAAGAAAGAGATAACCGAGAGCCGCATGGGCGATGGGGTCGAGGGGATTCACCTCGAGTTGCTTCTGAAACGCTGCGGCTGCTTCGGTGAGCTTTCGTTGCTGCTGATAGGCGATGCCGAGGTAGTTGTTCGCGTGCTCGTCGTAAGGATTTACTCCAAGCTGCTTCTGGAACGAGCCAACGGCCTCGTCGAATTTTCCGATGCGCAGATAGGCGAGGCCCAGATCATTCCAGGCCTGCTTGTGGCCAGGTTCCAGCTCGACGACACGCTGGAAGAGCGGGATCGCGGCGGCGGGATTGCCGGAATTGAGGGCGGCCAGACCGGATTCGATCAGCTCATCCACTTTTGCGGAAGCCGGAATCGTTGGAGTGCCGGGTGTGGTGGTTTCGACCGCCAGGAGCTGGCCTTCATCGGACTCAACGGCACGGGAAAAGGCGAGGTAGTCGCCGGTGCGGGAAGCTGGCAGCTCGCGCATCTTGAAATGCATGACGCGAGTGACCGAAAGGGTGTGGCCTTCGAGCCGGTAGGCTGACTTGTAATCGGCGTAATCGCGAGCGAGAGAAATACCCACCGGCGCGCGCCCCGTGAAATTCGAGGGGAGTTCGAGCCTCAGGGTCACGGACACATCGAGCGGGCTGCCGATGTGAATGGGTTCGGAGTTGTCGTCGGTGACGTCGGACACGGCGATGATGGCGACCGGCAGCGTGACCTTCGTTTTCTTGCTCGACCAGTCGAGAAAATTCGGCTCCGAGAAATCGAGATCGAGCTCGAAGGGTTTGCGTGTGTCGGCGGGATCGCTGGGCTTCACGGCGGTGACGGTGCCGTGCAGGCCATCGAGCTGTGCGACAGTCTGGCCGAGCTGCTGCCACTGGTTTTGCGGTGTGCGGCGGAAGGCGACGCGGAGGACAAGCTCATTATCGCCGCGCACAAGATAGCGCATTTTGGCCGTGAGCTTGCCGAGATCGCTCACGCGGCCTTCGATTTCGACAACCTGGGTGGACTGAAAGGGCGGGTCCTCCGGCGTTTCGACGATTTTTCCGGCGCCATCGGGCGAGATGAGAAGCGCCGATTTGTCGCGGAGCGAAGCAGTAAGGAGCCGGAAGGGAGCGACCTCGGCGGTCGAGTCCATCCAAAGGAGATTTTTTTCAACCGGAACAGCGGTGATAACGTGATCGAATTGCGAGGGAGAAGGCAAATCCAAATCGAGTTTGCGCGAGGAAGAAATTAGGACTGCGTCAGACTGGATTTCCGCAGCGGCGAGCATGGCGGCAAGCAACGTCACCTTATCCTTGCAATCGCCATATTGGTTGGCGAAAACTTCGGCAGCGGAATGTGGCTGGTAGCGTCCGAGTCCGAAGGAGAGGCTGACGTAGCGGATATTTTTCGAGACGTAATCGTAGAGGGCCTCGATTTTCTCGAGCTCACTCGTGCGGCCTTGAATCAGCTCCTGCGCTTTCGCGCGGATTTCGGGCGTTGGCGAGGTGCGGCCTTGCTCGAGGCTTGCGTACCAGCGCGCGATATCTTTCCAGTCTTGAAAAGTCGAGAGCTGGACATCCGGACGTTTCGGTCCCTGGCTTTTCGACTTGGCTTTTTCCTGCTCTTCCGGGGTGGGACGAGTGAGGGTGGCGCGCTTCCAGCGGTAAATTTTTCTTCCACCCGTTTCTGCTTCGCCGTAGGCGGAATCCGGCCCGCGTAAATTCACCACGCGACCGGCGGGGACATTAATTTCGAGGCGCTCGTCGAGGACGATGGCGCCTTCCATGAAGCTGTGGTCGTACCAGAATTCATTGGCAGCAAGCGCCGTGACGAGGCGCGTGATGATTTCATACTCGAGCGTGTCGCCCGTGTGCAGAGCGGGCACGGTGATGTGTTTCTCTTTGTAGTCGGTGTAAACGGGCGCGTCCCGGGCGACGGGGGCGGTCATTTCCTTTACGGCGTCAGCGGCGGCGTTCACTTCGGTGCCATCGGGCTTGCGCACGCGAACGCCGCGAACGTCCATTTGCTCGTTTGCCGAGTTGTAGCCGAAGACGAGTTCACCGAGTTGCTGCACGCCGGCATCGCTTTGGACGCGAATGCGGACTTTCAGATCGCGTTCACCCGTGCCGTCATTTTCAAATCGCGCGGCCGTTACGTATGACTCGATGACGAAGGGTTCTTGCGAATAATCGGGCGAGGAGGATTTTTCGGCGGAAGAATTCGGCTCGGCGGGAGCGGGGAGCGGCGTAGATTGCTGCTGCGCCGGTAGCGCGAAGCTGCAGAAAAGGATTGCTGCGAAGACCGAAGAGGATCGGATCACGAATGCTCCCTGTGCAAAACGAGCGCTCCCAGTTTAGGTGGCTGAGACGAGCGGGTAAAGGACTTGGGCGCCGGCTGGTAAGCAATCTGAAACCATCCGGGTGATCGCGAGCGAATTTCAAGGAGACATCCCCGTGAGATTGGAAGGGCGTGGGGGGCTCGCAAGCCGAATTATCGCCAGAACGGAAGTCCTTAATTTTCAGTTTCTTACGGGAATATCTAACACCTTCCGCCCAGATCCCCGCAGCGCTATAATTGCTACTGTAGCTGGCAGAGTTACCGGCGAATATCGAGCGGTTCGTCTTTTGAATGCGCGATTAACTAATTTGGCGGTTGGAGCTTCGCATCAGTTTCGCCAAGAAAATTTTGCCGCAAGGATTTCCACAATTTGTGAGGTGGATACGAGTTGACAGGACTCCTTCTTTTTCCTATACTTGCGCGGTTGTCCAGGGCCCGTTGGGCCTGGTGGTGAAAGGGAAGTCTTCCTCCCCGGAACAGAGAACGAAGGAACGGGGATTTGGAAGAGCGGCCGAAATGGGGCGCCAGCCCCGCAAAGCCGCGTGAAGCCTCTCCGCTGTAAGGCAGATGCAGTTCACTCCTCGGGGTGAAGCGTCGTTGCGGAGTACCTGAGCCGTGCCTCGGTCTTAGTAGGCGACCTTTTCTGTTCATTTCACCTGCGTAGCTCTGCGCGGCGAAGTCTGCCAGCGCAAGAGAAGACGCAAGATTTTGCGTGGTGCGAGGGGGGTAAGCGTGCCGACGTTTGCACAATTGGTGCGTTACGGCCGGGAAAAAATCCGGACGAAAACGAAGTCGCCGGCTCTCGAGGGATGTCCCGAGAAGCGCGGCGTGTGCGTTCGCGTGTACACGCAGACGCCGAAGAAGCCGAATTCCGCGCTGCGGAAAGTGGCGCGCGCGCGGCTGACGAACGCGCACGAAGTGACGACGTATATTCCCGGCATCGGCCACAATTTGCAGGAACACTCGATCGTGCTGGTGCGCGGCGGCCGCGTGAAGGATTTGCCGGGCGTCCGCTATCACGTGATTCGTGGCACGCTCGACGCCGCGGGCGTAGAAAATCGCAAGCAGGGGCGCTCGAAATACGGCGCCAAGCGGCCGAAGGCCGCGCAGAAGTAGAGGAAGGGAACGATGCCACGCAAAGGTTGGGTTCTTCGCCGGAAGATTCCCGGCGATCCCGTTTTCGGGAGCGATCTGGTGCAGAAGTTTATTTCCAGCATGATGTATGACGGGAAGCGCTCGACGGCCCAGGCGATTTTCTACAAGGCCATGGATCAGGTGGCTAAGAAAACGAACGACGATGCGTTCAAGCTTTTCAAGAAGGCGGTCGAGAACTGCAAGCCGGTGCTGGAGGTGAAGACACGGCGCGTCGGCGGCGCGAACTACCAGGTGCCCGTGGAAGTGAATCCGTTCCGGCGGCAATCCCTGGCGATTCACTGGCTGGTGCTTTATGCGCGGGATCGCGCGGGCAAGACCATGACCGACAAACTCACCGAGGAAATTATTGACGCGGCGAACGGCCGCGGCGGCGCAGTGAAGAAGAAGGAAGACGTGCACCGCATGGCGGAGGCAAACAAGGCTTTCGCGCACTATCGCTGGTAAGAACGATGCCGGTAGAAACACAAAGCAAAACGACGACGAACATGGCGCGACAGGTACAACTCGAGCAGACCCGCAACATCGGGATCATGGCGCATATTGACGCGGGCAAGACCACGTCAACCGAGCGGATCCTCTTCTATACTGGTGTGACCTACAAGATCGGCGAAGTGCACGAAGGCACGACCGTCATGGATTGGATGGAGCAGGAACGCGAGCGCGGCATCACAATCACTTCCGCGGCGACGACGGCATCCTGGACCCGTTTCGACAGGAAATACCGGATCAACATCATTGACACGCCCGGCCACGTGGATTTCACCGTAGAAGTGGAGCGGTCACTGCGCGTGCTCGATGGCGCGGTGGCAATTTTCGATGCGGTGGCGGGCGTGCAGCCGCAGTCAGAGACGGTATGGCGCCAGGCAGACAAGTACCGCGTCCCGCGCATTGCCTTCATTAATAAGATGGACCGCATCGGCGCGGATTTCGATCATTCGATCCGCTCGATGCGGCAGCGGCTTTCGGCCCACCCCGTTCCCCTCCAGTTTCCCATCGGAAAAGAAGACAGCTTCCTCGGCGTGATTGATTTCATCGAGGAGCGCGCGATTATCTGGAAGGACGAGACGCTTGGCGCGGAATACGAAATTCTGCCGCTGGAAAAATTGTGGGACGCTGCTTTTCTGAAGACGCGGCCGGATCTCGAGGCGGCGGTCAAGGCGTCGGCGTTAACGCCAGAGTTCTACAAAGAGCATCGCGACAAGGTGGTTGAGTATATTGCCGAGCATGATGACGCGATTTTGGCCAAGTATCTCGAATCCCACAAATTGGAGCCTGAGGAATTGCGGGCTTCGATTCGCCGCTCGACGATTGCGTTGAAGCTCGTGCCTGTGCTGGCCGGATCGGCGTTCAAGAACAAGGGAATTCAGCCGTTGCTCGACGCCGTGGTGGATTTTCTACCTTCGCCAGCGGATTTGCCGCCGGTCGAGGGCTTGACCCCGGACGGTTCCGAGCCGGTGCTGCGCCGCGCTTCGGATGACCAGCCGTTCGCCGCGCTGGCGTTCAAAATCATGACCGACCCGTACGTCGGGCACTTGACCTACATTCGGGTGTACTCCGGCGTGCTGAAGACGGGGCAATCGGTGTACAACTCGACGAAGAAGACGCGCGAGCGCATCGGGCGCCTACTGCGAATGCACGCGAATAAGCGCGAGGAGATCGAGTCGATCGAAGCAGGCGACATCGCAGCCTGCGTCGGCTTGAAGAACGTGACCACCGGTGACACGCTTTGCGATGAAGCGAAGCCGATTGTTCTTGAATCCATCGAATTTCCCGCCCCGGTAATTTCCGTCGCCATCGAGCCAAAGACCAAAGCGGACCAGGAAAAGATGGGCAGCGCGCTTGCGAAATTGGGGCAGGAAGATCCGACCTTCCGCGTCCACACGGACCATGACACCGGCCAAACGCTGATTTCCGGCATGGGCGAATTGCACCTCGAAATCATTGTGGACCGCATGATGCGCGAGTTCGGCGTGCAGGCCAATGTGGGACGGCCGCAAGTGGCGTACCGTGAAACGATCGTGAAGGCAGCGGAGGGAGAAGAGAAGTATGTCCGTCAGACGGGCGGCCGCGGCCAGTACGGGCACGTGAAGCTGACCGTGCAGCCATTGCCGAGCGCCGGCCATGAAGACATGCACGAAATGTCCACGGACGAGCTCGACGAATTGGCGAAGAAGGTGGCGGGCAAGGGCGGCAAGTGGCGTTTCGACAAGGAACACCGGCTGCTTTTCATTGACAAGATTGTGGGCGGCGCGATTCCGAAAGAATACATCCCGCCGATAGAAGACGGCGTCGCCGAAGCGATGGAGACGGGAGTTCTCGCCGGCTACGAGATGGTGGATCTTGCCGTGGTTGTGATTGACGGCAGCTTTCACGAAGTGGACAGCTCGGAGATGGCCTTCAAAATCGCGGGTTCGATTG
>Ga0187781_10001283_pt1 | contig 18982 bp, 16 predicted proteins | sample 0715_SJ02_MP02_2_FD_132447 | JGI IMG/M metagenome (GOLD analysis project Ga0187781, IMG submission 132447) | Tropical peat soil microbial communities from peatlands in Department of Meta, Colombia - 0715_SJ02_MP02_20_MG | ecosystem: Environmental > Terrestrial > Soil > Wetlands > Peat | place... | reverse complement strand
CTTCGTCCTCTTTGCAGAAACTCTGGGATCAAGGAACACCAGCACCGTCGGACCCGCGCCGCTCAGCGCCGCGCCGAAAATACCTGTCTCTCCCGTCAATTCCTTGAGCGCCGGCAGCAGCGGACAAAGCGGCGCCCGGTAGGGCTGATGGATCCGGTCTTCCAGCGCCGAAGGCAGCAGCTCCGGACGCCCGTTCGCAAACGCCGATAGCAGAAACATTGAATTCTGAATGTTGGTGACGGCATCGGCACGCGAATACTGGAACGGCAGCGCCCGCCGCGCCTGCTCCGTCGACAACGGATTTTCCGGCACGGCCAGCAGCAGCGGCCACTTCCCTTTCGGCTTCACCTCGACCACCTGCGCTTGCACCTGGTTGGCCATGCGGGCCACCGTCAGCGCGCCCATCCAGCAGGCCGAAGCATTATCCGGATGATGCTCGCGCATCGAGGCCTCGCCCACGATCCGGTCATCCTTCCAGCGCAAATGTCCGAAGTGCACCGCCAGCGCAATTCCCGCCAGCCGCGCCGCCGCCGACGATCCGCAGCCCTTGCCGATCGGAATCTCGTTTCCCAGGTGCAGCCGCAGAGGCGCGACTTTGCGGTTCTCCGATTCCAGCACCTCGCAGTAGGTGGTTACGATCAAATGGTTTTCCGCGCGCGCGCAAATGTGCGCGTCGCGGCCCTCCGCTGTGATGAAGAAATCCGGGGCGCGCTCGGCGCGCACGCGAAGATGAAAGTCGAGAGCGAGGGCCGCGGCATCGAACGCCGGACCCAGATTGGCGGCGGTCGCCGGCAGCGCCAGCCGCAGCGATCGATCTGAAGAGGCAGGACGAGATGGCATAATCGAGAGCGATTTTCCCAGTAGTTTTCGGCGTTCCGGCGGCTACGCGGGCCTCGCGTTCGCTCGCCCTTTCGCCCCGAAACCACTAGAAATCAAGGCCTTACCGCAGTTCCGGGATAGGCTGGCCCGCTCCCGACCGCAAGAACACCCGAAATTGTGTCTTATACACGAATGCGCGCGGAATTGCTACGAATTCCTCTCGGCTGCGTCCAGCGCGCCAACGACCGCCCCAAGGTCCGCATCGAGCACGACCGGCGCCCGCTGTAAAGGTTTGGCGTGCACGGCCTGCCGTTCCTGCGTGGTCCCGGTAAAAAGATCGCCGCGATGAAACTTGATGGTGAAGTCCGGATCCTTGAGCAGGTGCCCGGTCAAAATCAGCACGACCATTTCGCTCGGCTTGACGAAGCCCCGAGAACGCAGCTTCTTCAGCCCCGCCAGGGTGACGGCCGAGGCCGGCTCGCAGCCGATGCCGTCGGCTCCGATTTCGGCCTTGGCTTCGGCAATCTCCACCTCGCTCACCTGCTCGACCTCGCCGGCCGTCGCCCGCAGCGCCCGCAGCGCCTTTTTCCACGATGCCGGATTGCCGATCCGAATCGCCGTCGCCTGCGTTTCCGCCGTCACGGGTTCGATTTTCGCGCCGCCAAATTCCTTCACGCTGCGGTAAAAAGGATTTGCCCCCTCCGCCTGGATAATCGAAAGCCTCGGCAACCGCGAGATCAGCTTCAGCTCCTGCATCTCCATCAGCGCTTTCCCAATCGCCGAGCTGTTTCCCAGATTTCCGCCGGGCACAATGATGTGCTCCGGCGCTTCCCACCCGAGTTGTTCCATCAACTCAATCGCTGCCGTTTTCTGCCCCTCGATGCGATACGGGTTTACCGAATTGAGCAGGCAAACCGGCTTCCGCCGCACCAGTTCATTCAGGATGCGCACGCAGCCGTCGAAGTCCGTGCGCAACTGGCAGGTCAGCGCTCCGTAGTCGAGCGCCTGCGACAGCTTGCCCCACGAAATCTTTCCCTCCGGAATCAGCACCAGGCTGTGCATGCCCCCCCGCGCCGCATACGCCGCCATCGACGCCGAAGTGTTGCCCGTCGAGGCGCACGCCACCCAGCGAAACCCTCCCTGGTGCGCCGACGACGCCGCAAACGTCATGCCTGTGTCCTTGAACGACGCCGTCGGGTTCATTCCCTGATGCTTGGCGTAGAGCTTCTCGACCCCCGTCGCCCGTCCGCAGCGCTGCAGATGATAGAGCGGAGTATTTCCCTCGCCCATCGTGATCGCGTGCTCTTCGGGAATATGCGGCAGCATTTCGCGAAAGCGCCAGACCCCGCTCTGGTCGAGGCGCTTCGCCGCTGCTTTTGGCGACGATGGCGCGGCGGATGATGGTACGGCAATCGAGGTCCGCCGATTCAACCAAAGAGATTTGAGCGCGGCCGGATCGTGCGCCGGCGCGGCAGCATCCTGTGTCCATGCAGGGAAAACAAACTCCAGCAGATCGCCGCAACTCGCGCAGCGAAAATCGGCCGCGGGAGAATCCGCGGCAGCGCCGCAGCAAAAGCAGCGCAACTGCGCAACTGCGCGCATTCCGGCAGTCTGAGTGGCCGACCTATTGTTGGAGAGCACTGCTTAGAATACGGCATCCCCATGAAGCGACAAAGCGCGAATCCGCCCGCTTCGCAAATCAGACCTACCCCAGTGGCCAGCACCCCCGGGCCAGACATTCGGAGCTTCCAAAAGTTGACGCCTAGTGTCCTGAGTCTAAAGTCCGCTGTATAAGTGCGTGTCATCCTGAGCCCGAGCGAAGCGAGTGGGCGAAGGATCTATGTACTTTGCTTGCAGCGCCTCACCGTTTGCCTTTCCTCAGCAATCCGGCTCGAACTTACCCTACGAACTTCAGTTACAGGACACTAGAAGCTATCTCATAAATGGTTTTGGGAAGGGCACGACTTCAGTCGTGCCGTCTAGGGCCACAAAAGACCGGGGCTTTAGCCCCTGAGGGAGCTCGCCCTCACTGCTTCGGTTCATTATGAGATGGCTTCCAGAGAACGCAGACAGATGCCACTCTTGCATTCAAATCGATCTCAGCAAGGCCGAGCTACCGCAAATAAGCGTCTCTTCCGCTCATCCAGTCCGCCCGCGGCGGATAAAACACATCCAGGTCCACCGTATCCTCCAACGCCTCCGCCTTGTGCGGCATGTTCGGAGGAATTGTGAGCGTCTCTCCCCTACCGACAACAATCTCGCGCCCGTCAATCCAGAACTTCAACGCCCCGTCGAGCACATACGTGACCTGCTCATTCGGATGGCTGTGCTCGGGTACGACGCATCCTTTTTTCAGCAGCACGCGCGCCAGCATGACGTTCTGGCCCACTACCAGTTGCCGCCCCAGCAGTGGATTCAAGCTCTCGACCGGCACCGAATCCCACGGAATGTGCCGCAACTCGGCCTTGCGCGCCCTCCTCGAAATCGTGCCCTTGAGCGCAACTTTGCTCGCGCCAAGTTTGCTCGCGGTCACGGCCGGCTTTATCACGGCTGATTTCGATGTCGCTTTCCTTCGCGCTGCGCTTCCTGCCCTGCTTTTCATCATGCCTCTTCACCAACCCCCAAGTTGAACCGCAAAAGCCGCTTCCAGTCTACACTCCGGCACAACGCCAGGCCGACTCTCATCGGCTCTGCGGCAATGCCAGTTTCATGATTTCGACCCGCCTTCCGCTGCGCCCTCTGCGAAACCTCAGCGTTCTCTGCGGTTTAAGATTTTCTTCCAACAAGATTAAGTCACAGCTTACCCACCCGCCCGCGCTCCTTGCCGCTCTCGCTGAGGGCAGGTAGTCTGTAAAGTTGCCACTCTCGCCTCGGCGACCCGCGTCTCTAAGGAGGTCCCATGAAAAAGCACCCGTTCCGGCAGGAAACCGAAGCTGTTCGTGGCGGCTCCAGCCTGGACAAAAAGAACGGCCCCATGGCCGCGCCCATCTACCAGACCTCAACGTTCGAAGTCGTCGACAACGAAGAGCAATTGCGCGTGACCCCCACCGACCATTTCTACACGCGCTACGGCAATCCCACCCACACTGTCGCCGAAACCGCCATCGCCGAGCTCGAAGGCACCGATGCCGCTCTCCTGTTTTCTTCCGGCATGGCCGCCATCACCACATCGATCCTGACCCTGGTGAAATCCGGCGACCACATCGTGGCCCAGCGCGACATCTACGGCGGCGTTACCAAATTTCTCTCGCACTGGCTGCCAAGGATGGGCGTCGAAACCACATTCGTCGATACCAATGACCTCGAGCAGCACGAGCGCGCCATCAAGCCGAACACAAAACTCATCCACGTCGAGTCGCCCACCAATCCCATGGTGCGCATCGTCGATCTGGAAAAAATCTCGGCGCTCGCCCGCAAGCACAACCTCCTCACCACCATCGACTCCACCTTCTCCACGCCCATCAACTGCCGCCCCGCGGAATGGGGCATCGATCTTATCCTGCATTCCGGCACCAAATATTTCGGCGGGCACGCCGACATCATCTGCGGCGTCGCCACTGGCCGCCGCGACCTCATCGACAGCATCCACGACCTCCGCACCACGCTCGGCTGCTGCCTGGATCCCCATGCCGCGTTTCTGCTCCGGCGCGGCATTAAAACGCTGGCCGTCCGCGTTGAGCGCCAGAACCAGAGCGCGCTCCGCATCGCCGAATTCCTCAGCCAGCACCCCAGGGTCACGCGCGTGCATTACCCCATGCTCAAAACGCATCCGCAGTACCAGTTAGCCAAAAAGCAGATGGCTGGCGCCGGTGGTGTGTTGAGCTTCGAGGTCGCAGGCAGCGGCGCCGATGCTTGCCGCGTCAGCGAAGCCCTCAACTTGTTCACGCTGGCGCCCAGCCTGGGCGGAGTGGAATCTCTGGTATCCATCCCCGTGCTCACCTCGCACGCCATGATTGCTCCCGAGGCTCGCCGCAAAATGGGTGTGACCGACCAGATGATCCGCCTCTCGGTCGGAATCGAAAACGTCGACGACCTGATCGCCGATCTCGAAAGAGGCTTGGCCGTGCTCGCCCGCAAACCCGAGCACGCCGGCGTCGCCACTTAGCGATGAGTTCACGCACTTGGAGTTGAGTTCACGCACCAGCGCGTGCTGGAAGGGGAAAACGCCGTCGCGCCAGTAACCGTCTGATGCTTGTTAATGAGCCTAGAAGCCGTCTCGTACATGGTTTTGGGTAGGGCGCGGCTTCAGCCGCGCCGTCCGTCGGCGCATAAAGATCGGGGCTTCAGCCCCCGAGCTAAGCTGGCCGTGCCCCGCAAACATCTATGCGACCGATTCGAACGTACAGCGCGCGAACCGGAAGGTGAGCGGGTCTTTAGAGCGCTCTAGTTCTGAGTGCAACCCGCACACTCTGTAGATGTCATCCTGAGCGGAGTGGCTGCCGCGCAAAGCACGGCGGCCACGGAGTCGAAGGACCCCTACTTTCTCAACAACTCTTTACTCGCTGTCGGACTACCAGCCAGCTCTGGTTGCGCCGCTTTCTACGCCTTCTTCTCTTCCTTCGGCACGACCGTGATGCCGAACACCGAAAGCTCACCCACGCCGGCCACGTTCACGCCGTTTGGGTCTTCGGGGTTCGGCAGATAGAGCGTCTTGCAAAACTCGCACCGATAAACCTCGGTGTCCTTCCCCCACGCCTTCTCCACGCAGCCGCATTCGCGCTCGAGCACGTCGAACCCGTAGAACCAGCGCTTTAGATGCCCGCCACAGAATTTTCCTTTGTCGTCCTTTTCGTTGCAGGCGCGCTGCCCAAGTTTTTTGAGTTTCACTTTGTGGTTAGGAAGCTGCGGAACATCGTGAGGCTGCGAAGCATTTGCGGAGGCAACAACCGGTTCACTTGAGGCCACGATACTCTCCACTGGCAGAGTTGAGGTAGTAACAATATATTCTACCCACGCCGGCGGAGAAGACCAATAGAGTTGTAGTTTTCGTTTTCGTCCCGCTCGTTGTCGGCTTGCCGGCTCCTGGCCGATTTAGATGCACAGCGTAATCTGACCTGCCCCACCGTTATAGATAAATACACACCCTTGAAGCACATCCCTTCCGATTATTGCGACCAGTCCCTGAGTAGCAATGTTCGCGCCCATCGCGCGCGGTGCCGGAAATGTTAGTACAGGCGGGATTGAGATTTGCGCCGCATAGAGATTGCAGGGATAGTTCTCATGGGAAGCAGAGGTCATCTTCCCCACATCAACCACTGGCAATCCTAGGTCTTTAGCTACTTGCTCATCAATACATGTAACGGAGGCCCCCGTATCTATGAGCGCGATACCCCGGTTTCGGTTGCGGAATGGGTTTGCCTTGCTGCATCAAAGCCTTAGCCATATTTTGCTCAAGGGAGACGGCTACCTGTATTACGGGGCCGCGCTGCTGCAAGGCAACTGACGGGGGAACAACAATTACTTTACCGTCTGGGGTCTTACCCTGTCCGCTTATCTGAATCTGGAAGGTTGGCACTGAGGATACCTAGCATTAAAGCTGGCACGGAAACTTCTTGATCGACATCTACTGGTCTACGAATCAAAACGCTCTCCAAGCCGTGCTTTGATGCTGCCCCTTGGAGAGCTTCGTCCATCGTATCGTAGGCTCCGGTCACCTCTTCACCCTTAATGACCAGGAATTTCCCACCGTACTGCTGCAACAGTTCGTTCCGCCGCTCCTCGATGAACTTTCGCTCCACTTCTAACATGACCATATTTTAGCCTACTTTGGACCGCCATCATAGCACCAAAGGCTATCGTCCCTCTAATCAAACACCTTCTTCGGCGCTGCCTGGTCTGCGCCCACTCGCCCTACCGTGATTTCGGCCACGTAGTAGTTCTCGCCCTTGATCGGACACCCCGCCATCCGCCGCAGCATGGCCAGTTGTCCCGTGTGCGTGAGCGCATCGGCAATCGGCCCCTGAAACAGCTTCTCCGCCGGAGCCTGTAGCGGCTCGTCCGATGCCAGGTAATCGTCAAATTTTTTCAACGCGGCATGAAAGCGCTCGCCCTCTTTCTCCCACTCGAGCGGAGTCGAGTCATGCCACTTGCGGCTGCCATCGGCCATCGAGAGCGCCCAATCCATCAGGTCGCCCATGTGCGCCAGAACCTTCGCCGGCGTGCGCGACGACTCCGGCGCGCCATACTCCGCAAAACTCGCGGGCGCGCCGCGAATCGTCTTTCCTCCGCGATAGGCAAGCGTGGCCAGCGTGTGACGAAGCAGCTTTCGATCATCATTCATGGAATCAGTTCTCTCCCAGTTCTCAGTTCCCAGTTCTCGGTTCCGCGTTCCCAGTTGTCACCCTTCAGGCGCCAGTCGTTTACGATACTGCCGAAAAGCGCGGACTGAGAACCGGGAACTGAGAACTGCTTACAGTTTTCTCCTCCACAGCGCCCGCGTCGCCGTAGCCGCCGCCCTCATCCGGTGCAGCAGCGTGTGCCCGAAGAGCACATCTAGGAAGCTCTCCGCCTCCGACGAAAACTCCCGCCCATACCCAAACCACCACACCTTTTTGATCTGCGGCGCCAGATCGTTGTCCACATATTTCACGCGCACCATCTCCTCCAGGCCCCAGCGCCCGTGCGTGCGTCCCAGGCCGCTCGCCTTCACGCCGCCATGCGGAGCTTCGCTGATGCTGAAACACGAAATGCAATCGTTGATCATCACCGTCCCGGCGTTGATCTGCCGCGCCAGCCGCTTCCCGCGCGCGTGGTCGCGCGTCCACACGCTCGCTGCCAGGCCATACTCCGAATCGTTCCCGAGGCGCACCGCTTCGTTCTCGTCGTCGAACGGCGCAATCGGCAGCACCGGCCCGAACGTCTCCTCCTGCATGATGCGCATGCTGTGCGTCACGTCAACCAGCACCGTGGGCGGATAAAAATTCGGCCCCAGCTCGCGCAGGCGAGCGCCGCCTGTCAGCACGCGCGCGCCTTTCTGCCGCGCGTCTTCCACGTGCGCTTCCACAATGCGCACCTGTTTTTCGTGGATCATCGGCCCCACGTCCGTTCCGGGGTCCATTCCGTTGCCGACCTTGAGTTTCCGCGTCTTTTCCGCGCAGGCCTCGACAAACGCCGGATAGACGCTTCGATGTACGTAGCATCGCTCCACCGACAGGCAAGTCTGTCCCGCGTTCATGAACGCGCCCCATACGACGCCGCTCGAAGCGATATCGAGATCCGCGTCCTCCAGCACGATTGCCGGATCCTTGCCGCCCAGCTCCAGCACCACCGGAAGCAGCCGCGCCGCTGCCGATTGCGCAATCCGCACGCCCGTCCCGACGCTTCCCGTAAATACAATTTTGTCAACTTGGCTTTCCACCAGCGCCGCACCCGTCGGGCCTTCGCCGGGCAGCACCTGCAAGACGTCGTCCGGAACTCCCGCCTCATGCAGCAGTTTCTGCAGCTCGAGCGCGATCAGCGGCGTAAACTCCGAAGGCTTCATCACCACCGCGTTCCCCGCCACCAGCGCCGCCAGCGTTTCGGTCGCGGGCGTGGAGAACGGATAATTCCAAGGAGAGATGATCCCGATCACACCATACGGCTCGCGCACGATGCAGCCCGACTTGGTTTTGACCGCGAGATTGCCGTGCGGCAGGTGTTCGTCGCGAAGGATCGAGAAAGCATTTTCCAGCAGAAAGCGCGCCGCGTCGAGCACCACCAGGACTTCCGTGACCAGCGCCTCCACTTGCGGCTTGCCTGCTTCCAGCGTGATCTTCCGCGCCACCTCGTTCTTGCGCGCCAGCAGCATCCGCTGAAAACGCCCCAGGATTCGCAGCCGGCCGCGAATGCCTCTGGCCGACCACCCGGGCTGGGCCGCGCGGGCGCGTGCCACGGCCGCGCGCACTTCGGTAGGACCGGCGCTCTCCAGTTCGCGCAGAACCTCGCCGGTTGCGGGATTGACGGAGGCGAACCGCGAGACTGCGATTTGAACATCGGTCGCCATCTCGGAAAAAGTGTACGCGCACCCCGGCCACTTATGCCAGTAACATAGAGCGGAACATTACAAGATGTCTCACAACTTGGTTTTGAAAGGGCGCGGCTTTAGCCGCGCCGGACGATCGCATAAACACAGGGGCTTCAGCCCCTGGGGTGAGTTGGCTGTTCCCAAATACTTACGAAATTAGTTCTAGTACTCCACTCCCACCAGATACAGCCCCGCCGCCGGCGCCGTTGGCCCCGCCTGCGAGCGATCGCGCGCCGCAAGAATGCGCTCAAAATCCTGCCGGCTCAACGTCCCCTTCCCCACCAGCACAAAAGTGCCCACCAGGTTGCGAACCATATGATGAAGAAATCCGCTTCCGCGCACGGAATACACAAATTCCTCCTCCTCGCGTATCCATGCTGAGGAAAAAATTCGCCGCACATTGGCTGGCAAGGCATTCGTCGGCGCGGCACTGGTCGTTGGGCTGCCCCACCCTTCGCGCCTTTCGCGAAGGGTGGAATATTGCTCTGCACCTGCCCCGCGCTCGCTCGGATCAGGATCCATCCGCTCCGCCCGCTCCCGATCTACCGCGGCAAACGATGTAAAATCTAGCTCTCCGACGACCAGGCTCGCTGCCGCCGCCATCGCCTGTTCATCCAGCGGATAGGGATAATGCCACACGTAGCGCGCCAGAAAAGGCGGGCAAATCGCCCCGCGATACATCCGGTAGCGATACGTCTTTGCCCTCGCCGACTTGCGCGCGTGGAAATCCCCCGCCGCCTCGCGCACCTCCAGCACCCGAATCGACGGCGGCAGAATATGATTCAGCGCCACCACCCAATTTTCCACCGGCATCGGCGACGCCGTTGCAAACGTCGCCACCTGCGCCAGCGCATGCACGCCCGCGTCCGTGCGCCCCGATCCCTGCGGCAGTACATTTTCTCCGCTCAGCCGTCCAATAGCCGAGGCCAGTATGCCCTGCACCGTCTCGAGCCCCGGCTGCACCTGCCAGCCGGCAAACTCCGTGCCATCATAAGAAAGGATCACTTTGAGATTGCGCACGAATTTCCCTTGGGTTCAACAGGAAACGCCATCGGACTTAAAGCTCGCGGCATTCATGTGCCTCCTTGCACGAGCTGAGCCCGAACAAACCGAGGCTGCTTATCGGTGGGCAGCCCAATGCACAAGCATGGCTCCGCTTACGGTCAGCGATATGAGCAAAAAGACCGCCGCTGCGTCGCGTAGCTTTGCCCCAACTAAACGAACCACTAGAAAAGCAATGGTAGCGTACGACAATAGGAACAGACTCAGGACGCAAAGAACTGGCGTAGAGCCGAGAGAATGTTTTCTGGAAAACCACTCGAATGCGCAATACCAGTCCAAGATCACGCCGCCAGCGGCCCAACACACAACGAGCCACCAGGGTTGCCTTGCCTGCACCGTGTCGAGGTTCACCGATCACCGGCCCTTCTCGTCCTGGCACTCATGTCCGCCAAGTTTACGTGGGGGATTTCGGCACCGCCGGGAGCCGAATCTATCGCGTGCCTCGTCTATACTATGCCTTTGCAACACATACAAAAATTTCCTTTTAAGCCATTACAAGGAACTCCCCGGCGGTGTTCTGCGTAACCAACATTGGGATGCTCCGTTCCCTCTTAGTCTCGACCGATGAATTAGCTTGAACCGATGGAGATGATGCGAATGCCAAGCTCTAAATTATTCCCAAGCTTTCCGTGTGTGGCCCTTCTGCTTGTAGCCGCTCTCGCCGCGCCTGCCGGCCTGGCCCAGGAAAACGCGCTGCCGGCCGCGCCTTCGGCCTCCGCCTCGCGGCCCTTTGACGTGAACGAATACGCCAAGCCGCGAGCCGCCTTTCCCGTGGTCACTGCGCCCTACACGCCCCGTCACGTCGAGGCGCCAAACCTGGCCAACACGCCGCGCATTGACCAACTGATGCACGACGGCAAGCTTTACATCTCCATGAATGACGCGGTCTCGCTGGCGCTTGAAAACAATCTCGATATCGCCATCGCCCGCTACAACCTGAATATCGCCGATACCGACGTCTGGCGCGCCAAGGCAGGCGCTTCCATTCTCGGCGTCAATAGCGGTGTCGTGCAGAATACCCCCGGTGGTGGTGCCGGCGGCCTTGGCGGCCAGGTCGGCTCCGGCCAGGGCGGAACCTCGGTCGGAGCCGGCGGTGCCGGCGCCGGCGCCGGGGCCTGGTGGTTTCCACCTTGGGGACCGGACCGCTCATCACCAGTTTCGACCCCGTCCTCACCGGCACCCTGCAAGACGATCATCTCAGGCTCATTTGCACCACTCCTTTTTGCGGCAACGCTCAGAACACCGGGACCGCCAATTTCGCCTATACCCAGGGATTCCAATGGGGGTCGAACGTATATGTTGCTTTCAATAACTCCCGCATAACCTCCAATAGCCCCTATAACATCCTCAGTCCTTCGGTGAGTTCCGGCTTCCAGTTCCGGTGGACCCAGCATCTGCTCCAGGGCTTTGGCATGCCGGCCAACGACCGCTTCATTCGCATCGCCAAAAACAATCGCGAGCTCTCTGACGTGGCCTTTCGCCTGCAAACCATCACCACCGTCGATCAGATCGAGAACTTGTATTGGAACCTTGTCTATGCCTACGAAAATGTGAAAGTGCAGCAGGAAAACCTCGCCTTTGCCCAGAAAACGCTCTCCGACACCAAGAAGCAGGTTGAAATTGGAACCCTCGCCCCCATCGAAGTGGTGCGCGCGCAAAGCACCGTCGCCAGCGACCAGCAGACTCTCACCCTTGCCCTGACCGATCTTCAACTCGAACAATTGCTCATGAAAAATGCGCTCAGTCGAACCCTTGTCGATCCCGCGCTCGCCGACGCCGAAGTGATCCCCACTTCCACCATGGAAGTACCGGCGCAGGAGCCCGTCGTTCCCACAGAAGACCTTGTCAACGCCGCTCTCAGCCATCGTCCCGATCTCGCCGAGTTGCGCATCACTCTGACCAACACCGACATCAGCAACAAAGCCATCCGCAACGCCCTCTTGCCTACCGTCGATCTGTTCGCCTATTACGGCGGCAACGGCCTGGGCGGAAACGTGAGTCCTTACTTTGTCTGCTCGCCCGCAAACTACCAAAAGAATCCTGAATTTTGTGACGGGCAGTTTGAAAGTTTTCCCAACATCTCCTACGGAAATGCTCTCAACCAGCTGGTCAACTCCACGGCCCCTGACAAGGGCGCGGGCATTACCGTCAACATTCCCCTTCGCAATCGCGCGGCGCAGGCGACCCAGGTGCGCTCGGAGTTCGAATATCGCCAGTCGCAGCTCCGTCTTCAGCAGCTCGAAAACCAGGTGCGCATTGAGGTGCGCAACGCGCAATTCGGCGTGCAGCAAAACCGCGCCAGCGTGGATTCGGCCCAGGCAGCCGTCGATCTCGCCCGCCAGTCGCTCGATGCCGAGCAAAAGAAATACGTCCTCGGCGCTTCCACTTCGACCGCGGTTCTGCAATATAAGTCCGGCCTCACCGCCGCCGAAGTCACCCTCGTCTCCGCCAAAGCGGCCTACGAAAAAGCGCAGCTTGAACTCGACCGCGCTACCGGCCTCCTGCTCGACCACGCCAACATCGAAATCGCCGATGCCGTCACCGGACAGGTAACGCACGCCATCTCTGTCCCGCACGCGGTTCAGCGGCCCGCCGATCAGCTCCCGGCCAACGCCCCGCAGCGGCAGTAGACGAACTTGTGTCATGCCCTGCAAGTTCGTGGGATAAGCACCTGATTGGCTTAGCAGGGCGCGGCTTCAGCCGAGCAGCCGAGACTGATCGAAAACGGGCGGCTTACAGGCCGCGAGAAAAACTCGGAAATTCCGGCGCCACCCGTGGAAGAGCGGCCCTTCAGGGCCGCGTAAGTCGCTTCCAATCTGTCGGGGCTTTAGTCCCGGTGGTCGCCTCGGGCGCTGAGGTAAGCTGGACTCGCCCAAGGCCACCGCGCCCGGGTTCAATCGCACCATGAACATCCTCGTTCTGATCTCGCATAACTGGCGCGGCGGCCGCGCCAGCGGTATGGAGGTCTACACCATTGAGCTGATTCGCGGCCTCAGAGCCAAAGGCCATTCCATCTTTCTCGCCACCGCCAAGGCCGCCCCGGGATGCCTCTCCGACTCGGGCGTCGTCGTCGACCTCGAACTCCCCTTTCACTCGCCGCTCCATAATTTGCAGACTTATCGCCGCCTTCGCCAGGTCGTTGTCGATCGCCACATCGACATCGTCCACGCGCAGCATCGCACCGCCGCCTACTTTGCCGAGGCGCTCTGGCGAAAACAGCGCGTACCTTATGTCGTGAGCATCCACGATCCCTGGCACGCCACCCCTTTCAAGAAATGGCACGGCGGTCTCTTCCTTCGCTTCATCGCGGTCAGCGAGTTTCTTCGCCAATTGTTGATCCGCCAGTTCAAAGTCCCGCCCGAGCGCGTTCGCACCATTCGCAATGGCGTCGACCCCAGCCGCTTCGCTGCCGTCAGCCGCGAGCAGGCCGCCGCTCTTCGCGCCGAATACGGCATCGCGCCCGCAGAAATCGTGCTCAGCCAGGTCAGCCGCCTTTCCCGCCCCAAAGCGCATCGCGACCTCATCGCAGCCCTCGCTCTCCTGCCGCGTACTCTTAACTATCACTGTCTCATCTTCGGCGAAGGCCGCGAACTCCCACGCCTCAAGCATCTCGTCAAAACGCACCGACTCGAAAACAAAGTTTTCTTCTGCGGATTCCGCTCCGACATTCCTGTTGTCTTCGCTGCCACCGATGTCGTGCTCTTGCCCTCGCGCAGCGGCGAAGGTCTTCCCCTTGCGGTCGTCGAGGCCATGCTCTCCAGCGTCGCCGTCATCGCCGCCCGCACCGCTGGCGTGCCCGAAATCATCACCCATGAGCAGGACGGCCTGCTCATCGATGCCGGCGACATCCCCGCTCTCGCTGGCCACATCGAACGCCTCATCACCGACTCCGATTTGCGCCGCCGCCTCGCCGAAGCCGGCCGCCGGACCGCCCTCGAACGTTTCCTCCTTTCCCGTGTCATCGACGAAACCGAAGCCTACTACTGCGAAATCCTGGCGCATCCGGAAGCGGAACCTTGTCCGCCAGATTAAGCTCCTCTATCATCAAAGCAGCGAATGTGCCCCAGGGCCTGCCCTGAGCGAAGCCGAAGGGTTCGCGCCCTGACGTTGGGCGCTAACCTGGGATGTTCGGGACAAAACAGCGAGATCCGCGCGAAGTGGGGAGAGCGCATGTCGAACAACAAATCGAATACCAACCCGAACCATCCCTCTGTCGCCGAAAATTCCATCGCCGACGTCTTCCAAGGCCGCAACCCATCCGCCTCCGAAAAAGCCTGGGCGGAAAAAATCCTCGCTCCCACCCTCGACAAAGCTCCCGAAAAGGCCATTGGCGCGCCCACCGGCACCAACCGCGACCCGCACGGCCACGCCCGCTTCAGCACCATTTCCAACGTCCCCATCCGCCGCCTCTACACCCAGGCCGATCTCCCCGCCGACTGGAACTACGATCAATATCTCGGCTATCCCGGCCAACCGCCCTACACGCGCGGCATTCACTCCACCGGTTATCGCGGCAAGCTCTGGACCATGCGCATGTTCTCCGGCTTCGCCTCGCCCGAGGAGACCAACCGCCGCTACAAATATCTGCTCGAGCACGGTGGCGGCGGCCTTTCCGTCGCCTTCGACCTCCCTACGCTCATGGGCTACGACTCCGATCACGCCGCCAGCGAAGGCGAAGTCGGCAAGTGCGGCGTTGCCATCGATTCCCTCGAAGACATGGAGATCCTCTTCGACGGCATCAACCTCGAACAAATCACCACCTCGATGACCATCAATTCGCCGGCCAGCGTGCTCTGGGCCATGTATCTGGTGGTCGCCGAAAAACAAGGCGCTGACTGGAAGAAAGTCTCCGGCACCATTCAAAACGACATCCTCAAGGAATACATCGCACAGAAGGAATACATCTATCCCCCGGCGCCCAGCATGCGCCTCGTCGTCGACACTTTCGAGTTCGGCTCCAAATTCACGCCTCGCTTCAACACCATTTCCATCAGCGGCTATCACATCCGCGAAGCCGGCTCGACCGCGCTGCAGGAGTTAGCGTTCACCATCTACGACGGTGTCGAGTATGTCGAGTGGGCCCGCCGCCGCGGCCTCGACGTCGATGAGTTCGGCCCGCGCCTCAGTTTCTTCTTCAACGCCCACAACGATTTCTTCGAAGAGATCGCCAAATACCGCGCCGCCCGCAAGATCTGGTACCGCTTGATGAAGGACCGTTTCGGCGCGAAAAACGACCGCACCCGCCTCATGCGCTTCCACACCCAAACCGCCGGAGTCTCGCTGCCCGCGCAGCAACCGATGAACAACATCGCCCGTGTCGCCATTCAGGCCCTGGCCGCCGTCTTAGGCGGCACGCAATCGCTCCACACCGACTCCTACGATGAAGCGCTTGCCCTGCCCACCGAAGAAGCCGCTCGCATCGCCCTCCGCACCCAGCAGATCATCGCCCACGAATCCGGAGTCGCCAACACCGTCGATCCCTTAGGAGGCAGTTACTTTGTCGAAAAATCAACTTTAGATATGGAGAAAGGCGCCTTCGATTACTTCGACAAACTCGATCAAATGGGAGGAATGGTCAAAGCTATCGAGCGTGGTTACCCGCAGAAAGAAATCGCCGAGGCGAGTTATCAATATCAACGAGCAGTCGAAGCGAACGAGAAGGTCATCGTCGGCGTGAACGACTTTGTCATCGTGGAGCAGCCCCCCCAAATCCTCTACATCGACGAATCCGTCGCGCGCGCGCAAACCGCCAAACTCAAAGCCCTGCGCGCCCGCCGCTCCAACGAAGAAGTCCAGCGTCGCCTCGACGCCCTCAAGCGCGGTGCCGCTCAAACTCCCGACGCCGGCTCCAACGGCAACATCTCCCAAGCCAACACCATGCCGTACATTGTGGACGCCGTCCGCGCCTACGCGACAGTGGGCGAAGTCTGCGAAGCCCTCCGCCAGGTCTACGGCACTTACACTGAAGTGAGCGTTACGTAACACCCGCGAATTCCGGTGTTGCGCCCTTCCCTTGTGGTACAAAGGCTATCGGGAGGCTTCCCATGCCGACTCTGAAAAGCCGCTTCGAGCAAGCCCAGCAGGAAGCGAACGACCTGCCGGATCGCCCCGACAACAACACCCTGCTCAAGCTCTACGCCCTTTATAAGCAGGCAACCCAGGGCGATGCCTCTGGAGAACGTCCCGGCGGCTTCGATTTCGTTCGCCGCGCAAAATTCGATGCCTGGGCAGGTATTAAAGGCACATCAACCGAAGATGCCATGCGGCAATATGTTGATCTTGTCGCCTCGCTCAAAAGCTAACCAGGAATCGGTAATGATGACCTGGCGGACTCAGTCAGAGTTGTTGGTCACAGCATAAGTCAGAAGAGACCGGATTGCATGTCAGCGAGCTCGACACTTACGAATTCCAATTGGCAGCTAAGTGGCCGCCTGGCCCGGCATAACCCGCTCGCTGCTGCCGGAGTTGCGCTGGTCGTCATTTTCCTCGTCTGCGCCCTCTTCGCACCCTGGCTTGCGCCACGCGATCCCGCGTTCATCGATCTGCCCAACCGCCTCGATCCGCCCTCGGCGCATCACCTCTGCGGCACCGACGAACTGGGCCGCGACATCCTCTCCCGCCTTATCTGGGGCGCCCGCATTTCCATGTTTGTGGGTGCGAGCGTGGTCGCATCCTCGCTCGCGCTCGGCCTCATCATCGGGTCGCTTGCCGGATACTACGGTGGCCGCCTCGATCGCTTCGTCAATATCGTTCTGATGAATGCGTTTCTTTCCTTCCCCGGCATTCTGATCGCGATTGCATTTGTGGCCTTTCGCGGGCCGGGCATTTTCAATCTCGTGCTGGCGCTGTCCCTCGGTGGCTGGGTCGGCTACGCGCGTTTGGTCCGCGCACAGGTGCTGGCCGTGCGGGAAAAAGAATTCGTCGAAGCCGCCCACGCTCTCGGCTCGAGTGATCTGCGCATTATTCTTACCCACATTCTCCCCAACATCATTCAGCCGGTGATCGTGCAGGCCGCAATTGGCATGGCGGGCGCAGTCCTGGCCGAGGCAACGATGAGTTTCCTCGGCCTCGGCGTGCCGCCGCCGACCGCGAGTTGGGGATCCATGCTCAACGATGCCCGCTCGCATCTCTTCGACGCGCCGCATCTCGTGATTTTCCCCGCCCTGACCGTGATGCTCGCTGTTCTGGCGTTCAACTTCATCGGCGACGCCTTGCGCGACTTTCTCGATCCCCGGTCGCGTATCGAAGCCGGTCTTTAGATCGCCTCGTTTGCAGCGGTCTCGCAACAAATACACACATTCTCGGTCTCAGCCGGCTTTCGCAATTTTTAACGTCCCATTCACTTTCGACTCGCAAGGTATGACCTTTTCCGCGTTCCCACGTCTATCAGGTAGGTCTGGACGGGGGAACTTTTTCAGAGGCAGGTACGTATGAACAACTATATGGAACTCCAATATCAAATCGAACGCATAGAAGATGTGGCTGTGGTGCAGTGCTCCGGACGCATGGTCCGCGGAGCCGCGCTCGATCGCTTCCGCCGCAGCATCGAGCAACTCGACTGCTTCCGCGTGTTGGTTCTCGACCTCTCGGAACTCCAGCAGCTCGACGCTGGAGGCCTGAGCACGCTCCTGCTCCTGCACCGCTGGGCGATTCAGAACTCCGCGCGCCTCAAGTTGGTTGACCCGCCGGTCTTCTGCCGAAGGCTGCTCGACGCAACCCACCTGAACTCAGTATTTGAGGTCTCGTCGCTGAAGGATGCGATCAGCATCCTTCGGCCGGCGACGTGCTCTTCACATTTCGCCCTCGCCTGATCGCTCGCCCTCGCTGCCGCCACAGTGTGCGCGCCGCCCCCCGCTCATAAACTCCGCGCCCCATGCTGCTAACCCCATGCTTTATAATTTGCGCCCATGAGAGCCCCGCGGGTCGCCGGTGCTTGCCCTGAGCCCGTGGCTGTTCCCTTTGCTCGCCCCGCGCTTCCCTCCCCTTCATTCGCCCGCTTCCAATGACCCGCCTCGCGCGCAAGCTCCGCATCACTGACTACTTTTCTCTGGGCTGGGGAACAATGGTCGGCGTGGGCTGGCTGGTGGTGATGGACGACTGGCTCAACCGCGGCGGCCCGCTCGGTGGCATTCTCGGCTTCGCCATTGGCGGCGTTCTCTTGCTCCCGGTCGGTTATGTGTATTCCCAATGGGTGGCGGCCATGCCCGACGCCGCCGGCGAAGTCGCCTATACCGCCCACGTCTTCCCGCGCCCCGTAAGCTTTTTCACCGGATGGATGATGATGCTCGCCTATTTCATTGTCTGCCCCTGGGAAGCCGTTGCCGTAGGCCGGTTGGCCGGTTTCATCTTTCCCTGGCTCAATCGTATTGAGCTTTACCGCGTAGCCGGCAAGCCCGTTTACCTCCCGCATCTGATCGTCGGCCTCGGGCTCACCGCGCTGGTCACCGTCCTCAACCATCGCGGCATTCGCCTGAGCGCCACGTTTCAGAACTGGACCACCTTTGGCACGCTCGCGCTCTTCGTCGTCTTCGTTTCTTGCGGTGTCGTTCGTGGATCGCCCGCGAACTTTCCGCCGCTATTCACACACACGCCGTTCGTCTCAATCTTGCTCGTCCTGCAAATCGTCCCCTACTTCATGAACGGCTTCGAATCGGTGACCAAGGCCGCCGAGGAAGCTAACCCCGACTTCCGCTCGCGCGGATTCGCCAGCGTCATTTTCGCCGCCATCATCGTGGGCTTCCTGTTCTATATCGTCGTCATCGCTGCGGTCGGATACGTGGCCCCCTGGCGGCAACTGACCGGCGAACCCTTCATGACCGCGGTGGCCTTCCAGCATGCCATCGGTTCTCGCTGGATCGTGAGCATCATCCTCAGTGCAGCCCTGCTGTCTCTGGCAAAGGTCTTCAACGGCAATTTCGTCGCCGCCACGCGTTTGCTCTTCGCCATGTCGCGCCGCGGTCTGCTCGACGGCCGCCTGGCGGCGGTCCACCCTCACCATCAAACGCCGAGCGCTGCTGTGCTCACCGCCGGAACCGCAACCGGCCTCTTCATGTTCCTCGGCAGCTCCATCCTGGTCCCGATTTCCGAGGTCGGTTCCGT
>Ga0187781_10001282_pt1 | contig 18985 bp, 17 predicted proteins | sample 0715_SJ02_MP02_2_FD_132447 | JGI IMG/M metagenome (GOLD analysis project Ga0187781, IMG submission 132447) | Tropical peat soil microbial communities from peatlands in Department of Meta, Colombia - 0715_SJ02_MP02_20_MG | ecosystem: Environmental > Terrestrial > Soil > Wetlands > Peat | place... | reverse complement strand
GAACGACGTTTGCTTCTCGGTGGCGAAACTCTTCTTCGCCTATGGGCTCGGCAATGCGCTCACGTTCCCGATGTCGGCGGGCGCGACCACGGTGCTGCTGGCGCAGCGGCCGACGCCGGAGGCGGTCGCCGACATTCTGAAGAAGCATGGCGTTACTGTGTTCTATGCGGTGCCGACATTTTATGCCGCGCTGCTGGCAAGCGCCGCCGCGCCCGCACCCGGCGAGGTCAAGCTGCGCCGCTGCGTCTCCGCCGGCGAAGCGCTGCCGTCCGATGTCGGCCGCCGCTTCAGCGAGCGCTATGGCGTCGACATTCTCGACGGCATCGGCTCGACCGAGATGCTGCACATTTTCATCTCCAACCGTGCCGGCGAGGTGAAATACGGCACCACCGGCAAGCCGGTGCCCGGCTATGACGTGCGGCTGGTCGACGATCACGGCCGTGTGGTCGAAGCGCAGGGCGAAATGGGCGAGCTGCAAGTGCGCGGGCCGACCAGCGCGGTCATGTACTGGAATAACCGCGATCAGTCGCGCTCGACCTTCCTCGGCGAATGGACCCGCTCCGGCGACAAATACCTCAAGGACGAGCAGGGCTATTTCGTTTATTGCGGCCGCCGCGACGACATGCTCAAGGTCGGCGGCATCTACGTCTCGCCGTTCGAGGTCGAGGCGGCGCTGCAAAGCCATCCCGAGGTGCTGGAGGCTGCGGTGGTCGGCTGGCCCGATGCCGACAAGCTCATCAAGCCCAAGGCGTTCGTGGTGCTGAAATCGCCCGACAAGGCCGGCGAGGCGCTCAAGCTCGCCTTGCAGGACCATTGCCGGGAAAGGCTCGCGCCGTTCAAATATCCGCGCTGGCTCGAATTCCGCACCGAGCTGCCCAAGACCGCCACCGGCAAGATCCAGCGCTTCAAGCTGCGCGCGGAGGCGGAAGCGCACTGAACCGGCATTGCCGCAACTGGGCCGGAATACCGGCATGGGCCGCAAAAACCGTTGATTTCCCGGTATCGGGACCCACCGGCGCCGGTTCGCCGACGCCTTGCGTTTACACTTTCGGAGTATTACTAGGACGCTGCCCTTAAAAGCATGATCCCGAAAAGCGGAAACCGGTTTTCGGACAGGATCATGCCAAAATGAAAAATCTGGACCGCGATTGAATTGGATAGGTTCCGGTCCGGCGTGCCGCGGTAGCTCAGCTGGTAGAGCAACGCATTCGTAATGCGTGGGTCGGGGGTTCGAATCCCTTCCGCGGCACCATTTTTGGTTCTCCCTCTCGCTGGCCGATCGCCGGCAACTCAATGACCACGACCGCATAGCGGCTCGCGTTCGCGCCGCGCTCTTTCCGTGATGAAGACGATAATCGACCCACGCATCCGGCGTGGGTCGTCGTATCGGGTCGCAGCGTTTAGAGCATGTCCCGGAAAAGTGGAAGCCGGTTTTCCAAAAAGGACGTGCGACGGAACAAGAATCTGGAGCGCAGCCCGATTCGGTTGAATCGGGCTGTGCTCTAGCCTAGTGGCGCAGTGCGCCGAAGCCCCGCTCGCTCAGCGGCTCCGAGCCGGCCGCTTCCGGCGGCGGCACGTCTTCGCCCTGATTGCGATAGTCGCGGATCTTGTTGCGCAGCGCTCGGATCGAGATGCCGAGCAGGTCAGCCGCGCGCGTTCTGTTCCCGCGATGGAAACGCAACGTCTGCAGAATGAACTCGCGCTCGACATGGGCGAGCGAAAGACCGATCAATTGCGCAACGCAGGCCCGCTCGATGGTGGAGAGCCCGAACAGCGTCCCCGTCTCAACGGACGGGCGCTCCGGCGGGCGACGATCAACTCTGTAGCCTGGCATCAACACCTCCGTACTCCCCCGGGAGTGATGCCCCTGTCCCCGTCAAGAGGGTTGCGCGGCGTGGTTAAAATTCGGTTAGCATTCGCCCTGAGTTCCATGAACTATTTGATAGAATGGAACTTTTGGAAACGCGATGGAACTTTCCTGCCAAGCCGGAGATAAAAACCGGGGACGAACGCCCGATTTATGCCCGTGAAGTCGCGATTGCGATCGGCATGTCGACGAAGACTTTGTAGCTCTGCGACTTCGGCTTGGCCTTGTCTTCCTCGTTCAGATACTCAATCGAGCTGCGCGCCAGATAGGCCATCGGCAAAATCATCACGCGAACGAAACGCGTCGGCGCATCGGCCGCCTGCGCGAAGACGGGCTCCGGCCCGCTTTCAAACCAGGCGCCGCCCGGCCCATACGAGGTCGAGTGGCCCTTGGTGTCGATGCGGATGCCGCCGTGGAGCAGGCAGCGGATGCCGGGCCCCTGATGGCGGTGCAGATAGGCGCCGCCGCCTGCTGGAAAGCTGACGCTGTCTCCGCGCAGCAGCACCGCTCCTTGGGGCATGGTGTCGAGCCGGGCGGAAAGCTTTTCCCGCGAGACGACGCCGGGCCCGCTTACAGCGCTCGCCTCGGTGTCCGTGGTCAACTCCCAGCGCCAGGCCGTTGCTCCCTCGCGCCCCGCCTTGAAGCTGACGGCGTTCTCACTGCCGAAGGCCTCGTCGTCGCGCAGGCTGAGGTCGGCCCCCGCGATCCGGCCGTGCACGACATAGATCATGCGCGGGCGTGCGGTGAGGGAGACCTCGGCGCCGTTCGCCAGCACGTCTTCATAGAGCCGCAGCATGTGGGCCATGAACATCTCCTGAGGATGGCACGCTCTGCGTTACGCGCAGGGTGACAGTGCATTTGTGCTACCGCAACGGGATTTACACCCGCTTGCACGCCTTGCTAAATCACGCTCCGCTCGCCGATTAAGCTTTACCCAAGATCAAGAACAACGGGAAAGCGGCACCCAGCTGGAGGAAACCCATGCAGCGCACCGCGCCGCCATTCCGCGCCGATCACGTCGGCAGTCTGCTGCGGCCGCCGGCGCTGAAAGAGGCGCGCTCAAAGCGCGAGCGCAACGAGATCGGCGCCGAGGCGCTGCGCGCGGTCGAGGACCGCGAGATCGAACGGGCGATCAGAAAGCAGGAAGAGATCGGGCTGAAGCTCGCCACCGACGGCGAGTTTCGCCGCACCTGGTGGCATTTCGACTTCTTCCGCGGTCTCGACGGCGTCAACTTTTATCTCACCGACCACGGCATCCAATTCCACGGCGTGCAGACCAAGGCGCACGCGCTCAAGATCGATGGCAAGGTCGGCTTTTCCGGCCACCCGATGCTGGAGCATTTCAAGTTCTTGAAATCGCATACGCGCGTTGTGCCGAAAATGACGATTCCGGCGCCGAGCACACTGCATTTCCGCCAGGGCCGTGCCGCCATCAGCAAAGATATTTATCCCGATCTCGACGCGTTCTTTGCCGACGTCGCCAAAGCCTATCGGGCTGCGATCCGCGCCTTCTACGATGCCGGCTGCCGCTATCTGCAGCTCGACGACACCGCCTGGGCGATGGCCTGCGATCCGAGCGAGCGCGTCCATTCCAAAGAGCGCGGCGACGATCCCGAAACGCTGCCGCAACGCTATGCGCGGCTCACCAACGCCGCGCTCGAAGGCCGGCCGGCGGATATGGCCATCACCATGCATTCCTGCCGCGGCAATTTCCGCTCCACCTTCATCGCCTCGGGCGGCTACGAATTCGTCGCCGAACACCTGCTCGGCCATACCGGCCTCGACGGCTATTTCCTCGAATACGACACCGAGCGCGCCGGCGGCTTCGAGCCGTTGCGATACTTTCCGAAGGGCAACAAGCAGCTCGTGCTCGGCCTCGTCACCTCGAAAAGCGCCGCGCTGGAAAAGAAAGACGACATCAAGCGCCGCATCGACGAGGCAACGAAATACGTCGCGCTCGATCAGCTTTGTCTCTCGCCGCAATGCGGCTTCGCTTCGACCGAGGAAGGCAACGTCCTCTCCGAGGAGGAGCAGTGGGCGAAGCTTCGCCTGGTGGTCGAGATCGCGGACGAAGTGTGGGGCCGATGAGCCGTTCATCGTGGCCGGGCCGGCGCGCCGGCGCCGCGACGCGGCAATCTTCACCGAGGTGATGGTGAGCAACGTAAATGGGATGGCCGCGACAAAAGCGGCCATGATGCGCAAGGACTGGAAGTCGTGTCGGAACGTAACAAACCCCCCTATCGCGCCGATCATGTCGGCAGCCTGCTGCGGCCGGCGGCGCTCAAGGAAGCACGCGTCAGGCGCGCGCGGGACGAGATTTCCGCCGAAGCGCTCAGGGAAATCGAGGATCGCGAGATCGACAAGGTGATCCGGCGCCAGGAGGAGATCGGGCTCAAGTCGATTACCGACGGCGAATTTCGCCGCGTGTCCTGGAATTACGATTTCCTCGAGCGGCTCGCCGGCGTCGAATCCTATGTCGGCGAGCGTAAGATCAAGTTCAACGCGCAAGGCCCGCAGCCGCGCTCGGTCCTGCTGCGCGTCATCGGCAAGCTCGGCGGCTACAAGCCGCATCCGATGATCGACCATTTTCAGTTTCTCAAGCAGCACACCGGACAGACGGCGAAGATGACCATTCCCTCGCCGTCGTCGCTGCATTTCCGCTATGGCCGCGATGCGGTGCCGGAGACCGTCTATCCGGTGATGGACGAGTTCTACTACGATCTCGGCCAATCCTATGCCAAGGCGGTGCGCGCTTTCGCCGACGCCGGCTGCCGCTATCTGCAGCTCGACGAGGTCAATCTCGCGTATCTGTGCGACCCCGGCTTGCGCGAGCACATCAAGGCGCGCGGCGAGGATCCGGACGCGCTGCCCGACATCTATGCCGGCATGATCAACGCGGCGATCGCCGACATTCCGGACGACATGACCATCACCATGCATCTTTGCCGCGGCAATTTCCGCTCGAGCTTTGTCGCCACCGGCGGCTATGAGCCGGTCGCCGACATCCTGTTCAACAGGATCAAGGTGCATGGCTATTTCATGGAATACGATACCGACCGCGCCGGCGGTTTCCAGCCGCTGCGTCTCGTGCCCAAGGACAAGACGGTCGTGCTCGGGCTCGTCACCAGCAAAACCGGCGCGCTCGAAAGCCGCGACGAGATCAAGCGGCGGATCGAGGACGCGGCGAAATACCTTTCGCTCGATCAGCTTTGCCTCTCGCCGCAATGCGGCTTTGCCTCGACCGAGGAAGGAAATCTTTTGTCGGAGGAGGAACAATGGGCGAAGCTGCGTGCGATCGTCGAGATCGCCGAGGAGGTGTGGGGATAGGCTCCCGCTCCCCGCGCGCGGGGAGAGGTAATCGAGGAACGAAGTTATGACCCAACGTACCAAACCGCCATTTCGCGCCGATCATGTCGGCAGTCTGCTCCGGCCGGGCGCGCTGAAAGCGGCGCGCGAACGCCATGCCAAGGAGGAAATCAGCACCGCCGCGCTGCGCGAAGTGGAAGATCGCGAGATCGAGACCGTCATCAAGAAGCAGGAAGCGGTCGGGCTGCAATCGATCACCGACGGCGAATTCCGCCGCTCCTGGTGGCACCTCGATTTTCTCTGGGGTCTCGACGGCGTCGAACGGCATGTGATGGATTCCGGCATTGCGTTTGCCGCCGTGACCACGCGCAATGAGGGAACGCGCGTCACCGGCAAGCTCGGCTTTTCCGGCCATCCGATGCTGGACCATTTCAAGTTCTTGAAAGCGCACACCAAGCGCACGCCGAAAATGACCATTCCGGCGCCGTCGGCGATCTACGGCCGGCCGATGCCGACGCCGATCAACAAGGCGATCTACCCGACGCTCGACGAGTTCTTCCACGATCTCGGCCAGGCCTACAGAAAAGCGGTACGCGCGTTCGCCGATGCCGGCTGCCGCTATCTGCAGCTCGACGAGGTCTTCATCGCCATGCTGTGCGATCCGAAATACCGCCAGCAGATGAAGGACCGCGGCGACGATCCCGATTATCTCGCCATCGCCTATGCCGATCTCATCAACGCCGCGGTTTCCGACATCCCGCCCGACATGACCGTGACCATGCATCTGTGCCGCGGCAACTACAAATCGACCTTCATGGGCAGCGGCGGCTACGATGCCATGCAGGAGATCCTGTTCGACCGCATCAAGGTGCACGGCTATTTCATGGAATACGACAGCGATCGCGCCGGCGGCTTCGAGCCGCTGAAAAAACTGCCGGCGGATCGCATCGCGGTGCTCGGTCTGGTGACAAGCAAAACCGGCGCGCTCGAATCGAAGGACGCCATCAAAAGCCGCATCGACGAGGCAACCAAGTTCACGGCGCTCGACCGGCTCTGCCTGTCGCCGCAATGCGGCTTCGCTTCCACGGAGGAAGGCAATATCCTCGCCGAGGACGAACAATGGGCGAAGCTGCGCATGATCGTGGAAGTTGCCGAGGAGGTTTGGGGCTGAGTTTGTAATACCCTCCCCCGCAAAGCGGGGAGGGGGACCGCCCCGCCGGGGCGGTGGAGGAGGCGCTCCGCCTCGCCGTCAGGACGGCCGATTCGGAAGGTGAAATGACCATCGTCTACGACGAGCTGATGGCGCTCGAGATCGAGCCGGTCGTGCAGGTCTACGAGGCCAGGGACTGCATGCTCTATGCGCTCGGCGTCGGGCTCGGCCACGATCCGACGAACGAAGACGAGCTCGCCTTCGTCTACGAAAAAAACCTCAAAGTGTTGCCGACCATGGCGACGGTCATCGGTCACAGCACGGCGCTGGCGCGGAATCCGAATACCGGCATCGACTGGCTGATGGTGGTCAATGGCGAGCAGGGCTTTACGTTACGCCGCCCGCTAAAAGGCGAAGACGCAGTGGTCGGGCGAACGCGGATTGTCGAGGTGATCGACAAGGGCCCGGGCAAGGGCGCGCTGCTGCTGCTCGAGCGGACGATTAGCGACAAGGCGACCGGCGAATTGATCGGCACCGTGACGCAGACGATCTTCTGCCGCGGTGACGGCGGCTTCGGCGGGCCGCAGCGCGAGGCGCCGCCGCCGCACGCTATTCCCGCGCGCGCGCCGGACGCGGTCTGCGATCTCGGCACCCGTCCGGAAATGGCGCTGATCTACCGGCTGAGCGGCGACTACAATCCGCTGCATGCCGAGCCCGCTTTTGCCAAAGCCGCCGGCTTTCCGCGCCCGATCCTGCACGGGCTCGGCACGTTCGGCGTGTCCGGACACGCGCTTCTGAAAACCATGTGCGGCTACGATCCGGCGCGGCTCGTCTCATTCGCCTGCCGCTTCTCGGCGCCGGTTTTCCCCGGCGAGACCGTCCGCACCGAGATGTGGCGCGACGGCGCTATCGTCAGTTTTCGCGCCCGCGTGGTCGAGCGTGACGTGATTGCCATCAACAACGGCCGCGCCGAGGTGCGCTCGTGACCGACGCGACCGATCTCGCGCCGATCCGTGAAGCGGTGCGGGCGCTGTGTGCCGATTTCCCCGGGGAATATTGGCGGCGGCTCGATCGCGAGCGCGCCTATCCCGCGGAATTCGTGGCGGCGCTGACCAAAGCGGGCTTTCTTGCTGCGCTGATCCCCGAACAATACGGGGGCAGCGGGCTGACCATGACCGCGGCCGCGGCCATCATGGAGGAAATCCAGGCCTCCGGCTGCAACGGCGCCGCCTGTCATGCGCAGATGTACACGATGGGTACGGTCCTTCGCCACGGCAGCGCCGCGCAGAAGGAGCGCTACCTGCCAGGCATCGCGCGCGGTGAATTGCGCCTGCAGGCCTTCGGGGTGACCGAGCCGACCTCGGGCACCGATACGCTCAGCCTGCGCACCACCGCCATCCGCGACGGCGACCATTACGTCGTCAACGGCCAGAAGATCTGGACCTCGCGCGCCGAGCATTCCGATCTCATGCTGCTCCTTGCGCGCACCACGCCGCGCGAACAGGCGAAGTCGCGCACTGCCGGCCTTTCGGTGTTCATCGTCGACATGCGGCAGGCGAAGAACGACGGGCTAACCATCCACCCGATCCGCACCATGATGAATCACGCCACCACCGAAGTGTTCTTCGAGAACATGCGGGTGCCGGCGCAGAATCTGATCGGCAACGAGGGCGAAGGCTTTCGCTACATCATCTCCGGCATGAATGCCGAGCGCATTCTCATCGCCGCCGAGTGCATCGGCGACGCCAAATGGTTCATCGACAGGGCCTCTTCCTACGCGCGCGACCGCGTCGTGTTCGGCCGGCCGATCGGGCAGAATCAGGGCGTGCAGTTCCCGATCGCCCGCGCCTATATCGGCATGCGCGCCGCCGAACTGATGGTGCGCGAGGCGTCGGCGCTCTACGAGGCCGGCAAGGATTGCGGCGCCGAGGCCAACATGGCCAAGCACCTCGCCGCCGAAGCCTCGTGGGCCGCGGCCGACATGTGTGTGCAGACCCACGGCGGCTTCGGCTTTGCCGAGGAGTTCGACATCGAGCGCAAGTTTCGCGAAACCAGGCTCTACACCGTGGCGCCGATCTCGACCAATCTCATTCTGTCCTACATCGCCGAGCACGTGTTGGGCCTGCCGCGGTCGTATTAGAGGGCATCATGACTCTCCCCCTGTCCGGACTGCTCGTCGTCTCGCTTGAGCAAGCGGTCGCCGCGCCCATGTGCACTTGCCGCCTGGCGGATGCCGGCGCGCGTGTCATCAAGATCGAACGCCCCGAAGGCGATTTCGCGCGCACCTACGACATGCTTGCGCACGGCGAATGCAGCTATTTCGTCTGGCTCAATCGCGGCAAGGAATCGGTCGTGCTCGATCTCACCGCGGCCGCAGACCGGGCGCTCTTGGCCGCCATGCTCAAACGCGCCGATGTCTTTGTCCAGAATCTGAAACCCGGCGCGATCGAAAAGCTCGGTTTTCCGATCGCGGAGTTGCGGCGCGAATGTCCGCGCCTCATTTGTTGCAGCATTTCCGGCTTCGGCGAAACGGGTCCCTACGCCGCGCGCAAGGCCTATGACCTTTTGATCCAGGCGGAATCCGGCCTCGCCTCGATCACCGGCACAAGCGAGCCGGCGCGGGTCGGGGTCTCCGTCGTCGACGTCACGACCGGCTTGAATGCCTATCAGTCGATCCTCGAAGCCTTGATCGCGCGCGGGCGCACCGGCGAAGGCGCCGAGCTCTCAATCTCGATGTTCGATGCCATGGCCGATTGGATGACGGTGCCGTTGCTGCAATACGAAGGCGGCAAGCCGCCGCAACGCATGGGTCTCGCGCACACTTCGATTACACCTTACGGCGCATTCAAGAGCCGCGACGGCGTCGACGTTCTCATCTGCGTCCAGAATGATCGCGAATGGCGGGTGCTGGCAAAGGAGGTGCTCGACGATCCTGCGCTTGCCGCCGATCCGGCCTTCGCCACCAACGTCGAGCGCATGAAGCGGCGCGCCGAGACCGACGGTAAAGTCGCCGCCAAATTCGCCACGCTCGACGCCGCGCAGCTCACGCAAAAGCTCGCTGCCGCCGACATCGCCTTTGCGCAGATCAACACGCCGGCCGAGCTTGCGCATCATCCACATCTGCGGCGCATCACCATCGGCACGCCAAGCGGACCGGTCTCCTATCCGGCGCCGGCGGAAGTGCACGCGTCGACGTCGCGCCGCTACGGTCCGGTGCCGGCGCTCGGCGAGCATACCGAGAAAGTGCGGGCGCAGTTCATGTCCTAACAATTTGTCATGGCCGGGCTTGTCCTGGCTTGTCCCGGCCATCCCGATCCGTGGGCGCGGCGTTTCAAATCTCGGGATGCCCGGCACATAGGCGAGCCGACGGGTCCGGCTCGAAGTGGCCGGCCCGACGGTAAACTCCGCGACGCCGTTCTTCGAACGGCTATGGCCGGGCATGACGACGAAAAACGTTGAGGGAAGGAGAACATGCTCATGGACATAGGCTTTATCGGCCTCGGCAATATGGGCGCGCACATGGCGCGCCGGCTCCTTGAGGCCGGACATCGCGTCGTCGTTTACGACACGCGCCAGGAAGCGATCGGCAATCTCACCGCACGTGGCGCAATCGCCGCGCGCTCGCCGGCCGAGGTCGCCGACGCCGCCGAAACGGTCATGGCGAGCTTGCCGACGCCGGACGTGGTGCTCGCTGTGGCGACCGGCCCAAGCGGCGTGATCGAAGGCAAGCGCGTGCGCCGCTTCGTCGATCTGTCGACGACGGGCGCCGTAATGGCGCAGCGCATTTTTGAGTTGCTGCGCGCGCGCAACATCGTGCAGGTCGACAGCCCGGTGAGCGGCGGCGTGCGCGGCGCCGAAAAGGGCACGCTTGCGGTGATGGTCTCCGGGCCGCGCGCCGACGTCGCTGCGGTCGAGCCGGCGCTCAAAGCGATCGGCACGATCTTTGTTCTCGGCGAGCGCCCCGGCCTCGGCCAGACCATGAAGCTCGTCAACAACGTGCTGTCGGCGGCCGCGATGGCGGCAACCTCGGAAGCGATGGTGACCGGCGTCAAGGCCGGCCTTGATCCGCGGCAGATGCTCGACGTCATCAATGCCGGCACTGGGCGTAACACGGCGACCGAAGATAAATTCGCCAAAGCCATCTTGCCCGGCACGTTCGATCTCGGCTTTGCCGCAGCGCTGATGCTTAAAGACGTGAAGCTGTTTCTCGCCGAACGCCAGGCGCTCGGCGTGCCAACCGGCGTCATCGAAGCCGTCGCGCAGCTCTTCCAGCTCACCTGCGACGAATGCGGAACGGGCGCCGACATTTCCGCCGTCGTGCTGCCGGTAGAGAAGCGTGCCGGCGTCGCGGTGCGGGCGCCGCAAAAGCTGTGAGCAATGCCAATAATTTAAACGGATGTTTGTCTAAAATCTGTTTGAAATCAGTGTCTTATGCAAAACTGCAGTTGTGTGATGGCGGTCACTTCGCCACCCCATCCACCCCGGTAAGTTTGCTTCAACAACTGACTTGGTTCGCCGCGCTGAGCCGCGCATCCCCCCGACCCCCCCGACGGCCGGCGGCGAATTCAAGGGGTGGAACTCGGTCCCCAACCCCCACCCATGACCCCCTCGAGGGTCGACTGAGCCCGCCCGGCTAATGTCGGGCGGGCTTTTTATTGCGGCGTGTGTCTGCACATGCTTTTGTGCGCTCGGCCGAGCCGAAGGGGGTCAGGGCTTATGCTGAAGACAGCCCGGCCGGGTCCAAGCCTGCTATCGGGGTTGCCCGGACATCTAGCGACAGATCTGTTTGTGGGCGCCAAGCCGGTGCGGCTTAAGGCCGACGAGGTGCTTTTCCTTGCCAGCGATCCGGGCGACGGATGCTACCGGATCGACGAGGGATTGCTGAAAGTGAGCATGATGTCGCGCTCCGGCACCGAGCGCATTCTCGCTTTCGTTGGGCCCGGCGCGATCGTCGGCGAATTGTCGATGATCGATGGGCTACCGCGATCGGCTGCGGTGGTCGCGGTGCGCGATTCGGCCTTGAGCTTCCTCAGCCGCCCCGCCTTCGAGATGTTCGCGCAAAAGCGGCCCGAGATTTACAAGTCGCTGGTGACGCTCTTGGCCACACGCTTGCGCGAAACCGACACCGTCATCGCCGCCGGAAGTTTCCTGCCGCTCAAGGGCCGGGTGGCTTCGACCTTGCTTGAGTTGGCGGGTCATTTCGGCCACGATGTCGGCTCGGGCCGCGTCGTCATCCGTCAGAAAATCGGACAAAGCGATATCGCCGCCATGGCGGGCATCGCGCGCGAGAATGTCAGCCGCATTCTCAACGATTGGAAACGGCGCAAGCTCGTCAGCCGCCTGTCCGGCTATTATTGCCTTGAGAACAAGGCGCAATTGGAGCACGAAGCGGAGCTGTAACAGGCTGCATGCTATGCTCGTGCCGCCGATTTAAAGCTTCTGCGCTCGGCCATGAAAATTCCCACGCTTGCCGACTTCCGCCGCGTTGTCGTGAAGGTCGGCTCCTCGTTACTCGTCGACGTAGGCGCCGGGCGGCTGCGGGAATCGTGGCTTGCGTCGCTGACTGCTGACCTTGCCGAATTCCATCGCGATGGGCGCGATGTCCTTGTCGTCTCCTCGGGCGCGATTGCGCTCGGCCGCGTCGTGCTCAAGCTGTCCGCGGGCCCGCTCAAGCTTGAGGACAGTCAGGCGGCGGCGGCGGTCGGCCAAATTGCGCTGGCGCGGACCTGGACCGAAGCGCTCTCCAAGCACGGCATCATTGCCGGCCAGGTCCTGGTGACCTTGGGCGACACCGAGGAGCGGCGGCGCTATCTGAATGCGCGCTCGACCATCGATACGCTGCTGCAGTGGCGCGCCATTCCCGTCATCAACGAGAACGATACGGTTGCCACCAACGAAATCCGCTATGGCGACAATGACCGGCTCGCCGCTCGCGTCGCCACCATGGTGAGCGCCGATCTCCTGGTGCTCTTGTCGGATGTCGACGGCCTCTACGACGCGCCGCCCGACGCCAATGCCGCCGCGCGCCATATCGCTTGCGTGCCGCGGATCACGGCGGAAGTCGAGGCGATGGCGGGCGCGGCCGGCTCCGAGCTTTCGCGCGGCGGCATGCAGACCAAGATCGAAGCCGGGCGCATCGCGACCAATGCCGGCACGCACATGGTCATCGCCTCTGGCAAAGTGGAGCACCCGCTGCGTGCCATCCGGGAGGGCGCGCGGTGCACCTGGTTTCTCACCGCGGCGAATCCGGTCACGGCCCGGAAGAAATGGATCGCAGGTGCGCTCGAGCCGAAAGGGACGCTCGCGATCGATGCCGGTGCAGTGGCGGCCTTGCGCCGGGGCAAGAGCCTTTTGCCCGCGGGCGTGGTCGGCATCGAAGGCAGCTTTGCGCGCGGCGACGCCGTGATTATTCGCGGCCCCGGTGGCGTCGAAATCGGCCGTGGCCTCGTCGCCTATGATGTCGAGGATGCGCTCAAAATCCGCGGGCGTTCGTCGGCCGACATTTCTTCCATTCTCGGATTCAGCGGCCGCGCCGAGATGGTTCACCGCGACGATCTCGCCGTCAGTCCCGAATAGGTCCGCCGAATTCGATGGTTGCGCCGGCGCCTAAAAAAGAAGGAGCCCCGGCTGCTTGGTGCAGCCGGGGCTCCGACGCCGGGTGATTGAGGGTGAGGGGCTGGGGGGCTTCGCCCGGCGCCACACGTTCAACGCGTGGCGCGTTAACCGGTTCCCCGCCGCGCCGCGATTTTTTTGCCGCGGCTCGCGGTGCCCGCTTTAGGTTGTGATTTTTTGGTGTTCGCCCGTCGCTGGAATGCCAGCACACACGGCGCCGGCGGGCTTGAGAAATCGGCGGGAACGTTAATCCGGCGCCCACCGGGTAATACGATATAACGTGCGATGACGCGAAAATTTCCTTCCTCGCCGCCGAATCCTTCAACGACGTACTTGGCTCCAACCGGGAACCGTGTCGGTACACTCATAGGAACCCTCCTGCACAAACCAGGGCGAAACGCTCTCGCGCCGCGGAGGTTCCGCGGTTTCTATGACCGGAGCGCGAATAGCTGTGGAGGGATGTGGACAAGCCTCCCGCGGGAAGCCGCCTCGCCGTGCCGCGCCGAACATGGTAGGAAACCGTAACGCAAGACGGATCAAGGTCATGAATGCCCCGCTCAAAGCGGTAGGAAATGCCCCGGCGCTTGAAGCGACCATGCTGGAAATCGGCCGCGACGCCCGTGCAGCCGCGCGCACGCTCGCGCTGGCCGCGCCGGCGCGCAAAAATCGCGCGCTCGCGGCCATGGCGGCCGCCATCCGCGCCTCGCGTGCGGCGATCCTAGCCGCCAACGCCGACGATGTCGCCGAGGCCGAAGCCTCCGGCGCCGCCGCGGCGTTTCTCGATCGCCTGACGCTCGACGCCAAGCGCATCGAGGCCATGGCGGCCGGAATTGACGTCGTCCGCAAGCTCAAGGATCCGGTCGGCACAGTGCTGGCCTCCTGGCGGCGCCCCAACGGCATGCGCATCGAGCAGGTGCGCGTCCCCCTCGGCGTCGTCGGCGTGATCTATGAAAGCCGGCCGAACGTGACCGCCGATGCGGGCGTGCTGTGCCTGAAAGCCGGTAACGCCGTCATCCTGCGCGGCGGTTCTGAAAGCTTCCGTTCGGCGCGCGCTATTCATGCCGCCCTGGTCGAGGGCTTGGCTGAAGCCGGCCTGCCGCCCGCCGCCATTTCGCTCGTACCGACGCGCGAGCGCGCCGCCGTGGGCATAATGCTCGCAGGTCTTGGCGGGGCCATCGATGTGCTCGTGCCGCGCGGCGGCAAGGGTTTGGTCGAGCGCGTCCAGAGCGAAGCGCGCGTGCCGGTCTTCGCCCATCTCGAAGGCGTGTGTCACGTCTATGTGGACGCCGCCGCCAAGCTGCCGATGGCGAAGGCCATCGTGCTCAATGCCAAGATGCGCCGCACCGGCGTCTGCGGCGCCGCCGAGACGTTGCTGGTCGATCGCGCCGGCGCCGGCAAATTCCTCAAGCCGCTGATCGCCATGCTGATCGATGCCGGCTGCGAAGTGCGCGGCGACGATGCCGTGCGCGCCGCCGACGGCCGCGTGAAGCCGGTGAGCGAGGCGGATTGGAGCACCGAATATCTCGATGCGATCATTGCCGCCGGTGTGGTCGACGGCGTCGACGCAGCGATCGACCATATCGAGCGCTACGGCTCGCATCATACCGACGCGATCGTCACCGAGGATCGCGCGGTGGCGGAGAAATTCTTGCGCGAAGTGGACTCGGCAATCGTGCTGCACAATGCGTCGACACAGTTTGCCGACGGCGGCGAATTTGGTTTTGGCGGCGAGATCGGCATTGCGACCGGGCGCTTGCACGCGCGCGGGCCGGTCGGCGTCGAACAATTAACGAGTTTCAAATACCGGATCCGCGGTAACGGACAAACGCGGCCATAATATTTTGTTGCTCCGCCGGCGCCTCTCAAAAAAGCGACGGCGGGCGAAGGGGGCGGGGGAGGGTTATTTCAGACAGCCATGAATTGCGAGTTCCCGCCCCCGCGTGCGGCTGACAGAGCAACCACGCATCAACACCGCCGCCTCGTGCTGCCGCCGCATGCGCCCGGCATGCGTATCGGGCTGTTCGGCGGCACCTTCGATCCGCCGCACGCAGCGCATCGCGGCGCCTGCCTGTTGGCGATGAAGCGGATCGGTCTCGACCGCGTGTGGTGGCTGGTTACGCCCGGCAATCCGCTCAAGGACACGCGCGGGCTGGCGCCGCTCGAAGCGCGCGTGGTCGCCGCCCGCGCACTTGCCGACGATCCGCGCATCGATGTCACCGATCTTGAAGCCCGGATCGGGACGCGCTTCACCTTTCAAACCGTGAGTTATCTGGTCCGGCGCTGCCCGCAGGTGCACTTCGTCTGGATCATGGGCGCCGACAATCTGCGCAGCTTCCACCGCTGGCAGCGCTGGCGCGACATCGCCAAGCTCGTGCCGATCGCCGTCGTCGACCGGCTCGGGCCGAGCCTCTACGCTTCGGCCGGCGTCGCCGGTCAGGCCTTGGCCTATGCCCGTTTGCCCGAGACGGCGGCGCGGACCCTGCCGGAACGAAAGCCGCCGGCCTGGATTTATCTGCATGGCCTGAAATCGCCGCTGTCCTCAACGGCGCTGCGGGCGGCGCGGGCCCTCCACGACAACTAGCGGACGGCAATTGATTGCAACAAGATGACGGCGAGCCAGTTGAAACTATTAACTGCGCATGCCTATCTTAGTGCCGGTTCCGGATTCGACACGGAGCCGAAAATGGAGCGAAAGGATAAGGACCCCTGTCCACACCTGTAACTCTTCGGGCCGATCGTCGCGCGCCCGAGCCGGTCTCCAGAATGCGTCCTGACGCCGAGGAGATCCTTCGTTTGGTCCTGGCCCGCCTCGACGATATGAAGGCGGAGGACACTCTCACCATCGATCTGCGGGATAAATCTTCGGTCGGCGATTACATGGTCGTGTCTTCCGGCCGGTCGCAGCGTCATGTCGGCTCGGTCGCCGACAGGGTTGTCGAGGATTTGCGCAAAGCCGGCGTTGCCGCGCGGGTCGAAGGCGTTCCGCATTGCGACTGGGTGCTGATCGACGCGGGCGACGTCGTCGTTCACGTCTTCCGCCCCGAGGTCCGGGCCTTCTACAATCTCGAGAAGATGTGGATGGCAAACCGGCCGGCGCAGCGCGCGAGCTGATCGGCTCCGCTCGTCCCCGCGCGAGCGGGAATTCGGCGTGGAGCGTGAGGGCCTGTCTGGTGGAGAGCCGGGTCCCCGCCGGCGCGGGGAAGAGCGGTGCATGGGTAGCGCCGTATCCATCGCCGTGTCGTCGTTTCGGACTTAGCGGCGGGGCCCATGCGTCTTCTCATCGCGGCGGTCGGCCGCCTCAAGCAAGGCCCCGAGCGGGAGCTTGCCGCGTCCTATCGCAAGCGCGCCGAGGCGACGGGTCGTGCGCTTGGATTTCGCGACTTCGAAATGATCGAGATTCGCGAGAGCCGCGCCCAGGATGCCGAGCGGCGGCGGGTCGAGGAAGCGATCGCGATCGCCAATATCATCCCCGAGAGCGCCGTCATTGTTGTTCTCGATGAGCGCGGCGAAAACCTGGATAGTCCGGCACTGGCCGGGCTGCTGCGCGGGTGGCGCGCGGAAGACCGCTCGGCTGTATGTTTCGTTGTCGGCGGCGCCGACGGTCTGGCGCTCAGCCTGCTCGAGCGTGCCCAGTTGCGCCTATCCTTCGGCAAGGCGACCTGGCCGCACCAATTGGTGCGGATCATGCTGCTCGAACAGCTTTACCGCGCCACCACGATTCTCGCCGGTCATCCTTACCACCGGGCATGATCGGCCTTAATTCTTCTCAATTTCTGGTTCATCTTTGGCATTCACCCTTTCGTGACGGAAGCAGGCGCCGGGCGTCTTATTCCGGACGCAACGCGGCTGCTCTGTCTTGTTTTCCTGAGATTGGCGCCTAGCCTTGAACCGTATGATTCTCCGCCGCTCGCGACGCAGCGATCCGCGCCTCGTCCTAGGAGCGGTATTGGCGCTGGTGTCGCCTTGCGGCGGCGCCGTGGCGCAGAACGCGCCGGCGCAGGTCGCCCCCGGCGGACCGCCGCTTCCCGCCCGCCAGGCTCCGGCGCCTGCCGCCGCGATCGAGGCTCCGTCGCCTGCTTCCGCCGCCCCGTCGGCTCCGCACCAGGCCGATGCCGAGGCCATCAAGCAGCGCGATCAGGAACTCGATGCCATCCGCGCGGACGAGCGCGCATCGGCGGAAAATCAGGCCAAGCTCCGGCGCGAGATCGAAACGATCGGTGAGGATCGCCGCACGCTCAACCAGCAACTGATCGACACCGCCGCGCGGATACGCGATGTGGAGGCGAGCATCGAGGCGACCCGCGGCCGGCTCAAGCCGCTCGATGCTCAGGAAGTGGCGCTGCGCAAATCGCTCGACGCCCGCCGCAGCGCCATCGTGGAAATCCTCGCCGCGCTTCAGCGCGCCGGCCACCAGCCGCCGCCGGCGCTTCTGGTGCAGCCGGAAGATGCGCTGACAGCCGTGCGTACGGCCATCACGCTCGGCGCCACTCTTCCGGATATGCGCAGCCAGGCCGACGCGCTCTCCGGCGACCTTGCCGATCTCCTCACCGTGCGCAAAACCATCGTCGGCGAGCACGATCATCTCGCGCACGATCTCGATCTGCTCGGGCGCGAACAATTGCGCATGAACCTTCTGATCAACGAACGCCAGAGCAAGCAGTCGGTGACCGAGGAGGCGCTGGAAGCCGAGCGCGCGCGCGCCGCCGAGCTTGCCCGCCAGGCCGAAAACCTTAAGGACCTGATCGCCAAGCTCGAATCAGCGCTTGATCCGGCGACACGCAACGCGCATGCCCAGGCCCGCTCGATCGAAGAGGATGCGACGCGCCCGGCGCTCGCGGCGCTCAAGGATCCGGGCCGGCTCGCGCCGGCGGTGACATTCGCCGCCACGCGCGGACATTTGCGACTGCCGGTTAACGGTGTGAAAATCCGTGACTTCGGCGGTTCCGACGGCATCGGCGGAACCCAGAAGGGGCAATCGATCGCCACCCACACGGGCGCCCAGATTACCTCTCCCTGCGACGGTTGGGTCGTTTACGCTGGGCCATTTCGCAGCTATGGCCAACTCTTGATCCTGAATGCCGGTGGCGGGTATCATGTTTTGTTAGCGGGCATGGAGCGGATCTCCGTCGATCTTGGCCAGTTCGTCTTGACTGGTGAACCCGTAGCAGTGATGGGCGGCGGAGCGCAGGTATCCGCGGCCGCGGCGACCAGGTCCAAGCAACCTGTACTCTATGTGGAGTTCCGGAAGGACGGCTCTCCCATCGATCCCAGCCCCTGGTGGGCAACAAACGAAGGCGAAAAGGTTCGCGGATGATGCGCAAAACTTCCCTCATTTTCCTGGGTGCGATCGCAGGCGCCGGGCTCACGCTGTTGGCGACGCAGCCACATTCGGTATTGGTCGGGTCGAGCGCCAAGGCCGCCTCTTCCGACACTTACCGGCAGCTTAACCTGTTCGGCGACGTGTTCGAGCGGGTGCGCGCCGATTACGTCGAGAAACCCGACGACTCAAAGCTCGTTGAATCCGCGATCAACGGCATGCTCGCCGGGCTCGATCCGCATTCGAGCTACATGGACCCGAAGAGCTTCCGCGACATGCAGGTGCAGACCCGCGGCGAGTTCGGCGGACTCGGCATCGAGGTGACGATGGAGGACGGCCTGGTGAAGGTGGTCGCTCCGATCGACGAAACGCCCGCCGCCAAGGCCGGCGTCATGGCCAACGACATCATCACCAAGCTCGACGACGAGCAGGTGCAGGGGCTCACCCTCAACCAGGCGGTCGAGAAGATGCGCGGCCCGGTGAACACCAAGATCAAGCTGACCATCATGCGCAAGGGTCAGGACAAGCCGATCGACGTGACCATCGTGCGCGACGTCATCCGCGTCAAATCGGTGCGCTCGCGCGCCGAGGGCGATGACATCGGCTACATCCGCGTTAGCCAGTTCAACGAGCAGACCACCGACGGCCTCAAGCAGTCGATCAACGATCTAAACAGCCAGCTCGGCGCCGACAGGATCAAGGGTTTCATCATCGATCTGCGCAACAATCCGGG
>Ga0187781_10001280_pt1 | contig 19003 bp, 16 predicted proteins | sample 0715_SJ02_MP02_2_FD_132447 | JGI IMG/M metagenome (GOLD analysis project Ga0187781, IMG submission 132447) | Tropical peat soil microbial communities from peatlands in Department of Meta, Colombia - 0715_SJ02_MP02_20_MG | ecosystem: Environmental > Terrestrial > Soil > Wetlands > Peat | place... | reverse complement strand
GGTACGCGTCAATAACGTATTTTTATAAGAAAAATCGTGGAGACTGTTTTTGACCTAAGTCAAAGTCGCGCAAAAGCGGAAACGGGCGTGCGGCTCGTTGGAGAAAATCCCAAACCCAGAGCGCACTTTGGAAGTTCCAATGATGGCGCACAGTCGTTGTGGCCCGCAACTCGTGATGACTTGATTCATGTCAAGTTCAGACGCTGAGGGCAAGGCTAGTCTGTTATTCAATCCTCAGCGAGTGTGGCTTGTTAATCGGACCAGCGGGAGAAATGAGCGATGTCATCGCGCGCGGTTGCCGCTGGGATTGTCATCGGGGGAAAAGAAGCCCCGGCAGAAAAGCGCGGGAGGCAGGAGTGAGCCCTGCGCCTGCGCGTAAAGAAGGTCTAAATTCGGCGGATTCTTAATGGCCGATCGAAAATCTCTTCTGTTCGCTCTGAATGCGACTGCCGGCCTCGGATCTGTGATTGCGGCCGACCTCAAGGAGCCGCTGGCGAAGCACGAGGAGCGTGAATTCGAGGATGGAGAACATAAAGCGCGGCCGCTTGAATCGGTGCGTGGCGCAGATGTTTTCGTGTTGCAGAGCCTGCATGGCGGGCCCGACCAGAGCACCAACGATAAGTTATGCAGGCTTCTATTCTTTGTCGGAGCACTCAAAGATGCAGGGGCGTCGCGCGTTACTGCGCTGGTGCCATACCTCTGCTACGGACGAAAAGATCGACGAACGAAGCCGAATGACCCCGTGACGACGCGTTACGTAGCTAGTCTTTTCGAGGCAGTGGGCACCGACTGTGTGGTTACGATCGAGGTCCACAATCCTTCCGCGTTTGAAAATGCCTTTCGCTGCCCGACGGTGTCTCTGACGGCTGCGCCATTGTTCGTTGACTACGTGAAGTCGCTTGCCGACGAGCCGCTTTGCGTCGTTTCTCCTGATGCGGGTGGGACCAAGCGGGCAGACGTATTCCATGAGGCGCTGGAAGCCGCGCTCGGCCGACGTGTCGGGAAGGCGTTCGTGGAGAAACGCCGAAGTGCAGGCGTTGTCTCGGGAGAGCTGTTTGTTGGCAATGCCGAAGGCGCGACCGTACTGATCGTTGATGACTTGATCAGCACCGGGGGTACGCTGCTGCGCGCAGCCCGCGCAGCTCGCAAGGCCGGCGCCGAGCGTGCGCTAGCGCTGGTGACGCATGGTCTGTTCATGCCCGGCGCCGAGGCGGCGATCGAGGACCCTGCGATCGATCGCCTCGTCGTGACGGATGCGGTACCGCCTTTCCGATTAGGGGAATCTGCGGCACGCAACAAGGTTGATTTGATCAAGATAGCGCCGCTCTTGACTGAAGCCGTTCGGCGATTGCGCTCCGGCGACAGTTTGGCCGACCTATTGGTCGTTTGAGCAGGGTTTCGAGGCGTACGGCGTCTGCGGCAGCGAGTTGCAGGTAGGAAAGGGCCAGAGGAAGCCATTTCTCTGGTGTACGCGGATCGGTTTCAAGCAAATGTGCGGTCGCCAGACGGGCTCGCAGCATCGCGCGATAACAGCGATAGAAGACGAAAAGCTCTTTCGGCTGGCCGTCGTGCAAAGCCCGCATCATGCGCCGACGCAAATACTCGCCCGCCCAACCTGCACCCAGGCGTTCGCATTCAACGCAGAGGAACGCCAGCTCGTCGGCGGGATCGACCATCCTCAAGCTGCGGTTGAATTCCAGGCAATCGATGATGCGCACCTGGTCGCCCAGCCAAATGTGCTCGGGCCGCAAGTCACCATGCCCGTCGATGATGTGACGCGCCCGCACCCGCTCAGCCAATAGACAGTGCCTCTCCTTCAGAAATCGGCGCAGCATACCGTCTGCGCGCCGAACTTGGCCAAGAGGAAGATGAAAGCGAGGGTCAAAAAGAATGCGGCGATTGTACGCGATGCCGCGCGCCAACTCCGCGATGTGCGCGGCCGGGGATGCCAAGGAGGCCGTGGCTCGACGATAAAATTGCACAAGGGTGCTTGCCAACCGATCAATCTGCCACCGCTGCAACTGGCCCGCGGCAATGACGCGATCTAGCATTTGGTTCTCGTCCAGACGCTTCATAACGACGAGCCAATCGACGACCTCCCCTCTGTCGTCGATGGCTAAGCCAGCCGCTGAACGCACAAGGGGGACGACATCCCGATAAACGTCTGGCGCCAAGCGGCGATTAAGTTCGATTTCGGTGCGGCAGGCAGCTTCGCGTCGCTGAAGTGTCGAGAAGTCGAGATAAGGAAAGCGGACCGGCTTTTTGAGCTTGAACGCCTGATCGCCGGCGAGAAACACATACGACATGTGCGTCTCACGCCGCGTGACTTCGGCTACCGGCGGTCGATAGACGCTCCCGCCGCTGAGGAACGCGACTTTATCGGCGAGCGAGATCTCCGCAACCGTGGTCGGCGGTATGCCCGCTCCGGATGAGCGTTTTTCAACCAACATTGTTTAAACAAAGTCTTTGACGGCGGGGAACGAATTGATGCGGATCAATCCCGCACTCTCCAAAAGAGTAAATTATTTTATCGACTAGCGCGATCACACATTTCCAGACCCAATCCATGAACCGTTTGGTATCCGAAGCTGTTCCGGTGCAGCTCCCGTCGGAGAGGGGACCGAGAGACAGGCGGGCCGCGCGTCACGAGAACGAGCGCACTACAGCTTGTTTAACCTGATCTCTGCACCATTCAATTCATCGATCACACTATCATGCATCGTGTCCATCAGCGCTCCGATGCTGGTCGCCTTTGCGGCACATTGTTCTCTAACCTTGACCCATACGTCGGCGCACGCGGCTCCAAAACTCGTATTGTCGTCGATCTCATAAGTCCCTTCGTGGAGGCGGCGTCCTCCCTTCACCAACTCAAGCATCACTCTCATATGTCCCTCCCAGGCGTTCGTTTAAATAAAGTAGTCATCGATTTGGATTATCAATGCGGAGCCGGATTGCATCGGCGGATACAATCCGGCGTCTTGCACTGGCGTGCGAGCGCTACGCGGCTTTGACGGTAATTTTCCTTTCCGCTTTTTGCGCATCCGCCGTTTTTGGCAACGTCACTGTTAGCACGCCTTTTTTAAAGGTCGCCTCAATCTTATCGGTGTCGACGCCCGCAGGCACTTGCAGAGCGCGATGGAAGGAGCCGAAGCTGCGCTCGTGCAGGTAATAGTCCTTCTTCTTCTCCTCTTTTTCTTCTTGCTTCTCGCCCTTGATGGTCAGGACGCCGTCAGCGAACTTCACCTCGACATCCTTCTCGTCTAGTCCGGGCAACTCAGCGGTGATTTCGTAACCCTTGTCAGTTTCTACGAGATCAACCGCTGGCATTGCGGGCCAGGTGAACTTGCTACGCCGGAACGGCGCAACGTCAAATAGCGAGCGGCTTGCAGGCCAACGCCGGAAACCGCCGTCGAGCGCATCGAAAAGGCGATCGATTTCGCTGTGCAGGGTTTCGAACGGGCGCCAAGTCTGAGGCGCAGGTGCAGATGCTCTTTCGGTCTTCACCGGTACTTTGGTGGGTTCAGCCATGACACATCCTCCAATTGGGATTGGAACCAAGCCTGAATTAGGTCCCAGGCGCCATAATTCACGTTGATATGGGTCAAAGACAGATCAAGCCCTGTCACTATTGATTTTTGTATGATTGTCAGGGTCGACTGAAGGGTAGGCGATGTCCCACAAGCAAGTCCTGTTTCGCTCGGCCGCACGCGAGAAGATATTGCGGGGCGCGAGTCAGCTTGCAGATTCTATCCGCGTGACGCTGGGGCCCCGGTCCAAGGCGGTGCTGATCGAAAGGAAATGGGGAACGCCGATCGTGTGCAACGATGGCGTGACTATTGCGAAGGAATTTGATCTCAAGGATCCGGAGGAAAACCTCGGCGCCCGTATGCTCCGTCAGGCTGCCGAGAAGACCGGCGAGATGGTCGGTGATGGTACTAGCACGTCAACCATCTTGGCTCATGCAATTTTCGCCGACGGGGTCCGCAACGTGGTAGCCGGCGCCAGCGCGATCGATATAAAACGCGGTCTCGAGCGTGCAGCAAAGCGGGCCGTTGAGGCGCTTAAAGTGCTGTCGCGTCCGGTGAAAACCCGCAAGGAAACGGCTCAAGTAGCAGCGATTTCCGCACACAATGATGAAGCCATTGGCGGACTTGTTGCCGACGCCATGGAAAAGGTAGGCAGCGAAGGCGTCATCACCGTAGAGGAGTCGAAGACAACTGAAACGGCGCTTGATGTGGTCGAAGGGATGCAGTTCGACCGGGGGTTTCTTTCTCCATATTTCATCACCAATCCGGAGAAGATGGAGGCGGTGATGGAAGATGCGCGCGTTTTGATCTCGGATCGCAAGATCGGGGTCCTGAAGGATCTGTTGCCATTGCTCGATGAAGTTGTGAAATCGTCCCGGCCGTTGCTCGTCGTTGCTGAGGACGTCGAAGGGGAAGCGCTGGCGACTTTGATCGTCAATCACATCCGCGGCGGTCTAAAAAGCTGTGCTGTGAAGGCGCCAGGTTTTGGTGATCGCCGCAAAGCCATGTTGGAGGATATCGCGATCCTGACCGGCGGGCAGGTCGTTTCGGAGGAACTTGGCCTTAAGCTTGAACATATGACGGTAGAGCAACTCGGGCGGGCTAAGCGCGTCGTCGTTGACAAGGAAAATACCACAATTATCGGCGGCGCTGGCGATCGGCAGCAGATCGACGGCCGCATAGAGCAAATCCGACGTGAGATCGATAAAACCACGAGTGACTACGACAAGGAGAAGCTGCAGGAACGGCTGGCCAAGCTTGCAGGCGGTGTCGCGGTGATCCGTGCCGGCGCACCGTCCGAATCGGAGATGAAGTCCAAGAAGGAAGCAATCGATGATGCCATCAGCGCGACAAAGGCGGCTGCAGCCGAAGGCATCGTACCTGGCGGCGGCCTCGCGCTACTTCGGTGCGTCGACGCCGTTGCGCAGGAAGAAAGTAAGTGTGAGGGCGATGAGAAGACCGGCGTGCAGATCCTGAAACGTGCGCTTGAGGCGCCGACGCGTCAGATTGCAGAGAATTCCGCAGTAGATGGCGGCGTCGTCGTCGCGCGGATGCTTGCTGGTCGAGGAAACGAAGGATTTGACGCGGGTCGCAAGGAATACGTCGATTTGTTTGAAGCGGGCATTATCGATCCGACGAAGGTGGTTCGTGTCGCCCTGGAAAACGCGGTTTCTGTAGCCAGTGTGCTTTTGTTGACTGAAGCAACGATGACGGAGATCCCCGAAGAGAAAAAAGAGCGAATCCCAGAGCCGGAAATGGGCCTTTAGGCAATGGCCAAGCGGCCCCGTCGGAATCTTCAGCGAAGCGGAGTAGCAAATGCAAACGGCGCCCGAAATTGATTTTCAGGGAATGGCAGCATCATCCGAGATTCGAGACGCGATCGTCAAACGCATCGCGGAGCTTGAGCAGCTTTGCGGCCGCCTGACGGCATGCCGCATTGTGGTCAAGGCACCAGGGGAACGCCATCACAAAGGCGGTTTATACGACGTCCATATCCGCCTGGCTTTACCCGATGGTCGAGAAGTGAATGTTACCAGGACTCCACCGAAGGATGAACGTCACTCAGATTTGACATTCGCTCTTGACGACGCCTTCCATCATGCACGCAGACAATTGCAGGATCAGGTTCGGCGCATGCAGGGCAGGGTGAAGCATCACAAAAGCGAGGCTATCGGTACTGTTTTGAGGATCGATCCGTCCGGTGAATTCGGGTTTCTCGAGACGAGCGACGGTCAAGAAATATATTTTCATCGGAATAGCGTGCTCGATCATGGATGGTCGCTTTTAGCGGTGGGCTCGCGCGTGACTTTTTCCGAAGAGCCTGGCGAGAAGGGTGCACAAGCAACAACGATCAAGTTACTTGGCAAGCATAGCCTGCGTACCTGAGGCTCGCTCGAACGCCAAGCGCGGAACACTGGGGCCGCAACAATTTGCGCAAATTCAGAAGCGATTTGGTATTGATCAAGTCGCCGGCGGCTAACGGGCCGCGTCTAGCTTGATCGATACCGAAGGGAATCCATGCGAACGCATCGGTCGAATGCGCGTCCGTCGAATGGAGAACTTAAAAGATGCGGTTTGAGCCGTATCAACGCCAAGACCGGTCAAAAGCGTCAATGAGAACGCGCAGTAAAGCGGAGGCGTGCGGTGTCCACTACCCGGATGCCGCCGCGCGGAGCAGCAGATGATAGTCAGAGATTTCATGACACCTCGGGTTATAGCTATTGGCCCCGACGCCTCGCTCGCGGACGCAGCCAAGCTGATGCTGGAGAACAAGGTTAGTGGTTTACCTGTTATCGACGCGACGCGTCAGGTTGTTGGCATCGTCAGTGAGCATGATCTTCTTCGTCGGCAGGAGGACGATAAGGGCAAGCCGGGGTCACATTGGTTGCAGTTAATGATCGAGAGGGCGGGGCTAGTCGAGGAATCGGCTCGTTTTCATGACCGAAGAGTCAAGGACGTTATGACACCAAGCCCGATCACCGTCGCTCCCACTTCATCGCTTGGGGAGGCCTGTCGGATCATAGAAGGGCGCGGTATCAAGCGACTACCGGTCGTCGAGAATGGCGAGCTCGTCGGCATCATCGCGCGGGCCGATCTCGTGCGAGGTTTGGCGGAAATCGCAGGCAGCGTCGCCGTTAAAACGGCCCAGGATGATAGCGTTACTAATCATCTTCGCGAGTTGGAGCGACAGATTTTAGGCAGTCGGGCACGCGGGCCGAAGCCTTTTTAAGATCGAACGTGCAAAGTTGGGTGAGGTATTCGTTATTCGGGGCTCGGATTGTCCTCGTACGTCTGAGGTCCGCTATTTTTCTGCACGCTTGGCAGGCGCTGCAATTGTCAAAACACGATCGAGGAAAAAAGTGGGCGATATAGGGTGTGCGTCTGCCGCTCACACACATGGCCGGATGTAAGGCAGGTTCACTTCCCACAACTCGTCAAGCAACTTTATCGCCGCTGCAGCCGAGTTCACGGTCGGATCGATCAGGAGTGCCTGCAAGGCGATCTCCTTCGATCCACGCACGGCGGCATCGACGGCAAGCTGTTGCGCACCGATCGCAGGCTGCAGCAACTTGACGATCTTGTCGGGTAACGGACCGAGCGAGATCGGATGGATGCCCGCGGCATCCGCCAGAACCGGCACTTCGACCGCGCAGTCGGGTGGCAGATTTTCTATGACGCCCCGATTATAGACGATACCGGACTCCAGAGCGCGCTTCTTGTTGTGAATGATCCCGCCGATCGCAGCCGCGCCCCGCTCGCCTGACGGAGTGAGCCACCACGCAGGCATCGGCCCGCCGGCAAGCGTGCGCTCACACTGTTCGGCAAATTCTTTCCGCCAGCGCTCATCACCAGCGAAGTCGTAGCCTCTTTCGCCGCCTTCCCAGCCATAGGCCAGATACTCGCCGAGATGCTCGTCACTGCAGGTCATCCAGTAGCCGAATGCCCGGAACAGTCGACGGGTAAGCGGTGCAAAGGCAGGGTCGTAGTGCTTCTCGCGTTCCCGCAGCAGCGAATAAAGGGACTCCCCCGTTTTGCGATCGCGAATCTGTAAAAGGCATTGGAAATGATTGATGCCGGCGCCCCATATGTCGACTTCTTCCGAAGACATCCCTAGAATCCGCGCAACATCGCTCTGGCCCATGAAGATGCCGTGGCACAAGCCGAGCGCACGGACCGATGTGTATTTTCCAAGCGCGAGAATGATGCGACTTTCCGGATTGGCAAAATTGATGAGCAGCGCCTGAGGGCAAAGCTCCTGGATCTCGCGAGCCAGATCAAATACCAGTGGCAGCGTGCGCAGGGTGAAAAAAAGCGCACCAGGTCCGCCATTTTCGCCGAGCGTGTGGCGGATACCGTACTTGCGTGGGACCGCGAAGTCGAGTTGCCACAGCCGGTTGCGGTCAATCGCCATTGCGTTCAAGACGAAACTCGCCCCGTCAAGCGCGGCACGGCGATCGGTGGTTTGCTCGACGATTACGCCCGCGCCAGTTTTGGAGTTCAGCAATTTCGCGACTTCGGTCATCTTCGCAAGCGTCACCGGATTGCGGCCGACCAGCACAAGCGTCGAGCCGCGCAATTCATTGCTGCAAAAAATGTCACGCAGCATGTTCAGGCCGAACGAGATGCTGGTCGCACCGAAAAAGGCGACCTTGACAGGATTGTTCATCAACGCCTTGCCTCCACATCCAGATTATCTGCAACAATGGGTGCGAGATTCGTTGATTTAGAACAACTTGCGAGGTGACGGACACGCTCGCAACCTAGGGGGCGCGGGCACGCGCTGCGCCATGCGAAAGGACTATGGCCGTCGGGAAGGGCTACTCAAATCGGCCCATCCACCCGCCTCGACGTAATCAGGGCGAGCGTACGCGACCGTGCCGGTATGAGTTGACCATTCGACGCCTTCGCTACGAGATCGGCTTAGGAAAAGAAGTTTTTCGGGTGGGATACTTGTCTTGATGTCCGAGAAGAATCGCGATCGGGACCAGCGGTGACGTCAATGCAGTAAAGGCACTGCCACGCGACGAGCCCCGGCACTCCGAGGATCAAATCGGGTATGCGTTTGATCAGCGAAAGTGACAGCGCGAGATGGGCTGGAACGCCAAGCAGTTGTCCAATCAGGACGTAGCCGCCTTCTTGCACACCCCAGCTCCCAGGGATGAAAAAAGCTGCGCTGCTAATACTGGCGCCCAAGCTTTCCATCACGATCGCATCTTCGAGCGATATCGGCCACTGCACGAAATGCAGCGTCAGCCACACTTCAAGCGTGCCGATGGTCCAGGCAGCCGCGTGGATCAAGAGCGCAGTCGCAAGGTAAAAGCGTCGGCCGCGCCAAATTTTGTCCATCGCGGACTGAAGACCCACTTTTCCTTTCTGCGTGCGCCACGCTGTGCGCACCGTAAGTGCGCTCATGGCGCGATCGATCCAGCGCGCTGCCGCGTAACGCTGAACAAGGTAGAAGCTGCCGAGAACCAGGATGACTCCCGCCAGTGCGAGCGAGATCTGCGGCAACAGGGTGTTTAATCCGACCATGCGCGCCAACAACAGCGCGCCAACAAAGGCAAACATCGCCTGTGCCACGGTTTGAAGGAAAACGTCGACGAATACGCCGGCCAGAGCGGTCGCCTTCGAAACTTGCCAGTACGTCAAGAGGCGCGCGCCTACCAAGCTACCGCCGATGCTTGCGACCGGCAGCAGTACGTCGATGGCCTCACGGATCCAGCGGACTAGCGGAAAGACGCCACACCGAACGTTGACCAATCGCGCCAAAGCCTGCCGCCAAGCAAATCCGTTAACCGTGATCATGGTCGCGCGCACGGCGACAATTGCGGCGATTCCCCAGCCAATCTGCGCGAAACTCTGTACAATCGAGCTCACGTTGGCCGCAACAATCAACCAAATCGTAAAGGCCACACCGATTGACAACGCCGCAAATGACAAAGCTTTTCGGATCATATTGTCATTCTGCGATATTAGGAACGGCCGGCCTTGAGCTAGGTCAAGTACCCGTTGCACGCTGAATTGCGCTTCACTTGTGTCGGCGCGAGTGCCCTGGATGCTGTTATCTTTGAGACTGTAACGAGTCGCCTTGTTCGTGTGGCCGTATTCGCACCGAGGCGCGCACCATGGACGATTCAGTAGTGTGTGAATGACGTGATCTTTATCGTTACAAAAGGTGAGATTTTGCTGGTTCACTAACGCCAAAACCACAGCAAGAGCGTCAAGAGCAAGACCCCGGCGAATAACCAGCCAAAGATTACCCGGTTATAACTTGCCAGCCAAAGTGGCAGATAAATATCAAAGTTACCACGACGGTCATCAGTGTAACGTGCGGCTACATCAGTCAGAGGGCAACGCCATCTGTTGACGACGAGTACAGCGGCTTCGATGAGCACTATTCCGGCAAAAACGAAAGCGTGGCCAAATTGATCCCGCAATGCAAACACTGGGATCACCAGGATACAGCTAACGAAGAAAGCCCACGCGAGCGTATGGACAGACTTTATTGCACGAAGGGTCGCTGTAGGACTCAAAGCTTGGCTCTCTCCAAATCCAGCTGCTATAGCATAAGGGGCGGGACGTTCTGGCTTTAGCGCTTTTAGCACAAGGTAGCGGTGCCGCCTTTTGTGAACGGTCGCTGCTTTCGAGAAGCAACGGAAAATAGACCGGCACCCCCTGGGTTCGCTCGGCCCAGCTGAGATCGACCGATGAGGCCGCCAACTTCCGCTGGCGGCACGAAACTGATCTCCCGCGATGTCCGTTATCAGTCCGTTCCTGGGACCCTTAGCAGGCGTGCAACTGACCAATCACGGGTCAATTTTTCCGACCAATTCAACCTTGCCAGCAGCCACGTGATTGTGCATCCAGCGGCTGGGCGTCGTTATCGGCGTTGTCAAGGATCGCCGCGCCGTCATCAATCGCAACGTCGCCGGCTTGAACTGATGGCCATAACAAGCGCGATTTGCTCCGCGGCCTGGCGCGCCGGAACTTGATTTGCATCAACGACGCGGTCGCCTCCGCCTTCATGATCTGGCCACAGATCGGTAAAGGAGCTCCGATGAGTGCGCACCCGTCCCCGGTCGTGTGGTTCGAAACGCTTGAACGCGGCGATGTCGCGATCGTCGGCGGCAAAAATGCTTCGCTCGGCGAGATGGTGTGCCATCTGTCCGAACAAGGTGTCAAAGTGCCGGCCGGCTTCGCCACGACGGCGGAGGCCTATTGGCGGTTCATAGAGGCGAACAGCCTGCGCGGCCTCATCGCCTCTTCGCTTCACGATCTCGAGGCCGGCAAGATGTCGCTTGCGGAAGCAGGCTCGTCCATTCGCAGCGCCTTTTTGCATGGCGCGTGGCCTGGGGAACTCGCCGCATCCATCGCGCAATCGTACCAAGAACTTGGCCGCCGATCGGGCAAAACCGATGCCGATGTGGCAGTGCGATCGAGTGCGACAGCGGAGGATTTGCCGGACGCAAGCTTTGCCGGCCAGCAGGAATCGTTCCTCAATATTCGTGGCGCGCCGGCTTTGCTCGATGCCTGCCGGCGCTGCTATGCGTCGCTCTTTACCGACCGCGCCATTGCTTACCGCAAAGCCAAGGGCTTCGATCATCTGAAGGTCGCGCTTTCGATCGGTATTCAGAACATGGTGCGTTCGGACCTCGGCGGCGCGGGCGTGATGTTCTCGATCGACACCGAGACCGGATTCGACAAAGTCATCGTCATCAATGCAGCGTGGGGACTCGGCGAGAACGTCGTGCAAGGCGCCGTCGACCCCGACGAATATCAGATCTTCAAGCCGCTCTTGTCCGATCAGGCGCTGGTGCCGATCATCGAAAAGACCATCGGCGCCAAGGCGCAGAAAATGATCTACGCCGGCGCCGGCGAGCCGCCGACGCGCAACGTGCCGACATCGAAAGCCGAACGCGGCAGATTCGTACTCGGCGACAACGAAATCCTGACGCTCGCGCGTTGGGCCTGCGTGATCGAAAATCACTACGGCTGCGCCATGGATATGGAATGGGCGAAGGATGGCGAAAGCAATGAGCTGTTTATCGTGCAAGCGCGGCCGGAAACGGTGCAATCGCGCCGGCAGGCGAGCGCGCTGAAATCTTACCGGGTCAAATCGAAAGGCCGCACCCTCGTTACCGGGCTCAGTATCGGCGAAGCGGTCACGACCGGCCGCATCTGCCTGATCGAAAGCCCGCGCGACATCGACCGCTTTGTCGACGGCGCGATTCTGGTCACCCGCACCACCGACCCGGATTGGGTGCCGATCATGCGGCGCGCCGCCGCCATCGTGACCGATCACGGCGGGCGCACGTCCCACGCCGCTATCGTCAGCCGCGAACTCGGGCTCCCGGCCATCGTCGGCACCGGCAATGCCACCGAGGTGTTGCACGGCGAGCAGGACGTGACGGTGTCGTGCGCCGAAGGCGAGCTCGGTTTCGTCTACGAGGGATTCGCCGATTACGAAGCCAAGGAGCTCGATCTTGCCGGCATCCCGAAAACGCGCACGCAGGTAATGCTCAATCTTGCCAATCCGGCCGCCGCTTTCCGCTGGTGGCGCATTCCGGCCGACGGCGTCGGTCTCGCCCGCATGGAATTCGTCGTCAGCAATCATATCAAGATTCATCCGATGGCGCTCGTTCGCTACGGCACGCTGACCGACGAAAACGCCAAGCGCCAGATCGCCGAGCTCACCGAAGGCTATCAGGACAAGACCGAATATTTCGTCGACCGCCTGGCGCGCGGCTTGGCGCGGATCGCTGCCGCTTATCACCCAAAGCCGGTTATCGTGCGCATGAGCGACTTCAAGACCAACGAGTATGCGAATTTGATCGGCGGAGCGGCGTTCGAGCCTACCGAAGAAAATCCGATGCTCGGTTTTCGCGGCGCCTCGCGGTACTACTCGCCGCGCTATCGTGAAGGCTTCGCGCTCGAATGCCGCGCGATCCGTCGCCTGCGCGACGCGATGGGATTCCGCAATGTTGTGGTCATGATCCCGTTCTGCCGTTCCACCAAGGAGGCCGATCAGGTGCTCGCGGTGATGGCCGAGAACGGCGTAAAGCGCGGCGAGAATGGCCTCCAGGTCTATGTGATGTGCGAAATCCCGTCGAACGTCATTCTGGCGAACGCCTTCGCCAAGCGGTTCGACGGCTTTTCCATCGGCAGCAACGACCTCACCCAGCTTACGCTCGGGGTCGATCGCGACTCTGCGGATTTGGCGCAACTCTTCGACGAACAGGACGACGCAGTGAAATGGATGATCGAGAACGTCATCCGCGAGGCGCACAAAGCCGGCGCCAAAGTCGGGCTGTGCGGTCAGGCGCCGAGTGATCATCCGGAATTCGCCGAGTTCCTTGTCGGCTGCGGGATTGACTCCATGTCGGTGAGCCCTGACAGTTTCATCGCGGTAAAAGAGCACGTCGCCGCGGCCGAAACGAACAGGGCTCTCCGCCGCGCATGAGCTCGGTTGAAGATCGCGCATCCTATGGTTTGGCGGCCAAACGTAAGCGCTGTCGGTGTCTATCGGCGACATCGGCGCCGAAGATCCCAAATGCGCCGTGGCCTATTGAGGCGCGGCGGAAGGCTATCGGCGGCTACCCAGCAAAACGCTGGCATCGAGCGCGCCGCCGCGTGCGGCTTAGAATTGTATGCTTATGAAATAGTATAGCGCATTGGGCGGGAAACACATGGAGCGTCGGTTATCACGCTCAGCGGATAAAATCTGTCGCCTTAGTTTGACTTCGCGTGCCCGGGAAATGAATGAGGCCGCGCTGCTGCAACCATCCCCGCATGCGCGCCCGGCATATTAGGTGTCCGATTGCCGGAACACGAACGCGGGGATGCAGCGATCAATACAATTCAATCTTCCCGCCCGGCGCGCATACGATTCACTAACATGCGAATCGCCGGAGCCTGGATGTAGCGATCAGAATTCGGCTGGGAGATACCCGTTGATCTCAAGGCCGACGCACACTTCGACGAGGGTCGGAGTTGTCCATGACATGAGCGTTCTTCCTTTCTGCTTGGGGACGAAAACTTGCCCCACAGTGCCCCGCCCCGATTAAAAGTGAAACGGAAATTTGCCTGGGAAGGCTTGGGCAAATTGCCCGCCGACGGCTGGGCCTTAAACCAACAGGGTAATTAGCGTAGAATAGGTAGCCAAGGTAGCGGCAAACTCTCCTCGGCCAATAAAAACCGTTATGTCGCTCAAACTCGATCTCAAATCATCGCTGACCCTGCGATTTATCGCCATCGCCCTCTTTTGCTTTCTCATCGCAGCAGGACTTGCGTTGTTGGCGACCTATCGCGACGTTCGCCAAGTCAACGCGCATGTCGCCGATCTTCTTGTCCAGCGGCTGCAAATCCAATTGTCTCACATCGAAACAGGAATTGACGTCGCGGCGCGCTTCCCGGATTTCGATCTGGTAAGTGAAGTCCTCCAAAGCGCCGGCCAGTGCGTGCAGTACGTAAAATCGGATGGGAGCATTGCGCGCTCAAGCTGTATTGGGTTCAATCGCGAAATTGAAGGGCCGCCGGCATGGTTCGCTGCCCTCTGCAATTGGATTCCCGCGGCGCACGCTGACGTTACTCGTCCGGTGTTTTATCGTGACAAGTCATACGGAACTGTCGTCGTTACGACAGAGCGTGCCGCTATTCTCGCCCCGATTTGGAAGGAGGTTTCGGGGCTGCTTAGTCTCACCGCGCTAGTAATCGGGGCGATTTGCGTTCTGTATTATGGAGCAATCGGCCGAGCCCTTCGTCCCACGAAGGACATTTTGATCGGCCTCGATAAGCTAGCGCACGGCGACCTGTCGTGTCGCTTGCCGAATTTCCGCTTAGTAGAGCTACAGCGCATCAGCGAGGCGTTCAACACGCTTGCGGCGAACCTCGAACGGACAACTCGCGAAAAGATGCAGCTGGCCGCCAAGCTTGTCGATCACCAAGAACAGGAGCGGCTCGATTTGGCGCGAGATCTGCACGATGAACTCGCTCAAAGTCTGAGCGCCATGAGTGCCGTAGCCGCATCAATCAAGGCGACGGCCGAGACCGAGTGCCCCGCACTCGTCCCTGACGCGAACAATCTCTCGCAGATATCGATGGCCATGATGAGATCTCTCCGTGCCACATTACGGGGACTTCGCCCGCCCGAGATCGATGACTTCGGGCTTGCCGCCGGTCTTTCGGCTCTGGCACGAGATCAAGAACGGCTCGCTGGCGGCCAATTGAACATCTCGCTTGACATTGATGGGGACCTCCGGGCGCTGCCGTCGAATACGGCGTCTCATGTCTACAGAATTGTCCAGGAGGGCCTTACCAACGTCAACAAACATGCGAATGCAGGTCAGGTTCGGATTGCTCTCGGCCTCCGTCCAAAGGCTGGGGAGCAGACTACGTCTGGGCGATCCTGGCTGGAGCTGACGATCAAGGACGATGGATGTGGAGGAATTGACAGTGGCATGGGTGCGGACGGCAATGGGCTCGGGTTAATAGGCATGCGCGAACGCGTGATGGCGCTCGGTGGACAATTGGACGTCATTGATCTCGGGGAGGAGGGTTTCAAGCTCCATGCTGTGATTCCATTTGAAGCACGTGTGAGGCTCGTGCAATGAGCAAGAAAACAATCCGCGTCCTTATAGTCGACGATCACGCTGTCGTTCGGGAAGGCTACCGTGCGCTCCTTGCAAAGCACGAGGGGCTAACGGTCGTCGGTGAGGCATGCGATGCGGCGTCGGCTTATCAATGCTACAAAGCTACGCGACCGGATGTTGTCATCATGGATATTTCGATGCCGGGCCGCGGCGGCATCGACGCGATAGAGCATATCCGTGAACTCGACGCCCATGCGTGTGTGCTCGTTTTTACGATGCACAGCGGGGCCGCGTATGCCCTACACGCGTTTCGCGCCGGAGCCAAAGGCTATGTCACTAAGAGCAGTCCGCCCGACCTTCTGGTAAGAGCTGTACGGGACGTTGCCGAAGGGCGACTGGCCATTTGCCCTGAGATCAGCGAGGCCCTCGCATTTGACCGGGTGCAGGGGGAACGAACGGGACTACAGGGGCTTTCACCGCGCGAGTTCGAAATTTTCCGCATGATCCTGGACGCAAAATCAACCGACGAAATTGCGTCGGCGCTCAACGTCAGCCGAAAAACCGTGGCCAACTATCACTATGCGATCAAGTCAAAGCTCGGCGTGGATTCTGACATCGAGCTGCTCTATCTCGGTCTTCGGCAAGGTCTGGTCGAGCCCGTTTCCCTCACGAGCCCACGTAAATAACACCAATCCGGTCGAATACTGCCAAGCGATTTTGTACGTCTTGGTTTTGCAGGAATCGGTATAGCGATTGTGATCGTTCACGCTCACGCACAAACGCCTGGCGACCCGCAAAAAGGCCGCGCTCTTGCGCAGCGGCTTTGCGTCGAGTGTCAAGGTGGAGGAGTTCAATGTCCGCTCTCCCAATTCGGAGGCGCCGAGTTTCACCAACGTGGCATCGACCCCCGGCATGACGGCGATGGCCTTCAATGTCTTCTTCCAAACCCCACGTCTGCTCGTTTGTCACAATCCGCTCTGGGCCATTGCAGCACGACGGCCAGGTGACCACCAACCGGACGTTTCGCTGATTTGGACCGAGTTCGGCGACTGACCCATCTCTGCCCAACCGCACGCCAGCGTGCTGTGATGCACAATGGATCCGAATATCAGGAAAGCTAGGCAGGCGCGACCGCGTCACGCGGCTCCGTACGCACCGAGCGCAGGGCAGGGAACTGATCTGCTGTCACGGTTTCCTGAGCGAGCAGCAAGCGGGCTCCCTCGTCCAGATCGTCCCGGCGCGATCGTAGAACTTCGGTTGCCCGCTCGAAGGCCTTCACCACAATGTCCCGCACGGCAATGTCGATCTCGCGTTCGGTCGCTTCCGACGCCCCAACGCCGTTTACTGTGGTCCCATTCAGAAATCTCTGCGGCGATGGCGCATAAGTGCGCGGTCCTAGCGTCTCTGCCATGCCATATCGTGTGACCATTTCGGTGGCGATCTCAGTTGCGCGCTGAAGATCATCGGACGCGCCGGTCGAGACCTCGCCATCGAAGATCAGCGCTTCCGCAGCTCGCCCGCCCATCAGAACGGCAATACGGTTTTCGAGATCTCCGCGCGCCAGAAGAAAACGATCCTCTGTCGGTCGCTGTATGGTGTAGCCTAGTGCACCGACGCCGCGCGGAATGATTGATACCTTATGGACGGGATCTACGCCCGGCAGGGCCGCAGCTACCAATGCGTGACCCATCTCGTGATAGGCGACTCGCCGACGTTCTTGAGGGCTGAGTACACGACTCTTCTTTTCAAGGCCGGCAACTATGCGTTCGATCGCCACGGTGAAGTCATCAAGCGCAACCGCGTCACCTTTGCGGCGGGTCGCCACGATGGCCGCTTCGTTGACAAGGTTGGCCAAGTCGGCGCCGGTGAAGCCGGGTGTCAGCCCGGCGATCTGGTCGAGATCGACATTTGCGGCAAGCTTCACCTTCGCGACATGCACTTTCAGGATTTCGCGACGCCCGGTGCGGTCCGGACGATCGACCACCACTTGGCGGTCGAACCGTCCGGGCCGCAGCAGCGCGGGATCGAGTACTTCCGGGCGATTAGTGGCAGCCAGCAGGATCACGCCGCTGCTCGGGTCAAAGCCATCAAGTTCAGCAAGCAGCTGGTTGAGGGTTTGCTCCTTTTCGTCATAGCCGCCAAACGCCCCGGGCGTGCGGCTGCGCCCCAAAGCATCCAATTCATCAATGAAGATAATGCAAGGCGCGGCTCTTCGGGCCTGTTCGAACAAGTCGCGCACTCGCGCAGCACCCACGCCGACGAACATCTCGACGAACTCCGATCCCGAGATGGAGAAGAATGGGACTCCCGCCTCGCCAGCGACTGCACGTGCCAGGAGTGTCTTTCCGGTGCCAGGAGGGCCGATCAGTAGCACGCCTTTGGGGATGCGTGCGCCGAGGCGGCCAAACGATTTCGGGTCACGCAGGAATGCGACTACTTCCTGAAGCTCGTATTTGGCCTCGTCGACGCCCGCAACGTCCCGGAACGCTATCTTGGTGTCGGTTTCGACGTAGACTTTGGCGTGCGATTTCCCGATCGCCATCAAGCCACCGAAGCCCTGGCGCTCAGCCATGCGGCGGAAGCCGTACGTCCAGATCAAGTAAAATATGAAAATGGGTATTACCCAGGACAGAATCGTCGATAGAAGGTTGTTCGATGGAGCGCCCGTGACCTTTACGCCGTGTGCGCTCAACTTGCTCGCGAGCCCAGGATCAACACGGGTTGTACTGAACAGCTTTCGTCCATCCGGAAACGGCTCCTTGAGCGTACCTTGGATAGTGTCCGATCCGACGATCACGTCGGCAATCTTGTTCTCGTCGAGCAGCTGCTCGAATTGACTATATGGAATGGTCTCGATCTGACTGTATTGGAGCCAAAGGTACTGGATCAACATCACTCCGAGAAAGGCGGCGAAAAAATACCAAATGGCAAACTGATGCTTACGGTCGTCAGCCTCTTTGGGCTGACGGTTATTCGTTGTTGGATTATGTTTCTCGTCGCGTTTGTCGATCCCGAAAAGTTGCATAATGCTCTTGGTAGTTGTGGATATCTTGCTGGTGGACCGCTTGTCGAGCATGCGCCTTCCCGCGCGGGTATCTATGCGATTATCGAAGAGGTCGGCCTGCCGTTCAAGATGCTCGGTCGAAGCTGGACCGCAGTCGCTCTGTAATGGGCTCGTTTCTGAGAGCCTTAATTAATCCTGCCAGACGCATAAATCTTCGAATTGACCGAGATCAACTAATACAACCATTGTCGTTCGGGCGAAGTAGCGCGGTATCTTTCTTCTGCTGGGATGTTTCGAGCTGCGTTTCCAAGCTATTGGCCGTGGACTCGGATATTATTTCGCCTGCACAACCACCCGCATTTTTGCTGGATTTGCGAGCGTTATGCGGCGTCGGCGTATTGGCATCCACTCGTAAAGAAAAATCTCGAGTGGGCGCCACATCGCTACGCAGCCGATGATTAGCATGCCTTCGCCGATTAAAATGGATTGTTGCAGCGCCTTCTAAACGGGACTATCCGATCTGATCTAGATCAAAGTGTCTCGCTCAATCGCTCCCATGATGATTGGCGATGATATGGGAGCCGATATCCACAGCGCCGTTCGAGCGAGACCTTGAGCTGGCGGTCTTCGACAGGCACGGCATGCCACACGCAGTGGTTTTTCCTTGCCGTCGTATCGCCGGCGGTTGGATAAATTCAGCGACCCGAACCCGGATCGAAGTGCATCCAACACACTGGAGGGAATGGCGGAACCAGTCCTAGTGACCTGCTCCCGAGATTTCGGACCGTTGATTACGTGAGAGACTGGCTCCCGATTCGGAGGGAGCGATGCGCAAAGCGCGTTTTACGGAAGAGCAGATGGTGGCGATCATCCGCGAGGCGGAT